>OGOP01000606.1_pt1 | contig 31460 bp, 25 predicted proteins | sample 1552591 | NCBI WGS metagenome assembly OGOP01 (sample SAMEA2580120, study PRJEB22360) | human gut metagenome | biome: human gut; feature: human-associated habitat; material: faeces | place: Denmark | collected 2008/2010 | reverse complement strand
CGGGTTTTCTGGTCCGAGTGACTGGTTTCGAACCAGCGGCCTCGTGGTCCCAAACAGGAACCGAAAACTTTTTTCAGACGTTTCCAATGATTTTTCATCATTTCCGCTCGTATTCCGTTACTCTCGTACCATCTTTTGAACCCCCATTTCCGCCTGTTCCGCGCGCGTCTGTAGTAATCCATGTGGTCAAAAACGCTTCCCGCTCAAAAGAACGGGAAGCGTTTCTGCATTTATCAGCTGACTTATCCAAAGAAATACTGTTTCATATCTGAGATGCTGCCGTCCTTATCGCAGAGCCACTCGTAATCAGAGAGGCAGTTCCGGCAGTGTGCAATTACATCAAATCTACCGGGTGAATGCCAGCTGTCAGCAATGCTCATGATTTCCAATGGTTTTCCGCAGGTCGGGCAAGGTCTGATTTTCCTTGCCTGACGAGTGGCGCGATCTCGCTGCTCTGTTTCAAGTGCGTCTAAAAGGTTTTGCCAAAGATCTGAATTCGCCTCGTGCTCTGCGTAGTCTTCAAGGTATCGCTGAATGTCATCGGCAGCCAGCGCGAGAAACTTATCATCCAGAAGCTGAAGATGGCGTTTGATATAATCAGCGATCACTGATGGCATATGGGTTTTCCTGCCCATCGCATAACGCATCGCCGACAACAGGATCAGGCGAAAGTCAGGGTCAGAAATCGGCGCAAGCACATCCTGCGGAAAAAGTAAACACTCCTTGCCATTATCCATAAATACGCGCAGCGGCCGCTGATCCTCTGTCACCAGATTCAAAAGACTGTTTGACTGATCTTTCAAGTCGTCAACGCTGATTGACGCATAGTCCTGAAAGGGGCTGTTTTCGTCGTTCATTCTCTAACCTCCCGTTCCATTCGTCCTCATTGCAAGGTGTTGGCATTGTAGCTCTGATTGCCCGAAGATTCAAGTATTTTGTTCGTAGAGGCAAAGAGACCCAATGATATTCCGCTGAGAACCGCAGATCAAATTCTGCATCGCAATAAGCAAAGAATACTCACTTTCCGCAGTATGTGGCAATCGCCTTGGATACGAATGCCGCTGTGCCTTCGCCGCCGGCCTTGTCGATATTCTCGCGAAAACGCTCGTCGGCGACATACATCTCGCCCAGCCCAGCCAGAATTTCCGGTGTGCAGGTGTAGAAATGATCGGTGATGAACTGCTGCAGCTTGCGGATCGCAGCCTGCGCCTCCGGCGCGGCAGGCGCAAGATTTTTCAGCTTACCCAACTCTGTGAATTGAGCCGTCAGCTCGGCAAAATCACCAGCAGAACCGTCCTTTTCGCGCTGCTGGTATTCCTGATACGCGGCTGTGCCGCCCCACTTTTCTTTGACCTCAGCGGCAAAACGTGCCTGCTCGGTCTCGTCAAATGCGTCAAAATTCATAGGTGTCACTCCTGTTTTCAAAGTCTCACGGGCGAGAGCGATGAGTTTTCCAAGCTGCTTCCGCCGTAGTTCCAGCAGTTTGATCTGATCCTCCAGCGCGGCAGCCTGGTCAAAGTTCGGATCATCTAAGATCCGTTTGATATCCTTGAGCGGAAATTCCAGCTCCCGAAACAGCAGAATGGATTGCAGCCGCGCCAAAGCCATATCGTCATACAGCCGGTAACCCGCATCGGTAAGTGTGGTGGGCGGCAGCAAACCAATGGCGTCGTAATGGTGCAGCGTCCGGACACTGACACCGGCGAGCCTGCTGACTTCGTGAATGGTCATCATGGTAATCCCTCCTCCGTGTGAGTTTAGCATACACTATGACGTAACGGGAGAGTCAAGAGGCAAGTAGGATGTTTTGAAATATCTGCGATGGAAATTTTGTATTGTCATGTCAATGATGTGCCCGAGACGCTAGTGTGACTGACCTCAAAAAGGTAAGAAAGCTCATAAATTAGATCATATACAAAGGAAGTGAAAATGCCTCTTGACAAGCCAGAAGACATTCCTTATAATTACATTTGTACACGAGAAAAGTAAAAAGCGCATTGATTCGGTATATATATGTTGTTTAGCGATTTGTATATAACCAAATAATGCTGTATTTTTCAACGGTTCTCTTGTATATGTCAGGAGAGCCGTTTTATTTTGTTTCAAGGCAGGAGGGATTCCCGTGGATACGGCATTTATGCGAAAAACATTCGCTCTGATTGCAAAAGGATTGATTGAAAAAGAACAGCTTCTGCAAGCGGAACCGACAAGGTATCCCTACAGCAAAGCTATGCAGCATGGAATCAATATGTTTTTAGCTGCAAGTCAATGGGCAGGGAGTCAAGTCGCTATCAAGTATCCCGACGAAGCCTCTTTCCTTGCGCATTTTATCACCAGACCTATTGAGGAGTGGCTCGATACATGGGAACCGGAAGTTGTCGAGCAACTGCATCTTCAGGAAGAGCCTTTTTATGCTTATGACGCCTTTGCGTATCAAAAAGCCAGTAACGCATATGTCCCCAGCTCGGATTGCTATGAGTTCTTGGAAACACAGGATAGTGACATCATGAATGGAACAGACGAGCGTGTTCTTTATGAAAAAATAATTACTTTAAGTCAAGAAGATTATTGTAGAGTCAGAAGATATATAATCGAGCATCCGATTATCACACTCGAGGATAGGCGCACCATGTCTCTTGAGTTGGCCGATGATCCGATGGCCAGAGACGCCTTCCAGTTTGCCTACGAGGGAATTACGGAGGAAAGTTACCGCTGTCCTCAATGCGGATGGACGATGATGCATGGAAAGTATGGATACAGCTGTCACTCAACTCATTGCACAGATACCCTCCCCGAACTCACGGATGATATGAAGCTGGACATTTCGGCCGGCGATCTCTATCGGTTAAAGAAAGGTGTCATGCGGTATTTTGCTGCGCCGGGAAAGCTTGAACTTGAAATTGCGGCGTTTTGTGAGAAAAAGAAGCTTCGTTGGGCATTGTGGCCGCAGATGGATCGCTATGATGTGGAAATCCAGTTCTCGGACGGGGATGTTTGGGCAATTGACGCAAAGGCATATCGAAATCCCATCGCGCTCCGTGCGAAAATTCAAAATGATGGTGGATTCCCTTCCGGGGACTATGCACGCGGTTATTTTGTGATTCCCAACGAATACACGGTCAATCAGCGAAACTATACCGCAATTATCAACCGCGTACTGAAGGATCAAGAGAATGTAGAGTGTGTGACTCTGAGAGCGTTGAAAACTGCAATTGCGAAGAAGGAGGCGATGCGCAGTGGTGAATAAGGCCAAAGACGGATGGTACGCTCCGCTTGCGGCACAATTTCAAGGCATGGATGAGCCTATGCCGCTTGCCAGATTTGCAGCGATTGAAGCAGTTCTACATTTACTTGCTCTGAATGCACCTGCCGCCGATCCAGTAAAAGCCTATCTTTTATTTGCCCAATATCAGCTTATTGGCACAACGGCGTGTACAAATATGGAACACACTTTGCAGCAGGCCCGGCACGCATTGGGTTACTATCGTTCTCAAAAATACTGGCAGGATGATTTGCGAGCATATCAGGATTCAAAATATGATGCGGTTCGCGCTTTTTCGTTTGAAAAATCGGAGGGATGTCATTCGTTTTCCAAAGTAGAGGGGGAATATCCCTATCCGTATGAGCAGCGCCAAAGGGAGTGGAAGCGGTTTTGGCCGGAGGGGCTTGAAGAAGCTAAGCCGCCCGGATCTGCTTATGCCGGAGCCGGGACATATCGCTATCCGTATTTGAATTTGGAAAACGGGGAAACCGAAACTGTTTCGGTCAGATTCGACAGGGACTGTACCGCACCTGTTCCACCGAGAGTTTCTGAAAAGGGACGCAGAAAAGCAATTTCCGTCACCTTGGACGAACTGCTGAATACCGCAAAGGAAATGGCCGAGATGCATCCCGGTGATCCGTGTTATGCGATTTTAACGACCAATGTTCTCAAGCAGATCAAGGAGGCTTCCGTCAGTACATGTACGGAACTCACAATTCTTGAGGTCATCAATATCGTTGGCATGGTTGGCGCAGGCAAATCCACGCTGATCAAGGTGTTGGCATTTTGGTGTTATAAAAATGGATGTCGGATGACGATTGTTGTTGACACAGTAGCCGAAGTCATGAACCTGCAGAAATATTTATCAGCCTTTGGCGTTACGGCAAGCCCGTTGATTGGACGCAGCGAAAGGCTGAAATATATCAATCAGGTTGCGCAGCCCTATGAGACCTGTTTGTCGGCAGACTTTTCTCAATACTTAACGCCGTTATGTTTGGTTGATGGGATGGATGCGCAGCATAGCGAAGCAGTCGCTTTCGGCAAAGAGCCATGCTACACCCTGAAAAAAGGAAACAAGAATCACCTGTGTCCGTATTTTCATCAGTGCCTGGGAACCCGGATGCTCCGTGAATGCTATACTGCTTCCGTTGTTATCACAACAGTTGCCGGCTTTGCGGCATCTCGGATAGGAGCGCAGCGGGAAACCTTCTTAGAACTGGTAATGCGCGACTTTGATGTGGTTGTCTTCGATGAAAGCGACAGAGTTCAAAAAACGCTGGATCACTTTTTTATGCCGGAAACGAGCTTTAATAGCTATATCCGTGAATGCGCTGAAGATTGCAGTGCCTATATGCGGCTAAGCAGCAAACGCAGAGAGGAAAATTTGGCCGAACAGCGATACGATGAAATGCAGCGCCAGAGCGTGACAGTCCTAAGTTGTCTCGTAAAATCTCTGCACCATGAATTAGGTGCATGGAAGAAAATTGCGTACGGAGATCCTTTCTCAGCCCTTACCCTCTTAGAGGATATGTGCCGGGATGAGACAGAATATAGAATTCCGTATGCTGTCTATCAAGTCATTTACGATTTAATAGACATACAGGATGAAGACGGCATTCGGCAGAGTACGCTATGGGCTGTTCTTGAGAGTTCCTGCAAGAGTACCGATGAAACTTTTTTTAACCAAATGTATCATGTTTGGCTGAATGAAATGGGCGATAATTTTCCGCGGCCTAAGAAGGATAAAGTAAAACAAATTCAAGATGCTCGCATCAAGCTTATTTTGCGGCTCATTTATTTTGATCACTTTATTCGGAACCTCAGTGATGCGTATGAGGCCAGCCACGAAACCTCTTATGGTCAAAATGAACTGTTCGGATTTCTGCAAACGCGTTTTCGGCAGCAGCAGTATTTCCTTCCCTCTGCGCTGTGTGGCAATCTGTTTGGCCTGAAAAAGACAGATGACGAAGACATTATTCTGTTCCGCCAGTTTGCATTTGGACGAAGTCTGATGAAAGATCTTCCATATTTGCGCACTGACGCACAGGGCAATTCTGCGGGACCCCATGTGATCATGCTGTCCGGTTCCAGCTGGGCGGAGGGCTCCTATGAGTACCACATCAATTGACCAGTGAACTATATCCTGGAAGCGGATGGTGAGAAACGCGCATTTTTAGAAAAAACTCATTTCTTTGAATCCGGTTTTCCTGAGCGTATTTCCGGCGCGTCAGACGATCAATGTATGCTGCAGCTTCGGTCTGCAACCGAAAGGACAGTCGATCTGATTGTTAGAGAATATGAAAGAAAAGCCGGGAAAATCCTATTGGTTGTCAACAGCTACGTGCAGGCGCAGGAAGTACAGCGCACACTGGAGACGGCCCTGCGGAAGGTCAATTGCTCTGCACAGGTTTGCCGGATGATCTCTGATGCTGTCAGCAGCGAGAACGTTCAGGGAACGGTGCGCCGGGGAGAGGTCAGCCGTTTTGCAAAGATGAAAGAGGAGATTCTGATTGCACCTGCTATGGCAATCGAGCGTGGACACAACATTGTCGATGAGTATGGCCACTCTGCCCTTTGCGCAGTGTTTTTCATGGTACGACCGATGGCTGTGCCTGATGATATCCAGCAAAAGGGCAGCAAGCTCAATGGATTTGTAGAGTCCCACTGTCATCGGGCTCCCCAAGAATCTCTGTTCGCATACAATGCGCGCGTCCGCCAATTTGCGGCACAGCAGTGGGCAAAGATGAGCAAAAGCAAATCGTTTGGCCTAGCTGAGTTGGACGCTGAAGATCGGAAAGATGTGGTTGCAACATTGTTTGTTTTAATCCTGCAGATCTTTGGCCGGTTGGCGCGTGTAACAGATGTGACTAAGCCGGAACCACATGTTTATTTTATTGACGGCGCATTTCGCGGCCGTGAAGAAAAACAGGGTGACTTTGACTGTCTCTCCGAGCTGGGCCGATACTTAGACACGTTGATGACCTGCAAAGACAGCGCTGAAATTGCCAAAACGCTGTATGCTCCATTTTATAAAGCCTATCGAAAGGACATTCCATATGAATCATAAAATCTATCCGTTGGCATATAAACTGTCTCCCAATCAAACCTGCACTTTATACTATTTGGGATTTCCCGCATCATGGAAAGCGACCTTGCTGAACATCGCGCGGAAGACAAATCCAAAGTTCAAGGATGAGTATGGACTTCCAACAAATGCGCTGAAGAAGCTGGTCGACAGTTGGATGGAAGGTATCATCGCTTTAGCCCCGTTAAAAAAGGACAGCCATGATGAGCGTTGGCTTACATCCTGCTATGAATACTCTGAGAAGAATATTCAGGCATTGTGCAGCATTATTAAGACTTGGGTAAAGGCTACTTACGTCACGTCTTCAAGAGCGAACCCCATAGTCAAAAAACTCGCAAAAGAATTTTGTGATACGATGAATTGGGAAGAATTTGCGGCAGGTCAATCCACAGATCAAGTTTGTCTTACACTTGAAAACGGGACGGTTTGTGAAACTGCTTATCAGGCGATTCCGCTTCTGGCAATCAACCGTCTGTTGGGAAAAGAGATCACCCTGAACGGACAAACACTGCACCTTTGCTATGCCGCTAAGAATCAGCTGGTCAGCGATCCAATCACAGATATGAAAAGTCACCATCAGTACTCTTTTGTATTTGACTTATCTGTGCAGACAACTCCTCCGGAAAGAAAAGCGCTGCTGTTGTGCCAGATGAGCATTCGCCGCTGGATTCCTGATAACTACAATAAAGAACGGACTCCGTTTTTGAAAAATGCAGTCAATTCTCATATAAAGGTTTCAGAGAATAAATATTGCCAAGTTCCCATTGTCTATGATTCCATTGCCAAACAGCCCATATGGAAAGAACAGGACAAAGAGTGCTACAATATTTGGAGCTACGCGCAATTACCATCGGCGGAAGCTATTGTAAAAAATCCCACGGCATATGCAGAAACAATTCTTCTTCCCTACAAAAACGGCATGGCCGGCTTTGTAGCTTCCAAAATCGGAACGGGTGTGTCTGTCGTTGACAAGGCATCACTGCACCGTTCGGTGTTTACGCTGCTCGGTAATATGATTTGTGAGCAGCCCGAAGCGGAACGGGTCATGCTGCGAGGGCATAAGCTCAAAAAATATAGTTCCCCGCAGGAATATGCGGATTCTGAAGATTTCCGGAACTGGGTCAGGCAATGCGCCGCGACAGACCAAATTATATTCGAGCTGTATGGTCTATGGAAAGATGATTCACAGCAAAGACTGCTGAAACAGATTCAGGCCAAAATTGAACGGGATTTTGGCGATGAAAAGGATACATCCAGTTTGAAAGTGCGGTATGTGTGTAAAGAAGTCGGCAGTCTTGCGGATAGTATGCCAGACGATAAGCGGCAAACGCAGATTACGCGATGCGGCGAAATCGCCGAACTATTAGGCGATACCGACGCAGTAACGGCTTGTATTTTCGTTTTGCCCGGGCAAGAGAACTATGTTGTCGGCGATCCGAAATCCGTCCTTCGCAATGCGTTTGCCAAAACGGGACGAGTTGTACAGTTTGTTACCCCTGAGGAAGATGCCAGCCAGAACAAAATTGAAAATGCTGTATATGATCTCTATCGACAGCTGGGTGTTGTGACCCTGCTGGATCCTAAACGGGACCAGCCTGATTTGACGCATACGCCTTGTGTGGGGATGCATTTGTGTACGCAAGTTCAGGGGATCTCAAATAAAGCTCGTTTTCTTCCGCTTTACATTACGGTTGATTTGATAGAGGGAAAGACACGGGTCCATTGTGACGCGTTCTCAAACCAGACGGTTTCTTATCGGGAAGCGTGCCTCGAGATGGCGCAGCTTTTCTGGAAAAGCGATTTGGAACAGCGTTGTGTTGCGGCAAGCCGCACCCCTGCGAAGCAAAAACTCATAGAGTTGAAAAATCGATACAATACACCGGAAAACGGAGTATTGGTTTTGGTCCAATCCGATGGAAATACGCGGGCGGTATGGGGCGGTATCTCCGACAAGGAGATCGGTGGATATGATAAAGCAAAAGCGTATTATCCGACTCAGGTAAATGTCGGGATGCCGCAAAGTCCGTACTTACTCTCCTTGGCGAATTCAGGCGTGCGAATCATCCGGATCAGGAGCAATCAAGAAGTTCCAGATTATTTCACGGAGTTGCGTGTAAAAGTTTCTGACGAAAATTCGCAGCGTTCCTCTACATCGGGTATTTTTAAATATGAGGATGTGTACTGGGGCATTCATACGAAACCAAATGATAATCGTTATACACGGAGCTTTAGAGAATCTAAGATCAATTGCCCCAGGCATTCATTTGCAGAAAAGGACATGATTGAGCTGTATCCGCTGCAGCTTCAGCCGGATGATGATGCAGCAAGCTGGATCTTCTATACCAATGCGTTGAGAGATATTCCGATTCAGTCCAATCGGTCGACGGTTCTACCGTTGCCTCTTCATCTGGCAAAGGGTCTTGAAGAATATCTTTTCAACGCATAATGTAGATAATACTAATAGGCACCACTAATCTACACAAATGTATTGTTTTCTTGCTGTTCTTTACCGAATGTGCTATCATTATAAACAAAGTTGTCATGCGGTGGAATACGCCTTGGCAGTAAGGTCGCGATACAATTATGGTATTGAATACGAATAAAGTTGAATTAGACAATCAAAAAACAGGTGAACCGGTTTGAGGAGATCAACATGGGAAAAGAGCTGTTCAAGAATATCCCCAGCAAAGTTGGAGATTTGGTCAATGATGTTCGCACCGGCCGTATTGGTCTGCCTGACCTTCAGCGCCCATTTGTTTGGAAAGATAACAAAGTTCGTGAACTTTTTGACTCCTTGCTCAAAGGATATCCTATTGGCTACATTATGCTGTGGGAGTCTCCGGTTGATTACGAAAGCAAAAAGAGTACAATCGGTGATAACTCAAAGACTTACGAGGACCCCAAAGAACTTGTTATTGACGGTCAGCAGCGACTGACCGCCCTTGTTGCGGCTATGTTTGCTGTTAAGGTGAAAGACAAGAACTTTGTGGATCGCGAGATCAAAATCTCCTATAATCCACTGACTTGTGAATTTGCTGTATGGTCTCAAGCATACGAAAAGGACACCGAGTGGATCAGCCGAATCAGTGATGTATTTCTCGCAAAAGAGGATAACTCTATCAGCTCTTTGCGGCGCCGTTTTATAAAAGAAGCCAACGAAAGCCGTGGTAAGAAAGGTCTTCCATTGCTGACAGACGAGGAAGAAGATAAAATTGAGGACAATATCAATACGCTTTTAAATCTCACGGACTATTCACTGCCCACATTGGAAATCAGTTATACTGCAGATGAAGAAGATGTCGCAGATATTTTTGTCCGTGTTAACTCTGGCGGGCAGAAGTTGACAGAGAATAACTTCATCCAGACGCTGATCTCCGTTTACGAAAATGAAACCAGTGATACGATCAATACATTTGCGGCAGCATCCAGAATCCCAGCCGCGAACACTTCTTATAATACACTTTTGGCAATTGAACCGTCGCATTTAATCCGCATGGCTGTTGGCGTTGGTTTCAGGCGAGCGCGACTGAGATATGCGTATATGCTCTTGCGAGGCAAAAATCTGGAGACCGGTAAATTCTCCACGGAAGAGCGGCATGAAAATCTTCAGACTTTCAAGAAAGCTCTGGACAAAGTCATGAATCTAAACAATTGGCATGGCTTTATCAATATCTTAGCCGAAGCTGGATATATCAGCGACAAACTGATTGCGTCCTCCAACGCAGTCGTCTTCAGTTATGTCCTTTATCTGATTGCCAAGTATGACTACAAGTTGAATGCCACGCAGCTCAAAAAGTGCATCAGCAAGTGGTTCTTTATGAGCACTATTACATATTTCTACACCGGTTCAACGGAGTCCGAAGTAGAGAAGCAATTTGCGGATCTACGAGATATTCATACCGCAGCAGGATTTTTGGCTTATATCGACCGCGTGATTGAAACTCACTTTACAGATGACTATTTCAATCTGACACTCCCAAATGAACTGAACAGTGCAGCAGCTATTTCTCCTGCGTGGTATGGGTATGTCGCGGCTCAGATCGTGCTGAATACGCCGATGTTATTCAGCAACACCCCAGTGTCAAAATATTTCATTTTGGGGTCTAGCGGCACGAAGAACGCAATTGACAAACACCACATCTTTCCAAAGAATTATTTGACCGGTATTGGCGTTGACAATGATCGTGATCGGAATCAAATCGCGAATTTTACCTATCTCGACTATGCCACAAACATCGAAATCTCAGATAAGGCGCCACAGGACTATGTTGCATATTACCGTCAAAAGCTGGGCGAAGAAGGGTATCGCAAAACCTGCAAGGAACACGCTCTGCCTGATAATTTCGAGAGTATGGAATATATGGAATTTCTGCGTCAGCGCAGGATCCTGATGGCACAAACTGTTCGCAAGGCATATCAGAGATTATGTACATGATATCAGCTGTTCTTCTGCGCTGACTAGGATATAGAAATGATGAGAAGCACACGCTATCGGTTTAAACAGTTGCGGCTGTTGCCTATGTTGTAGGGATTAACCGTCAAGGTATTTCTATAGAAATATTACCAATACAATGCTACAGCAGAAGATATGCAAAAGTGCTTACTCATAGTTCAGACAGAGCGAAGAACAATGTTGGATATTTTGACGCAAGTGAATTTGAATATAAGAAATTCATTTGGAAGCCTGAAGTTTCATTTCTAAAAAGGAAATTTTGTGACTTAAGCAGTCTGCGTTGTGCATCAAGGGAATAGGCCCGACTTCCGCAAAACTGTGAGCAAGCAGGCAACGCGCAATATAATAAAGAAATCCATTTCGGAGAAGCATGCCATCCCACTGCTACGACCCCGGATGTAAGTGTAGAAAGAGCAAAAATTAGAAAAGTGATAAAGAGGAATTAGTATGCCGAGAATTATCAGGAATGCAATCAGATGCGAAAAGTGCGGAGATATTATTGAGAGCAAAACCATTCATGATTTCAAATGTTGCAGCTGCGGGGCGTGCGCCGTGGATGGTGGTCACAACTATCTTCGCAGGTGCGGCAATCTCGGAGATTGGGAAGAACTATCCGAAGTTGAAAAAACGGCGGACAATGGCACTTTGGTTTGATTCCAGATGAGATGAGCGGTTTGCGGTACCAGAATGACGCGCATCATCGAGTATTTCATTGTGCAGAAGAAGTATGACATCGCCGAGATCAGAGTTTATCAGGAGCGTGAAGAATGAAAATCATACTCAGCCGAAAAGGATTTGACTCTGCAAATGGCGGCATCGTCAGCCCAATTTTTGAAGATGGGGCAATGATCTCATTTCCAATTCCGAGCAATGACGTCGATACATACGATTCTCTTTACTACAATGGGGTTCGGTATTCTCAAATATTGCATGACCTGAGATATAAGGGTGGGGATCACTGCCATGTCGATCCTGATTTGGATTCAGAGCGGCGGGTGAAAAATATCGACGGATGGTTTCCAGCGTTTGGGCAGCGAAATGCAGCAGCTACATATTTAAAAAACATTGGTGTTGCACAGGGGGATATCTTCCTGTTTTTTGGGAACTTCCACTTTGTAAGGTACAAAGACGGCGCATATAGATACATGCGAGATTGCGGTGATTTTTATCGTGGAAAAGATATTCAAGTTATCTGGGGATATCTTCAGGTAGGTGAGATTATCTCTGAACCGGAAAAGCAGAAGAAGATATGGTGGCATCCTCATTCATCCGCTGACCGGATCGGCAACGCAACAAACGTGATTTTCAAAGCATCAGAGAGGCTTTCTTTGGATGAAAGCAAGCCCGGCGCAGGTGTGCTGCGTTTTGATAAAAAGCGGGTATTGACGTTGGAGGGCGCTACAAAGGCAACTTGGACGATGAATGAAGTATATGATGAAAACCACATATATGGAAAGAGAAAGAATAATGCCAGAAATCCAGATAGAGGTTTGTACTACGCAGGTATTTGGCAAGAGCTCGGTTTGAAAAAATCCGATGCCTGTACGGAATGGGCAAGAGATATACTAAAGTAAATCAGAGTTTGTGAGGACAGCATATGTAGCTTCGAGAATACACACCTTCTGACTTGGCACTGATGGCGGAACTCTTTTTCCAGACCGAGGACTATTCGCAGGAACAACTGGATGCGTGGGTGACCGAAGCGGTTGATTTGCAGGCATGGGACGCGTCTTTCCGGCGCACAAGACGGTTGTTGCGATAGAAAATGGTGAGAATGCCGGATTCTGGGATATTGGATGAAAGCGGCTATCTGGACAGGCTGTATGTCCGCAAGGACTATCAGAGACAGGGCATTGCATCTGCGATCTGCGACGAATTGGAGCGTTTCGCGGACAGAAAGACCGTCACGACGCACGCCTTTATCACAGCAAAACCGTTTTTTCTGCATCGCGGATACCGCGTCGTTCGCAAGCAGGGAGTGATCCGGCGCGGCGTTGTGCTCACAAATTTTGTGATGAAAAAGCAGCCAGAAAAGACATAATGGTGATGAATATTCCAGAAGAACGTCGTCAGCGCGCCGAATATCACGGTCGGCGACTACACTTATTATGACGACGCGGTCGACCCGACGGGGTTTGAACGGAATAATGTGCTGTTCAACTACCCGGAGTTTGGCAATCATCTCGTGATTGGGAAGTTCTGTCAGAGCGCGTCCGGCACGAAGTTTATCATGAGTCCGGCAAATCACCACATCAGCAGCGCCACGACGTATCCATTCAACGTTTTCGGCGGCGCCTGGATGGAGAATACGCCGCCGCACATGGCGCAGCTTCCGCGCAAGGGCAACACGGTCATCGGAAACGACGCGTGGATCGGGCGCGAGAGCATCATCATGCCCGGCGTGAAGATTAGCGACGGCGCGATCATCGCCGCCTATTCCGTGGTGGTGAAGGATGTTCCGGCGTACACTGTTTACGGCGGAAACCCGGCGAGATTCATCAAGGAGCGATTTGACGCGGAGCTGAAAGATCTGCTGCTGCTGCGCTATCAGTGGTGGAATCTGGAGCCAGAAAAGCTGGTGGAGATCCTGCCGGTGCTCTGCGATCCGGATTTGGAGAAGCTCAGACACTTTCTGCGGGAGCAGCTTACAGATTGACAAAACGGAGGACGACTGACCGTCCTCCGTCAATTTCTCTGCGCCTGCCGCGTCCAGAGCATCTAAATTTCCGCTTCATTCGTGTCCTCGTCAATACCCTCTGCTTGCACGACAAACTGCTCTCGCCGGTAAAACGCAATTGCACGCTCGTTTTTCTGGTAGACGCTCAGCGTCAAGCGCGGTTTGCGCGACTTTGCATACTCCAACAGTGCTCTTCCAATGCCCTTGGAACGCGCGGATTTTGCAACGAAAATCCCCTCAATGTGGTTCTCCGTCAGACCGATGAAACCGTCGATTTGCCGGGTGGCTTCGTTCTCGTGAACGTAGAGTTCCGCCTGCGGGAGCATATCGCGCACGATCTCGAAATGCCCTCTCCAAAAGCTTGCCGCAATAAACGCATGGGCGTCCAGATCGCCGTGCAGCCAGATCTGCATGACCGTGCCCAGATCCTGAGTTTCGAATTTTCGTATCATGGTCTGACTTTACATCCTCTGTTTACATACACAGCCCCAAAAACACTAATGACAAGAAACAGCGCCAGCCCGATCCACAGCAGAGCGATTTCCTTGAAAACCTCACTCGACGCAATGACCAGCCAGCACCCGGCCAGCGCGAACATCAGCCGCGACATGGCCTTGCAAAGCTTCTTTTTGTCGTAGTTTGCTTTCTCCTCGGCGGTGGCCGTGTTATAACCGGCAATCAGTCCGGTTCCTTTCCCGGACGCAAACACAACGCCCAGCAGAACGAATGATCCGGTCATGACAAGATGAATGGCAAGCAGCATATAAGACCCCTCCCCTATCGTTGACTATTTTCTGTGAAATTTCTCTTTACAGCGCCTCAAAGTGGTATCTCGGCTGGCCGACACTCTTTTTGCCGTACTCGATCGCGCTGACCGGACAGTAGCAGATGCACGCCATGCAGTGGGTACAGTTCTTGCCCCAAACCGGCTTGCCGTCTTTCAGCGCGACATTGTTCATCGGACAGCGCTTCGCGCACTGCCCGCAGCCGATGCAGGCGTCAGATACGGTAAAGGCGTTCGCTTTGACGAAAAATCTGTAGAAAATCGGGTTGACCGGGCCGCTCATGAAGCGGTCGTAGAGATTGTTCCGCGTCGGCGCAAACGGTTGATTGCTCTGAATTGACGCGATGACGCAGTCGATATTCGGTTCGGCCTTGGCGACGATTTCCCGCGCTTTGTCCGCCTGCGGCGCGGAGAACATCGCAATGTAGTTCTCTGGCATGACGATCTGCGCCGTACCCATGCAGACAAGCCCCTTTTCCACGCAGAGGTCACGGTTATATTTGTCGGCGTTGCCGATCTCGCTGCCACAGGTCATAACAAACCACACCTGCTTCGCGCCGCGCAGCTCCGTTTTCCGAAGCCAGTCGCGCACGACGCGCGGAATGCGCCAGGCATAGGTCGGCGTGACGATAATAACCCGCTCGCCGGTTTCGACGAGCGAAGTGTCAGAAGCCTTGATGCGGGCATTCAGATTTACGATCTCATCGCCCAGCGCGTCCGCAATGCGTTTCGCCACATAGTTACTGTTTCCGGTGCCGGAAAAGAATAAAATCATATCAAAATCCCCTCGCAATGGTCAATCTCATGCTGAATGATCTGCGCCGTCCAGCCGGTGAACGTCTTGATGCGCGTCTGGAACTGCTCATTCTGCCACTGCACCTTGATGGTCTGATAACGCTTTGTTTTCCGCGTGCCGGTCAGGGACAGGCAGCCCTCCTCCGCGTCATAGGGCGCGGATTTTTTGACGATCACGGGATTGAACATGACCATGTATTCACAAATGTTGTCGAATGCGATGATGCGCTTGTTGACACCGATCATATTCGCCGCCATGCCCACGCAGCCATCCTTGTGCGCGGCCAGCGTGTCCAATAAGTCCCGCGCGATTGCCAAATCGTCAGCCGTGGCAGGCTCTGACTTCTGAGACAGGAAAAATTCGTCTTTGCAGATTTCACGGATCATAGCTAAGCCTCCGCTGCGTTTTTTCTTATTGTAGCAGAGAAATGGGTAAGGCTCAACTGCATTTATGGTGGATTCGATGAAGATACTTAATTAATATTTGCGCATTCGGTACGAATAGCATAGAATTTTTGCGTGCGAAACAGCACGATTCATGTGCCTTATGAGATGCAGAATTTGCGCGGCAATAAACAAAGATAAGGGCGAATTCGATAAGTGGTCTTCGAAATAAAAATCGTTCGTATTTATCATTTCCTTGCATTTTCCATCCTGCTTTGATACAATAAGATACAACGCTGCGAAGCGCTGTTGTTAGACTTGGCAGCTTTGCACAAAGGTGTTCTGCCAAGCAGCAGAGCACTTTTTTCATCTGGAGGAATCGAACTATGGCTGTGAGCTACAAGAAGCTTTGGAAACTGCTGATTGACAAGGATATGAAAAAGAAAGATCTGTGCGCGAAAGCGGGCATTAGCCCGGCGTCCGTCACAAAAATGGGGCGAAATGGTCATGTTACGACGGAAATACTTTTGAAAATTTGCACGGCACTGGACTGCGGCGTGGAAGATATTATGGAAATTGTGCCGGATTCGCGTGAAAACGCATGATAAAGTCCGCATTATAGGATAGGCAATATGATATGATAACAGTGAGCTTGGGGTTGAGCTTGGGAGACAGGCTCGGATGGAGAAGCGAATGGAACGATCTCTGATTTATAACGGAACGATCACAGCGGAACAGTTCCTCTTCTATGAAATCCGCATTGCATCGAAATATTACCTCGATGGGACATCCGTGGAGGACGCTATCGAAGAAATCAAAAAGAACAATCTGTTTCAGTATCCGACCGAGCGGCTTGTTGCCCGCATGGTGCGAAGCTGCTATAAGCGCCTGGATGCCTTGGATGATGAGCAGCTCCGGCAGGAATTATCATCGGCTCCGGTTGAGATTGCAAAGCAGATCAACCTCTATGCCATGATGCGATACAACCGCATTGTCTGGGACTTCATGGTCGGCGTGATCGGAGAAAAGTTCCGGAGTCAGGACTTCGAGTTTTCGCGGAAAGACCTGAATGTATTCTTTTCCCACTTGCAGGAACAGAACGATGACATTGCCGGATGGAGTGAGTCCACGGTCAATAAGATCAAGCAAGTGCTGACGAAGATTTTAGTTGAGGTTGAGATCCTTGACACCTTCAAATCGACGCGGCTCAATCCGCTGTTCCTCTGCGAAGAGCTGGAAGAAGGCATCCGCAGAAATAACGATCTCGAAGCACTTGCAGCTTTTAACTGCTTTAGATAGGAGGCTCTGGCATGAGCGACATCAAGCAAGAGTTGGATAGAATCCGGGACAGAATATCCGACCCCAGTTTTCTTGCCAATAAAGGATTAAGCAACGAAGTCGGAATTCATGTATTCTGCTATGATCCGGCAGATGAGTTGATCGTCAGAGACTTCGTTTCCCGGCTGAAAGCGGAGAGCGGAACGCCGTCCCACATTAAAGAATGTGACCTCTACGAGATTTTTCTGAGACTCTTGGAGGACAAGCGTGTTCTGAGATCCGTGGACGGGCTGGAAGAAAAACGCGGAAAGGAATACCTTCTCAAGCAGCTTCAAAAGATTGCAACGCCGGAGGCACTTCTGGAATACATGAAGTACGAGCCGCATGAATACGGCGATGTTCTTTTCCTGACCGGCGTGGGAAAAATCTTCCCGTTTATGCGCTCTCATAAAATGTTGGACAGTATGCAGCATCTCTTTGAAGACATCCCCATCGTCATGTTTTATCCGGGATCGTTCAACGGGCAGGACCTCGGATTGTTTGGAAAGTTTCTGGACGGACACTACTACCGGGCATTCAACCTTTTGTGATTGGAGGAAGGCACTATGAAAATACAAAGTATGTTCCAAAAGGACATCGACCGTGACATCAACGGCGTTATCAAGGTGTCGCAGGATGACCAGCAGAGCTTGAAGCAGGAACTCAGCGAGTACATTATCACGAAAGAACTGCGGCGTCATTTCGCCACGTTCTTTGATAACTACGTCAAAGCCATTGACAATCCGACCGACAAGATCGGCGTCTGGATTTCCGGCTTCTTTGGAAGTGGTAAATCTCACTTTCTGAAAATGCTCTCCTACCTTCTCTCCAACAAAGAGGTGGACGGCAAACACGCCTTTGATTACTTTGCGGACAAGTTTGACGATCCGATGATGTATGCGACGGTGCAGAAATGCGTCCGAATCCCCACGGAGTCCATCCTGTTCAACATTGACATCGAAGGACCGATCAACAAGGACAAGACCGCCGTGCTGCGCGTTTTTGCGAAGGTGTTCTATAACCACTGCGGCTTCTATGGCGAAGACCTCAAGGTGGCGAAGCTGGAACGCTTCATTGACAAGCAGGGCAAGACGGATGCCTTCCGCGCTGCCTTCAAGGAAGTCAACGGGGACGAGTGGGTCAACGCCCGCGATTCTGCTGCCTTCTTCGAGGATGATGTGGTTGAGGTCTTGCAGTCTGTTCTCGGCATGAGCCAGACAGCAGCCCGCAACTGGTTCAACGGCGAAGAGAATGCCGACATGAGCATCAAACAGCTCGTGTCTGAGATCAAGGAGTATGTGGACAGCAAGGAAGGAAACTTCCGTCTCCTGTTCTGCGTGGATGAAGTCGGTCAGTACATCGGTGACGACGGCGATCTGATGATGAATCTGCAATCGCTGGTGGAAGAGATCGGTGACAAATGCCGGGGCAAGGTTTGGGTCATGGTCACAAGTCAGGAAGCGATTGATTCCGTCGTGAAAATCACCGGCAACGACTTCTCCAAGATTCAGGGACGCTTCAATACCCGTCTGAGTCTTTCTTCCTCTTCTGTTGACGAGGTCATCAAGAAGCGTGTTCTGGCGAAGACAGAGGACGCGGATCATCTTCTGCAAATGGAGTACGAGAAAGAGGCTTCGGGTCTCAAGAGCCTATTCGCCTTTGACAATCCGATCCTTGACATCAAAGGCTTTACCAGCGCGGCAGAGTTCAGCGCGACCTTCCCCTTTGTGCCGTATCAGTTCATCGTCATCCAGAAGGTTCTCGCGGAAATCCGCAAGCACGGTAACTCCGGCAAGCACCTTTCGGGCGGCGAACGCTCCATGCTGTCTGGTTTCCAAGAGGCGGCGCAGAAAATCGAAAACAAGGACGAGAACGCCCTTGTGCCGTTCTATCAGTTCTATGACACGGTACATACCTTCTTGGAGAGTGCCATCCGCCGGGTCATCGACCGCTGCCAGAACGCGGCGGACGCGCACGACGGCTTGGAACAGCAGGACGTGAACGTCCTCAAGCTGCTCTACCTCGTCCGTTATATTGAAGACGTCAAAGCGAATATCGAGAACATCGCTATCCTGATGATCGACGATATTCACACGGACAAGATTGCCCTTCGCGCATCTATCACGGCTTCGCTGGAACGCCTTCTGACGCAGAACTATATCTCTCGCAACGGCGATACCTACGCCTTCCTGACGGACGAGGAACAGGATATTGCCATCGACATCAAGAATACGCCGGTTGACAGCGCCCAGATCGTCCAGAGCATTTCTCAGACGGTCTACGGCGAAATCTATCCGGCAAAGAAATATAAATACGGCAAGTACGACTTTGCCTATGATCAGTACGTTGACGAGACGCTGAACGGCGCGTCCACTGGCGGAATGCGGCTTCGCATCGTCACCGTGGCAAGCGACCTCTACGGCGTTGGAGACCAGCGGCTTATCATGGACTCGCAGGTCAACAACGAGGCAATCGTTGTTCTCTCGGCGGACACGCCCTACTTTGATGAGCTGGAACAGGCGATGAAGATCCGCAAGTATGTCAAGCAGCGGAATGTGTCGCAGATGCCGGAGAGCATCCAGCGGATCATCCGGGACCGCAACGACGAGGCGCGGAAACTGGAAAGCCACGCCCGCAGCCTGATCGAAAAAGCTATCGTCGAGGGCAAGTTCTACGTTCACGGCGAAGTCCTCGACCTGAAATACGGCTCTGCGAAGGACAAGCTGGATGAGGCGATGAAGAGCCTTGTCGAGAGCGTCTATTCCAAGCTGAACATGGTCAATCAGTTTGTGGACAGCGACGCTGATGTTCTTGCTATCCTCAACGGTGCGTATGAAGAAGTCGGCTTCACCGGACTGGGCGCGAACAACGAAGACGCCCTCAATGAGATCAGTCAGTGGTTGGAGCTGCAAAACCAGAAGATGCTCAAGACCTCGATGGGTGATGTGCAGCGTCGGTATCAGGCGATCCCCTACGGTTGGAAGGAGATCGACATTGCAGCCCTGATTGCCCGTCTGATCGTCCAGCAGAAAATTCAGATCAACTATGGCGGCGCGATGGTCGGCAAGGAAGAGCGCCGTTTGGTGGACTTCCTGCGCAAGAAGACCGAGATCGACAAAGCCATTGTCGCACGGCGCATTGCACCCTCCGAAGAACTGATCCGCAAGAGCGTCAACTTCCTGCGGGACTATCTGGGCGCGATGGACATTCCCTCCGATGAGGACGGGCTGATCCACTTCGTTCTGAACACTTTTGAAACCAAGCAGAGCCACTATCAGAAGCTCCTTGACGAGTTCTACTCCAAAGAGCATTACCCCGAAAAGGAAACCGTCACTGCTGCCCGCGACCTGATGAACGACGTTCTGAGCCAGCGCAAGGACAATGTTGCATTGCTCAAACGGATGGTGCAGCGGCAGGATGATCTTCTCGATTCCGCCGAGGATATGGAAGGCGTGGAGATGTTCTTCAAGGCGCAGCGGACGGTGTTCGACGATGCCAAGAAGCGGCTTGCCAGCATTCTCAAGGAAAGAGACTACTTTGCGGCGGACGCAGACACGTTGAACGTCATCAGCACGATGTCCACGATTCTTGCCATGCCAAAGCCCTATTCCCGTATTGGGGAGCTGCCGGAGCTTGTTCAGAAGGTCAAGACCGCCTACGACGGCTTGCTGGATATGAAGCGCGAGGAAGTTGCTGAAAACATCCGCCAGTGTATGCAGGATGTTCACCAGCTTGCCAGCGAAGCGCGGGACGCCGGGGCGCTGCTCCGTCAGGCGGACGATCATTTTGTGAACAAGCGCGAGGCGGCGAAAACTGCGATCTCTCTCACCGAGCTGGATGCCATGATTACCCAGCTTCTTAACTACAAGGACACGATCTGCCGCCGCATGGAGGTCATGTCTGCCTCCCGTCAGCAGGAAGCGCAGAAGCCCACGCCCGCAGCGACCGCAAAGCCCGGAACACCCGAGCCGAAGCCCCCGAAGATCATGACCGTGCGCCGGTATGACCTCTGCTCGGTCAAGCGTCTGCAAAGCAAGGAAGACATTGATAAGTACGTCGAGGCGATCCGCGAAAAGCTCATGAAGACGCTCGAAAGCTGCGACGGCGTGCAGATCAACTAAAGGAGTATCAGAAGATGAACAAGAACGCAATTCAGAAGTTTGCGATCTGGGCGCGGAACGAGCTGATTGCTCAGGTTTCCCAACGTGCCTATCAATATGGAATTGACGAGTCCGGCTTCGGTGACGCTTCTGCGGACACGCTCAATGGGCGGCTGCTGACGACAGAGGAAAAATCCCAGCGGCAGGAACTCATCGGGAGAATCAAGGAAAAGGGCTATAAACAGGTCATGGAAGAGGTTGCCTACACTTGGTTCAACCGCTTCATCGCCCTGCGCTTTATGGAGGTCAATAACTATCTGCCCTCCCATATCCGCGTGTTCTCGGATGCTTCCGGCGCGTTCAAGCCGGAGATCCTGAACGATGTGCTGCACCTTGATCTGCCGGGACTGGACAGCGGCAAGGTGGCGGAGTATATCGAGAGCAATGACACCGAAGCCCTCTACCGCTACCTGCTGCTGACGCAGTGCAACGCCCTGAACAGTGCGCTACCCGTCATGTTCGAGCGGATGGGCGGCTATACGGAAATGCTGCTGCCCAACAACATTCTCCGTCAGGACAGCGTTCTTGGTCACATGGTTTCCGACATCCCCGAAGAGGACTGGCAGGATGCCGTCCAGATCATCGGCTGGCTGTATCAGTATTACAACACCGAGCTGAAAGACGATACTTTTGCCCAGCTCAAGAAGAACGTCAAGATCACGAAGGAGCGCATTCCTGCCGCCACGCAGCTTTTCACGCCGGACTGGATCGTCCGCTACATGGTGGAAAACTCGCTCGGCAGACTTTGGCTGGAAGGTCACCCTAATGCCGAGCTGCACGACGGCTGGAAATACTATCTGGACGAAGCCGAGCAGGAGCCAGAGGTGGAAGCGCAGCTTGCCAAGCTCCGGGAGGAATACAAGACCATCAAGCCGGAAGAGATCAAGGTCATCGACCCCTGCATGGGCAGCGGTCATATCCTTGTCTATGCCTTCGATGTGCTGATGCAGATTTATACCTCCGCCGGTTGGGATCAGCGCGAGGCGGCACAGAGCATCCTCAAGAATAATCTCTTTGGGTTAGATATTGATGACCGTGCAGCGCAGCTTGCCTATTTTGCGGTCATGATGAAAGCGCGGCAGTATGACCGGCGTTTGCTCACGCGCGGGATTCAACCCCATATATACGCTTTTGCGGAGAGCAACACCATTACAACCGCGCCGCTTCACGATATGGGTATTACACTTTCGCAGGATGAGTATGATACTGCCGTAAAACAGGTGTTACGTCTGTTGGATGAATTGCGGGATGCAAAGGAGTACGGCAGTATTTTGACGGTAACGCCTTGCGACTGGGATTTGCTGAGGCGTTTCGCAGTCCCGAGGACAGAAGATGAGGGCGGGCAGCAGTTGTTGGGAATCCACGGTGAGCAGATTGCCGCACCGCTTCTGCAAAGACTTATCAATATTGGCGAAGCACTATCTCAGCAGTACGATGTGGTGGTGACAAATCCGCCGTATATGGGTGCTTCCGGCATGAATGCTCGGCTTTCACAGTATATTAAAGATCATTTCCCCGATACAAAGGCAGACCTGTTTGCTTGCTTTATCGAGCGCGGGAATCAGATGGCTGTCAAGCACGGCTATAACTGCATGGTAACAATGCAAAGCTGGATGTTCCTGTCCAGTTTTGAAAAAATGCGAGAAAAGATCTTGCGGACAAAGTCTATTACAAACTTAATGCACATGGAAAACATGGTCATGGGAATTGCGTTTGGAACAGCAGTAACAGTATTCCGCAATGACTATGTAACCGGATATAAGGGAACATATAATCAAATCAAACTGCAAGACATTGAAAACGACGAACCAAGAGTTTTCCCTGTGCTTGAAAACAGATTTGCGCAAACCAGTACAGACAACTTCTCCAAAATTCCCGGCTCTCCGGTGGCGTATTGGGTGAGTGACAATTTAGTTTCCGCCTTTGCATCAGGCATACGGTTCAAGGAGGTTGGTGATACACGGCAAGGTATGGCAACTTCTGATGTTAACTGCTTTACTCGATATTGGTACGAGCCTTCGTTTGCATCTATTGGATGGGACTATACAGACTTAGGAACAACAGAGAATGGTTTGCATACATGGTTTCCTTATATTAAGGGCGGGTCATTTAGAAAGTGGTATGGCAATGAGGAATACCTTGTAAATTGGAAGTATAACGGGAGAGATGTTAAACAGTATGCGGCAAAGTTGTATAAATCTTATTCAAGAACAATAAAAAACATTAGCGAATATTTGAAACCGTGTATAAGCTGGGGTATGGTGACAAGTGGTGATATTTCTGTTCGTTTTTATCCCGCTGGACAGATTTTTGACATAGCTGGTTGTTGTTGCTTTTCTAAAGATGATGTTCGTTTATATTTATTAGCATTTATGAATTCAAAAGTAGCAAATGTATGCACGAAGATTATCAATCCAACCATCAATATGAATGTTGGAGACATTGCAAATTTGCCACTATTGATTGATATGTCTAAGAAGCCTGAAATTGATATTAGCACTGATATATGTATTAGTATTTCAAAATCAGACTGGGATTCCTACGAAACCTCATGGGATTTCAAGCGGAATCCGCTGGTGTGAGGTGCGCTGTGAATGGAAAACATTATTGTCGAATGCTCGTGCCAGCAGAATAACCTTTGGACGATTATCACCACTATTGTTCCAATATTAGTTGCCATTGCCGTTCCGTGTCTTATTGCGCGGAAGCAGAACAAGATCACATTATACGAAAAAAGATTTGAATGTTATCAGCGTCTTGAATCATTGAAGTCATTTTTCCTATATGTGAAGGAAATATCCTCTTTTGTTGCTTCGCCGGAACAACAACTAAATCCCGCTTGGATATGTCAGCAACGGTATTTCAGCGCACACGCATTGCTGGATGACAAGGATTTTCAGAATAAACGCTTTGATTATTTTCATCGGATTTCCTATGCTCGGTCTTGCCTTGAAGAAGATCGTAAGATGCTGCTGTCGTTAGGTCTTCTTGTGGGAATTAACAAGAAAGATCGGATGGATAAAGCACAAGACGCACTGGAAGGTTTTATCGCTCTTCTGTTTAACGAGGATAAAAAGGTGAATAAAGGAAAAGATGCCGCAGCATCAGCTTATGAGGAAGAATTGCTGCAAAAGAAAGATGCCTTTGTTTCTGAGTTTGAAACAGTCCTTGAATATGAGAGCAGGCTTGAAAAGAAGATGAAAATTGAAACGGGCTGCAAAGTTCGTCCTATTAAAAAGGAGAAGAAATCTGATGGAAATTCAAAAACTACGAATGATATGCGATAAGGTTCAGCAGATTTTTGACAAGAGGGAGAAAGTTTCCGTTCAAGTCTATGATCGTCCGTTCCTTGATGGAGATTTGGATTCTTTCATTCTCAAAACAGAGTGTTATTACAACCGAGAAGGCAGGACACTTGTGGATGAATATATCAAACGGGTCGAAGCACTCTTGGATAAGATGGGGTATGATGTCGAGCAAAAGATGTATAGCTGCACAGAATCCGGTCCTATTGACGGAACCGTTGTTGCATTCCATCCCATTGAGAGAGAACTCAGTGTGGAGTGAGCGATCCTGATATAATAGTCCCAGCTCCAAAGAGTGAGAGATTGAACATCCTTGCAGTCAGCGCACACCAAATTAAAGGAGAAACGCTATGCCATATTTAGAAACTGTTCAAGAGCTTCTGGAAGCCAAAGAGGGCGAACACGTCCAATTCAAGGAAGCAAAAAAGCAATTTGATTCCAGAGAGGCGGCGAAGTGCTGCTGCGCTTTGGCGAATAATGGCGGCGGCAAGCTGGTATTTGGCATCACGGACAAGAGACCCCGCAGCGTGGTCGGGAGCGCAGCTTTCGACCAGCCGGAGCGTACCCGCATGGGTCTGATTGAGAAATTGAAGGTCAATGTTGATTTTCAGCTCTTCAACTATGAAAGAAAGCGGGTTTTGGTCTTCGATGTGAAGAGCCGCCCAATCGGTTTGCCGGTACAGTACGAAGGTGTAGCGTGGATTTATGAGGGCGATACGCTCAAGCCCATGCCGGAGGATATGCGCCGCAGCATCTATGAAGAGACCGGCGGTGATTTCTCCGGGACGATCTGCGCTGGGGCAACGGTCGATGATTTGGACGAGACCGCCATTGAAAACTTCCGTGCCAAGTGGATCGAAAAGAGCGGAAAAAAGCAGCTTGCCACGCTGTCAAAGCAGCAGCTTCTCCATGACTGCGGCGCAATCACGGATGAAGGCGTGACGTATGCAGCCCTGATCCTGTTCGGCAAGAACGCGGCAATCATTAAGTATCTGCCGCAGGCTGAGATCATTTTTGAGTATCGCTCCTCCGAAGCGTCTGGTCCTGCCAATCAGAGAGAAGAGTTTAAGGTCGGCTTTTTCGCTTGCTATGACCGCGTGTGGGAGCTTGTCAATCTGCGGAACGACAAGCAGCACTATCAGGAAGGCTTTTTCGTGTTCGACATTGCGACCTTTAATGAGCGCGTTGTCCGTGAAGCGATCCTGAACGCGGTGAGTCACAGGAACTATCAGTTCGGCGGCAGCATCTTTGTTCGCCAGTTCCGCGACAGATTGGTTGTCGAAAGCCCCGGAGGACTTCCCTTCGGCATTACGCTCGACAACATACTGGATCGCCAACTCCCGCGCAACCGCCGTATTGCGGAGATCCTTTCGCTCTGCGGCATGGTGGAGCGCTCCGGTCAGGGCATGAACCTGATGTTTGAGCTGAGTGTACAGGAGGCAAAACCGCTTCCCGACTTCACAGGCACAGATGACTTCTTCGTCAGCGTTACACTGAATGGACTGATTCTCGACAAGGCGATGCTTTCCGTTCTCAATCGGATCAGCGAAAGAGGCGCAGAGCTGCTGTCCACCGAGGATTTCCTTGTGATTGATGCTCTGTACCATGAAAGACCGCTGAACGAGAAGATGCAGTCTCGATTGAACCGGCTGATCGAGCTGGGCATTGTCGAGCATATCGGTCGCAAGAAGTATGTTCTTGCCAGAAGCCTCTATGCCGCAACGGGTAAAACCGGTGTGCATACAAGGCACGTCGGCTTAGATCGAGATACCAACAAGGAGCTGCTGCTAAAGCACATCCGCCAGAACAATGAAGTTGGCACTCCGTTCAAAGAATTGCAGCAAGTTTTGCCGGGTCTTGATCGAAACCAAATTCGCGTTTTGATGAGAGAATTGCGTGAAAGCGGGAAGGTTTTCTGCGAAGGAACAACAAGTGCTGCAAGGTGGTTTGCTTCCGAATAATCCAAAAATGCTAACGCATCTTGGAACCAACTTGGGACTAACTTGGAACCAACTTTGAACTAACTTGCGTCTTTCGCAATGGCATTTACTACCGAACTGTTGGAGGGATAATTGATATGGGAAGACTGATTTCCGAGAAATATGCTGCTTGGCAAGCCGAGTGCGAAGAGCGCTTCCAGCAGCTCAAAAAGAACGAAGAAGAACTCAACCGCATTTTCATTGACATTTACGGCTTGCAGGACGAATTGACACCGGATGTTGCGGACAAGGATGTGACTGTGCATCGCGTGTTTGACAGCAAAGATGATGTGCCGGAATCTATGAAAGGCAGCAACTACGTCCGTACCATGCGCGACGAGATCGTCTCCCTCATCTCTTACGCCGTGGGCTGTATGTTTGGGCGGTATTCTCTGGATGTGGAGGGACTTGCCTACGCGGCCGGCGAATGGGACGCCAGCAAGTACAAAACCATCATCCCGGACAGCGACAACATCATCCCCATCTGCGATGACGAGTATTTTGACGATGACATTACCGGACGCTTCGTGGAGTTTGTCCGCAAGGTCTACGGCGATGATACGCTGGAAGAAAACCTCAAGTTTGTTGCCGACGCGCTCGGCGGCAAGGGTACGCCCCGCGAGGTGATCCGCAGCTACTTCCTGAATGACTTCTATGCCGACCATCTGAAAACCTATCAGAAGCGTCCGATCTACTGGCTCTTTGACAGCGGCAAAAAGAACGGTTTCAAGGCGCTGTGCTATATGCACCGCTATCAGCGTGATCTTCTCGCCCGTCTGCGCACCGACTATGTGCATGAGCAGCAGGAGCGTTACCGCACCCAGCTTGCCCAACTCGGTGACGCCATCGACCACGCCAGCGCATCCGAGCGCGTGAAGCTGACCAAACAGCAGAAGAAGTTCCAAGATCAAGCGACCGAGCTGCAAAAGTACGAGGAAAAGGTTCACCACCTTGCCGACCAGAACATCGAGATCGACCTTGATGACGGCGTGAAACATAACTACGAACTGTTTGCTGATGTGTTGGCGAAGATTAAGTAAGGAGATTTGAATATGAGCAATTTGTTTGCGCAGTTTCTCCAAGAAAGTGGGTTGTATGACGAAATTGAAATCACACCAGGCAATATTAGTGAACTTATTGATCTAATCGCCGGAAACGTTCGAATCGATAGCTACTGTAGTGAATGTGGCAGTAATCGGGTTTTTAGCATGAACCCCATTACTTTTATGGTTAACAACAAGGGGCAATTGTGTGATGAGAATTTAGCAGCATATCTCCAGCATTTTCAGAAAGCGCAGGCAAGTGCCCCGTTTTTTGGTGGGGAAACAAGAAGTGATCAGAACTGGTTCTGGAGTAATTGGCCGTGCTGCAAAGCAACAAGGGTCATTCACTTCCCGTTCGTATGCTCCATGGATGAGACCCATCACTTGGATTATGTAATACTTACACAAGGAAATATAATGTTGAAGATCGGGCAATACCCATCTGTTGCTGATCTCACTTTTCCTGAACTCAAAGAATTCAGAAAAGTTGTTTCTGCAGACGATTTAAAAGAATTGCGGAAAGCGATTGGTCTTCATGCTCAAGGCATAGGGGTGGGTGCATTTGTCTATGTTCGTCGCATTTTTGAACGGTTAATAGATAAAGCAAAAGAACTGGCAATAGCAGATGGTAACATAGACAAGACAGAATACTTGGAATCACATGTTGCCGAGAGAATTAGTCTGCTGAAAAATTACCTTCCTGATACGATTGTACAGAATAAGACGTTTTACAGTATCGTGAGTAAAGGTATTCATGAATTAAGCGAGGAAGATTGTATTGCATATTTTCCTGTTATGAGGGAAGGAATTATGCTAATTCTGCGTCAATGGAGAGCAAAGCAAGACGAGGCCGAGACTGCACGAAAACTGGCAACATCGCTCTCGAAAATCACAGCCAATATCTCAAAGGAAGGGAACAACTGAATGTCCACAGAATTCATTCAATTTAATTTGCGAGAGCGTTTTGCAGCCCCCTTGCCGGAGTTCTACCGCCGCAGGATCATCTTCTGGAAGGACGAGGATCGGGAGTTTGGGAAGGACGTTGACGAGCTGAACTTGGAAGGCGTCAAGATCATCAAGCTGACCGGCACAAACAATTTTGCCGTCAAGAAGCTGCTTCTCCACGACGATTTAGAGAGCGATTACCTCGTCTACTGCCCGATTACATACACCAGCGACGAAGATAACTGGCTTCAGGACATTGAATATTACAGTGAGACCTTCCGCGCAGATTTTATCTCGATGCAGATGGACGAGCTGAATATCGCACCGTCTGCCGCTATGCGGAAGACGGTCAAGCTCTATGCCAAGTTCCTTGAGAACAAGGAACGCCGTCAAAAGCTGCGCAAGATCGGGCGAGACTATCAGACGCCGCTCCAGCTCCACATCGACATTATGGCGGTTCTCGCCGGTCTGAGCGAAGGTTCTGCGCAGGATGTCATCATCGCCGTCCTTGCTGCAGGTCTCGATAAAGAAACGAACAGCGTCTTGCAGAACATCCGCAAGTTTGGCAGTATTGAAGCCTTCTGGCAGCTTGCGCGGAAATACACCGGCTACATTGAGGAAGAGGACAAGACTTTGGGCTGCTTTGCAGCGCACGTTCTGCTGACCGCGCTTTCTCAGACGATGAACGCCTCCGTCCTGAAAGGCTTGGAGCGTTTCGTTTCCGAGACCAACAAGGCGTACTGTTACAGTATCGTCCATGAATGGCGTTCCCGCGAGGATAACGAGGACTTGTACGAGCTGTGCCGCATCGTGGAGAACGAATTGCAGCTCCCGACGCGCTTTGACAAATTTGAGCCGGAAACGCTGATTACAGGAGACGTCTTCCCGTGCATCAACGAGAGCATCCTGAAACAGCTCTTCGCGGAGATCAGCGACCATGTTGTGAAGGTCGATCTCATTAGGAAGGTCTGTGAAAACAGACGGACAGCCGGATGGTACAAGCGGTTTTCAAATTATTTTGACTGCCTCTTCTTCATCGGAAAGATGCAGACCTTCTATCAGGAACACGGCGGCGGATTCCATATCGTCGAGCCGAAGAAAATCTGGAAGCTCTATACAAGCGACCTTTACCGCATGGATGCCTACTATCGCCACTTCCATTATGCCTTCGGCAACTCTCTCAAGAATGCAAATGACATTCTGGAAGACGGCTTGAAGCACTCGACGGAGTTTGTTGAGGCGCTGTATCAGAACTGGTTCCTGCGGGAATTGACCGCTTGCTGGACAAACGCGGCGGCAGAAGACCTCGCTGCTCTGGGCTACGTCTCGGAGATCGAGAAGCAGAGGGATTTCTATAAGAGATATGTCGCTCCCGCAAGCAGTAAGAACACCCGCGCATTCGTGATCATCTCGGACGCGCTTCGCTATGAGGTTGCCTCCGAGCTTTCCGAGCGCATTGTCCGCACCACAAAGGGAACTGCTGAGTTGGAGTCGATGCAGGCGATCTTCCCGTCTATCACAAAGTTTGGTATGGCAGCCCTTCTTCCGGCAAAGAGCATTTCTGTGAACGACAGTATGGACGTTCTCGTTGACGGAAATCCCACCCGTTCCACCGTGGAGCGAAACACGATCCTGAACGCGACGCCGAAAGCCAGCGTTGCCATTCAATACAATGACCTTCTGAACATGAAGAAGGATGAACGGCGGGAGCTGGTTGCCGGAAAAGATGTGATCTACATCTATCACAATTCCATCGACGCCATCGGAGACAAAGCCCCTACGGAGTCCAAAGTCTTTGACGCCTGCGAGACGGCAATTCAGGAGCTTTCCGGTATCCTGCGTATTATTCTGAACGAACTGAGCGGAACAAATATTTTCATCACGGCGGATCACGGCTTCCTCTATACCTATAAGCCTCTGAATGAGAGCGACAAGATTGACCGGAAAGCCTTCTCTGGCAACGTGTATGAGCTCGGACGTCGTTATGCGCTGACCGCTCCTGACACAACCGCTGATTTCCTGCTTCCCGTCAATCTGGAAAGGGAGCTGGACGGAACGCCCATCAAGGGCTATGCCCCGCAGGACACCATCCGCATGAAGGTTCAGGGCGGCGGTGAAAACTATGTCCACGGCGGTATCAGCTTGCAGGAGCTTGTCGTGCCTGTGATCGCCTTCAAGAACCTCCGCACAAGCAACAAGAATTACGTCGAGGTGAAGAATGCGGAGCTGAAACTTTTGAGTGAAAGCCGCAAGATTTCCAACCTGATCTTCTCGTTGGAGTTCCACCAGCGTCAGCCCGTGGGCGATAAGATCCAGCCCTGCACCTACTCCATCTACATGACGGACGATGAGGGCGTGGTGATCAGTGACCGGCAGACGGTCATCGCGGATAAAACCAGCGATAACGCGGCAGATCGCGTGTTCCGTGTCCGGTTCAATCTGAAAGCCGGAACGTATGATAAGAAGAAAGTCTACCGTCTGGTGATCGCAAACGAGATTGACGTGGAAGAAATCGAGTTCCACATCGACATCGCGTTTGCGGACGATTTTGGCTTTGACCTGTGAGGTGGTAAGAATGGATGAGCAGAGAATGACCGGAGAAACCGGCGATAAAAACGCAGTGATCGACCGAAAACTGCGGCAGTTCTTTTACGGAAAGATCGTCCGGAAAGACCTGACGAAGAAAATCAAGGAAGGCGCAAATGTGCCGGTCTATGTTCTTGAGTTTTTGCTTGGTCAGTATTGCAGCTCGGATGATCCAGAGGTCATCGAGACCGGCGTGGAGAACGTCAAGCGCATCTTGGCGGACAACTATGTCCGTCCGGACGAGGCGCAGAAGATCCTCTCCATGCTTCGTCAGCGTGGGATGCACACGGTCATCGACAAGATCACTGTCAATCTGAACATGAAAAAAGATACCTATGAGGCGGAGTTCTCCAACCTTGGTATCAAGAATATTCCCATTTCAGAGGACTATCCCGCAAAGTTTGACCGGCTGCTCTGCGGCGGTATCTGGTGCATTGTGCAGCTCGAATATGAGTTTCTGGAAGAAGAGAAAAATGCCTCTCCCATCCACATCCGCAAGCTGACGCCAATCCAGATGCCCCATGTGGACATCGAGGAATTAAAGGAAGGCAGAAAGAACTTCACCGAAGAAGAGTGGCTTGAGATCATGCTGCGCTCCTGCGGTTATGAGCCGGATAAGCTGAATGACCGCGAACGCTGGCTGCTGCTTGCCCGTATGCTGCCGCTTGTCGAGAACAACTTCCAC
>OGOP01000601.1_pt1 | contig 31732 bp, 26 predicted proteins | sample 1552591 | NCBI WGS metagenome assembly OGOP01 (sample SAMEA2580120, study PRJEB22360) | human gut metagenome | biome: human gut; feature: human-associated habitat; material: faeces | place: Denmark | collected 2008/2010 | reverse complement strand
GGCACAGAAGGAGCAGGTTCTTTGGGCACTTTCCGAGATGAACCTGCCTGCTACGATCAGGGGAGAAGCACTGACACTTTCCCAGTTTGCAGCCCTTTCCAATTTGTTGCTTTCCATGGCAAAAGAACAACAGAAAATTCACAGTTAAAACATGGTTATTATTTTGACACAGGTATATGACTATGTTAAACTAAAACGGAATATGAATGTTAAAAAAACAGTTCTTATCATTAAATTGAGGTGAAAGAAATTGGATAAATACGAATATCGGATCAGGGCAGAGGAGATCAATGCGCTGATCGAGCAGAAGGACTACATACAGGCAGTAAAAATAGCAGACACGATCGACTGGAGAAGGGTCAGAAGCGTTGTAATGCTCTGCAAGGTAAGTGAGCTTTATAAGATCAACAGACGATACGAAGAAAGTAAAGAAGTTTTATTATTAGCTTATGATCTGCAGCCGGGATCACGTAAGATCGTGTATTCGCTTTGTGAACTTTCGATCAAGCTGGAAGAAACGGTACAGGCTGTTGAATACTATAAAGAATTTATCCATTGCGCCGAGAGATACAGGACGTTTTATTTTACAGTATAGGTTATATGAAGCACAAGATGTCAGTCTGGAAGAACGCATCGCTGTACTTGAGGAATATAAGAAAAGAGATTATCGGGAAAAATGGGCATATGAGCTGGCTTATCTGTATCACAGGATCGGACTTGCCACAAGATGTGTGGAAGAATGTGATGAACTGGTTTTATGGTTTGGAGAAGGCAAGTATGTCATAAAAGCGTTAGAACTTAAAATGAAACGGGCGAGAGCGTGTGCAGAGAAATCTGAACATTCTCTAGCTCGTTTTCTTTGGTTTCCATTAAAAACCTCTTGATTCCAAACGAATAAAATGAGAAAATTTATCAGATGCAGAACGCTAATTGAAAAACTTTTATCAAGTAATTCATAGCGTAAGTTACGAGTTAATGTTATAATACCAAAGTTAGAATTTCCTAACATAAGAAAAAATGGAGTTTTATTTATGAAAAAGAAAATTGTTGCAGCATTTTGTCTTGCCATGGTGATGACGGTCGGCGGATGTTCCGGTGCGGGGACAGCAGCGCAGCCGGAGAGCAGTGAAAGTCAGACACAGTCGGCGTCTGTTTCGGAGTCTTCGAGCAGTTCTGACGCTTCGGAAGAGAATTCCACGCAGAAATCCGCATCATCCACAGCTTCTTCCGATGCCGCAGATGCATCGAGCAGCCGAGATATTTTTGCGATGGATACGTACATGACGGTCACTGCCTATGGTCCGAATGCAGAAACGGCGGTGGATCAGGCGCAGCAGGAGATTGAGCGGCTGGATGCACTTCTGTCGACCGGAGAGGAGACGAGTGAAGTAGCGCAGATCAATGCAAACGGCGGCGGAACCTTATCGGAGGATACCACCTATCTGCTGGAACGCTCGCTGGATCTGTATGACAGCACAAACGGCGTTTTCGACATCGCAATTTATCCGATCATGGACGCCTGGGGTTTTACAACCGGAAATTATACGATTCCTTCGGATGAGACGATCGAAAGCCTCCTTCCGCTGACCGATGCCAATGACATTCTTTACGACAAGGACAGCGCATCGATCAGCTTTGCCAAGGACGGCATGAAAATCGACTTCGGCGGAATTGCAAAAGGCTATACCTCCGGCAGAATCGCCGATATTTACCGGGAATGCGGTGTGACGAGCGGGCTCATCAACCTCGGTGGAAACGTTCAGGTTGTCGGCACGAAAACGGATGGCAGCAAATGGCGTGTTGCCGTGCAGAGTCCGGAAGCGGAGGATGATTATCTCGGCATTCTCTCGACGGCCGACCGTGCCGTCATTACCTCCGGAGGCTACGAACGGTATTTTGAACAGGACGGCGTGAAATATCATCACATCATCGACCCATCGACCGGTCATCCGGCAAATAACGGTCTGGTGTCGGTGACGATCGTAAGTGCTGACGGAACACTGGCGGATGGCCTTTCTACTTCTCTTTTCATCATGGGAAAGGACAAGGCAGCCGAATACTGGCGTGCACACAGCGATGAATTTGACACCATTCTGGAGGATGAGGACGGCGTTCTGTATGTAACCGAAGGAATTGCTGACGATTTCACATCCGATCACGAGACAAACATTATCAGGAAAGACGGTGATACATAACCATGGGAAAATGGAAAAAACTGACAGCATTTGCACCGGCTCTCGCGGCAGTTATCGTAGCAGCCTGCGCCGGTATTTCGCTGAACGGCTATACTGCACCGGTTTACGCCGTAGAGCAGCCGGAGGCACTGGTGACATCGGAGCCGGAACAGGATACTGATGCAGCGGAAAAGAAAGATGATACAAAAAAGAAGGACGATACCAAAAAGACAACCGATACCGAAGCAGAACTTGTCGCAGCCGTCGGTTCCGGCAGCTTTGAGCTGGCGGACGGAACGTACGAAGGAAGCGGAACAGGTTTTGGCGGTACGATTACAGTCTCTGTCGTATTGAAAGACAAAACGATTCAGTCGATCTCGATTGTAAGCGCTCCCGGCGAGGACGCAGCTTTCCTGAACCGTGCGAAGGGAGTTATCGACCGTATCATCGCATCCCAGAGTGTGGATGTGGACACGGTTTCCGGTGCAACTTTCAGTTCAAAAGGTATCCTTGCAGCCGTGAAAAATGCACTGACCGGTCAGGAGGACACTTCAGAACCGGCATCCGCATCAGGAGCGGCAGGCGGCGGAGCCTCTGCCGGCGGAACCGTTACAGTATCTAAAATCGAAGAACCGGCTGCCTACCGGGATGGAACGTATTACGGAACCGGAACAGGATTTGGCGGCACAATGAAAGTCTGCGTTGTTGTCAGCGGCGGAAAAATTGCTTCGATTGATATTGTGGAAAACAGCGATACGCCAAGCTACCTTTCCAGTGCTTCCTCTCTGATTTCGACGATTATCTCAACACAGAGTACGAATGTGGATACGATCTCCGGCGCGACATACAGCTCCCGTGGTATTATTGAAGCTGTGCGGAGTGCCTTAAGTCAGGCGGCAGTGAACGGGTCTTCCAGTACAAACGGAGGAAGCCAGAGCAATACAAACAACGGAAACAACAGCCAGAATAATAATCAGAACAATAACAATTCGTCTGCATCCAAGGGAAGTTTCCCTTATCAGGACGGAATTTATTACGGCACAGCCGCCGGTTTCCAGGGAGACATCAAAGTGGCGGTAGCCCTGCAGGATCAGACGATCAAAGCGGTACTGATTCTGGAAAACGAAGATGACGAGACATTCTTCAACCGTGCCAAAGTCGTAGCGGACCGCATCGTAGACGGACAGAAAACCGATGTGGATCTCGTATCCGGCGCAACGTACAGCTCCCGCGGCATCCAGAACGCAGTAAAACAGGCGCTGGAAAATGCGAAGAAAGCAACAAACGGCGAGACCGTTCCGGATAACGGAACGAGCAGCGGCGGAACCACAACGATTCCGGAAGGAAAATTCCCATACGAGGAAGGCATTTACTACGGAACCGGCGAGGGCTATCTGGGAGACATTACAACGGCAGTTGTCATTCAGGATGAGACGATCAAGGCAATTCTCGTGACCGAGAGTGAAGATGACGAAGCATTCTTAAAACGCGCAAAACAGACAGCAAAGGACGTTGTGAAAAACCAGACACTGGAAGTCGACACCGTTTCCGGCGCAACCTACAGCTCCAGGGGAATTCTTGCGGCAATCGAGGAAGCTTTAAAAGAGGCAGAACGCGTAACTGAGGAAAAGAAAAATCCAACCCCGACGCCAACGGTAACTCCGACACCGACGGAAACACCAACCCCGACCGAAACCCCGGAGCCAACTGAGACGCCAACACCAACACCGACGGAAACTCCGGAACAAAAGATCTATCAGGACGGCGAATACACAGCGATTGCCGTCTGCGAGCCGGATGAAGATGAAGATTTTACCGCTTATCAGCTTTCCGTGACGGTAACAATTGAAAACGATAAAATCGTAGCGTTAAGCAACATCACCGGTGACGGAGACAGTCAGAATGCCTCCTACATCCGCCGCGCATCCGAAGGAACCTCCAAAATCAAAGGCGTTTCCGCTCAGATTCTGGAAACCGGAACGCTTGAAAACATCGACACCGTTTCCCGTGCAACCTGCTCCTCAAAAGCCATTCTTGAGGCATGCCGGAATGCGCTGGATGCTGCGAAAGTAACGCAATAAAGGGGAAAACAGATGAGACAATTGATTGTTCGTTTTTTGAATGTCGCTGTCATTGCTGCTGTTCTGATCGGCTACAATACCGTACTCGACAAAAGAGACAAAGAGGATCAGATCGCGCGGCTCTCGGCAGAGCTTGAGACGACCCAGCTTCAGAAGGAAAACCTGCAGGCCGCAGCAGCTGCATCCAACACGGCGGATACGGCCGCAAGTGAAGCAGCAGAAGCAGAAGGGCAGTACGTGGACGGTACGTATGACGGTGAAGCTGACGGCTTCGGCGGCACCATTGCAGTTGAAGTAACCGTAGAGGGCGGCCAGATTACCGATCTTGCCATCACATCCGCCGACGGCGAGGACAGTGCGTATCTGTCAAACGCGGAGGCGATCATTCCAAAGATTATTGAGGCACAGTCCGCCGATGTTGATACGATCAGCGGAGCAACATTCAGCTCCACCGGTATCAGAAATGCGGCGCAGGAAGCAATAGAAAAGGCGGAGAAATAACATGAAAAATTTAGATCTATCCACATTACCGGCAAAGAAGAGAAAACAGATCGTTTCCTGCCTGCGTGCCGGAATCCAGCTTTTATATTTCCTGTTTCTTCCGTCAGTATTTACCGCTGCATTTAACGGAGTGAAATACATTTTTACGCAGATTGGACAGGGTGAAAAAATTGAGATGACCGCGTTTGTGTCGGCTCTGCTCCTTGTCTGTGCATTTACGATCGTATTCGGAAGATTTTTCTGCGGTTTTGCATGCGCTTTTGGAAGTCTGGGGGATGCAATGCATGCAATTTATGGTATAATCTGTAAGAAACGTAAAAAAAAGCCCAGACGCATCAAACCGGAACTGGCAAAAAAACTGGCGCTGGTCAAATACGGCATTCTGCTTCTGATTGCCCTTTGCTGCTTTGCAGGAGTTTATCAGAAAGCAAGAGGAACAAGCCCGTGGGATGTCTTTTCCATGCTGCATGCGGGAAATTTCCGACTTTCCTCTTATATTCCAGGCATTGTTCTTCTGGTGCTGATCCTGGTCGGCATGTTCTTTGAGGAGCGCTTTTTCTGCCGTTTTCTGTGCCCAATGGGAGCTGTCTTTTCTCTGCTTCCGATCCTGCCGTTCTTTACTCTGCACCGGAAACGCGAAAACTGCATCCGCGGCTGCAGCGCCTGCACGAGACAGTGCCCGTCAGCGGTGGAACTGTCATCCGATGGATCCGTGGAAATCTCCGGCGACTGTTTCCAGTGCCAGAAATGTATTGATACGTGTCCAAAAGGCAATATCCGCTGCGGGGTAAAGGAACTTTACGGAAATGAAATCCTCTTTACGCTGTTCCGTGCTGTATTCCTGCTGACACTGCTGTTATGGGCTGGCATCTGATTCAGAATAAGGAAAAATATATGAAGAAAAAAGATCTGATTCTGGCAGGCACCGTTCTGCTCCTGGCTGGAATCCTTGCCCTAGCGCTTCGGCTGCCGAAAACGGAAAATGGAAATACCATGAAAGTCACGGTGGACGGCGAGGTCTACGGAACGTATTCACTCGCAGAAAATCAGACCGTGAAAATTCAGACGGGTCACGGAACGAATGTCCTGGTGATCGAAAACGGAAGTGTCCATATGGAAGAAGCTGACTGCCCGGACGGCTACTGCAAAAAACAGGGTACGATTTCCCGGGTAAATGAGACGATCGTGTGCCTGCCGCATAAGCTGGTTGCGGAGGTAGAAAGTGACGGATCCACAACGGACGACGACGACGATGCGCCGGATGTGATTGTAAAATAATACCAGCTTAGAAGAAAGGAATTGGAATTTATGAGAGACAGCCGCACTGCAAGCAGAAAAATTGCCTTATGCGCCATGTTGATGGCACTTGCCATGATTTTCAGTTACGTGGAGGTACTGATCCCGATCAACCTCGGCGTTCCCGGCATTAAACTTGGTATTGCCAATCTGGTTGTCGTTGTCGGTCTCTTTTTCCTTCCGGCCGGGGAAGTCCTGATGATTTCCGTTGCCCGCATTCTTCTGATGGGCTATCTGTTCGGAAATGGAATGTCCATTCTTTACAGTCTTGCCGGCGGACTCCTGAGTTTTCTTGTGATGTTCTTACTGAAACATATCAAAGGATTCAGTATCACCGGCGTAAGTATTGCAGGCGGCGTGACGCACAATGTCGCGCAGATCTGCGTGGCGGCTCTCGTTGTACAGAACCGCAAACTGTTCTATTATTTACCGGCACTTCTCGTAGCCGGTGTCATTACCGGAATGCTGATCGGAATCCTTTCTGACCGCATTCTTTCGGCAGTAAAACGCGAAGGACGGAAGAGTTCTTCTCGGTAGGTACTGCACATCTAGTACCATTTATCTGTGCGGCGACAAAAATCGTTCCGCAAATTTCAAAGAAACATACAAATTAATAATAAAAAATCTCAATAAACAGTATCTGTGCGCTTTCGAGAAAAAATACTCAGTTAAGAGTTAGACAAAACGATCTAGAATTAGTAAAATGTTTTATGGTTAGTTAAAGCAATTATTAATTAGTATAAACTAATGTAATAATAAATAACAGTTTTGCCCCTGTTTTTCCTGCAAAACTGTGGAAAAGGAAAAAGGAGGAAGTTATGATCAAAAGAAAAGAACTTCAGAAAAAATCATTAGCAGCCGTAATGGCAGCTTCCATGACCATGAGCCTGCTCCCGGGAACCGTACTGGCGGATTCCGCAAGCGGCGTGTTGGCAGATGGTACTTATGAGTCTACCGCTCATGTTACCAGAACAGCAGAAGACGATGAGGATGAGAATGCATGGGATGAATATGACGTTAATGTCAAAATCACAGTTGCAGACGGCAAATTTTCTGACATTGCAGTAACGCCTGGCTCTGGATACAATACAGAGAATGCCACATATTTCAAAAAAGCAGCTACAAACAGCAAAGGATTCAAAACGAAACTTCTTGGAAAAGATGCAACGATTGAAAACATTGAAGGATGGGATATTGTATCGGGTGCAACCAGAACTTCGAATGCAGTAAAAACCGCGGCTCTTGCAGCAGCCCAAAAAGCAACCCCGACTCCAGAAGCAGTAGACACCACAGCACTTGAAAAAGCAATCGCAGATGCCGAAGCATTAAAGGAAGCTGACTACACCGCAGACTCCTGGAAAACTGTCCAGACTGCTCTTACCGCAGCAAAATCTGCTCTTTCTGCAAAAGAATCCCAGAGCGCTGTTGATACCGCGAAAGATGCGCTGAATACTGCAGTAAAAGGCCTTGTTAAAGCACCGACTCCGACGGCGACCCCGACAGCAACGCCAACCGCAACCCCAACGGCGACCCCGACCGAGACTCCAACTGAGCAGGTGGCTTACGTTCTGATGAACATTCCGTATGATGAATTTTATGCTGCAGATGTAAACAACTCTGTTCCAGTGGATGTATTTTCTTCCGCAACGAAGAGCAAAACAAGAACAGCCACTCTTGCCGGTGGTTCTTATCATACCAATGCAGATGGAAGTGCAATCAATGGAATTACCTTCCCGGTTAAAGTAACAGGAGTGGATCTTTCCAAATTTAAGAAAGTAACAGATTCTGATTCTGTAAGTATTACAGTAACAAAGCGTGGTCAGACATCTACAGAAACTTATACTGGAAAAAATGCGTTATTTGAAAACTCAGACTATGCATATTATGTATTAAGCGAAGCACCTTCTTACTACAAAGAAGCAACGGTAAATGCAGATGGCTCTCTTTCTTTTGGAAAAACAGTTGGAACTGCAATTGAACTGACCAATGTATCTCCGGAATTTATGACTGAATCAAAATATGGAGATTATCAGCTGGATCTCGACGGACTGGAGAACACGATTGATGTTGGAACCGATCAGATCTATGGTGTTATTGTCAGCACGAAAGAAGGCAATGACTATGGTATGCGTCATGTGGAAAATATCTGGCGCGGAACAGAGCTGGCATGGTCAACTGGATTTACAACACAGGTACATGGATGCCTGACTTCTTCTGCACATTACAAGAGCATGATGGGACAGCATATCAATAAGGTTACTTATTATACCAGCAAAGGAATCTACACGATTCCAGTGAATGATATTTTTGTTCCGACAAAATTTGAATCAAGTGTATCCGTAGAAGACGCTTCTCTTTCCGCTGGAAAGACAACGATGACCGTAACCGGACTTCCGGCTGATTATGATGCAGAATATTCCGTAGATGGTCTGGATGGATTTGCAGTAGACGGAAATACCATTTCTTATTCCGCAAATGCGAAAAAAGGAATGTATACTCTGACGATTCATGATAAAAAAGGTGTTTATGCAGATCTGACACAGAGCTTTACTCTGTATACAGATGCAATGCCGGCTGCTTACAACGAAAAAGGAAGTGCTCCGGCGCTTGTAAAAGCAGAGAATGCATCAGAAGATGACTTTGCTGATTATATCAAGAACATCACTTCGGTAAAAGTAAATGGAAAAGAATATGCAGCAACTGGAAAACGGAAAACAATTCTGATCAAAGAAGACGGTACGCTTGATCTGACAGCTGCCGCTTTTGCAGAAGGAAATAAATTTGAAATCGAAGTAACTGCAACAGGTTACAAGACGCTTTCCTTTACTTATGAGAAGAAAGAAACAACATATAAATATGTATATGCAGGTCTTACCTGGGCTGAGTATTGGGAAGCAGAAGGAGTTCAGGCGGCAGGAAGCGACGCTGGTTCGGATGAAACTGACAGTCGCGAAGAAAGTGATAAAGGCGCTTTTGATGTTGTAACCCGTGCGACCACAAACCATGGACTGCACAGAGGAAGCTTCCAGTGCGCAGCGACTATCTACATGAAAGATGGCACAACCTATGATGTGGCATATTATACCGCAGCAACCACGGCAGTTCTGACCAACAGCGAGACCGTAACTTACGATAAGAGCCAGATTGATCATTATGAAGTAAAAGGCCTGAAATATGTGCCTGTAAAAGTTTCGGAAGATGATTACGAAGATTTCTGCAAAAAGTATGTTGTGGTAGAAAACGGCGGAACACTTTCCGGTGGATTTTCTGAAAATAAACTGCAGAGCTATACAGGCCTGGTTGCAGATGTAACAGAAAACACAAACGGTCTGAAGATAGCAGTGAAAAATGTAGATGGAAGCTTCTCCTTCTCTGCAGGAACAACAGGAAGTGAATCCGGAATCAAAGATCAGGCGCTGAAGACAGCTCCGGATGTTGAGACCGTAGGACTGACCGTGAAAGAAGCCAATGGTTCTTATGGAGAATTCCTTCGCGTAGATTTAACGGGAGATTACGGCGATCTGGCTGCTAATCTGCAGACCGTAACCTGGACTTATTACGGTGATGATTCCACTTATACGAATGCAAAAGCAACGTATGGAACAAAATTCGCAGCAGATAACTGGATGCATAAAGTAATGGGAATCCAGCTTGGCCTTACCGATTCCCTGCGCTGCACTTTACCGGAGGGAACGGATGGAACCGGTTATTGGAAGATTACGATTCATGCACTTGGCTATGCAGATGCTTCCTACACTTTTGAAGCAACCCAAGCGAATATTGTAGGAGCTGATCCGGTAGAGAGCACAGCAGCACTGGAAGAGGCAATTGCAAAGGCAGATGCACTGAATAAAGATCTTTACACGGAAACTTCCTGGAATAATATGCAGACAGAACTGGCAGAAGCAAAAGAAGCATTGGAGAAAAAACAGAGCCAGGGAACCGTAGACGAAGCAACAGAGCATCTGAATGCAGCCATCGAAGCTCTGCAGTCCCAGTATGTATTAATGAATATTCCGTATGCAGCGTTCTATCAGGCAGAGGTTCATAATGATGTTCCGGTAGATGCGTTTACTTCCGCAACAAAGAATAAAACAAGAACCGCGTCTCTTTCCGGCGGATCTTATCATGTGAATGCAGACGGAAGCGATATCACAGGTATTACCTTCCCGGTAAAAGTAACAGAGGGTATGGATCTTAGCAAATACACGAAAGTGACAGATGAGGATTCTGTAGAAATCACCGTTACCAACCGTGGACAGACATCCACCACAACGTATACCGGAAAAGATGCACTGTATGAGAATGCAAGCTATGCATATTACACTTTACATGAGGTTCCGTCTTATTACAAAGAAGCATCTGTAGATGCAGACGGCAATGTAACCTTTGGTGCTGTTCAGGGAACCGAGGCAGCAAAGCTGGAAAATGTAACGGCAGAGCTCTCCACTAACAGCAAATACGGTGATTATCAGCTGGATCTGGATGGTCTTACTGATACCATCAAAGCAGGCGAAGATACCGTATATGGTGTTGTTGTCAGCACAAAAGAGGGCAACGATTACGGAATGCGTCATCTGGAGAATATCTGGAGAGTGTCTGAGCTGGCATGGAGCACTGGATTTACGACAAGCGTTCATAACTGCCCGACCTCCTCGGAACATTACAAGAGCATGATGGGACAGACCATCAACAAAATTACCTATTACACCAGCAAGGGAATTTACGAAGTCGACGCAGATGTATATGTACCGGTTAAGTTTGCATATGAATTTTCTGTAGAGAATGCGTCTGTCACATCTGGAAATGCTTCTGTTAAACTGGAAGGCCTGCCGGATGATTACGATGCTGTCTATACAGTAGAAGGTCTGACGGGAACCGTGTCCGGTGATACTCTGTACTTCAAGAATGCAGAGAAAGGTTCTTATACATTGACTGTCAGCGATAAGAATGGTAAATATGCAGATCTTTCCGCAGACTTTATCCTTTACACGGAAGAGATGCCGGCAGCATTTAACGAAGATACGACAACACCGGGTCTGCTTAAGAACGGGGATGCAACAGATGAAGAGTTTGCAGATTATCTGAAGAACATTACCTCTGTTACTGTAAATGGAAAAGCATATGCAGCAAGCGGAAGAGGAGCTGTTGTACTGTTCAATGAGGATGGTTCCTTAAAGACAGATGCAGCACCGTTCGCAGAGGGCGATTCCTTTGAAATTACAGTTTCTTCACTGGGATATCAGGATCTTAGCTTCACCTGGAAGAAGTCAGCAGAAGAGCCGACTCCTACTCCTACAGAGACCCCAACCGTAACCCCGACCGAGACTCCGACTGTAACCCCGACGGAAACCCCGACCGTAACCCCAACTGAGACTCCGACGGTTACACCTACAACAGCACCAACCACAACCCCGACGACTGCTCCTACCACAATACCTACGCCGCAGCCGACGAAGCCCCCGACAAGCACCCCGAAAGCAACATCTACTCCGCTTGCAAGTAATAAAGTATCCAATACTTCTACTTCCAAGAAGAGCGATAATGCAAAGACCGGTGATGCTACCAACATCTGGGGATGGGTAAGCATGGCAGTTGCATCTCTTGGCGCTGGCGGACTTGGATTCAAACTCCGCGGCAGAAAGAAAAAAGACGACGAAGAGTAATTCAGAACGAAATGACTGAGAAATTCTTCTGACATAAGAAATCACAGAAACCTCTGTTCCAGCTTTTCTGGCGGAGGTTTCTGCCGTTTCGAGGAGTAAAAAAAGTGATTCTTTTCTTTTTGTAAAAAACAAAAAATTAAGTGTTCACACAACGCCCAATTCGTGCGATAATAATACTGTGTTTTTTGCACATGCAGCACAATGGAGGTGACTTAGAAAACATGACAGCAAAACTGTTGGAAAAACATATTACCGATACGATTCGGGAATGGCAGGTGAAGATCGGCTATGAGGGCGGTACGATGAAGCTCTACTACCCGGCGGAGTCCCTGCGCCGTTCCCTCTCTTTAGACGAAACAGAAGACCTGGCTAAAGCGCTTGCCGCGTTCTGTAAGAACGTACAGCCGCGCCTTGGAATGCTCTCTATTTCAGCGGTCAAAGACCGCTACTGTGTGGAAGTCCCGGAGGAGGGATGCTCTTATATCGAGCGGGAAATCCCTGTTCCGGAGCTCCTGCAGAACCTTCTGCAGGTGATCACAACGCCTGGAAACACAATGGAACAGGTTCGAAACTGCTTTTCTTCCTATGCAGAGAAAATGCATACTACCGTGGAAGAAAACGCATCCGAGGAGCATGAGATGGGCCATGTATTTTCTTTTTCAGACCCGTCTGTAGATGAATACTGTTACTGTGTCGAAGAAAATGAATTCGGCCTGACGTACCACCGTTTTTCACGGGAAGATTACGAGGCTTTATAAATAAAAGGAGGATATACACCATGGAATTTACAAAACTGCTGGAAGAAAGAAGAAGCATCCGCGCGTTTGATCCGGAGAAACACGTAACCGCAGAGCAGATCCAGGAGATCGTACAGGCAGCGATTCAGGCACCATCCTGGAAAAACTCACAGACAACACGGTACTATGCCCTTGTAACACCGGAGAAAGTCGAAGAATTTTCCGCAAAATGCCTTCCAGAATTCAATCAGAAGAGTTCAAAGGGAGCCGCACTTGTCGTAACAGCATTCGTAAAAGACCGCTCCGGATTTACGCAGGACGGCACACCAGACAACGAAGTTGGAAACGGCTGGGGCTATTACGATCTCGGCCTGCACGACGAAAACCTGATTCTGCGCGCAAGAGAACTCGGCCTTGATACTCTGATTATGGGAATCCGTGATGAGAAAGCTATCCGTGAAGCCCTCTCCATTCCGGAGAATGAGCTCCTTGGTGCTGTCATTGCTGTCGGCTACCGTGCCATCAACCCGGACAAGCCGAAACGTAAAACCGTGGACGATATCTTAAAACTGTTCTAAATCCGGCGCATCCGTGTGAAGACGTGCGCGGTACTTTCCAGGCGGGAATCCAAAGAACCGGGAAAACTGCTTGCTGAACGCATAGACATCGCCATATCCGACAAGACCGGCAATTTCCTTCATCGGTACGCCGCCCTCGAGAAGAATACGGGCCTGCTCCATTTTCTTCCTGGTGCGGTACCGTGCAGGAGAGACGCCGGTTTGTTTTTTAAATATTTTTCGAAACGTCTCATAACCGATCTGGAGTGACCGGGCAAGCTCTTCGAGAGAAATTTCTTCATCAAGATTCTGCGAGAGCATATCGCAGGCGGCCTCGATCGGATCCCGCTGCAGATTTACCCGGTGCGCATGGTAGCCGTACATTCGCAGAATCTCTTTTTCCATCTCTGGAATCCGCAAAGGCAGCAGACTGTCCGGTGTTGCCTTTAACGACTGCAGAAGCTTCTGATACCGCTCGAGATCGCCGGGAAGCAGCTCTGCCTTTAACACCGGCTCCCGGTTCAGAACCGAAAGCGAGCAGAAAGAATCAAAAAACGGTTTCCCAATCGAGATAAAAAATTCCAGCCATTTCCCATCGGGGTCTACGCGTGTGGAATGCGGCACACCCGGCAGACGCTGGACCAGACTTCCCGCCTGCAGCGGATAGGAGGTGCCGTCCTCGGCAATATATTCCCCGCTCCCGCGCAGCAGCACGAAACAGCTGTAATACTCGTTCGAAAAATGATACTGCGAGCGGTCCGCCGTCTCTTTCCGCATAAAACCGCACGCCAGAATCCCGTTCTTCATTTCATTTCCAATACAGCGATAGATAACATCGCTCTTTTCTATTTTTGCAAGCAGATATTCCGGTATCATACGACTTCTCCTTTGCTTTCCCATTTTGGATAAAAGAAACACCAGATCAACTATTTCTCATCCACGTGCAGTGTTTTATACTGAATCATAAGATAACTGCATAAATCTTCTGATAATCACAGATGTATTATATCACAGGAAAGCAAAAAAGGAACACCAATCTGGATAAAAAGAAGAGAGGCGGTCGGAAAATGCGAAAGCAAAGGCAAGGAGGATTTCAAGAACATGAGACAGACAAGAGACTGGGAAAATCAGTATATAACGCAGAAAAATCGTTATCCGATGCATACGCCGTACGGTGCATATGAGACGGTAGAGCAGGCGCTCGCCGGAAAGCGGAACGCGTCACGCTTTGTAATGGATCTGAACGGAGACTGGAAATTCAAAATGTATCCGTCACCGGAAGCGGTGGAAGCATTTTATGAAGAGAATTTCGATCACGCAGCATGGGATACGATTCCTGTGCCGTCCAACTGGGAATTGCAGGGATATGGAAAGCCGGTTTACACCAATATGCTGTATCCGTTCAAACGGGAGGCAAACGGCGAAGCATTTGAGATCGAGATTACCAAAGGCACCTACGAGCTGAATGCGCCGTACGTACCGGAGAAAAATCTGACTGGCTGCTATTTCAGAACCTTTGAGGTTCCAACAGACTATATCGGCCGACAGCTTCTCATCGATTTCGGCGGTGTGGAGTCCTGCTTCTATCTCTGGGTCAACGGAAAACAGGTGGGGTATTCCCAGGACAGCAAAGTGAACGCGGAATTTGACATCACCGAAGATGTGCAGGAGGGAACGAACACCCTCGCCGTACAGGTAATGCGCTACTGTGACGGTACTTACCTGGAAGATCAGGATTACTGGCATCTGTCCGGTATCTACCGCGATGTCCGCCTCGTGTCGAAACCGGTGCAGCACATCCTGGACTACAAGGCAGAGACACTGTTCACACACCCGGATTACACGAAAGCTACCCTCTCTGTCACGATCTGGCCGGACAACTCCAAACCGCTGTACGGCGAGTATCATGCCAAAGTGACGCTGTATGATGCAGAACAGAACAAAGTAACCGAGATGGCTTCGAGACCGTTTGCTGAGTGCGGCTTCTATCTGATGCCGAAATTCATCGCAACCGTTACTGCTCCGGTAGAGAACCCGGCACTCTGGACTGCAGAGACTCCGACACTTTACACCCTCGTTGTCGAGCTGCAGAACAAAGAGAATGAGACGGTTGATATCGAGAGCTGCAAGGTCGGCTTCCGTCAGGTGGAAATCAACAGCCGCGGTGTTCTGACCCTGAATGGCAAACGCCTTGTGATCCGAGGTGTTGACCGCCACGATTTTTGCGCCGAGACGGGACGTACCGTTTCTGAGGAGCAGATGCGAAAAGAAATTGCTGTGATGAAACGCCTGAATTTCAACGCTGTTCGTACCAGCCATTATCCGAATTCCGTGAAATGGTATGATCTGTGTGACGAGCTCGGCATTTACCTTGTCGACGAGGCAAATCTTGAGACGCACGGTTACGGCGGACAGCTCAGTGCATCCGCTGAGTGGACAGCCGCTTATCTTGAGCGTGCAACCCGTATGGTACTGCGTGATAAAAACCATCCTTCCATCGTCTTGTGGTCCCTTGGAAATGAATCCGGTGCCGGGGCGAATCATGCCGCGATGCACGGCTGGATCCGCGAATACGACAAAACAAGATACGTTCAGTATGAGTCCGGCAACCCGAAGAATAATATTTCCGACGTTATCTGCCCAATGTATCCGACGATGAGCTGGCTTGAGGATGTGATGGCAGATGATTCCGATCTCCGCCCGTTCATCATGTGCGAATATGCGTATGCAAAGAGCAACAGCAACGGAAACTTCAAGGAGTTCTGGGACTATGTTAATAAATACCCGCGTTTCCAGGGCGGCTTTATCTGGGATTTCGCGGACAAGGCGATTGCGATCCACGAGGAGGACGGAAATATCAAATACGGCTACGGCGGAGCGTTCGGAGAGGATGTGACCGATCCGGTTCCGGATATGTGTCTGAATGGTGTTGTCTTTGCCGATCTTTCCTATAAACCGGGCGCCTATGAGGTGAGAAACGGCCAGTCCCCGGTTACGATTGAGCAGGTGAAAAATCCATATACCGGCGAAACTATATGGGTGCTGGCAAACCGCTACCATACCCTCGATCTTTCTCATCTGCAGGTGCGTTATGAAATTGTGCAGAACGGCGAAACGCTTGCCAAAGGCAGCTATCCGACATTTTACACGGCAGCCGGAACAACAGAGACGCTTCCGCTTCCGGAGCTTCCGGAACAACTGCATGGCGAGGCGTATGTAAATTATTACGTTGAGCTTGCCCAAGATACCTTCTATGCACCGGCGGGAACAGAACTATACCGCCGTCAGATTCCGGTTACTACAGGTGTTTATCTGGCAGACGAGAAAACGATTGTGGAGAAACCACTGACCGTAGCGGAGGATGAAAATCATGTTTGCATCACTGGCGAAGAGACCGAAATTATCTTTGATAAAAAGACAGGTGAATTTACCAGATATCAGGCAAAGAGCGTTTCTTTTATGACCGGCGGAAAAGATGAATTTTATCGTGCCCCAACCGGTATTGATGAGGGAACCCACGAGAGTGATTACGATGATATCTGGCGCGCGGAAGGTCTGGATCGTCTGAAAAAGGAAGTACAGTCAGTATCGGCTGTCAGTGCCGAAAATCAGGTGCTTCTTGAAGTGCAGGCTTCCTATACTGCGGAGCCGGACAACGCAGTACTCTTTACCGCTCATACTCTGTATCGTATCGGCAGTGAGGGAATGGAGCTGAAAAACGAAGTAACAAACAACAGCGGTCTTGAGACCATCGCAAGAGTCGGACAGTCGTTCCGCCTCCCTGCAGCGTTTGATACGCTCACCTGGTATGGAAAAGGTCCCTGGGAGACGTATGCAGACCGAAAAGACGCAGCACTGATTGGACTTTATACATCTTCTGTAGCAGAACAGCACGTTCCGTTTGCAGTACCGTGCGAATGCGGTGGCCATGAGGACACGCGGTTTGCCGCTCTTTCGGATGGAACACATACCGTTCAGATTGTGGGCAGTGATGATTTCCATTTCAGTGCACTTCCTTATTCTATAGCAGAATATCGAAAAGCCACATATGAGGAAGAACTTCCAGAGCAGACAACAGGAACCTGGCTGATCCTGGATGTAGCGCACGCAGGCCTTGGCGGAGATACCGGCTGGACGAAAAATATTCACCCGGAATATCGTGTATGCAAGGGAAGATACAGCTATACGTTCCGTTTCCATTTCGCATAAAAGAAAAAATCGGCCAACTGCCTATTGGATTCTTACAGAACAAATTACAGATTTCTCGTGAATGCTGTATATGATGAAATGAAGAAAGCTATGAGGAAGCAGGATATTTGCCTGCTTTTTCATAGCTTTTTAAGTTAATCTCAAATTTAGCAAAAAATAGTTTAAATTAAGTTGGCAGTTATTTGCTATCATATTAACGTAATCTTAGATGTTAATAACGTCATAGAGGAACTAATAGATAAGTGACAGAAAGCAGGAAAGAACGTGGGACGAAGAAAGAAGGTCCGTCTGGAACAGATTGCAGAGGCAGAGGGATCAAGTGTTGAACTGTATCAAACGCATTAAATGACAGGAAAGGGGGTGGTGAAGAGCTTCGCAGCCGGATTAAGGAAACATAAAACGAATCGAAGGAGACACGCATCCGAAAGGAATTCGAATCGTGGAAGGCAGGGTGATCCAGGGAAACACGGTAAAAGGAAATAGAAATTGAGACAGATGAAGAAAATGGGAAATGTAAAATTAAAAGACATAGTCGAGGCATTGAATGTGAGTACAGTTACTGTCTCGAATGCACTTGCAGGAAGAAAAGGGGTAAGTGAAGAAGTCAGGAGTCAGGTGGTAGCAAAAGCAAAAGAACTTGGGTATGATCTGAAAAAATATACGAATAAAAGGCAGGGGTTTACGATCGGTGTGATTGTATCAGAACAATGCCTGGAACTTGGAGTTTCTTTTTACTGGAGCATGTATCAGAAAGTCGCGTATGCTGCATCGAAAAGTCAAAGCGTGACAATGCTTGAGGCATTGGGACAGGAAAATGAAGAAAAAGGGTTAAATATTAAAAAGTATTGTATAAGATATGCGATATGATACAGGTTATATCAAATTAGAGCATAACTTAAGATTAAACTTTAGTATACTTATTAAGCTCAAATTAATCGCATAAAAACGTGATAAAGCCATTTGCAATAAAGGGAAAATCCACAAAACTCAATGCGTAAAACTGTGCATGGTGTAGAAAATAAGCAAATATAAAACTTAATATTGAGAATAAGCGAAGTTAATGGTAGAATTAAATCAGCTTAAAAAGCAACAAAATAGAAAAAACATGAAATGTAAAGTTGCAAGTAAAGTGATCGCAGCCTCAATGGCAGTAGCAATGGTTATAACAATGGCTGGATGTGGAAGTAGCGGGAAAAAGGTTGAAGCAACAAAGATTGATGTGACTTTTGACCAGATCGAGTTCAGAAAGGATTACACAGATATTAAAGCAGACCTGAAGTTCCTTACTCATAAGACAGACGTCGTGGATACAAAGTTCAAAGAGTATGTAGAAGAGTTCCAGAAACTATACCCGAATGTAAACTTCAAATATGGAAATCAGACATTTGGAATCCCATCCATGGCGAATGTACAGGGAATTGTTTACAACTGTTACTTGTATTTCCATCAAATGGAAGGCACGAAAAAGCCAGTAAAATGTATCTGAAATATGTCTCATTTGTCGTTTAACTCTTTACATTGCGCTTTTATTTCTTCTATCGAATCCTTCAATAACTTTAATCTGGCAGGCTACTTTCTAAACAAAGTCGTCCCCATCCCACCCGCCTGTTCGGGTATTCGCTCTCGGATGCGATGGGTTTTGCACCTGCAATGAGATAAGCTTTCAGTTTTTCACCATATAAAAACGGGTCATTTCCGCGCAGAATACCCCATTCCATCATAAGCGCGGCGCTTCCCGATACAAAAGGCGTGGCAAACGAGGTGCCGGTGAAGGAAGCATAGCCGCCGCCGGAACGGGGAGCTGGGATATTGACACCCGGGGCGGCGAGATCAGGTTTGATTTCGTGGAGAATACGGGTATAGCCGCGGCCGGAGAAGCTGGCATAGGAGGAGAGGCGGGGATCATAGGCACCGACCGTGATAGCGGAGCGGGCGGTGGAAGGGATGGTGAGTGTGGTGTCGGCAGTGGGAGAGAAGAAGCGGGTCTGTGGACCGATGGCATTTCCGCCGGGAAGCCAGAGGTCAAAGGAACCGGAGATCAGGCGGCCGGGGGTGAGACGCAAGGTCCAGATGCCGTTTTCGACGGACAGATGGTTTCCTGCGCCCTGAAAGGTCAGGTAAATTTCCTGCGCCTGGCTGTAGGGGGATGGCATGCCATAAAACAGGAGAAGTTCTGTCGGACCAAGAGTCAGACGCGCCGTGCCGAGGACAGGAGAGAGCGTGCCGGAGCGGATGCCGCCGGGGGAAATCAGTTCGATCGAGATTTCATCCCCATAAACCTTCCAGATCTGGAGACTGAACGAGGATTCATAGGCGCCGACCTGAAATTCACTGGAGACAGCGCGGTTGGCCGCTGCCGAGACTGCAGGAGGATTGGGCAGTGCGGACATTGTGTGGACCATTCGAGCGGTAGCTGCCGAGACCGCAGACGTCGCAGTCGGATCGGACGTCGCGCGGACGGTTTGCGTTTGGCCGGCCGACCTGCGATCCGACTTCAGGTTCCCGGCATAATGGCGTCCGGTATCCCCTTCATTCCCTGACCCGATACAGATCACATATTGCCCTAAATTTGACACTGCATTGAGATACGTTTCCAGCAGCGATTGCCCGCTGTGCGAACCATAATTATTCCCGAAACTCAAGTTAATGACGAGCGGCCGCTCCACCAGCAGCGCATACCGTACACAGAAATCCACCGCCTGCAGCAATTGCGATGTCCGCGGCAGATCCGCCGGATCAGGATTTCCAAGCTTTACGACAACGAGCGTTGCTTCCGGTGCCACGCCCCGCATGGATCCATCCGCAGAGGACCGTCCGTTTCCGGCGGCAATTCCGAGAACTGCCGTCCCGTGCCCCGTCACATCGCGGGACGGCACGAGGGCAAACCGCTCCGTGGGCGAAGAAGCCGCAAGTGCCTCATTGATCTGCCGCCGTGTATACACCGATCCGAGTGCATACCCCGTCGGTGGATTTCCCGGAATCGTCTGATCCCATAAAAGTGCAATCCGGCTTGTCCCGTCTGATGCACAGAAATCCGGATGCGCATAGTCCACGCCGGAATCAATGCATGCAAGTAGCACCCCATTCCCATACAGACCTGAAATCCCCTCCTGCACAGGTGTAATACAGGATATGCTCCGCATAAACGCATCCGCGAAAAACAAAGGTTTTGGCTTTTCCAGATACGTAATCTGCGGCAGTCCCGTCACGTAATCCATCAGAGACTCCGGTACCAGAAGAATGGCATACGAAAACAGCAGAAGCGTTACACGTACCCCCTGCTCCTCCAGAAAAGCCAGGTCTCCCTGATACTGTACAATTACTTCCCATGTTTTGCTGTAAGAGTTATAACCTGCCGAAAGCTCCGGCACACGCCGCCGTTCGACTTCCGTTGCGGCCAGCGCAAGGTTCAACAGGTTTTCCCTTTTTTGATCAATCATTACAAAAACTCCGTCCAAAATGTTGTTAAAATCTATTCCGCTTTTCCGGGAAATATGATATAATCGCCATCGTACAATAGGGGTACAGATCTGCTTTTTGGAGTGCATCGAAAAATGGTTTTACGATGCCGCCTGGCGGGTCTTTACTATTTTACGCGAAATGCTTTTGCATTGAAGGGAGAGAACATGAAAATTATCATTGTGGGCTGCGGAAAAGTCGGAACCGCACTGACCGCCCAGCTGAGCCGCGAGGACAACCTTGTGACGGTCATTGACACAGACAGTATTGTCGTCCGCAACGTCTCCAACACCTACGACGTTATGGGAATTGTAGGAAACGGAGCAAGCTATCAGGTGCTTCAGGAGGCGGATATTGAGCATGCGGATCTGATGATTGCCGTAACCAAAAGTGATGAAATGAACCTGCTTTGCTGTGTCATCGCCAAACAGGCGGCAGACTGTCACACCATTGCCAGAGTCCGAAACCCGATGTATCGGGAGGAGAGAGAATTTATCCGTAAAAAGCTGGGTCTGTCCATGATCATCAACCCGGAGCACGCGGCCGCCATGGAAATGGCAAGACTGCTGCGGTTCCCATCTGCGATTGAGATCGACAGCTTTTCCCGCGGAAGAATCGAAATGCTGCGCTTTAAAGTGCCGGAAACATCGAAAATTGTCCATATGTCGCTGCGTGAGCTGGCCGGAGCGCTTCAGTACAGTCTGCTGGTCTGTGCTGTTGAGCGAAACGGCGAGGTTTACATACCGGATGGAAATTTTGTGGTTCAGGCAAAAGACAGCCTTTCCATCATTACCACACCGCAGAACGCAGAGAGCCTGTTTAAGAAAATTGGTGTTCATACAAACAAGGTACACAATACGATGATCGTCGGCGGCGGTGAAATTACGTATTATCTCGCAAAATCACTGGCAAATATGAACGTCGATGTCAAGATTATCGAGAAAAATAAGGATCGCTGTGAGGTTTTAAGCGAAGCACTGCCGGATGCAACCGTTATTTACGGTGACGGAAGTGACCAGGAGCTCTTAAAAGAGGAGCGCATCCAGGATATGGATTCCTTTGTGGCCTGCACCGATATGGATGAGGAAAACATCATTCTGTCGCTGTATGCGAAAGAGAAGGTATCCTCAAAGGTTGTAACGAAAATCAACCATCTGGAATTTAATGATGTTATCCACAGCCTGAACCTGGACAGCCTGATCTACCCGAAACACATCACCGCAGAGTACATTCTGCAGTATGTCCGGGCAATGAAAAACTCCATCGGAAGCAACGTTGAGACGCTGTATAAGCTAATGGAAGACCGTGTGGAGGCTCTTGAGTTTATCGTGAACCAGAACTGCCGTATGATCGGTATCCGTCTGCAGGATATGAAAACACGGCCGAACCTTCTGGTAGCAGCGATTAACAGACAGGGAAAGGTCATCATTCCGGGCGGACAGGATTCCTTTGCGGCAGGAGATTCCGTCATTATCGTAACAACGGAAACCGGTCTTCAGGATATCCATGAGATTCTGGCAGAGTAACGGGGGAAGCGGATTATGAACTATAAAATGATTCGTTTTGTCATCAGCTGGGTGCTGAAAGTGGAAGGTATGCTGATGCTGCTTCCGGCGCTGGTCGGAGCCATGTATCAGGAAAAGGCAGGTTTTGCGTATCTTATCTGGGGACTGCTCTGCGTTGCGGCCGGTCTGATCCTCTGCTTCAGAAAACCGTCCAATATGGAAATCTATTCCCGCGACGGATTTGTCTGCGTTTCGTTAAGCTGGGTTGTCCTTGGTGTTTTCGGAGCGGTGCCGTTTGTAATTACGGGGGAAATTCCGTTTTATATCAATGCGCTGTTTGAGATCGTTTCCGGTTTCACAACGACAGGAGCCAGCATTTTGAGCGATGTGGAAGCACTTTCACACGCCAGCCTGTTCTGGAGAAGCTTTTCCCACTGGATTGGCGGTATGGGCGTTCTTGTGTTCATTCTTGCATTGCTTCCGATGAAGGGCGGTTCCGTCATGAACCTGATGAAGGCAGAGAGCCCGGGACCGACCGTTTCCAAATTTGTTCCGAGAGTGCGCGGAACTGCTAAAATTCTGTATCAGATTTATCTTGGCATGACACTTTTTACCATTGCTGCCCTGCTGCTTTCCGGCATGAAGACATTTGATTCTGTCACACTCGCCATGGGAGCTGCCGGAACAGGAGGCTTTGCCGTGTTGAACAGCGGTTGTGCAGTGTACACACCACTGCAGCAGTGGATTCTGACAATCGCCATGATCGCGTTCGGTGTGAATTTTAACTTTTATTATCTGATGCTTTGCAAAAAGGGAAAGGCCGCCATTTCGTCCCAGGAGGTAAGAGCGTATATCCTGATTATTCTTCTGGCAGGAGGCGTGATTTCCTGGAATATCTATCCGATGTACCATTCCATCGGTGAGACAGTACGGACCGCCTTTTTCCAGGTCGGATCGATTATCACGACAACGGGTTATTCCACGACGGACTTTGATCTCTGGCCGGAGCTGTCAAAATGTATTCTGGTGATGCTGATGTTCATCGGAGCCTGCGCCGGTTCAACGGGAGGCGGAATCAAGGTTTCGCGAATCCTGATCCTCTTAAAAACCGTGAAAAAAGAGCTTGGTTCGATCGTACATCCGCGCAGTATCAAACGCATCCGTTTCGATGATCACCCGGTAGAGCATGAGGTTCTGCGGGCGATCAACGTATTTTTGATTGTTTATCTTGTGATCTACAGCTTTTCCATGCTGATCATCAGTGTGGATGGATTTTCCTTCGAGACAAACTTCACGGCAGTTGCCGCAACGCTGAACAACATCGGACCGGGTCTTGACCAGGTAGGACCGACCAGCAATTTCTTTGGATACGGTCCGGTTTCCAAGCTGATTCTGATTTTTGATATGCTGGCAGGCCGTCTGGAACTGTTTCCGATGCTGATTCTTTTCTATCCGTCTACCTGGAAGAAGAGAGGATAAAGCGGTTCACCGGGAAAAAGAGGGACTTTGCGTCGGCGGGAAACTGCCGGAGCAGAAGGAAAAGAAAAAATGGTTACGATTCACAGGGTTTTCCAAAAAACAGAAAGACGGAATAAAGTCAGGGTGCATTTCCTGACCACAGGCAGAAAGGAAGGAACTTATGAGTAACTGGGAAAAGAATGTAAGAAAAGTTGTGCCGTATGTACCGGGCGAGCAGCCGCATGAGGCTGACATGATCAAGCTGAATACGAATGAGAATCCGTATCCGCCGTCACCAAAAGCCGCAGAGGCGATCAGACGGGTAGCAGAAGAGGATACCCTCCGTCTCTATCCGGATCCGACCGCGGCAGAACTGGTGCAGGCGATTGCGGATGTCTACCACGTAAGCACAAAGCAGGTTTTTGTCGGCGTTGGTTCGGATGATGTTCTGGCGATGGCGTTTATGACGTATTTTAACTCTGACAAACCGATTCTTTTCCCGGACATTACGTATTCCTTCTACGATGTCTGGGCGGAGGAATTCCGCATTCCGTACGAGCAGATCCCGCTCGATGAAAATTTCTGCATTGTGCCGGAGCAGTATTTTGCAGAAAACCATCCAAATGGCGGAATCGTGTTCCCGAACCCGAATGCACCGACGGGTGTGGAGCTTTCACTTTCTGCGATCGAATCGATATTACAGCACAACCCGGATGTGGTTGTAATTGTGGATGAGGCATATGTGGATTTCGGAGCAGCCACTGCGCAGCCGCTGCTGGAAAAATATGAAAATCTGCTGGTTGTGCAGACAACATCAAAATCTCGTTCGCTTGCCGGCATGCGCATCGGCTATGCAATCGGAAATGAGAAGATGATTTCGTATCTGAACGATGTGAAATATTCCTTCAATTCGTATACCATGAATCAGACCACGATCGCAGCCGGAGCCGCAGCGATCCGCGATGTGGAATATTTCCGCAAGACGGTGAAAAAAGTGATGGAAACGAGAGAGTGGTCGAAGGAGGAGCTGAAAAAGCTGGGATTTTCTTTCGAAGATTCGAAATCGAACTTTATTTTCGCAACGCACAAAAGCGTACCGGCCGGGAAGATTTTTCAGGCACTCCGGGAACGACACATCTATGTGCGGTATTTTGAGAAACCCCGCATTGACAATTATCTGCGTATTACGATTGGCACGCGGGAAGAAATGCAGACGCTGTTTGATTTTTTGAAAGATTACTTAACCGAATCAAGCAAGTAGCGAAGCGGATTGCAAATATCCGCTTGCCAAGAGGGATGAAGCAGCTGAAAATATAAAACAGAAGAAGAGTATCTGCAGAGGAGCAGAAGAAAATTTTAAAGGGGGACTGCTGTCGGAATCAGCCATGAGATCCGGCGGCAGTTTTAGAAGGTATTTGGGTATGAACAAAGAGAAGAAAGAAGTAGTAAAGGTAAATCAGATTACGGAAGGTGTTATCTGGCAGCAGATTCTGATCTTTTTCCTGCCGATTCTGTTCGGAACGTTTTTCCAACAGCTTTACAACACGGCAGATGCCATGATTGTCGGACACTTTCTCGGAAAACAGGCACTTGCGGCGGTCGGCGGAACGACAGGTACGCTGATCAATCTGCTGGTCGGATTTTTCGTCGGCCTTTCGAGTGGTGCGACGGTTGTTATTTCACAGCATTACGGAGCCAATAAAGAGGACAAGGTGCAGTGGGCAGTGCACACGTCCATTGCCTTTTCCATTCTCGGAGGTATTGTGCTGACAGTAGTCGGCATTGGCTGTTCGAGATGGATGCTCGATCTGATGAACACGCCGGATGATGTTGTAAATCATGCGCTGATTTATATGCGTGTTTATTTCCTTGGAACCATCGGAAACCTGATTTACAACATGGGTTCCGGTATTCTGCGTGCGGTCGGCGATTCGAAACGTCCGCTGCTGTATCTGATCATCTGCTGTATGACCAATATCGCGCTTGACTTTTTATTTGTTGTCGGTTTGCAGATGGGTGTTATGGGCGCGGCGCTTGCGACCATTCTGTCTCAGATCATCAGTGCGGTTCTTGTTATGGGCTCTCTGATGCGGACCAGAGACATTTACCGGCTTCATCTGCGGAAAATCAGCATTGACTGGATTATGCTCAAACGGATTATCCGCATTGGTTTTCCGGCAGGCGTACAGTCAATTCTGTACTCGGTATCGAACGTGATTATTCAGTCTGCTGTCAACTCGCTGGGAACCAACAATGTGGCTGCGTGGGCGGCTTACGGAAAGGTGGACGGTCTTTTCTGGATGATGATCAATGCGCTCGGTATTGCGGCGACAACCTTTGTCGGTCAGAACTACGGTGCGAAAAAGATGGATCGTGTACACCGCGGTGTGCGCACCAGCATGATCATGGCATTCCTGATGACGGGTCTGATGGTTGTGTTTATGTGGTTTATCGGTGATACACTGATTTCTCTGTTTACCACAGATACGGCGGTGCGTGAAATCTGTCACGGACTGATCCATTTCCTGGTTCCGACCTTCTTTACCTACATTTCCATCGAAATCCTTTCCGGTGCACTCCGTGGTGTCGGAGATGCATGGATTCCGATGTTTATCACCGGAATAGGAATCTGTGGAGTACGTATCGTGTGGATGACGGCGGTTCTGCCGCATTTCCACTCCTTAAAAGGAGCGGCCTTCTGCTATCCGCTGTCGTGGGTGATCACAACGATTGCGTACTTTATTTATTACCTGTTCTTCAGTCAGCTGAGTAAGAGGAAAGAATTGAGGAGTATCTAACAGAATGTTCAAACTGTATTAACAAAACTGTGCTATCATGAAAATATCAGTGTCAAAAGGTCAAAAAACCGATGCAGGAGGATTTTTGAACTCGGGACACGGCAAAAAATGAGTAAGTAGCCATTTTTCAAAGAAAAATGAGCGGATTACAAAGGAAAGACAGGTGGAACGTAAGATGGTAAGTGAAAAAGTAACGATTGTCAATCCGTCAGGTCTGCATCTTTTAAACGCGGTAAATTTGTCAAACAGTGTAAGCCGGTACAAATCTTCCATGTCGTTTACCTATGAAAACAACGGGATGCAGGGAACGGTTAATTTAAAGAGTATTTTGAGTATCGTTGCCGCAGGAATCAGGCAGGGAGACACTATTGAGATCTGCAGCAGCGGAGAGGATGAAGAGGAAGCACTTCGGGCGGCTGTTGCCGCAATTAAAAGCGGGCTCGGAGAGACGCCGGAGTGAGGAGATAGGAACATAGAATAGAAATAAAGAAAAGAACCTCGCTTTTTGAAAAAACGGAATGGGAAACCGGACCGTATTTCAAAAAGCGAGGTTTTTTTTGTGGCGGCAGATAAAAGATTCCTGCCTTCGGGGGGGGGATTTCGAAAGCAGGGATGAAAAGATAAGCTGCGAAGCAGCTCTTCGGCTATGAGCAAGCAGCGAAGCGGATTGCTCATAGCCGTTTGACAACAGGAGGTATAAGGCCGGAAAAAAGTGTCTACACTCTGGATAAAGCAAAAATGCAGAGAAAAGGAGTGTAGAAAAAATGGCAAGGCAGAAGAAAATTGATCTGGAACATATGACGGAGAAGGAGAAAATGAAATACGAAATCGCAGGTGAGCTGGGGCTTTTAGAACGCGTGCTGAATGACGGCTGGCGATCACTCACGGCAAAAGAAACGGGACGGATCGGTGGCCTTGTGACACGGAGGAAGCGGCAGATGGCGGCGGAAGGAAAGAACGAAAACGAAGAAAAATAAGCGGTACCGCAATTTTTGCAATATCCTCAACAGTTTTGACCATAGATTTTTCCTGTGAAAGCGTTATAATAAAAACAAGGAATGGGTGGTGCCGCGCCAAAGTCCGTGTCTGCACGAGACCCGGCGACTGCCGCGATACCCTGAGAAACTCGCAGAGCGTGTTTCGGATCGTTTGGAGAAGTGAGGGAAAAGTTTATGGAAGCAAAAAAAGAGAAAAAGTATATGTCGGATATCCATCTCGAGGATTATACCGAACAGTACGAAACGGGATTTGCCACAGTGGACACGATGATATTTGAAGGGGGAAGAAGAGAGGAGCTGCTGAACGGCGGCTGGCATTATGCAGTCGATCAGTACGATACCTGTCTGCGCCAGAAATGGTACAAAGAGAGATACCGCGACGAAAAAGGCTTCACTGTGCCAATCGACTATTCCTTTGACGAGTGGCCGGTGATGCAGCTTCCGTGCAGCTGGAATACCATCGATCCGATGTATCTCCTGTATGAGGGAAGCATGATCTTTACGAGAAAAATTTCCTATATCGCAGAAAGAGAGGAAACAGTTTTTCTGAAGGTGGGCGCAGCCAATTATCTGTGCCGCGTTTTCTTAAACGGAAAATACGTCGGTATGCATCGCGGCGGATCGACACCGGCGTTCTGGAATATCACAGAATACCTGAAAGCGGAGAACCGCATCGTGCTTGCTGTTGACGGAACGAGACGGCCGGAGCAGGTGCCGACCGAGAATACCGACTGGTTCAACTACTGCGGCGTATACCGCGATATCGCACTGATCCGTGTTCCGAAATGCCATATCAAAACTTTTAAAATTGCGCTTGTGCCGGACGGAACATTTGGACATGTTATGGCGAAAGTGACACTGTCGGAAAAAATCACAGCCAAGGCAGAGCTTGTCATCGAGGAGCTTGGCGTGAGCCGGAAAATCCAGCTGGAAAACGGAGCCGGAGAAGTTGTTTTTGATGCAAAACCGGAGCTTTGGACACCGGAAAAACCGAAGCTGTATGATGTAAAAGTAACCTGTGGAACCGATACCGTCAGCGACCGGGTCGGCTTTCGTGAAATTCGCGTGAACGGCAGAGACATTCTGCTGAACGGAGAGCCCGTTTTCCTGCGTGGTATCAGTTGCCACGAAGACAGCGTGGAAAACGGAAAAGGCCTGACAAGAGAGGAACGGATCGAAAATATCCGCATTGCGAAAGAACTGGGATGCAACTTCATGCGCCTTGCACATTACCCGCATAACGAAGAAATGGCAAAACTCGCCGACGAGCTTGGGCTTCTTTTGTGGGAGGAAATTCCGGTTTACTGGGCAATTCGTTTTGAACGTGAAAAAACATATGAGGATGCCCAGAATCAGCTCCGCGAACTCATCAACCGTGACTGGAACCGCGCGAGCGTGATCATCTGGTCTGTCGGAAATGAGAATGCCGATACGGATGAACGGCTGAAATTCATGAGCGTACTGGCAGAATGCGCGCATCGGGAGGATGAGACGCGAATGGTGTCTGCGGCCTGCCTGGTTAATGCTGCGAAAAATAAGATTGAGGACCGTCTGATGGAATACCTTGACATCATCGGCATCAACGAGTACTGCGGCTGGTACACCCCGGATTTTGCGATGCTGCCGGCACTGATGGAAAACAGCCAGCCGGACAAGCCGGTTATCGTAACGGAGTTCGGCGCAGACGCGCTGCCGCATCACCATGGAACCATCTCGGACAAAGGAACCGAGGAGTGCCAGGCGGATGTGTACGAAAAACAGATTGCAACGCTGCGGAACATTGACTACATCAAGGGCATGACCCCCTGGATTCTCTACGACTTCCGCTGCCCGCGCAGAACAAGCCTGATCCAGAAATATTATAACCGGAAGGGGCTGCTCTCTGAGGACAAAAAGTACCGCAAACCGGCATTTTATGTGCTGCAGAAATTTTATGAAGAGCTGAAAAGAAAAGAACAGTAGGGGCAAGAGCTTTTCAAAAAGAACAGCCGACTTGCACGGTTGACGATATCAAACGGAACAGAGAAAAAAAGACAAGAACAGACAAAAACAGATGGTATGAAATCAGCTTTGAAGTCCGATTTCATACCATCTGTTTTTTTCACTGCAACAATCCGCCGTAGGCGGAGAATCCGGCAAGTGCTGTGTTATGCTTTTTTCTGTGCAGCTATCCACTCCAGAATCGGAGTCTCTTTTCCGTCCGTCATAACCGGTTTGCCGTCATAATCAAGGACACACTCATCGTTCAGCATCGGAATCCAGGACCAGTGGCCGATGTATTCGAATGGGGTGCCGTCTGCATTTTTCTGGGTTCCGGTGTGATCGAGTACCTTGTCCCAGTAGGTAAAGTGTGCATTCGGGTTGACCTTTGCCAGACGCTCATGGGTCGGAACGACAAAGTCATCCGGAACGACAACGGGGTCGGTTTTTGCGTGTGTAAACCAGATCGGCAGATCTTTGAGCTTCAGAATATCTTCATCGGAAATCATCGACACCTGGAACATGACGATCACCCCGGCAGGCCGTCACAGCGGAGAATTTACGATCGACATGCCGTCAAAACCGTATATGGCTGTGAGATTGGTAAAAGTGAAATAAAAATGTGGGAGAGGAATCTTGAAATTCGATTCGGCATATGATATACTTGCCGTAGGCAAAGCGAAGCTAAAGGTTTCAACAACGAAAACCCCGGAGATGGCAGTCTCCGGGGTTTTCTATTCCGTAAAGCGGCTTAAACTTTTAGGCTGGTTGTCCTTTTAATCGTTTTCGTCCAACCATTTGCAGATGAGGTGGCAAATCACACCTGCCATAACGGAAACAATAAGCGAAGTAATAGGTTCCAACAACGTCACCGCCTTTCCAAGTTGCCTTGGTGTAGGTGAGACAACAAAACAAGTATAACATGATATGTGTAGAAACGGTTTGAAAAAATAGAACATATATTTTGATGAAGTTGCACAAATATGAAAAAAGTTTATTTTGATCTTGACAACCCTCCTCACATATGATAATATACCATTTGTATCACGCCGAAGACAGCAGGTGCCGCAAGGCGTAAGTTTCAAACGCCTGCCGAGGAGAAGTTACACAAGGTTCATGTTATGGAATTTTGAGATCTCTTCGCCAATCTTCGCGAAGAGCTTTTTTTATACTTCCAAAGCGTAGGTACGAAATACTACAAGGAGGTGCAATCATGGCAATCAATGCAAAAATCGATCTGAAGAAGCCGGTCCTGGAAGAGATCAGCGCACAGGTAGAAGGCGCACAGTGCGTGCTGCTGGTAAACTACAGCGGATTAACCGTTGCTCAGGATACTCAGCTGCGTAAAGAGTTAAGAGAAGCAGGCGTTCATTACAAAGTATACAAAAATACAATGATGAAACGTGCATTCGCTGGTACTGCTTTCGAGTCTCTTACCAAAGACCTGGATGGCACAAACGCTATCGCAATCAGCAAGGACGATGCAACAGCTCCGGCAAGAATCATCGCTAAATTTGCAAAAACCGCTCCGAAGCTGGAGATGGTTTCTGGTGTTGTAGAAGGAAACTACTACGACAAAGCTGGAATGGAAGCACTGGCAAACGTTCCGTCAAGAGAAGAACTTCTTGGCAAACTGCTTGGAAGCATCCAGTCCCCGATCGCAAACCTAGCTCGCGTCCTCAACCAGATCGCAGAGTCCAAAGGTGGCGCAGCAGAGGCCTAAGCCTCAAGCGGGCAGCGTGAAATACGCAGCCTGAGAACATTATTCAGAAAATATCCAAGGAGGAAAATAAAATGGCAAAGTTAACAACCGCAGAGTTTATTGACGCTATCAAAGAGTTATCTGTATTAGAGTTAAACGATCTTGTAAAAGCATGTGAGGAAGAGTTCGGCGTATCCGCAGCAGCAGGCGTTGTAGTTGCAGCAGCAGCAGGCGATGCAGCAGCAGCTGAGGAGAAAGACGAGTTCGACGTAGAGCTGACAGAGGTTGGCCCGAACAAAGTTAAAGTTATCAAAGTTGTACGTGAAGCTACAGGACTTGGCCTGAAAGAAGCTAAAGAAGTAGTTGACGGTGCTCCGAAAGTCCTCAAAGAGGGTGCTTCCAAAGCAGAAGCTGAAGAGCTCAAAACTAAACTTGAGGCTGAAGGCGCTAAAGTTACTCTTAAATAATTTAAGCGTAAATCAGAATCTATGGACGCACGGCGGGATTTCCTGCCGTGCGTTTTTTTGAAAACTGCGCGTCGCATTCTCGTTACTTCAGCCTGCAAATAAAAAGTCAATACTAAAATTGAAGAAAGTTAAAAAACTTTACAG
>OGOP01000580.1_pt1 | contig 32312 bp, 27 predicted proteins | sample 1552591 | NCBI WGS metagenome assembly OGOP01 (sample SAMEA2580120, study PRJEB22360) | human gut metagenome | biome: human gut; feature: human-associated habitat; material: faeces | place: Denmark | collected 2008/2010 | reverse complement strand
ATCTAAACAGGATTGTTGATGCTCTGTTAGATTCTCAGGATTCTTGCCAAGTGCATATTTATAGCTCTTCCCATATTTTGTTGTTGCCTTGGCTTCTTCTCCTTTTTTAGGACGTCCTCTTCCTCTTTTTGGTTCCCTCTCTTTTTCTGCTTAGCTTCACGCCATACTTCTTTTCGCCGTTCATCCATGCATTCGATTGCCCATTGAACTACATGAAATCCATCAATCCATCTTTCACAGTTTGGAAGCCATTCTTCAATACAGCTTTGGATCCATCGGGCTCCATCAGCGGATGTCAGTTCAATAGATTCTCTCTGCTCCTGTGTCAAAAGGGCAAAGAAAGAACTTAACACTTCTTTCCCCGTGCCTTTGCCTACCCAGATCACTTGATTCGTATCATGATCTATGACAACCATAATATATTTGTGGCCTTTGCGATAACTCGTTTCATCAATACCAATTCGTCTCAAGTTTTTGAATCGTATGGAACTGTCCGGTTCAAGACGATCCTTTGTACGTGAAAGAATCATACCTACAGTACGCCAATTGATACGCATCAGTTTCGATACTTCTGTACGATTGAGATGCAAAGCCAGATAAGCGACCTGCTGTTCAGATTCCCTGGTAAAACCGGAATGATGGTGAGCCCATGGAACCTGTTCGGTATGGATTCCATGGACAGGGCATTGAACACGATTCACATGGGAAAGAATATATACTCTACAGGCTCCAAAATCCAAAGCTCTCCAAGACCTGTATTCAGTAGTAGAATCATATCCGTTGCACTTTCTGCCACAGACTGGACAACGGGATCTTTGTCCTTTTGTGATTTCAACACGAATATATAGAGAAGATGAAACATGATCAAATTCTGCATTAATTATCTTGATACAATTGACATTGAGAATGGATTTTAGTAATTTTTTAAGTGCCATATGGTATTCCTTTCCTGGTTTGGTCGCTTAAGAAAAATACCACATGGTTTTCTTATATTCAAATATTCTTATTTTATACGATGAATAAAAGCGATATTCATTCTTTTGATAAAGATCTACCCACATTTAGTACAGAAGAGCCAAAAAGAATAGATTTTGCTTGATTCTTTATTAGAATGATGTATAGTATAAGTGACAATTGAATAATTGTTCAATTATTGTATTGATTGGAGGTTTCCTTATGAATAAGAAACAGAAAAAGATGTTGATTCGCATTCTATTAGCAGCTGCTTTTATGATTGGATTACATTTTATAGAAATAGAAGGATGGTATCGTTTTATCGCCTACATGATTCCTTATCTGATCGTTGGTTATGATATTTTGATTAAGGCCGGAAAAGGAATTTTAAACCATCAGGTTTTTGATGAATGCTTCTTGATGGCTGTCGCGACTTTGGGAGCCATAGCGCTTGCCATTTATGATAACGGGGATTATACCGAAGCGATTGCGGTTATGTTGTTTTATCAGATCGGTGAATTGTTCCAAAGTTATGCAGTTGGTAAAAGCCGAAGAAACATCAGTGATTTAATGGATATTCGTCCGGATTATGCCAATATAGAAAATAACGGGACATTAGAAAAAGTAGATCCGGATGAGGTAGAAATCGGCAGCGTGATCGTTGTACAGCCGGGAGAAAAAGTTCCGATCGATGGCATTGTCCTAGAAGGAAACTCCAGCTTAAATACCAGTGCTTTAACAGGGGAAAGTCTGCCTCGCGATATCAAAGCCGGAGATGCGATCATTAGTGGATGTATCAACATGAGTGGTGTTCTAAAAATTAAGACGACAAAAGAATTTGATGAATCCACAGCTTCCAAGATTTTGGACCTTGTTGAAAATGCCAGTTCCAGAAAGTCTAGATCGGAAGCATTTATTTCCCGTTTTGCCCGTATTTATACACCAGCCGTTTGTTACAGTGCTTTAGCTTTGGCTATATTACCACCCATCGTTCGTATGTTTGGCATGAATTTAGATCCAGAATGGCATGTATGGATGTATCGTGCATTGACCTTTCTTGTAATCAGCTGTCCATGTGCCCTTGTCATCAGCATTCCTTTAAGTTTCTTTGCCGGTATCGGTGGTGCCAGTAAAGCCGGTGTTTTGGTAAAAGGCTCCAATTATTTAGAAACATTATCAAAAACTAAAATCGTTGTCTTTGACAAGACCGGTACATTAACACAGGGCGTTTTTGAAGTCAGCGGTATTCATCATAATCAAATTGAAAATGATAAGCTGATTGAGATTGCAGCTTTGGCAGAGAGTGCCTCTTCGCATCCTATCAGTAAAAGCCTACAGCGCGCCTATCACCATGAAATTGACCGCTCCCGCGTAAAAGATATTCAGGAAATCAGCGGTCATGGTATTGTTGCCAAAGTCGATGGACAAGATATTTTGATCGGAAATACAAGACTTATGGAAAAATACCACATTCCTTATAAAGAATGTCATCATACCGGAACGATCCTTCATATGGCCATCAACGGTCAATACGCAGGACACGTTGTCATTTCTGATATGTTAAAACCAACTTCTTTAAAGGCAATGCAGGCTTTAAAAAGCTGTGGAATCGAAAAGTTAGTCATGTTGACTGGCGATATTAAAAAAGTGGCCGATTCAATTGGTCAAAAATTAGGATTAGATGCCGTTTATAGTAACCTTTTACCAGGTGATAAAGTAGAAAAAGTAGAAGAGCTTTTATCGTCCAAACCAGAGCACGCAAAACTGGCCTTTGTTGGGGATGGCATTAACGATGCTCCCGTTCTATCAAGAGCCGACATTGGAATTGCCATGGGGGCCATGGGAAGTGATGCGGCCATCGAAGCAGCGGATATCGTCTTAATGGATGATGATCCTATGCAAATTCCAAAAGCTATCAAAATATCAAAAAAATGTCTTCGCATCGTTTATGAAAACATTGTATTTGCCATCGGTGTAAAACTAATCTGCTTACTATTAGGGGCGTTAGGTTTAACGAATATGTGGATCGCAATCTTTGCCGATGTCGGTGTCATGGTTATTGCCGTATTAAACGCAATACGAGCTTTATTCGTCAATAAGCTGTAACTACATAGGATAAAGAACAGGTAACCTTGTATGATATGTATCTGTTCTTTTTTTACATCTTTTCCAAACAAATTACTGCTAATTTTTCACAAGAAAGTTCATCACTAATTTGACCATAGTTTCCTCTTCTTCCGGCCTTGATTCGGCAATCATTAAGGTTATCGCTACAAGATATGATTTGTTTTGCCATCAATGATCAGATGATGATTCTTATTCAAGAACTCTAAAAAGATCGTAACACCGATGCGTTTACAGCCGTCCGCAAAAGGATGATCTTTGATAAGGAAGTATAAGAGATTAGACGCCTTTTCTTCAACACTTGGATATAACTCTTGCCCAAATATATTTTGATAGACAGCAGCCAAGATACCGTTGAGCTTCCCTTTTTCTTTTTCCACACCAAACACATCTGATTCAAATTTCATCTTATCAATAAGTTCTCGGCATTCTTCATAAGTTAAACGATAAATGAAATCGGTTCCTTCCGGTTTTGATAGGGATCCATGATCATAATCATCCAGTAAGGATAAAGCATTTTGATACGCTTCTATTACATCCAACAGTTCTTTTTCATTAGGTTCGTATGCCGTAGCTAACATTCTCGATTGAATTTCTATAGTTTTATTTAAAACTTTTAAGCGTTTTTTATTAACGGCATAACCTTTGAGCATATAATCCTTTAAAATGGATGTTGCCCATTTTCTAAAGGCAATACCTCTTTGCGATTTAACCGATAACCAACCGATATAATCACATCCAGATTATAGTACATCGGCGGACGAGATGCCTTATTCAGACTTCTGTCGAAAATTTCGACAGAAGTCTCTTTATTTAGCTCTCCTTCTTTAAAAATATTACTAATATGGTAAGCAATAGAAAATCTGGCAGTATCAAACAATGTTGACATTTGAGCTTGTGTAAGCCATACCGTATCTTTTTCAGGCGTTACATTAACCTCTAATTCCAATTCACCATTTTTAAAAACCACATTTTTTTGATGCTCTTTATGCCCCAAGATTTAAAATCTATCTTTTATACCCAATGTGTATATTTTGCACATTACTTTCCATAATTGGTGTTCATAGAGCAGACCAAGAATTTGTCCATAAACAAAACCTTACCACTCTATGATCTAATGGAAATTCCCCCTCAGAGTATTAAAGATATTTAAAGACTATACTTCTTATCTAGAAATATTTCCATAAACTCTTTATATGTATTTACTTTCGATAGCTTTTTAGCTTTTTGATAATCACTGAGTAAATCTGTAAGTCGCGCAAAAAAGTCTTCAAAATTTTTATTGTTTTTTCTTGCTAAACTTGCTAAAAAAATGACCTTTACTTTTTGTGAATCCCATTCAATACTTTTACGTAAAATACATACCGCAACCTTATTTGCTATGCCTTCTCTTTTGATAGGATGAGGAATTGCAAATAAATTTCCATAGGCTGTGGGTGCCACCTTTTCTCTTTCTAAGATAAGATTTTCATAGTCTTCTTGAACATAACATTTATGCTTTAACTTTTCACATAGAAAATGGATGACATCTTCTTCGCATGCAAAATTTTTTCCAGCAAAAAACAAATCTTCCTCAAATAATATTGAGCAATCTTCTTTATTGAGGACATTCAAAAGCGAATATATATTTTCAATATCTTCATTATCTAAAAAATTTTGAACTGTGTATACCGGAATACCATCTATATGAACTTCATCATAAAACGATAAAACAAGATCTGGTTTTAGTTGGTACACACTGTTTATTTCTTGCATAGAAATAATCTGTATCACATTTATTTTATACTCATGAATGAATTGGATTCGATGCGAAAAATATTGAAATCCCGATTCTCCAAGCGGAGATAAAATAACCACCTTTTTACTATTTTTCTTCTTAATCCTCTCTAAGGACCCCATTAGATGTAAAGTGAGATAACTTATTTCGTCTTCATATAAATGTATGGAAAAGTATTCCTGTATCTGATCGGCCATATATACACTAATATCAAATAATATAGGGAACTGTATTTTTATTTGTTCTTTCATTGGATTATTTAGATACGCATGATGCCGTACCCTATTATTAAGACCTACTAAATGTACTAATAGTTTTTCTTTTAACTCCATATCTTCAAGAAAATCAATTCCATAAGCATCTTTTATATCATGTAAGGTTCTGTTCACCAATGTTTCCAATTCGCTTATTTGATCCGAATTTTCTAACAGAACCTTGCCCGCAAACAGATTTGCTAAATATCCTACTTCGTTTTTATTAAAACTCCATGAACATTTTTCTGATAGCAGGTTTAAGTATTCTTCCGCAAGTCCCACATAGTATGTATTTTCAACCGTTTCTATATCTCCAATACTATTTCCTTGTATAGTTCTCTCGATCATAAGTGCCACATGAATCGTAAAGGAAATCAATTCTATATCTCGTATATTGATTTTATGTTTTTTCAAGAAGACAATAGATATCTCCCGAATACTTGATAAATCTACTGACGAAAACATACTTTGATAGTCCATCCTGTAGATTGAATGGTCATTATATTCATGCATCAAAAAATAAAACAGTAGTCTTCTCTTTTCATCTTCATCACACTCTATAAATAAAGTATTGTTCTTTCTTCGGATTCTTGACTTAAAACTGGCACTTTGAAGTTTTTGATTAATACTTCGTATCATTAATGTCAAAGACGAATCACTCATAAATAATCTATCAGCAAATTCGTAAATATCCATATGGTTTGTTGACAATATTTGTTTTAAAACATTGAACTCTGTATATTCCTTTGGACCAAACGCATCACTTTGACCAATAATCTGTAATAAAGACTCTAAATCGTCCGAATAGACCCCTTTTGTCCTAGACTGAATAACTAACCCTGGGAATAATTCATTAATTCCATAAATATCATTACGTATCGTTCTATCTGACACATGAAGATAATTACTCAACATTTCAGTCGTGACGTACTCTTTATCTAGAAGTTTTTTCAATATTTTTAATTGTCTTTGACTACATACTTTCATATTCTGATACTCTGCTTTCTATATGTAAAAAAATGTATACGAACTCATCTGAAATATGATTTCGTATACTCGTTTCTTCTATTCTATATCCTCAGCATGTTCTTCAAGTTGCTTTTCTTGGATCTTCAAAAAAGGATAATAAATGACCATATCTAATAATATCAGACCAACAATTAATAATAAGGCTTTAATATCCATAGTTGATAAAAAGGCGCCGAAAACAGAAGGCATATTCCAAGACAACATGGCAAAGGATTTTCCTATGATACCTATGCTTGTCAAGATATATGCGATTAAACAATTTACTGTAGAAGTTAGAATGAATGGAATAAAGAATATTGGATTGAGCATTAACGGAACTCCAAAAATGATTGGTTCTGAAATATTGAAGAATGCCGGTATAATTCCTACTCTTCCAACCGTCTTTAATTGTTTAGATTTTGATCTACACAACAATATAGCCAGTGATAATACAGATCCACATCCGCCAATGACTACAAAATATACCCAGAAAGGAGTTGTAAAAACTCTTGGCATAGTATGGCCTGCTAGTTTTGCTGCTGCATTGACAGACAATCCACTTTCTCGAATTGGTGCCAAAATACCAGAAAAAGCAGCATCATGTACACCAAAGAACCAAAACAACTGTACAAATGCAGTCATTAACACAACAAATACTAAGCTATCTGCCGCATCAAATGCTGGAGCCATATGCGTATAGATAAAACCAGGTAAAGTTGTTTCCATAGAATAGAATATGATAAATAGAATCGAGTCCATCAAAATTATCACTATTCCCGGACACAATGATGCAAAAGTTTCAGAAAGTGATGCCGGCACTGAGTCCGGTAATTTGATTCGGCCAAAATTCTTTTCTCTCATTTTTCTATAAAATTCTACAGTCAAAATAGAGATTAGAATAGCTGGTAAAATTCCTTTACCATCCAAATAAGAAACTTCCACCGATTTACCATCAAAACCTAATGTAATAGGCGCTACACAAGTTAGAAAAAATCCTGTTACAGATAGTAGTATAGGTAATAACGTGTCTAACTTATATGACTTTGATAGAAAACTGGTCAGCGCAATAGTAACATAAAGAGACATAGCTCCCATGGTCATGGTATTAATCCAGGATAAAATCATTGAATAATTATTTACAAAACCCGCCCATGCCAATAAAAGACCATTTGTTGTATTTTCTGTAACCGGAGCTGCTGAAATAACTGATACAATACCTCCTGCCAACGTAATAGGCATAATACAGATAAAAGCATCTCGAATGGCTTTTAGATGTCTTTGTGTTGAAAACTTTGTAGCCAATGGCATTAATTTTTGTTCTAGAAATGCTGTAAACTTCTCCATTTTATTACCTCTCTATATATCTCTTCCGTAAATCTTCATAAATAGCTTTTCCGTTCATTACACCATAATACTGCGGTGCGATAACATCTACAGGAATTTGAACAGAATTCTCGATTTGTTTTTTTAAATGACGAATCTGTGGACCGATTAATAACAATTCGTATCCTTCCTCCATATGATCTAGATACTCAGCTTCTCCATAGGCTTGACAAACGATCTCCCCGTGGCTTGCTTCCTCAATTCTTTTCGCAAGAATCCCAGTAGACATTCCTGCATTACAAACTAACATGACCTTCATAAATTCCACTCCTTTCTCTCAATTGAGTTCCCGTTATCTGCAATAATTTTTTTATACCAATAATAACTTTTCTTAGGAATCCTTTTTAAAGCATCATCAAAATTGATCCCTACTAATCCATATCTTTTTTCTACGCCATTTTTCCATGAATACAAATCAAAAGAACTCCATGCGTAATATCCACGTACATCAACCCCTTTATCTACTGCATTCATAATTGAGTTAATGTGATCATTCATAAAGGAGATTCTATAATCATCCTCTAACATTTCATCTGTAATCTTTTCTCTTACGCCGATTCCATTCTCTGTTATATATATCGGAAGATGGTATCTTTTATAAACTTCTAGTAGACCTTTCTCTAGGCCTTGCGGATAAATTTCTGTATCCCATTCTGTGTAAATCGCATCTGGATTGTCCATAATTTGTTCAAACCATCCTTTAATGATAACTTTACTTTTTCCTTTATTGGACTTTCCTGTGTTATTCACCACTAACACAGTATCCCCCTGCGTATAGGGCTTTACCAGCACTCTAGAGTAATAATTAAGTCCCAAAAATTGCACTGTATTGTTTTTAATAGTTTCTAGCTGCTCATCTTTTATAAAAGATAAGTCATAATTCTGTGAAAGTACACAAAGAAGATCGAAAGGTATTTTGCCTTTGGCAGCTGAATCTAGAATCCAGTTGTTTGCGTAATTATCCGCAAATCGCATAGCAATCTTTGTTTGAAAAGAGTTGTCTATCCCATCAACGGGTCCAAAGCTATGAACAATACCAATCTGACCAGTATATTTTCCTTCTTTGAAAACCTTAACACCTAAAGAACTTGCATACATGACATGGTATGCTGCACATATCATTTCTTGTGTATTTTGGTGCCCTGGAGGATAGTTTCCAATTAGATAGCCACTTGTTGTAAACCATTTTGGCTCGTTAAAAGTAACCCAATAATTGACAAGATCCCCAAATGCATCAAAACATACTTTGGCATAGTGTGCAAATGCATGACAAACTTCTTCATTTAGCCACCCACCTGTACATTCCCAATATTGGGGTAGATCCCAATGGTATAATGTAACAAAAGGCTCTATATGATACTCCTTACAGGTTTGTAAAACCTCTCTATAAAACTGAATTCCTTTCTGGTTGATATCCCCTTCTTTATTTTTAATTATTCTTGGCCACGATAAAGACAGTCGATATGAATTTTGTCCTCCCTCAGACATCATTCGAATATCCTCTTTATAGTGATGATAATGATCACTGGCAATATCCCCATTTTCTAAGTGATGCTTATGAAGATAATCATCCCACATACTTGGTGCCTTACCATCAACATTCCATGCTCCTTCACATTGATAAGATGCGGTGGCGCTGCCCCATAAAAAGTCTGTTCTCAGTCCCATCAGTACTCCTTTCTATGCCCTAGTATTTCATAAATATCAAAGAGCTCTACAGCAAAGTTTAATGCTAAATCCGAAGAAGACACATGATCTTCTGCATGAATTAACAACAGATTTATTTCATTACAGCTTTTCGATGAAAGATCTCTTAATAACTCGGCGTGTTTACGTTTAGATATCAGAATTTCGTCCTGAGCTTTTTGTATACTCTGTTTAGCCTGTTCAAAATTCTTTTGTTTAAGTAATTCTACACCTTCGCTCGCATATCCTCTTGCATTTCCGCTATGAAGGATCATTTCCATACAACTTGATTCTAAATCCATGATATACTCCTTCCTTACTATCTATTGTAGAAGCAACTATAGTAAGCATAAAATCTATTTTTTCCGCTAGTTACGGAAATAATGATCCCCCCGGCCGGGTTTTTATATGCGGGCATAGCCCTGCTTTCAGAGCTGCGCTTTACAGCGCTGCGTGGTCTGCGACTTGCATTATTTCTGTTTCCCCGTAAACGGATCCTCAAACTCAAATGCCAGTTGCTCGGCTATTTTATCCTCTTTCAGCTGATTCCTTATATATTCTTCTATCTTTTTTATGTTTTTCCCGACCGTATCCGCATAATAGCCTCAACACCAGAATTGGCGATTTCGATATTTAAACCGGGCACTCGCCCACTTTTCATAGATCATCTGACTACTCTTCCCTTTCAGATATCCCATAAATCCCGATACACTCAACTTTGGTGGTATTTCCAAAAGAATGTGTACATGATCTATACATACTTCGGCTTCGAGAATATTAACTCCTTTCCACTCACATAACTGTCTTAATATTTGACCGATTTCGAGCCTCCTTGCATCATAAAACGCTTTTCTCCTGTACTTCGGTGCAAATACCACATGATACTTACAATTCCACCCTTGTGTCAAGTATTGGATACATTTTTTATTCCGTAAATTTCCAAATTATCTCAACCTTATCTTTATCATAAACATATATCCTATCTATGACTTCATTTATCCAGTCTATATCAAGCTCTCCATTTGATACTGCTTCTTTTAACTTATCTACATTTAGGTTATGCTCCGAAACAGAATTTTCCTTTATCTTGTTTTCAATGACGGAAATTTCTTGTTCTATATTTTGGAGTTGTTTGCTTAAAGTTTCTTTTTGAGATAAATATACTTCTTTGTCTATTATACCTTGTTTATACTTTTCATAAAACTGCATTTTTGAGACTTGAAGTTTTTGCTTTTCTATTTCAAGCTTCTTCTTTCTTTCCTTAAGATTTTGGCAAATACTCTCCTGCACTACATATTCAATATTTCTGGTTTGTTCGTTTTCAATAAAACTCTCTGTATAGTGCTTCATTTCCTTTCCGACTATATCTTCAAGCGTGGACGCAGTTATCTTACCTTTCATGCAGCCACAATCTTTCGCCTTATATCTATAAGGACAACAGTATCCATCTGTTTTCCCATAATTAACTGTATAGCTCATTTTATGATGGCACTTGCCACAATAGACCTTATCCTGAAGTATATGAAAGTTCTTACGCTCTCTACTAATTCGCTTTGCATTGCTGTTTAGCATATCCTGAACCTTACCAAAATCTTCTTTAGAGATAATAGCTTCGTGCATATCTTCTCTAATTATCCAGTCTTTGCTATCAACCCATTTCCTATTATCAGAACCAACTTCCTGTACCCTTGTCTTTCCACCAATAACAGCTCCTGTATAAACTCTTTGTGTTAATACATATCTAATAATCTGCCCTGTCCATACTCCACTTCCTCTTTTAAGCCCTATATGTTTTGCTGGAGTTAAAACACCTCTATGATTAAAATCTTTAGAAATGGAAAGCATACTTTCACCACTAAGGTATCTTTCAAAAATTTCTTGTATTATATTTCTTACTCTATCATCTACAAGTAACTGATGATGATCCTTTTCATCTTTTACATAGCCATAAGGAGCTTTTGAACCAAAGTAATATCCTTTATCTTGCCTTACCTTTACTGATGAACGCATTTTTTGCGAAATATCTTTTGAGTAGTAATCATAGACAAGGTTTTTGAATGGAACTTCCAAACTACTGATTCCATTCTCATTGTTATTACTATCATAATTATCATTGACTGAAATAAATCGAACTTGCATAAAAGGAAATATCTGTTCGATATATGCACCTGCTTCAATATAATCTCTTGCAAATCGTGATAAGTCCTTTACAAGAATAGTTCTTATCTCGTTTTTCTTCACAAGACCTATCATCTTTTGAAATGCAGGACGATTAAAATTTGTTCCGGTATAGCCATCATCAATATGCTCTCTTATCTTCACTCCAGTAAATTCTTCTCTTGAACTGATATAGTCTTTTAATATTTCTCTTTGAGAAGTTATACTGTTGCTTTCATCTTTATAGTCTCCATCTTCTAAGGAAAGTCTTAAGTAAAAATCTACTATATTCATATCAGCCTCTCCTTACCTTTCTACTGAGTTTTTCAGTAAGCACAGGAGCTTCTTCAAAATTGAATTTGATTTCTATTGTATTATCTTTCCCTATAAATATCTTATCAATAATGCTATCTACAAAGTCTTTATCCCATTTTTTTGTTTTACCTTTAAAAAGGGCTGTAAGGTACTTATGTCTTTCTTCAAGTTCAAATACTTCTTTTTCAAAGATAGCAAGCTGTCTTTCTTTTAGGCTTTCAAGCTCTGCTTTCTTTTTACTGAGAAGTCCTTTTTCTCTTTCAAAATCTTCTTTACTCCACTTTCCCAAAACATATTTTTCATAATACTCACTTTGAAGTCTGCTAAAGCCTAAAATTTTTCTTTCAATTTCAGTTATTTCTTTTTCCTTTTTCTTATCCATTTCCATTTTAAGATTGTCATAAGCATTCAGGTAAACCTTATAGCTTTTACTGTTATTTGAAAGAGTGGTATCAAAGGCTTCTTTAACAGTTTTTTCAAGAGTAGCTTCTGTAATAGATGTTCCGCATTTTTCTGTTGTAAATTCTCTGAACCGATTACAGCTAAAATAAAATACAGTTTTCTTACCACTTTTTTGCCTGTGTACACTCATTTTTCTCTTGCAAATCACACAATAGAGTTTTCCTCTAAAGGCTGTATCATCCTTAGCATTCTTATTTTCTTTTCTACTGTTTTTAATGGGATTAGATTTTGAGGATATTTTTTCCTGCACTTTTTCAAATGTATCAAGCGAGATAATTGCTTCATGGGCATCTTCTGTTATTGTCCAATGTTCTTCGCTAAGTCTTTCTCTCTTTTTACCTTCAAATAAATGCTTTTGATTTCTGCCTTGAATGAGTGTTCCTGTATATACACGATTTTTTAACACTTGTAATATTGTTGTTGGCATCCAAGCTTTTATAAGTTCATTTTCATCAGCTTTAGCTTTTCCAAACTTCCTATAATCAGTTGCTACATATACTTTCTTTTCAAGTAATAATTTTGAAATATCAAGTGTACTAAGTCCCTTCAAATAGGACTGGAAGATTTCTTTTACGATTGGAGCCGTATTTTCATCAACATATAATCTTCTGATTCCATCTTCATCTTTTCTTGCTGTGTAGCCATAAGGAGCTGCACCACAAATAAATCCGCCCTGCTTAATTCTAATCTGATGTGAAGTTGATATTTTCTTTGAAATATCTTTTGCATAAGTTTCATTTACAATGTTCTTCAAGATTACCTCAAGAGACTTATTGGGATCTTCCATGTGAAAAGTATCCAAGTTGTCATTAACAGCAATAAATCTTACATCAAGAAATGGAAATATCTTTTCTATGAAATTGCCAAGCTCTGTATAGTTTCTTCCAAAACGAGATAAGTCTTTTACAACAATGCAGTTTACTTTTCCCGTTCTTACTTCTGTCATAAGTTTTTCAAAGTCAGGTCTTTCAAATTCTGTTCCTGTCTTTGCGATGTCTTTATATATTCCAACCAAATTATGACCATCATTTTTCTTTATATAACTTTCACAAAGAGCAATCTGATTTTCAATAGAATCACTTGGCTTTTCTTTTTTATCTCTTGAAATTCTTGTATAAATAGCAGTCTGAAAACTATTCGTTTCTACTCTATCTATTATGCTTTCTTCTGCTTTTATTCGTCTATTTGATGTCCTTGCCATCTATACCACCTCCCTGATTTTCTCCGGGTATTGATTGGTATAGTGATTTATCTTTTCAAGTACATCTATGGTTTCATCATAGTTAAAATGAATCTCTATTCTTTTATCTTCCAAAACATATATTTTATCTATTAGCCTTACAAGAAGTCCTCTTTCTAAGGTATTGATATTCTTATACTTCTTAATCTCAGAAAAGAAATTCTGATTTCCTAAGCTCTTTTTATATAGCCTTGTAATTTCTTTATTTTGCTTTTCTAAAATCAATTCACTTTCTACAATACGGTTTGTGTAAAACTCTCTCATATCGTAAAACTCTTCTTCAGCTATCAGTCCTTCTTTTAAGTCCTGATAAAGGGAAGATTTTAGAAGTTCAAATTTTGCCTTACTTTTCTTAGTCTGCTCTTGTCTTTTATCAATCTTTTTGAAAAGTTCATAAGACACTTCCATTTCTCTTACTTTTTCTAAAAAGGCTTCATATTTTCCAAGAGATTTAATATAGTGGCGAATCATCTCAAGAACAGCTACCTTTAAATCTTCCTGTTTTATTGAGTGTCTACTACAACCCATTCCTTTATTATATGAAGAACAAATATAGTAGATTGTTGGTTTTTTCCCTCTTTTATCTACTTTCTTAGTCATTTGAGAATTGCAGTCTTTACAAAACAATAGTCCTGAAAATATATCTGCTTTTTCTCCGATATTCTTTGCCTTTATATCGCATTTTAATAGTTTTTGAGCAACATCAAAATCATGAGTATCAATGATTGCTTCGTGGTTATCCTCTATTTCAATCCAGTCTGCCCTATCTTTTGAAACCACCTTATCCAGCTTATAGTTTATCTTCTCTCTTTTTCCTTGTTGTAGCGTTCCAATATATATTTCATTGGTTAAAATACGATTTACAGCAGGTGTATCCCACTTGGCAACAGCCTTTGTACTAAATCCTGTCTTATATCTAATCCCCTTTGATTTCTTATATTCCATAGGAGATAATATTCCATTATCATTCAAGTGTTTTGCAATAGAAAATGAGCTATATCCTTCAAGTTTCATAGAAAAGATTTTTTGCACCACATACTCTACTTCTTTATCTATTACAATTTTGTGCTTATCTTCTTTATCTTTTTCATAGCCATAAGGAGTATAGTTCGATATAAACTGTCCTTGTTTTCTCTTGACCTTGCAAACACTTCTGACCTTTGCAGATGTATCTCTACAATAGTTATCGTTAATAAAATTCTTGAAAGGAATAACTAAGTTCTTTTCTGTTTCACTGGCTGTAAAGCTGTCATAATTATCGTTTAAGGCTATAAACCTTATATCAAGTGAAGGAAATACTCTTTGTAGATACCTACCGCTATCAATATAATCTCTACCAAATCTTGATAAGTCTTTTACGATAATACAGTTAATATTTCCTGTAATGACATCTTCCATCATTTCTTTAAAAGATGGTCTTTCAAAATTGATGCCTGAGTACCCATCATCTACATATTCACTTACAAGCTCCATATCTTCATTCTTATCAATGTATTCTTTTATCTGAAGCCTTTGATTTGAGATACTGTTACTTTCTGTTTTAAAGTCCTTATCATATTTTTCATCATCTTGTGATAGTCTAAGGTACATTGCAACTTTAAACTTATTTGCATCTAAATTATTTTTAGACATAATAAAACCTCCAAACTTTCATACTCTTTTTAAGAGAAATATGATAACTTGGAGTCATTTCAGCACATATTTAGTTGTATCCCTATCTGTTAAGTATTATACCACATTTGGATAAAAAAGTCTGCCCCTTTTATCATATTTTTAGTCAAGCAGCATTGCTTTCTTTTTTAGATATGACAGAAAACAATCCTCTAAGGATCTTCCGTTTTCTGCATAAGTACATTTTACAAGAACATTTCCTATATTCATAAAATACATGGAAATAGGATCTATGCTTTTATTATTCTTTATATCTTCAATGTCAGGAACGAATTTTCTATCTATATCTTCCACTGACATATTTTTATATCTTGTTAATTCTTCTGTGTTCATTTAGAAAACTCCTTTCATTGTTGTTTTCTTTAAGTAAGTTTTTTGACATTGACGAGTGCTTTGGGATAAGCAACATTGGAATCTCACCACCGCCCCTGTTAAGATGAGCCGGCTTTCACTAAAGAAGTATCATTATCATTACTTATGTCATCGCTCACAAAGTTTTCCCATTCTTTGCTTTAAAGTTATCTATCTCTCGCTCTTTTTCTTTTATCCTTGCCTATGGCAGTATTCATTTGAACCGAATTTTTCCAGCAGAAAAGTCATGGCGTAAATACTATTCGCTCACTAAGTAATTAAAAGTCCCGTCTTGGTCTATTCAGTTGTCAAAGAACAATTGCCTAATGGCTCTAAGAGAGAATTCCTTTTAAATATCTTGAACTACAATTCCTATCTTCTACAAAATTAAAGAGGACAGATCTCCCTTCACTTTTACAAGGAAAATCTGCCCTCATGCACAAGGCGATTACTTCATAAATTCTTCCAGTAGCACCCTTAATTTTTTAAGAATACTATTTTTTCGCCATTGTATAGCCTGATAGCTCACTTTCTTACCTTTTGCTATACTTGATAGCGTTTCATCATTAAAGTACAAACGCTCTATGATGTCCCTTTCTTCTTCGTTAAGTCTTGATATGGCATTTCTGACTGCTTCAATCATCATCTGTGTTTCAACAATCTTTTCCACATCAACATTTTCATCGACAATATTATCTATAAAGTGTCCATCATGATCCAATGACGAAAAGAAAAGCAGGTGGTTTTTTCTGTCCACCTGCTCTAAATACTTCTCATGTTCTTTTTCTCGCCAGTAGACTTTATATATTTCTTCACTGACTTTTATCTTTTGACCTCTAACATAAAGGTAGTATTCTCGTGCCATAAAATTTCCTCCATTCTTTTTCTGTCTAATTGTTTTCAGACAAAAAAAGGAGGACTTCTGCATCTACGCACAAAAAGTCCTCGAAAATGAAAGAAATTTCTTCTTCCGTAAAATATATTTACTTGTCTAAGATAATGTATATAAGTATAGGCGAATATAAAGCATAGAGGAAAAAGATGCAGTTGAATTATTAAAATATTTTTTTGAAATTAACTTCATAAGATATTTCATATCTCTTCCCTCCAGTCATTATCAATAAACACTCCTTGTATATGATTTATATTATTTCAACTCTACCAACTTATAATTTTTCTTTATTGAGATTTCTTAATTCTCCAAGCATCATAAATATTCCAACAACAATCATAATGAAATCCACCAGTGGTTGAGTAAACCAAACCGCTTTTATTCCAAATACCATTGGTAAAAGAATCATTGCTGGTACAAATAGGAATAACTGTCTCATCATTACAATAATTCCTGCTTTCTTTCCATTTCCAATAGATTGGAAGAAAGTAATACTCATAACCATTACTCCATATAAAATAAATACACTATAGAATAATCTAAAGTTTCCAACGCCTTGTGCTATGATATTTGCTTCTACACCAAACAATGAAAGTATCTGACTTGAGAATAACAATGATGGAATCCAAAAGATTGCTGCAAGCACAAGTCCGCCTACAGAAAATACCTTCATTGCTTGTCTTACTCTATCATATTGCTTTGCACCAAAGTTTGTTCCTACAACAGGTTGTAAACCTTGACTCATTCCCCAAAGAGGAATAAAGGAAAAGGCATATACACGAAGTGATGCTGCCATCAAAATTCCATTTACATCCCCTCCATACTTAAATGCCATTTTATAAAGCATTGTTTGTTGTATCATAAATAGAAGTTGCATCATCATCGCTGATGAACCTACGCCGAACATTTCTTTTTTAATTTCCGCATCTGACTGTATCTTATGAATTTTAACAACTTTGCTCTTTTTCAAGAAATAATGAAGTGTTACAGCAGCTTGGACAAACTGTGCTGTAATAGTTGCAAGTGCAGCACCTTCAATAGCGTATTCTCCCATAACGGTCATTAGGATTGGATCAAGAATAATATTTAGTAAAGCCCCAAGTCCCATAATCATCATGGCTTTTTTCATCAGCCCTTCACCACGCATAACCATGTTGGCTGATTGTGTGAAGTTTACAAATAGTGAGCCAATGAAAATAACTCTAAGGTATCTGATACCATAGGCTTTAATTTCGCCTGTCGCACCTACCATAGATAAAAAGTGTGGTGCAAGTAATATTCCTCCGACTGTAATAATTGCCGAAAATAAAATTACCCAAAACACTAAATTACCCATGATTTTATCTATTGTTTTTTTGTCTCCTTTCCCAATAGCTCTTGAAAGTACAGAGGCAGAACCAACGCCGAGTAAAGTTGAAACCCCACTGTTGAAAAATGTTAATGGCATCGCAACACCACAAGCTGTCATCGCAGTTTGCCCTATAATTTTACCCGCAAATATTCCGTCCATTAGTGGATATAGACCAATCACTATCATTCCTATAACTGCCGGAATAGATAGCTGAAAGAGTAAATCTATCGGTCTTTTGGTTAGTAGTTGTTCTTTCATATCTTGTTTCACTCTATAACTCCTCCTTTAATCATTTAATTTCCACTGAATAGCTTTTTCTCTTTGTTCTATAAACTTTTTATAAATTGAAGATGATTTCATCAGTTCATCGTGAGTTCCTACATTTTCAATACTTCCTTTATCCATTACAATAATCTGATCGGAATTTTTAATTGTTTCAAGTTTATGAGCAATCACTATTACGGTCTTATCTTTTAACAAATCATTAAGAGCCGCTACAAGTTCTTGTTCATTTTCGGGATCCACGCTTGAAGTAGCTTCATCAAGTATGACGAGTTTGCTTGGCTTAAGCATTGCTCTTGCAATAGAAATTCGCTGTCTTTCTCCTCCCGATAAATTGGAACCGCCTTCTTGTAAAATGGTTTCATATCCATCTGGAAGTGCCATAATAAAATCATGGCATCTTGCGTGTTTTGCAACTTCAACAATCTCATCATAAGTTGCATCAGGATTTCCAAAGGCGATATTATTTTTCACTGTGTCGTCAAATAAATAAACATCTTGGAAAACAAAACTGAAATTAGATAATAGATTGTCGTATCTATAATCTTTTACATTTGTATCATCAATTGTTATCTCGCCGCTATCCACATCCCAAAACCTTGCTATCAGATTGCATATAGTGCTTTTTCCACTTCCTGACGCTCCAATCAAAGCTGTTGTTTTTCCTGACGGTATAAAAGCACTTACACTCTGAAATAATTTTTTATCGTCATAAGAAAAATCAATATTTTTCAGGGATATATCAGAGTCTTCAATCGCTACTTTCTGTCCCTCACTAATAGTCTTTATATCTCTAAGTTTTGTAATCGCATCAAGGTTTTGCACAGCAATTCCTCTTAAATTCTGCATACTTCCTGCCATCTCAAAACCTGCAAAAACGATAAAGCTTGAAACGATAAGCATTACTGTTTTATATGGCTCTAATTCTCCATTGCTATATCTAATAATGGAACTTAAAATAATTGCACACATACCTAATTTGAATACAAGAAGAAAAATCAAATTTACCGGTACAATTACTTTTTCAACATTAAAGTATCCTTTTTTGTTGTTGCTGATGCTGTTTTCTAAATCGCCAAGCATTTCTTTATTCTTACCAAAAGATTTTATAACGCCGATACCTTTTACAAATTCTAAAGTATTAGCATTCAACTCTATCTTCAATTTCTGCAATTTCTTAGTTAGTTGATCCGCTTTGTTTTGAAAAACTGCATTAACTAATAATCCAACTATTAAAGTTATTAGAATAATCACTCCTGTAATGAAATCAAAAGGCAACATAAAGCATGCCATAATAACAGTTTGTATTATTCCTACAAACATCATTTCAATAATATTGACACCTACTGTTTCCAACTCTCCTATTACGCTTGTCAATCCTCCTGAAATATCTCCTAATCGATTAGAGTTGAAGTATCCCATATTTACTTGTTTTAACTTATCTCCAATATACAGTCTGTTTTCTGCACCCAAATTATAAGTTGCTATATATTTGTTGCGGTCTGCTAAATAGCCAAATACTATTTTCCCTGCAACGCTAAGCACAGCTATTCCAAATACTATATAGACATCATTCATAACTACTTCTTTTTGCTCAAATAGTTTCTCAAAAATTTTAAGCAAGAGGAATAATATCGCCCCAAGAGAAATACCTTCAAAAATACTTTTCACTATTTCAAAAACGATCATTCGGCTTAATTTTTGCGACTCTTTTCCTGCAATACTATACAGTTTCTTTAGAAGTTCTCTCATTTATATCACCTCCCCATTTAAGTACACGCTGTTATGTGCATTCCACATCCTGGAGTAGGTGTTGCTACTTTGAAGAAGTTCCTGATGGGTACCTTCTGCTTCAATTTTTCCCGAATTGACTACAATAATTTTATTCGCATGAATAATCGTTGAAAGTCTGTGAGCAATCATAATAACAGTCTTATCTTTTACCAAAGCATCAAGAGATTTTTGTATTTCAGCTTCGTTGTCCGGATCTGAATATGCCGTTGCCTCATCAAGAAGAACAATCGGGCTATCTTTTAGTAAAGCTCTTGCAATGGTTATTCTCTGTCTTTCTCCTCCTGACAAGCTATTTCCAGACTCTCCGATAACTGTTTCGTAACCATTTGGCAAATTCATAATAAAATCATGGCAGCTTGCTTTTTTACAAGCACTTTGAATTTCTTCAATGCTTGCATCAGGTTTTGCCATTCTCATATTGTCAATTATACTTTTTGGGAATAAATAATTTTCTTGAGATACATAAGTTACAATATCCATGTTTCTTTCAAGAGAAATATCATTTAAATCTACATTCCCAATACTTATTTTTCCGGAATCAATATTCCAAAAACCTGCAATCAGTTTTGCCAAAGTCGATTTTCCTCCGCCGGAATACCCGACAATAGCTGTAAGTTCTCCTTCCTTTGCAGTAAAGGATAAATCTTGAAATACTTTTTTATTTTCGTCATAGCCAAATGTAACATTATCAAAAGTTACATCGTATGAATTTATTTTCTGTGATGTATTTCCTCTTTCAAGTTCAGGAAGTTTCATAACATCTTTTATCTCCTCAATGACCACTTTTATATTCGCCATAGTATCTAAATGGCTCATAGCCTTAATAAGCGGTTTATAAGAAGCATAGGATAATAAAACACACATAATCAAAGTTCCTACATCAACAGTTCCTTTCATGAATAAAAATAAGGAAGTTGGAAGTACAAATATTAAAGTTGATGGTAAAACTTCCATAGCTGCTGTCATATAAAAGCAAATGCTTAGATACCAATCCAGCATACTGTTTTTATTTCCCTCAACTGCATTCACAAATTTATCATAAGATGATGCAGATTTATTAAATGCCTTAATAATGTTAATGCCACGAATATATTCAACCACTGTGGTATTCATATTCTTAGATGCTTCTTGATAACGTTTTGATTTTTCTTCATATCCGCCCATCATTAGCATTGAAAATAACAAGCCTAATGGTAATGTTATGAGATTGGCAAGACCCATTCTCCAATCCATAACAAATATGCTTATTAATAAAACAATAGGGATAATGATATTTGCAATGACTTCAGGAATAACGTGGGCAATTGGTTGCTCCATTTTATTCAAAGTTTCAACCATAAACTGTGTCCACTCTCCACTTCCTTTCTTTTCTATTGTTCCCATTGGAAGTTTGCTGAATTTCCTTGCTAATTTTTTTCTTGAATCTTCAATAACACAAAATGCCAAATTATGTGAAATCAATGTTGATAATGTATGAAATACTACACTTCCAACCAATCCAAGTAATATAATCATTATCTGTTTACTAAAAACCATAAATCCTGTACTGCCATTTGCTATTTCCGTTACAATATTTGCTACTGCAAAATATGGCAAGACGCTACAAACAACGCCTATTATAGCTATAAATATTGACAAAATTATTTGTCCTGTATGCTTTTTCATCACATCCATAGTATCACCTCTCATATCCCATTGAATTTAGCAAAGTATTTATGTCTTTAAGATAGTAATCTTCTGTAATTCTTCCATCTTCAATTTTGATTACTCTCTCACTAATCTTTGCAATAAACTCTATATCATGTGAAATAATCAAAAATTTTGTTCCCAAGTTTCTTTGTTCTCTAATTAGCCTTGCAACTTGTTCCATACTTCCATAATCTAATCCCGATGTAGGTTCATCTAAAATTACAACAGAAATATTTCTCATCATTGCTACTCCTAAAACCAGTCTTTGTTTTTGACCTCCAGATAAAGTTGATGGATGCTGATTTTTTATATCAAATAAACCTAATCTTTTTAGGATTTCCTCCGCTTTTTCTATACTTTTTTCTTTATCTTTTAGTCCCGTAACAAGTTCGTCTACTAAATCTTCACCAAATAATTGAGAGTCAAGATCTTGAGGAATGTACCAAATTTTCTCCAATCTTTGCTTTCTCTTAATCGGTTTATCTTCCAAACATATTTCTCCTGTTGTTTCTTTTTGAAGTCCCGAGCAGATTTTACCTAATGTACTTTTACCTACTCCGTTAGAACCAATTAAGGCAATAATTTCATTACTGTCAAATTTGAAACTTATATTATCCAGCAACAAATTTTTTCCATACTTTTTTGAAATTCCACTTATCCCAAAACTTTTATATCCTTGAATGATCTTATTCGCAAAACTATCTAAAATAATATCTTCAAAGTTCAATGAGCGTAATCCCATATTATTTAATTCTTTTGAAGTGAAAGCATTTAGCTCATCAGATGTATATTTTTTCTTTATTTCTCCATCTACCATAAAAATATAGTTATCTGCTATTGAATTTAAGTAAAATAGCCTGTGTTCTACGATAATGATAGTTTTTCCTTCATCTTTTAATTTTTGAATTAGTTTTGCAAATTGGTACGTTGATTTTAAGTCCAAATTTGCAGATGGTTCATCAAATACATAAATGTCCGGTTGCATAGCTTTGGCTGAACATATCGCAACACGTTGCCGCATCCCGTAAGACAATGTATAAATACTTGCATTTAATAAATCTAATATATTCATCTCTTTAGCAGACTTATGAACTCTGTCAACTATTTCATCATGGGATAGACCTAAATTTTCACACCCGAAAGCAATCTCACCTGCCACTTCATTAGCAAAAAATTGGCTTCTTGGATCTTGAAATACATTTCCAACAAGAGATCCTATTTCCCAAGTATTTAATTTTCTTAAATTTTTGTTATCAATAAACACTTCTCCTTCTAAATCACCTTGATAAAATGAAGGTATCAATCCATTTATAACCCTTGTTAGAGTAGATTTTCCACAACCGGATCCACCAACTATAGCAAAACATTGCCCCTTTAAGATTTCTAAATTAACGCCATTTAACAGCTTCTCATTTCCCCGATAGGCAAAGTTTATGTTATTAAGTCTTATCTTATTTTCCATAACTCTCCCTCCTATCTCAAAATACAAGCTACCATTAAGCAAATACTGATAAATATTATTATTGCATCTGCTTTTGTAAATTTGGTTTCATAATAACTATTTTTTTTAGTTGGATTTTCAATTCCTCTTACGATAGATGCAGCAGCCAATTCATCACCAACTTTAATTGAACGAAAGATTAAAGGCACAACTGCATATTCCATTGTTTGTAAAGGGTGGAATAAAACTCTTTTTACACTTCCTGTAAAACCCCTAACTCTCATTGCTTCTCTAATAGTCTTGAACTCTCCTGATATTGTTGGAATAAATCGAATGATTACAAGCAAAATCAAGATGATATTCTGAGGCAAAGCACATTTTTGAAAAACTGCAATCAGTTTCCCTGACGGTATCTTAAAAGTTAAATATGCTGCCATAATAGGAACGATAAACTTGTACACCATACCTAATAGCATTGGCGAAATAAAAACTATTCCTTTAGGAATCATCCCTAAAAGCCAAAATGTTGTAAAAGTATATATCACAACATAAATCAAGCTCTGTTTGTAAAAGCCGAAGTATACCAAAATGATACAAAGCCATCCCACAAACAGAGCATGCATATAGTAATCTTTTGTAAAAATAGATACTGTACAAGAAATTAGAGTTAAGAGTAAACAAGCCAATCCACCAAGACCGTCTATTTTCCTCATTCTCTGTTCCATAACATTAATCTAATATACCTGCTTTCTTAAAATGTTTTTTCAATATTTTTTGTGCAAACAAAATTCCTAATGCAGATAAAAGAACCGTCACAACAACGCCTACTAATATCAATAATGGTGAAGAAACCAATTCATACTGAAGCTTTAGTGTCGCATCAGCAAACCCACTGGCAAGTGCCTGTTTTTGATAACTTTCCCATGCGATCCAACAAGGTACCCCAATCCCAAGAAACATCCCTATTGCATAGGTACTCCATCCAATCATATTTCTAATTGGATTCCTATAAGTGTTCTTTCCAAGCATTGTAAGTTCACATATAACGGCTAAACCAATAAAATATGGAACCATAAACGCATATCCCATTGCCGCTGTTATCAAGGCATAAATTAAAATCCAAATAAATAATAGTCCATGTTTATTGACTCTGTTTGCTGCAACAAGATAAAATATTGCTCCTATAAACATTTCAATCCCTGCTGTACCATATAGATATAAAATCGGCATAGTAACCGTCCCCATACCAACAACAATAGAAATAGCAAAAAATAGTGCTATCATAATTGCCACTGTTACAATATCTCTTACTGTTAATCTCTTTTCTGACATTTTCTTCTCCTTTTCAAAATATTAGATACGGCTAACTCATTGGTATAAATCCAACAAAAAATGCCTGTTCTTCAATAAATATTTTATCAAAGAACAAGCATTTCTCTCACTACCCAAAAGGTATGTTTTTGCTCCAATCAGGTCAAATTATTTTTTCTATATTGTTGAGGAGAAACTCCAAAATAAGTTTTAAAAGCAGAAGCAAATTTACCCGGATTTAAATATCCTGCAAAATCAGCAACTTCGCCTACTGCAATATGTGGTTTATCAATTAACAACTTCGCAGATTCCTCTAAGCAAGTATTTTTTATAAAACTTCCAATAGATTGTCCTGTCAAATGCATAAAACAACGCTTTAAACTGGATTCTGAAATTGCATACTGTTTTGCAAGTTCAGAAATAGAATATTTATCAAATGGATTTTCAACAAGTGCCTTATAACAGTCTTGTGTCGCCTCATAAATTGGTTCAGAAAAAGTTGGTATTTTTTTCATATCTTCTGTTTTTATAAGACTTAAAAAAAGTAATAGTTCAATGATTTTAATAATAGAATAGGATATACGAATATCCTCACTAACCGTATATAGTTCGTTCAATATATGGTTTATTTCTTTTCTTGATTTTATTATTAACGCCGGACCATTTTTACACAACATATCCATAATATCTTTTATATTTATTTTTGCAAAAGGGAAATAATTATCTACAGATTTTTGAGCAATTTTTATATCTATAAATACAGTTAATCCTATATATCGTTTCATAGGTATACTTGAACTTTCAAAAGGAACTTTTCCTAAATCTACAACACTAAAATCACCTTTCCCCACAAATGCTCTTTCATTACTTTTTAACTTAAATTCATAGCAACCATCTAAACAATGATCAATTTGAATTATACCATCACAAGGCTTAATCTTCTGATGTGAAGATTCCATATTTAGATTGTTATACGACAAAGTAAAACCATCTATTAAATTATAACAACACATTTCTCCTGTACCTGTTTCATTGCTAAGTTTGTAAATTTTTTTATGTCCTAATTCATTTGTGTCATAAAAGCTATATCCCTTATAAGCATTTTCTACTATTGTCTTTTCACTCACAGGTATCATCACCTCACTTTTTATTTAAGAATTATCTTGTATTTCAGATTTAATAAATTATAACACCGATTAGTTAGTTTAAGCTAATCATCTTTCAATTATCTCATATAAATAAAAAACATCTTCAACTCGTTTTTTTAACACCTCACAGATTATAAGAGATAATTTTGTTGTAGGATAAAACTGTTCATTTTCTATTGAGTTAATAGTCTGCCTTGATACCCCAACAAGTTGAGCAAGTTCTTTTTGAGATATTCCGAAATTTATTCGTTCCTCTTTGAGTCTATTTTTTAATATCATTTCAACACGCATAGACAACCTCATTCTATATGGCAATTATTATTGCTTTTATTCTATATTTTATATTGAGATAAGTCAAGTTTACTTGACTTATCATAATTTATATTATAGAATTAATCTATAAATTTTTAAGTATATGCTTAATGCTTACTACCTTAATCATTCTTTTGTAGCAAGCACAGTAAGTGTACGGACACTTACGAAAAAATTGATGAAGCAGCCCTTTGGGATCTGCTTCTTTTTTTATCAATTTTTAGCTTGTTAGGGAGAACCCTAAGACCCCGAAATACATTCAAAGGAGGAAATATCTATGGCAAATAGAATACGAAATGAAAGACTTGAAATTAAACTGACCAAGGAAGAAAAGACTCTTTTTGAGGAGAAAAGAAAGCTTGCAAAATGTAGAAATATGAGCCATTTTATTAGAAAATGCGTTTTGGAAAAAGAAATATATCAAGTAGATTTAGAACCTTTCAGAGATTTACAAGGCTTACTTTCCAATGCTACAAACAACATCAACCAGATTGCAAAGCGAATAAACTCGACCGGTGTAATCTACAAAGAGGACATCAATGATATGAAAAAAGAGATTGAACATTTTTCAAAAGAGCTATGGCAAATTCATTCATTACTGCTTAACAGGACTTCAGGAGGTGATTAGTTTTTATGGCTGTTACAAAAATACACCCGATAAAATCGACTCTTAATCTTGCTATCGAGTACATTGTAAATGGAGATAAAACAGACGAACAGCTTTTAATCAGCACTCATAAATGCCATGAGTCAACTGCTCACACTCAATTTTTAAGGACACGAAATGACGCAGGAACAAAAGGAACTGTTCTTGCAAGACATCTCATTCAATCCTTTTTACCGGGAGAAACTACGCCTGAAATGGCACACCAAATCGGTATGGAGCTATGTAAAAAGATACTCAAAGACGAGTATGAATTTGTCTTATCTACTCACATAGACAAAGGACATATTCACAATCACATCATCTTCAATAATGTAAATATGGTAACGGGTAAGTGCTACCAGTCTAATAAGAAAAGCTATCATCAAATCAGGTATCAAAGCGATAAGCTATGCAAAGAAAACAACCTATCTGTCATTGATGAGTTTTACGAAAATTATAAGAAAAAATACAAGACTAACGGTAAATCTTGGTATGAGAATGAACAGGCAAAGCGTGGTACTTCTTGGAAAAGTAGACTTCAATTTGACATTGACAGAATGATTAAACAGTCTAAGGATTGGGACGATTTTCTAAAGACAATGGCTGATCTTGGCTATGAAATTAAGCATGGAAAACATATAGCCTTTAAACCAAAAGATAAGCCGAGATTTACAAGAGCCAAAACAATCGGAGAAGATTATACCGAAGAAAGATTAAAAGAACGCATTGCAGAAAGAGAATCTATTAAAATCCCTGCTATCAAAAAACGCATTGGCAATGTTATTGATATGAACACCAATACAAAGGTAAAGGAAAGCAAAGGTTACGAATATTGGGCAACCAAACATAACCTTAACACAATGGCTGAGTCAGTCATCTTCCTTAGAGAACAAGGTATTAAATCTGTCAAGCAGCTTGATGAGTACATCCAAAAAACAGCCGATGAAAGGCAAAATTTACAGGATAAGATCAAGTCTATTGATAAGGAAATGCAAGAGCTTTCTGCCACTATGGAGCAAGTTCACACTGTTAAAAAATACAGGCAATACTACAAAGAATATAAGGCTAATCCGTCTGATAAGGCATTTTTTGAAGAGTACAAAGCTCAGATTACCCTATATGAAAATGCCCTTTCAGAGCTTAAAAAATCCTATTCCAAGCTCCCAAATTCAAGGGATATTTTAGATAAACTTGATAAATTACAAGAAAAAAAGAATACCCTAATGCAAGAGTATTCGTCCTCAAAAACCACGATGGACGAGCTTTATCAAATACGAAAGAACTATGGAATTTATATGGGTAAGGAGATGGAGAGATAATCTTTATCTCCTATTTCTTTTCCAAATAAAAAAAGAGCCGGTGCAGTCCTAAGACTGCACCGACCATAAATCTATCTCTCAGCTTCTTTTGATGCTTCTTTCTTTTCTTTAGGCTTTTCCTTATCTTCAGCCTGATATTTCTTGATAGCTCCAAGTACAGATTCTTTCTTTTCCTCCTGTCCTTTCATTTGTTCCTTTGCCTTTAACAGCTTTGAAGATAGTATCCTTACATTGCTATGCTCCCTGCCATTATCATCAATGGAAGTTCTGATTTGCCCAAAGAGCTTAACGAAATCTCCCTGTTTAAAATCCTTTGGTATGTCCCCTTTATCACCATAAGCAGAGCAGTTATGATATACCTTATTCCCCTCGTCATCTTTAGACACCACAGAGAAATTGACTACCTCAAAAGCTTCACCGTTCTTATTTTCTCTTTCAATAACATCAACATTGCCGACAATATTTCCAACGATATTTATTAGATTATCTTTCTTCTGCTTAACATAAGGCATATCCTTTATCTGCCCCTGTTCTCTTAATTCTTCTATCAGATAATCAAATTCCTCATGCAGTAAATTAACTGTGTCATTATCCATATACGCATCATATAGCTTGTCTAATGCACTTTCATCGTTAATGCCCTTTTCCATGCTTATAATTGCCTTAACAAAATCTTTATGATTATCATTTACCATATCTTCAATTCTATCTCTCATTGTTTTGTAATCCATGTTTTTGTTCTCCTTTCATGGTCAAAGGGAGCTTTTCGCTCCCTTATCGTACATATTCCTGTTCTTTTGTTGTTGGTTTTTCTTCTTTTTTACTTTCGTTTTGATAGGCTCTTATCTGACCTAAAATAGACGGCTTATCCTCTGATTTTTGTGTAGTTTCTCCTTTACTATGAACATTATCTTCCACATCAAAGGTTGACTCAAAATAGTCGCTGTCCTTAAAGTCATTGTCATACCTATCAGAAATACCGTCATTATCGAGGTCTTTTGCAAGTGGATCATAAAAGTTACCTTCATCATCAATATCAAGCCCAAGTGCTACTTTTAAGTCCTCTGAATCTACATAGGTTAAATCTTCAAAAGAGGATAACTCAATTTCATTTTTCATATTCCTTAGAGCTTCATTCTCTCCCTTGTTTTCATAGTCAAAGCTTTCTGTCTTGATAGGAGTATCATCAATGTACTGCGTCCAAGTTTTCTCCTCTAAATCAAGCTCATACTGAATACCATGCCTTTCATCCGGTGTATTGGTATAGGCAATCCCTATATGCTTTAAATCAGGGTATAATGTGTCAAACTCATCATAGCTATAATTTTCATCATATTCTCTGTTACAGAAATCAATAATCGCTCTTTTTACATCTTCCACAAGAGGATTATCATTTCTTTTTTCCTCTACATCTCCCATATCAAGCAGCTTATTCAGTTCCGCCAAACGAAGCACCTTACTCTTTAGTTCATCTGCCTTTTCAAACGGCTTTTTAAGTTCTTCTTTGGCATTTTCGAGCTGCTCTTTTGTACTTGTAAACTTCTCCTCCAGTCTTTTCAGTTTTTCAGGCATTTTCTCAAGGGCATTATCAAGTCTTGTAATATTACCGTCTGCACTTGTTCCAAGCTCTCCTGAATGCTTTGCAGCACCATTTAAGCTAAAGTCATGGGCATTGGTAAAGAAGTTATAGCTGACTTCCAAGTCCATATTTCTATACTTTCCTATAATCTCACTTTCATTGATTTTTACGGTCTTGATAGCTTCAAGTAACTTTTCTCCCGCAATCTTTTTATCAAATATCTTCTCTCCCTTTATGGTTATCGAAGTGAATTTATTTTCGCCTTCTCCTTGTGGCTCAATCTCTGATATGTCTTTCTTTACAGCCTCAATTAACTTTTCCGTCCTTGCAATTTCTTCAGGGTATGTTTTTGCGACCTTATCTTCTAACCTATAACGGTTGGACTTAAAGTTTGCTTCCAGCATTTTAAGTTTTGTAACCTCATTATCCAAGTCCATCTTCTCTTTAATCTTAGGATCACCTGTGGCAAGGGCTTTAATTTCTGCATAGTTAAGAGAACTTTCGTCCACATCTTCTGCTACACGCACAGGTGTTTTACTTGTCATAATCTGTGAAATGAACTTCTGCTTATTCTCTATGGTCTGCCAAAGGTAGGCATCAAAGGTATTCTCTGTAACATAACGATAGATATTTACTTCTTTATTTTCGTTCCCCTGTCTTACAATTCTTCCTGCTCTCTGCTCAAGGTCGGCAGGACGCCAAGGAACATCAAGGTCATGAAGTGCAATCAGTTTATTTTGCACATTTGTGCCGGCTCCCATCTTCTGAGTTGAACCGAGTAATATCCTCACATCTCCCTTTCTTACCTTTGCAAAGAGTTCGTCTTTTTGTTTATCCGAATTAGCTTCATGGATAAAGGCTATTTCTTCTTTCGGTATCCCCATTGCCACAAGTTTTTCTCTAATATCATCATAGATATTAAACTCTCCATCGCCTTTTGGAGTGGACATATCGGAAAATAGAAGCTGTGTTGACCTATCTTCTTTTGTCTTATCCCAAATGGCAAACACATTTTTAACGCAGACATTTACCTTGCTTTCAGGATTATCGGGTAGCAAAGGATTGATTAAACGCTGATCTAAGGCAAGTTTTTTACCGTCATTGGTAATCTTCAGCATATTATCTTCATCAGGCTCTACCACTCTATTTCTCACATCGTCTGCTCTTTCAGATAGACTCTTTAGGATTTCCTTTTGCTCCTCACTCGGCAAGGTCTTAATGACTTCATAGTGTGCTTCCGGTGTTGGAAGATTCAGCATATCCGCTGTCTGAATATCCGCAATCTCCTTAAATATAGACATAAGCTCAGGCAGGTTATAAAACTTTGAAAATCTTGTTTTCACCCTGTATCCCGTTCCCTCCGGAGATAATTCAAAGGCTGACTGCGTTTCCCCAAAGGTAGAAGCCCATGAGTCGAAATGTTCCAATCCGTTTTTCTTTAGGCTTTCATACTGAAGATAACGCTGCATGGTATAAAGCTCTGTCATGGAATTTGATACAGGAGTTCCTGTGGCAAAAACAATGCCTTTTCCACCCGTCATTTCGTCCATATATCTACACTTCATAAACATATCGGAGGACTTAAAGGCTTCACTTTGACCGATACCTGCTACATTTCTCATTTTTGTGTAGAGATAGAGATTTTTGTAATTGTGTGCTTCGTCCACAAATAGCTTATCAACGCCTAATTCCTCAAAGGTTATGACATCATCTTTCTTAAAATCATCATTTAATTTTTCAAGCCTTGTTTCAAGTTTTTTCTTCGTCTTTTCGAGCTGCTTTACCGTAAAGTTCTGATTTCTATCATGCTTATATTCCTCAACATAGTTTATGATTTCATCAATCTGATCCTGAATATGCTTTTCCTGATATTCCTTACTCATCGGAATTTTTTCAAATTGCGTATGCCCGATTACAACCGCATCATATTCACCAGTAGCAATTCTTCCTATGAACCTTTTTCTATTTTTCGGCTCAAAGTCTTTTTTATCTGCCACCATAATATTCGCTGACGGATATAGCTGCATAAACTCACGACCGATTTGACCTGTCAGGTGATTCGGTACTACGAATAAAGACTTAGAACACATTCCAAGCCTTTTAGATTCCATTGCGGAAGCTACCATTTCAAAAGTCTTCCCACTACCAACCACATGGGCAAGGAGCGTATTTCCTCCGTATAAACTTCTTGCAATAGCGTTCCTTTGATGAGGTCTAAGCTCTATTTTAGTATTCATTCCCTCAAAGGATAGGTTGTTGCCGTCATATTCACGATTTCTGATGGAGTTAAAACGCTCATTATATAGCTTTACAAGCCTGTTTCTTCTTTCCTGATCGTTAAATATCCAGTTCTTAAATTCTTCCTTTAGAAGCTCTTGTTTCTGTCCTGCAAGGAGAGTTTCCTTTTTATTTAGTACAGAAGTTTTGGAGCCGTCAGGATTTACAATCTGGTCAAATACCTTTGTTTCTTTTAAGTTTAGAGCATCTTCAATCAGCTTATAGGCACTTACTCTACTTGTACCGTAAGTCATTTCAGCAAGGTCATTTCCCCTGTCTTTGCTCTTACCCTCTACATTCCATTCACTTGTAAGATTTGAAAATTTAACCTTAATATCCCATCTTGCCCAGCCCGGTGTTTTAAGTGTTTCAAAGATAAACTTTTCTATATCCTTAATCGGTATCCAAGTTGCTCCAAGACGAACGCTAATCTCACTTGCTTCAAGCTCCTTTGGTAAAGCTTTTGTAAGCTCTGCCTTTTGGTATTCCAATCGGTTCATCTCATAGCTTATCAGCTCTTTTTCTTTGCCATCTTCCGCATAGCCAAGATGAGGTAGCTCTCTTTCCGTTTGTCTTAGCTTAGAAAGATAACTGTCAACAATTGCAATCTTATCTCTGATATTTCCACTTAGGTACTCATCTTTTGTTACATAGCCATACTTATAGGAGTTGCTGCCATTTGCACAAGCAAAAGGTAAATCCCCATCCTCCAAGTTAAAGGATAGAGGTCTATAAAAGTTTTGTTCTTCTCTAATGTTTAGGTAGATTTCTCCCCCTAATTCTTCTATCAGAGTCGGTCTGTCTTTTCCTGTAAGACTTCCCATATACTCAAAGTCTGATCTGGTCCCTGTCAAGTGGACACATTAAATAAGTAAAAATTCTTGCCCAA
>OGOP01000578.1_pt1 | contig 32366 bp, 38 predicted proteins | sample 1552591 | NCBI WGS metagenome assembly OGOP01 (sample SAMEA2580120, study PRJEB22360) | human gut metagenome | biome: human gut; feature: human-associated habitat; material: faeces | place: Denmark | collected 2008/2010 | reverse complement strand
AATTAAAGCAGCTTGAGGAGGAAGATCCACAGCTTCATATCCTCTGGAATGAGCAGCTGCAGGAAATCCATGCGCAGATGATGGGGCAGGTGCAGATCGAAGTTCTGACGCAGTTGATCAAAGAGCGGTTTGGTGTTGTGGTTGTCTTTGGACAGGGCAACATTGTATATAAGGAGACGATCGCAAAGCCGGTGGAGGGTGTGGGACATTTTGAGCCACTGCGCCACTATGCGGAAGTGCATCTGCTGCTGGAGCCGGGCGAACCGGGCAGCGGCATCGAGGTGGCGAGTGCGTGCAGTGAAGACGTGCTCGACCTTAACTGGCAGAGGCTGATTGCCACACATATCATGGAGCGGGAGCATCCAGGGGTACTGACCGGATCGGCACTCACCGATGTGAAAATCACGATTTTAAGCGGACGTGCCCATATCAAACACACCGAGGGCGGTGATTTCCGGCAGGCAACTTACCGCGCGATCCGGCAGGGGTTAAAGAGTACGGAAAGCGTGCTGTTAGAACCAGTGTATGCGTTTACGCTTGAAGTACCGCAGGAGATGGTCGGTCGTGCCATGACCGACTTAAAGCAGCGTGCAGGCAAGTTTGATTCGCCGGAATTCGGCACCGGAAACGGCATGGACTACGCCGTGCTGCAGGGCACAGTTCCGGTCGCAACGATGCAGGATTACAGCAGTGAGGTACATGCATATACCCGCGGACTCGGGCATCTGACACTGGAACTTTCCGGTTATGATGTCTGTCACAACAGTGAGGAAGTGATCGTGGAAACCGGATACGACAGTGAAGCAGATACGGCAAATCCGACCGGATCGGTATTCTGTGCGCATGGTGCCGGATTTATCGTGCCGTGGGATCAGGTGGACGATTATATGCATCTGCCGCGGCAGTTTGTACCGGAGGAAGAAAAGCGCTCACCGGCGGACGGACGAAGCTATGAGACACAAGGGCAGAGCTTTGGCCCGGTGCACCGGCAGCAGTCTTCCGGCAAGACCGGCTGGGAGTTAGATCAGGAGCTGCAGCAGATTTATGCCCGCGAGTTTGGCATGAGCCGCGAAGATATGGAAGATCAGGAACGGCGCAAGTGGCTGAAAAAGAAATCCGATGCGCCGAAGCCGAATGTGGTAAAATATGATAAAAAAGGCAATCCGATCTATCCGGCGAAGGGACCGCAGGAAGAATATCTGATTGTGGACGGTTACAATATTATTTTTGCATGGAAAGACTTAAACGAACTTTCCCGTGTCAATATTGATTCCGCAAGGGACAAGCTTTTGGATATTTTAAGCAATTATCAGGGATACAAGAGCTGTCCGGTGCTGGTGGTGTTTGATGCCTATAAGCGCAAGGAACATCCGGGTGCCAGAAGCAAATATCACAATCTGGATGTGGTCTACACGAAAACCGATGAGACCGCGGATGCATTTATCGAGCGCACCGTGCATGAGATCGGGCACAAGTACCGTGTCACGGTTGCGACAAATGACGGGCTGGAGCAGCTTACGGTCATGAGTCAGGGGGCGCTTCGCATGTCGGCGGACAATCTCCGGGAGGAGATCGAGCGGCTGAGCCGGCTGGAGTATGAAAATTATCTGGCAAGTCAGAAGCGATAACTTGAAAAACAGGAGATATAAAAGGTTGAAAAGCCTTGAATTTTAATAAAGACACCTGATTATATGAGGAGGAAAATAAAATGTTCGTAGCAGAAGATATGTATCAATTAGGAAGCCAGCGTTCGGCAATCCGTGAATTATTTGAGTATGGCAAGCAGCGCGCAGCAGTTGTGGGAGCGGAAAATGTCTATGATTTTTCCCTCGGAAACCCAACCGTACCGGCACCGGACTGCGTCAATGAGACCATCCGTGACCTGACACAGAAACTGGATTCCATTTCTTTGCACGGATATACTTCTGCACAGGGAGATATCGAGACGAGACAGGCAATCGCAGATTACCTGAACAAGACGTATGAGACTGCGTTTTCGGCAGACAATTTTTACCTGACCATGGGAGCTGCCGCATCTTTGTCCGTATGTTTCCGTGCACTTACCACTTCACCGGAAGATGAGTTCATCACGATTGCACCGTTTTTCCCGGAGTACCGTGTGTTTGTGGAAGCCAACGGAGCGAAACTTGTTGTGGTACCGCCTCACACCAGCGATTTCCAGATCGATTTTGAAGCCCTGGAAAAAGCGATCAGCGCACACACTAAAGGCGTGATCATCAACTCCCCGAACAACCCGTCCGGAGCTGTCTATTCGAAAGAGACAATCCGGAAACTTGCCGCACTTCTGACAAAGAAATCCGAAGAAAACGGCACACCGATCTTTATTCTTGCGGACGAACCGTACCGCGAGATCGCATACGATGGCGTGGAAGTACCGTATGTGACAAAATATTATGCAAACACTCTGGTATGCTATTCCTACAGCAAATCTCTGTCACTGCCGGGCGAGCGTATCGGCTACGTGATCGTTCCAGATGAAGTGACCGAGAGTAAGACGGTCTATGCGGCAATTGCAGGAGCCGGGCGTGCGCTGGGTTATGTCTGTGCACCGAGCATGTTCCAGAAAGTGATTGCATCCTGTGTCGGCAACACCGGGGATATCGAATTATATAGGAAAAACCGCGATCTGCTCTACGATGGCCTGACAAAGATCGGCTATGAATGTTTTAAGCCACAGGGCGCTTTTTACATGTTTGTGAAAGCATTGGAGCCGGATGCAGATGCATTCTGCGAGCGTGCCAAGGATCAGGATCTTCTGATTGTATCCGCGACCGGATTCGGCTGTCCGGGGTATGCGCGTGTGTCCTACTGTGTCGATTACGATATGATTGAGCGGTCGTTTTTGGCATTTGAAAAATTGTATCAGAGTTATCGTTAGGGGAAATTATGTCAGACAGTAAACGAAGAGAACACATCTGTTTCACCGGATATGTGCAGGGGGTAGGGTTTCGCTACCGTCTGTCGCATCTGGCCAAGTACTATGGTGTGACCGGATGGGTAAGAAATGAATATGATGGATCGGTCAGTGCCGAACTACAGGGGCTTGTCGGAGAGATTGATCAGATTATCCAGCAGTTGAAACAGGACAGATATATTGATATTACCGGGATGGATCGGCAAAACATACCGCCGGATGAACAGGAAAATGGCTTTCATATCCGGTATTAGCGGAGTGAAAAGGGATGGAGAAATGAAAAAGAATATGATGGTATTTTGGATATGTTTACTGCTTGCAATCCTGAGCATGATTTATGCAGTGATGGTTCATGCGACCGGTTCCGGCACCGCTTTTTTCCTTATATGGATTGGTATCGGGATCGTGGTGTTTCTGTTTGGAATTTCCGTGTACATGGAAGTGTGGAAAAAGGTGCCGCATCCGATAAAAATCTTTGCAGGAATGATTGTCTGTATCGGACTGCTTGTGTTTTGTATCGTAGAGGGCTGTGTGATCAGCCAGATGCACGCGGATGGACGCGGGGGGCTTGACTATATAATCGTACTTGGCGCACAGGTGAGAAAGGATGGTCCGAGTCCGGTTCTTAAATATCGTCTGGATAAGGCTGTGGAATATCTGAATGAAAACCCGGACACGGTCTGCATTGTTTCCGGAGGACAGGGAAGCAATGAGCCGTGGTCTGAAGCAGAGGGAATGGCACGGTATCTGCAGGAAAAAGGCATTGATACTGCGCGGATTTTGACAGAGGATCAATCGCAGACAACCGGGCAGAATATCACGAACAGTAAAAAGCTGATGAAAGAAAGCGCATCCGTTGGCATTGTGACCAACAATTTTCATGTATTCCGTGCCTTACAGATTGCAAAAAAGTACGGACTTTCCGATGTCTGTGGAATTGCGGCGGATTCCACACCAAAATATCTGCCGAACAATATGCTGCGGGAATTTTTTGCAGAGATGAAGTGGCTGTTATAGAGAAAAACGGGGAACACCTTGCACAAAGCAGAGGTGTTCCCCTTTTTTTCATAACTATAAACCGCAAATGACGGCATTTTATAATCGTTCATGTCGAAATAACTGTAATTCGCGCAATTAACAGCAGATCTTTTTTGAAATGTGGTACTATATTCACAGAGTGAATGCACATCAGACCAGATGTGCCAGAAGTCTGAAAAATGGACACAACGGAGGAAACTGCTCGAAGCTTTCTTCCAAATACTGGACATACTCAAACAAACATAAAAGGCTGATCTTAAAGAACAACAAAGAAGCATAGGAGGAATGTATATGAAAGCAAAGAAAAAAATAATCCTGCAAATAGGAAAAAAATTGTGCAGTCTGGCACTGGTACTTATTATGATGATCTGCATCATACCGCAGATGACCGTAAAAGCAGACAATGTGGGTACGACAGAGGAAAAACTCGAGGAAGACTGGGGGGCAATGAGTTCAGCAGCCGGCAAAATGAATATGACCAATACAACAACCAAAGCACAGGTCATGAAAGTAATTACTGCTGCAGCAAAAAACGGAACCAAAGCAGAGTGGAAATCGTTCCGCAAAGTAGATGCAACTTATGAAAGCAAGGGAGGCGTTACAGCCTATCTGAATCTGACACTGGATGGAAAGACAAGGGAACTTTATATCAATGAAGTGATTCCGACATTGGGAAACAACCGGCCGGAAAAAGGAATTGCCGTTTCTGAGGATGAATGGAACATTTTGCGGCTGACCAATATTGAGCGTGCAAAGGAAGGGAAAAAGCTTCTTACCATGCCGGCAGCACTGCAAAAAGCAACTGCAGTCCGTGCCAGGGAAAATGTCAACAATACACAGCCAGCACATACCAGACCAAATGGAACCAGCTACAAGACTGCCGTTCCGTCTTCCTTTAAGAATACCGGACTCGGCGAGAATATGTACAAATGTACAAAAACTGTTACGGCACAGCTTGCGATGCGTGGATGGATGAACAGTGCCAGTCATAAGGCAAATATTTTACGGGAAAATTATCAGTATCTGGGCGTTGGAACTTATAAGACAGAGGCAGTGCAGATCTTTGCATCTTCCAGTAAGAAGATCAAGTCCTACACAACAAGCACAGGAAAGACAACTTTTGCAGATGAGGAGGCAATGGCTGGCGAATATCTGATCTGTACGGATCAGGCAGGTGTGAAATCGTATCTGCCACTCGATACAACCTATATGAAAAAAGTAAAGGGCGGCTATACGATCAATCTGAATGCGACAAAGACCGTGAAGATCAAGATTAAAAATGCATCTTCCACCTCCTCGTACACCGATGTGGATGCTGCCGATGCCAAGGCAGTTGCATGGGTGGTAAAAAACAAGATCATGGAGCCTACCAGCAAGAACGAATTTTATTCCAAGGCAATCTGCACCAAGGGTGATGTATTTAACGCTTTGTACAAGGCAAACGGATCTCCGACACCGAAAGCATTAAATCATTTCCCGGATGTCAAGAGCACGGACAGTTACTATAAAGCTGCATTGTGGGCAGTGGATAAGGGGCTGATTGAGTATGGAATCTTTGAAGGAAAATATGCTTACCAGCGTGGCTATGCACTGTATTATGTATGGCAGAGCATCGGTGCACCGAAAGCATCCCAGAAATCAACATTTACGGACTACAAGGACTGGGTATTTTATGCGGATGCGGTAGCATGGGCCGAGTCCAAGGGCATCATCAAAGACAATGGTGATCATAAATTCAGACCGGACGATGCCGTTACGCGTGTGGAACTTGCAAAATTTATCTACTATGCATATAAATAATTTTAAAGTAAATGGACGACAAAGGAGGACTGGTTATGGTGGAAAAATTTAAGGAAACACAAATGGAAGGAAGAAGGCTGCTGCATTTTGGGATAGCAGTATGTACGCTTTTGCTGGTCATGGTAATCTGTCATGCAGAGCCTGTTTTTGCAAAGAACTTCGAAATGGATCTGGACGCAAATAAGGTAACTTACACACTTACAGAAGCAAAAAGTGGCAGTGTAATATTTGGTGAAGCAAATACTACCGGATACATTTATATCGGACAGAAACCGGATACATTTGTTGTAAAAAATGACACGGATAAAGTTATCCGGGTAGGTATGTATGTGACTACGGAAAGCCCGGTTACACTAACCTGGTTTGCTGATTTTGGACCGTCACTAATGAGTCAGACGATCAATCGGAGTGAATCAGCCGTTATTACAGGACAGACCGCAAAGCCTGGCGAAGAGGTATCCGTACAGTATGGCTATATAAAAGAAGAAAACAAGAATGTGAAAACGCTGCCACGCCTTAAGGTTATAGCAAGAATCACCGTTACGGATGAACCGGTGTATAAAACAGTCGTAAAAAAAGAGCCGAAGATTGAAGTGACGAAGATGTCTGCGGATCAGGCTGGCATTCAGGTGGATGTCAATAATGGCGGTGCAGGAGTCCGTGGTGTTTCCAAAATTTATGTTTATAAAGGCTCAAAAAAGATCAAGACTTTTACAAGTGCTGCCACAAGTAAATACACATTTACTTATAAGGCAAAAGGGGCAGGTTCGGCAAAATATAAGGCGAAAGTCGAAATGATCGAAAACAAAAATGATGCAAAGACGAGTAAGGCAGTGTCTCCAAAGGCAAATACATATTCCTTGAAGGTCAGCACCAAGCTGAGCGACTATGAAGAAGATGAAATCAAGTTTGTAACCCAATCTCTTTCCTACAGTGGAAATACCATTATTGTAAAGGGATATACTGTAAATACGATGGGAGCAGATCTGGCTTATCCGTTTTATGCATATGCTTCTTATCCGGGAAAATTACTCTATCAGTATAGATATCCGGCAAATAAAGTAGTTAAAAAAGGGATTCATAAATATACATTCAAAGTTAAGAATGTGTCGGTTGTAGATTTACGACACTGTGGAATTAATGTTAAATAATCGCATATAAAAGAGGTAATGCATATGAAAAAAATGGCAGTTTTTGTGATGGCAATGGCTTTGGCATGTACCAGTAGCCCGGCGGATCTGCATATGGGCGCAGCAACCGAAACCGTTTATGCAGCGCAGGCAGTCGCAATCAGTTCCGAGGAAGATCTGGTTGCAATGCAGGAGAATCCGGATGGAAATTATTATCTGGCGAAAGATATCACAATTAAGGGGAATCTGAATCTGTTTCCGAATTATTATGATTATGATACAAAGGTGCAGCACGAGGAGTGCTTCACGGGTTCCCTGGATGGCAAAGGACATACGATTAAGAACTATACGGGAATGGGACTGTTCAACAATGCAAAAAATGCAACGTTTAAAAACATTGTTATGACAAATGTGACGATTCAGGGAAAAGAAATGGGAGCAGCTCTGGTATATCAGGCGGAAAAGTGCAGGTTTTCCAATATCACAGTATCCGGAAAAACGACAATCGGTGGTGCCGGAATTGTCGATAGCGCACAATCCTGTGATTTTACCGATTGTACCAGTAAAGTCAATGCAGATATTAAAGTAACGGATGCGTTGCCAGGCTGTTTTGCCGGAATCTCCTGGGGAGATGAAAATTCCAATTTCAGGAATTGCCGGAATCAGGGCAATATCACATTGACAGGAGCACGGAATGAGGATACTTCGTTTTCGGTATATGGTATTGCCATGATCACGAAGAAAATAGAAAAGTGTGTCAATACCGGAAATCTTACAATTAAGAATACAGCAAAGGGAGATGCAGGACTCGGGCTTGAATTTGAGGCTTGCGGTGTTGCCGGATCGTGTTATGGACAGGCTAAGGGATGTGGCAATACCGGTAAAATTTCTGTGACAAATCAGGGAGGAAAGACCTCGCGCGCAGTAGTCAAAGTGTGTGGTATCGAAGCGGCCGCTGTAAAAATTAAACAGTGCTATAACAAGGGGGCGGTTTCCTTTACTGGTGTCTGCTCCGGAAGAGACTATGAAGGAGATAATGAAGTTGCGGGTGTAGGATTTGCAGCGTCAATGAGCGAATGTTACAATACCGGAAAGATTACCGTCAATACGAAAAACGGATTTACCAATGTTGGCGGTGTAAGTTATTGTGGAACGAAGATTAAAAACTGTTATAATACAGGAACGGTCAGCCTTACCGGAAAAGGGTATGCAGGTGGTGTTGTCGGAGAATTCCGCGACGGAAGTTGCAATTACAACGTAGGAAAAGTTACGGCAAAAGGAAAATATGCCATGGCTGGTGAGATCGCCGGTTATGTATCAGGGGAAAATACCGTATCGGATAATTACTATACCGGTTCCGGAAAGAAGAGCGGACGCGAGTATACAAGCTGGGTACCATATCAGTCAAAGGCAAAGAAAGTTTCTTCCATTACGTCAGCAAACTGTCCGAAATTGTCATCAAAGTACTGGACCTATTCCAGCAAGCATAAGAGACTTATCTTAAAGAATAACAAAGAGGCGTAAGAGAGAATGTGTATGACCTTGTTCCGCCACTGGGCGGAGGAAAGGAGAGGAAAATTTGTAAGTGGACTATTTACGGATGTGAAAAAAGAAGCCCCTGTTGTGTGCAGGGGCTTTAAAACTTAGGAAATAGTGCCATTTTTACTACATGAAATAGTAACACTTTGTGTGAAGTCTTTTGAAGAACTAGGTGACGAATGTGTTGCTGTTGCATATGCAGTGGCAGAGTTCCCGTTTTTGGAAGATGATATGGATTTAATTGACCAAGTTGTAGCAGGCGCAGTTGCGCTTGGTGAATAACTAATGCAGCGAGAGGTTGTGCCATCATAGGTAAATGTTGCGGTAATAGAAACACTCCATAATACTGTTCCGGAAGAGTTGCGCATATAAGTCGTTTTAGTCTTTGTAATATTATGGGATGCTCGATCGAAGTTTGTTATTATATTAGGTGAAAGAACAGCATCAGTTATGACTGTTTATATGGTGTATTAGGATAAGTGTCTGTAATAATATTAGCTTTAGCCGAAACCGGGGTTGAACATAATAAAAACAGAGCAGAAGTTAAGCATAATATAATTTTCGTTTCATATAAACTTTTCTCCTTATTCAATATTCGTGTTAGTAAAATAAATGGCTTCTTGTTTAAATACTTGAAAACTTCGATAGGAAGTAATTCCAAAAATAGAAGCTATGACAGCTAGTATTATAATTAGGGTTATGATACCTCCTCGTATATACTTACCTATTTGAATTCGTTTTATTAAATTCTCAGCAGTGAGTGTTGAAATATAAGAATTTACGGTATCTACAGGTGTGCCGAAGTCTTTGTACAAGTCATGGATTGTTTCAGGAGAAGTATCTTTACAAAAATCTTCCAGATTATTTGCCAGCGTAGCCAAATATTTTTTTTCTGCTTTTCCGACTGTTGGAAGTAATAGTTTTACCTGATATATGTATTGCCTGCATAATTTAGTCATGTTGTTTGCCTTCTTTCTCCAGCGAATCAAAAATTGAAGATACAGCAGATATCATGTTCTTATAGTCGCCATGCAATTCTTCCAGATAGGTTTCTCCATCAGCTTCAATATGATAATAAACACGTGTACGCTTTTTCCCTACAAGAACCGAATATTCGCTGATCATGTGTTCATTTTCCAGTTTATACATGACGGTATATATGGTATTAGGGGAAATAGAGAGTAGCTTATTTGATTCACTTGTAATATATTTGCTTATTTCATATGCATAACAATCCCCCTTTATTTTTAAAATTGATAGTACTAGAAAGTCTGTGATACCCGTAAGGAGAGTATTTTTGTATGCCATATAACACCTCCAAGATATATGGAATTATAGCATGTTATATACGAAAAGTAAATATTATTTAGTACAAAATATTGGTTGACAAAATAAAATGCCTATGATACGCTACCAATGCAATAATACATGTATAATTGTAATTTAAAGAAAAATTATATAGGATTTAATAGTAAAGGAAAAGCTATAATAATGAAAAAAATTGGTAGGAAGGGATCCGCATGTATGATGGCAATTGCTTTATGTGCTATGACCGTTCCAGTGTTTGCTGGTAGCAATAATAAGTCTGTTAAAAGTGCAAAGTATAATGCATATGCAACAGAATATGTTGGATTTGTAAGTGCGGGGAGTGGAAACACATATGGATATGCAGCAATGGATTTTGAAGGATCTACCTATGAAATTCATGCTACAGATTAATATGGATTCCTGCAGGGAAGACTTTCCCTGTAGGAATCTTTTTTAACAGGGGGGATAAAATGAAAAAATATTTATCCATAGACAATGGCCTTTTAATGCTATGCATGAGTTTGTTTTTGTTTATGATGTTTATTTGTACACAATTACTGGTAAGTGGATATATAGAAAACAGGACACCCGAAGAGATTTATGTTGTAAATGAAAAGCAAATCACAGAGCATCAATTAAACCAACTGAGTCATATTTTAAAAGAATGCGATGCAAATGCGTATATGACGGGAATATATATGAAGGATGGAGATCTTTTTGAACGGAAAGAAGTGAAATTGTGGTTAAATCATGAGAAGAATTATGATTTAAAATCGAATTTTATGTTTGAAGAAAACACAATAAAAATTGATTGGAGAACAATCTCAGAACATTTGAAAAAAACGATCATACACGCAATAAATCAAAGAGAAACAAAATTTGAAAACATATATTTAGTATTTTCACACAAATATAGCAATGAATGTATTCAAAAAATTTCTCATTGTATGGAAGTAAATAAAAATCAGGATCAAATGGAGACAAGGGAAAACTATTTACAGTTATTTCAAAATAAAATGATGCTTTATTCTTCTCTTGCAATTGTAATATTTGGTAGCCTTTGTGTGTATGCACTTTCTGAATTATGGATATATACCAGAAAAAAGGAATGGAAAATTTGTAGAATATTTGGATATGATCATTTTAAAATTTTAAAAAATATTTTTAGAGAATTGTCATTTGTATATATGGGAGCTGTTATTGGTGGAATAATAATAGCTGTAATTTATCATTTCTTTTATCGTTACACGTATATGGTAACAGAAAAATGGATTGAGATAATCGTAGTGGAAATCGGATGTGTATATATATTATTCTTGTTTTATGTGACACATAGAGCAAAAAAGCTTGTAGACGGATAAGACGAAAAGGATTGGAATGGTGTGTTATGAAATGGATAATTATTGCATGGGATCAAATTCGCCTGAATAAGAAAATTTCTATTATATTAGTTGTTTTTATTACCATGAGTATTTTTCTTATAGGGGTAATAAGCTTTTATAATAATATTTTTAGTTATTCTCAAAAGCAGTGTGAGCAGGTTTTGACGGGAACTATTGATAATATTGGATTGTTATATGTTGAAAATGGAGATTTTTATTCACAGAAAGCACAGGATTTTATAAATGAAGCGATGGATAAAAAAGTGGTAAAGTTTATCGGATCAATTTCTTCATTAGAAACAGACAGACTTCCGGAATTAGCCAGATTACAGGGAAATGAACAGGGAAATTTAACATGGATATGGGCAGATCAGACGGTCCTTGGGTTATGCAATTTAGAATTTTATAAAAAAGCAGAAATGACAGACATAAATAAAAATATATATCACTTGTATTTGGGATATAATTTTAAAAAAGTTAAGGTTGGAACACAATATGTGGTAAAACAGGAGGATGGGAAGGATGATGTATATGTAGTGGATGGAATTTTAAAAAAACACCAGAATTTTATTTCCGGGGAAATAGCATCTGGAGCAGCAGCAGGAACTACCGTGGCAGTTTATAATATGGATAACCGCGTGTTAGTTTTCGGGGATGTATATCCATCTTCCGGATTTTGGATATATGAATCGTATAAAAAGCCAGATAATATGAAATCTGAGTTAAAAAAACTGGCTGATAAAAATGGAATACAGATACAGCTCTCATCTTTAAATAGTTATTTAAAAAATGCCCAAATAGAAAACGAAAAGATCAGAATGATATTTTCCAGAATGTTTGGCGTCATTTTGATTGGAACAATCATTATAAATTTGAGCATGTGTGCGCTTTCTTTTATAGTAAATAAAAAACAGTATGGTGTCTTATATATATGTGGATTTTCAGAAAAGGATTTAGTCATTATATATATAATGGAAAATTTATTGAAAAGCTTTATAGCGTTGATAATTGCGGGAGCAGGAATTTATGTCATGTTTACAAGATTATTTGTGAATAATTATGAAACATATCAGATGATACAGAATATTTTCTTTGCTCATATTATAAAAATTTTAGTTGAAGAAATGCTTATACTTGTACTTATTCTATCCATTTTGCCAGTTATCCTTATAAAGAAATATTCACCACAGATGATTGTAAAAGAGGGGGGCTTGTAATGATCCGCTTATCGCATATTGAGAAAACGTATTTTGGAAAGGGAAATGAAACACATGCATTAAAAAATGTAAATTTGAAAATACAAGATAATGAATTGTGTGCAATTATGGGGGCAAGCGGTTCTGGGAAAAGTACATTATTACATATAATAGGAGCCATGGATGATGTGACAGGTGGTTCCTATTTGTATAACGATATACCTGTATCTAAATTGAGTAAAAAAGATTTACATGGATTTAGAAAAAAATATGTAAGTTTCGTGTTTCAGGATTTTGCATTAATTGAAAGATATTCAGTTTACGAAAACTTAGAAGTACCACTTTTGGCAAGGTCGGTAAAGAAAAGGAAACATATTATTGAAGATGCCGCAGAGCGTGTGGGAATATCTGATCTTCTTCGAAAATATCCATCAGAACTCTCGGGAGGTCAACAACAGCGTTGTGCGATTGCAAGGGCTCTTATTGCAGATACGGAACTACTGTTGTGTGATGAACCTACAGGGGCTCTTGACAGTGAAAACAGCATTAAGATTATGGATGAGATTGCAAAAATTCACAGAACTGGTAAAACAATTATTATAGTAACGCATGATGACGAGGTGGCACATCGATGTGATCGCATTATTCGAATTACGGATGGATGTATTCTGTAGTTCAAAAAGAATAGTAAAAATTATCTTAAAGGATGAAAGTACCATGGAGGATTTGAGATTATAAAAATTGTGCAACGTCCCCAACCTCATAATGAGAAATTTTTGGTTGCGGTGAAGGTGAGGAAAACGATTGATTTTCTGTTTGAAAAATGCTACAGTATTACCAGATTTTGTGAAAATCCGCTAAAAGTAGAAGATGACTGGATAAAAGACTATGCACTGGAAGAGGAAATATGATAATTATAATTGCAGTGCATTTTATGAACCATCCTATGTGATAGCAAGGGCATATCAAAATGGAAGATTTTCATTTGGTGGGAGGGATAAGATGAAGAAAAAAATTGCGTTGGTAATCACAATTGCGGTATGTATAGTATCCGTATCAGCAAATGTTTATCAGTACAGGGTGATACAGAATAAAAACGCGTCTATAACATGGAACCAAAAGGTTGTGGATCAGATGTTTCAGGGGGAACTGGCATACATAGGGGATCAGATGATTCGATTAAGCAAGTGTGAATCCGGAGAAAAAGACACAGAGATCGGGAGAACGTTGGGGTATTGCCTGGATGCATTCAATATGTATCCAGGCACAAGTTATGGAGTATCTGGAAAGGAACATGATGTTCATCATATGGTGGCTGAGTTTAGAGATTATCTGGAAAATTTACAGTCCGATGAAACACTGTGGAAAAATGCAAAGAGTGGTGACTTAGATCGGTTGCATGATGCGTGGTCAGAGGTACTTACGCAGATTGATAAGGGAAAGAAAGCCCGTGTTGCAGCAGCTTCAAAAGTGAGACAGATATTGGAAGAATGTGCAGCGGTCGATACATCGGGAAGATATGATAATGCAGAAAACTGGTACCAGTGCTGACTTGACAGTGCAAGAGTAAAATCCACCGGCTTTTAAATTTTGTTGATATTGGGGCTGTAAAGATTTACCATCTTCTCAGTTGTGCGGGTGTATTGCACTGTGAAAATCCGCTAAAAGTAGAAGATGACTGGATAAAAGACTATGCACTGGAAGAGGAAATATGATAATTATAATTGCAGTGCATTTTATGAACCATCCTATGTGATAGCAAGGGCATATCAAAATGGAAGATTTTCATTTGGTGGGAGGGATAAGATGAAGAAAAAAATTGCGTTGATAATCACAATTGCGGTATGCATAGTATCCGTATCAGCAAATGTTTATCAGTACAGGGTGATACGGAACAAAGACGCCCAGATTGTATGGAACCAAACGACAGAGGATCAGATGTTTCAGGGTATTCTGGGACACATACAGGAGGAGATTTTATATTTACAAACATGTGAGCCGGACGAAAAAGATTTTAGGATCGGGGTGGCGTTTGGGTATTGCCGTGAGGCTGTAAACGCGTATATAACAACAAGTTATGGGGCATCATGGAAGGAACATGATCTTCAACAGATGGTGTCTGAGTTTGAAGGGTATCTGGAAAATTTACAGTCCGATGAAACACAGTGGAAAAATGCAAAGAATGGTGACTTAGATCGGTTGTATGATGCGTGGTCAGAGGTACTTACGCAGATCGATAAGGGAAAGAAAGCCCGTGTTGCAGCAGCTTCAAAAGTGAGACAGATTTTGAAAAATTGTGCAACGTCCCCAACCTCATAATGAGAAATTTTCGTTGAATTCGACCTTTGAATGCCCTCTTTTCCTTGTGGTACAATAGAAATACAGGGAAAAGGGGGAATTATCTTGTATCAGATAGGAGAATTTATTGTCAAAGCTGCAAACGGAGTATGTGAGGTAAAGGATCTGGTGCATCTGGATTTTTCAGATACAGATTCTAAAAAACTGTACTATCACCAGCAATGATCCGGAGCGTCTGGTGGGGATCATCAAACTGATCTGCGACCGGAAAGAAGAGCGTGTCCGGCAGGGCAGAAAAGTTACGGCGGTGGATGGGCGTTATTTTAAACTGGCAGAGAATCTGCTGTATGGGGAACTGGAAGTGGCACTGGATAAAGACACAGAGGAAATCCACAGGCTTATTCAGGAGCAGTGTGGGTAATCCCATAATTTAATCGTTTTAAGCTTCCCTTCTGGAAGGTATATTCCGGCGTGTGAAACGGATAGGTGACTTCATCTTCATAATACCATGGGTCATCTTCGTGCGCCGGATTTTTTAATACATGAAATTGTTGTGCCGGCATATATCCCTGTGCAAGCAGGAAGGCTTTTTTGCCGTCTGCATTTTCGCACAGATCAACGACCATCACAACATGCCCCGGATTTCCGCCTTTTAAAAACACATCTCCCACCTGCAGATCAGATAGCGGGATCGGCTGTGCTTCGGTATCCATGGAGGCGGTACCGGCATAAGAAAAAACGATACGCAGATAGTCTTTCAAACTGTCGTAGGAAGTGTCCGGCTGTGCACTTTTGATCCAGCTTACATTATTTCCGTTTACACGGATACGGTAACCGTCTGCCCACTTCGTATACTGGGCGTCAAATCCATTCGTAAAATGAAAAGCAATGCGATCGTATTGCTTTGTACTCCAAAAATATTCTGCATATACCCGGATGGCGGAATCCGCGCATTGCTGGAGATCCTCATGTTCAAGTGGGAGATCAAATACGGCAACATGAGCCTTTTGATTGCGTTTTTTACTGCCGTCATATAATAGAACGGGACTTTGATCAGGCTCCATGGCATAGTTTCGCAAAAACTCTGCAAGACTTCCGTCGGCTTCTTTGGTTCTTGTGTAACCGTCCGATGTGTGGATGCGGCTTTCTAATGTCATGCCGGAAGCGTCAATCAGAGAAAGCGTGGAAGAAGTTTCCGTTTCTGTTGGTCCGGCCTGCGGTTCTGTCTGTCTGGAAATAGTTTTTTGTGAATCCGTCTGTGAATGGCTGGCATGACAACCGGTGAACGTGATGCCAAGGGATAGGATGCCGATTCCGAATAATAATCTTTGTACTAATTTTTTCAATGTTTTCTTCCTCATTTAAATATAATCTATGACAGAGCATACCACACTTTTGGAGAAAATAATAGAAATTGTTCTTGACAGGTAAAACTGTGTTTGATAATGTTATTTCATAAAGTTATATCGTTTCTGGATATTATATTAGTAAATGACAACAGGAACGAATCACGGGGGATTCCCTCACGACTCCATGAAATTTGAAAAACAGAATGAAGGGAAAAGTGGCAGTGCCCGTGTTTGCTATGTGGATTTTGTGGTTCAAGAGGTTATTTATTTGATTACCGTGTATTCTAAAAATGAAAAAGAAAATCTGTCGCAAGCTGAACGTAATGGTATCAAAAGTTTAATTGAACAATTGAAATTGAAGTTATAGGAGAAGAAATAATATGAGCGATGTATATGAAAGTATTGTGGCTGGATTACAGGAAGCCATTGAGGATGCAAAAAGTAAAGAAAAAAAACTTCCGCGCCGTGTCGTGACAGTTGTTCCTGTTAAGGAATACAATGCCAGCGAAGTAAAGAAGATTCGTAACGAAACCGGAATGTCGCAAAAGACATTTGCAAGTTATCTTGGTGTTTCCTGTAAGACTGTGGAGGCATGGGAATCTGGAATCAATCATCCGTCAGGTGCAGCAAGCCGTCTTCTGCATATGATGGAGATGGATCGAAATCTCACAAAAGAATTTCCTTTTGTATCCATAGAGGAATAATAAATAATACATGAGTGTTTTCCAAAAACTGGAAGACACTCATTTTTATTGAGAAAAATAATTCTTGCATAATACCCACAGGGGGTATATAATGCGATGAAGAAGGATACCCATACAGGGTATCGGACAGAGAGGAGACATAATCCGAATGGAAAAAGAACATACTTGTGAATGCTGTAAGAAAAAAGAGCGTTCCGAGAAGGAACGGAAAGATATGATCAATCGCCTGAGCCGCATTGAAGGACAGATCCGCGGCATCAAAGGCATGGTAGAAAAAGACTGTTACTGCCCGGATATCATCACACAGGTAGCGGCTGCCAATGCGGCACTTAACAGTTTTAATAAAGTCCTGCTGGCACAACACATCCGTACCTGCGTCGCAGATGGTATCCGAAACGGCGAGGACGATAAAGTAGACGAATTAGTAACGATGTTACAAAAATTAATGAAATAAGGAGACAACTATGAAGCAATATGAAGTGACCGGCATGAGCTGTGCGGCATGCTCTGCCCGCGTGGAAAAAGCCGTCTCCAAAGTGCCGGGTGTGACTTCCTGCTCCGTCAGCCTGCTGACCAACTCCATGGGAGTGGAAGGCACGGCGAGTGATCAGGAAATCGTAAATGCAGTCGTTGCGGCCGGATACGGCGCAGCACCCAAAGGCGCAAAAAAAGAACAGGCCGCAGCAGAAGAGGAAGAAGCACTAAAAGACCACGAGACACCGAAATTGCGCAAACGTTTGATCGCGTCTGTCATTTTTCTTGTGGTACTGATGTATTTTTCCATGGGACATATGATGTGGGGCTGGCCGGTTCCGGCTGCCATGAAAGACAATCATGTGGCAATGGGACTCTTACAGATGCTTCTGACCATTATCATCATGGTGATCAACCAGAAATTCTTTGTAAGCGGATTTACCAGCCTGCTTCACGGTGCACCAAATATGGATACGCTGGTGGCACTCGGTGCCGGGGCATCGTTTGGCTACAGTACCTATGCTCTGTTTGCTATGACTGGAGCACAGGTGCGCGGCGATATGGACGCGGTCATGGGATATATGCATGAATTTTATTTTGAGTCCGCTGCCATGATCCTGACACTCATCACCGTCGGAAAAATGCTTGAATCCCACGCCAAAGGAAAGACGACCGATGCCTTAAAGAGCCTGATGCGGCTGGCACCGAAGACTGCGACTGTAGTGCGGGATGGGAAGGAAGTTATCGTGTCGATCACCGAAGTGCGGCAGGGGGATACCTTTGTCGTGCGTCCGGGAGAAAACATTCCGGTCGATGGGATTGTCCTAGAGGGAAGCAGTGCGGTCAACGAGGCAGCACTCACCGGAGAAAGTATTCCGGTCGACAAACAGAAAGGCTCCTCCGTCAGCGCGGCAACGACGAACCAGTCAGGGTTCCTGCGTTGTGAGGCAACCCGTGTGGGAGAAGACACCACGCTTTCCCAGATCATCAAAATGGTATCGGATGCAGCGGCGACCAAAGCCCCAATCGCAAAAATCGCCGATAAAGTATCCGGTGTGTTTGTACCAACGGTCATCACCATTGCAGGAATCACGGTCATCGTCTGGCTGCTTGCCGGAAAAGACGTCGGTTTTGCACTGGCGCGCGGGATTTCCGTGCTCGTTATCAGCTGTCCGTGTGCACTGGGACTTGCAACACCTGTAGCGATCATGGTCGGAAACGGCATGGGAGCCAAAAACGGAATCCTTTTCAAAAATGCCGTGGCACTGGAGAATGCAGGAAAAACGCAGATCGTGGCATTGGACAAGACCGGAACAATCACAACCGGGGAACCGCATGTGACGGACATTCTCCCTGCAAAGGGATATACGGAGCGGGAGCTGATGCAGCTTGCTGCGGATCTGGAGAGTTCCAGTGAACATCCGCTGGCAAAGGCGGTTATGGAGCATGCAAAGACAAGCGGTATTTCCAATACTGCAGTGCACGATTTTCAGGCATTGCCGGGCAACGGACTTTCCGCGGTGCGCGGAGAAGATCTGCTGCTGGGCGGAAGTATTTCTTATATGCAGCAGAAGGTAAGCGTGGATGCGGCCATGACAGAACAGGCAAAGAAACTGGCAGAAGAGGGAAAAACACCGTTGCTTTTTGCCAAAAACCATACCTGTGCCGGTCTGGTTGCCGTAGCAGACACGATCAAAGAGGACAGTCCGCAGGCGGTAGCTAAGCTGCGTGAGATGGGAATCCGAGTCATTATGCTGACCGGGGACAACGAGCGCACAGCAAAAGCCATCGGCGCACAGGCAGGAGTGGACGAGGTGATCGCAGGTGTTCTGCCGGAAGAAAAAGAGGCGGAGATCCGCAAACTCAGGGAACATGGCAGAGTTGCCATGGTCGGAGACGGTATCAACGATGCACCGGCACTGACGCGTGCAGACACCGGAATCGCCATCGGCGCCGGAACCGATGTGGCCATTGATGCGGCATCCGTTGTTCTGGTAAAAAGCCGTCTGCGGGATGTCCCGGCAGCAATCCGTTTAAGCCGCGCAACGCTTCGGAATATCCACGAAAATCTGTTCTGGGCATTCTTTTATAATGTAATAGGGATTCCACTTGCGGCCGGAGTGTGGTATCCTGTATTTGGATGGAAATTAAATCCGATGTTTGGCGCGGCAGCCATGAGTTTATCGAGCTTTTGTGTCGTGACCAACGCATTACGGCTGAACCTGTTTTCCGTACATGGAAAAGCAAATAAAAAGGCTGTATCGGCAGCAAAACCGACAGAAATGAAAATAAGCGAAAGTGAGGAAACAAAAATGACAAAGACAATGCATATTGAAGGAATGATGTGTGGACACTGTGAGGCAACCGTAAAGAAAGCACTTGAGGCACTTCCGGAAGTAACATCTGCAGAAGTCAGCCATGAGGCTGGCACTGCCGTTGTGACCTCATCCACGGAAGTGGCAGATGATGTATTAAAGAAAACGGTAGAAGAGAAAGATTACAAGGTTACAGCGATTGATTAAGAATGTTACAGCGGTCCAATGGAACGTGGAGCCGCCTGTTTCCGTCGGAGAAGGGTGGAGTGGAACATGTATTTTTTTAATAAAAAAATAAAAATTCTGCGTGGGTTTGCACTGGTATGTGTGCTTGCGCTGGGATTGTGTTTGACAGGGGGACTGCAAATAGCAGAGGCAAAAACAACAACATATTATGATGCATCGGCAGGCAGGCTGCACGTCAAAGGAACAAAACTTGTGGACAAAAAGGGGCATGAAGTACAGCTTCGCGGAGTCAGCACACATGGACTGAGCTGGTATCCGCAGTACGTCAATGACAAGTGTTTTGCCCAGCTGCATGATAAATGGGGAGCAAATGTCGTGCGCCTGGCGATGTATACCGAAGAGTATAACGGATACTGCAGCGGAGATGCAAAGAACCGCAGTGACTTAAAGAAACTGATTAAAAAGGGAGTCAGGCTGGCAAAGAAACATAAAATGTATGTGATCGTGGACTGGCATATCTTAAGCGATGGAAATCCGAATTCCCATAAGAAAGAAGCAAAGGCCTTTTTCAGGGAAATGTCCAGGGAATTTAAGGGTTACAACAATGTGATTTATGAGATCTGCAACGAGCCGAATAACGGTACAAGCTGGAAAGAGATCAAATCCTATGCCAGGAGTGTCATTTCCACCATTCGCAAAAATGACAAAAAGGCGGTGATCGTTGTAGGAACGCCGACCTGGTCACAGGATGTGGATCAGGCAGCAGCAGATCCGATCAAGGGGGACAATATCATGTATGCGCTGCATTTTTATGCAGCCACACACAAAACAGATCTGCGCAATAAAATGACCGCAGCCATCAACAAAGGACTTCCGGTATTTGTCACGGAATATGGAATCTGTGATGCTTCCGGAAACGGAGCCATTGACAAAAAAGAGGCAGACCGCTGGATACAGACGATGGATGAATACGGTGTCAGCTACATTGCGTGGAATCTGTCAAACAAACAGGAATCTTCTTCTATTATTAAAAGCAGCTGTCCGAAAGTCAGTGGTTTCAAGAAAAGTGAGCTGAGTGACGAGGGCAGGTGGCTGTATCACCTGCTTCGCAAGAAGGCTGGACTGACAAAGTAGTGATGGAATGATTACATAACACGGGCATGCCCGGGAAAGGAGGGAATCATGCGGATACAAAAAAGCCGGATGAGGTGTGTAGGCATCTTTTTGGCGGTTGTCATATGTTTTTTTGCGGTGCAGCAGAGCTATGGTGTGCAAAATATGTACGATATCACGCAGGCGGAGCCGGATCATCTTGCGGTACATACGATGGAGCGGCAGCAGGGTTCCTTCCTTGATATCCTCGGACGTTCCGAACTGACACAGTCCGAACAGGCGCGTCTGACCGTCAGTGCACGGATCACGCGGCTGAATGCAGAACGCAACATCATTTTGTGGGCAGGACTTGCAAGCGGATTTGCCGGGAATGCTACCCGGATTTATCTGGCATCCTGCCGTATCGAAAACATATTTGTGCGCAGCCATGCGTGGATCATGGCATACATACACTGGCAGGATGGGGAAAAAGCTTCTGACTCTTTGAAATAAGCGACCATTTTCAAAGAGTTCAGGAGGAAAATTTCATGTTAGAAAAAGTCATTATCGTAGTTGTAGTAGCAGTTGTTGTGTTGGCCGCAGGTGTGGCATGGTGGTTCGAGAACGGATCAGCAAGCCATAATGAGGGCGGTCATGCAGCGGATGTGGACAGCAATGAACTGACAAAACTGGAAAAATAAATACATAATGAAAGAGGGAATGTTTCTGTGTGGGAACATTCCTTTTTCTTGTGCGTTTCTTTGTGTTTTGGGGACATATAGAGAAAAAGTAAGCTTGAAAGTCGCGGTGAAAGTTGCCGGAGGGACATATGTAGAAAAAGTGCATTGAAAAATCCCGGGAGAAGTTGGCAAAAGGACATATGTATAAAAAGCGCATGAAAAAGTCCCACAGGACCTGTTTAATGGGACATAAATGAGCACTTTTTTATCATATGTCCTCCATTCAGTTCGTTATGGGACATGGACGGCTATTTTTTTGCCATATGTCCTCTATTCAGTTCGTCATGGGACATAGACAAGCATATTTGCTTTATATGTTTGACCTCATATCATTATAAGCAGTATATAATTTAATTATATGCGTTGAAGGCAGGTGTTGATTTGAATCTTGGTATTGAAAAGGAAACTTTATTTTGGAGTCAAACCCGATGGAACTGTTGTGGGACAGGTTGTGACAGAAGAGTCTTTGTGGGAAGTAAGTCAGAAAGTAAGTAATAAGCAAACATATCCTTGCATAAACTGTACAAACACAGGAATGCAGGGGTATTTTTTTGAAAGCTTATATTGAAGAAAGAGCCGTGGAAATCGCAAACTATATCATTGAACATAAGGCAACTGTGCGGCAGGCTGCCAAGCATTACGGAATTTCAAAATCGACCGTTCACAAGGATATCACGGACCGGCTGTGCCAGGTGAATCCGGCACTTGCGGCAGAAACCCGCAAGATTATTGATGTGAATAAATCCGAACGTCATATCCGCGGAGGAATGGCAACAAAGGAAAAATATGCACATTTGCATGCAGTATAGATTTTCTCCTGTCGTGCGTGTTATAATGGGATAACATGCAGGAGGAAAAAACAGTGAATAATATGAAAAAAGAACAGCTCCGCCTTTATGCGGTGACCGACCGCACCTGGCTGGGCAATGAAACATTATATGAGCAGGTAGAGAAAGCACTGGAAGGTGGCGCCACTCTGGTACAGCTGCGTGAGAAGGAACTTCCGGAAGCGGATGTGCAGAAGGAGGCAGAAGAATTGCTGGAACTTTGCCATCGTTACGGGGTGAAACTCATTCTGGATGATGATGTGGAACTGGCGGCAAAAGTCGGCGCAGACGGGGTTCATATCGGACAGTCCGATATGGAACTGGCGCACGCGCGTGAGATTCTCGGACCGGATAAAATCATTGGTGTGACGGCAAAAACCGTGGAACAGGCGAAAGCCGCAGAAGCGGGAGGTGCTGATTATCTGGGAAGTGGTGCTGTGTTTGGCTCTACAACCAAAAAGGATGCCATTCCGATGAAACATGAACTGCTGGAAGAAATCTGTCACAGCGTAAAGATTCCGGTTGTGGCAATCGGGGGAATTACGGCAGAGAATGTTTTGCAGTTAAAAGGCAGAGGCATCGCGGGTGTCGCAGTTGTCAGCGGCATTTTTGCCTGCGAGGATATTGAGACAGGCACCCGGCATCTTGGAGAACTTGTAGAACAGATCATATAAAGGAAACAAAAGAGGAGTAAAATGAAGAATTATCTGCAGATAAAAAAATTGACATTGACGGCACTTTTCACGGCGGTGGCTGTGGTCGGGAGTATGTTTTCTTTCCCGGTATTGGGCTCAAAATGTGCGCCGGTACAGCATCTGGTGAATGTACTGTGCGCGGTAACGGTCGGACCATGGTGGGGGCTGGCACAGGCTTTTATGGCGGCATTGATCCGTAATCTGACAGGGCTTGGCAGCCCACTGGCATTTCCGGGAAGTATGTGTGGTGCACTGCTTGCAGGACTGCTTTACCAGTATGGGAAAAAGCTTCCGTTTGCATATGTGGGAGAAGTGTTTGGAACCGGTATCATCGGCGGAATGCTTTCTTATCCGATTGCGTATCTGATTATGGGGAATAAAGCAGCGGCATTGTTTACATTTGTAGTGCCGTTTTTGATCAGTACCTGTGGTGGTACGATCATTGCAATTATCGTGACCATTCCAATGAAAAAGGCAGGAATTCTGGACGGTGAAATACAAAGACGGGAGAAACTGTGATGAAATTTTCCGGGGAAAAAGTGGTGGAAATTTATGAGAAAATACAACAGAAACGTCCGATTATCCACTGTATCACAAATGCCGTGACGGTCAACGATTGTGCGAATATCCTTCTGGCGGCAGGTGCGTCACCGACGATGGCACACCATCCCTGTGAGGTGGAAGAGATCACGGCAGGTACAGCGGCACTGATCTGTAATTTCGGGGCCATCTCGGATTATGAGGCGATGAAGACTGCCGGAAAGCGGGCGCATGCGCTGGGACATCCGATCGTGATTGATCCGGTCGGGGTGTCGGGGTCTTCCTATCGGCGTGAAAAATGTCTGGAGTTGATGAAAATAATCCATCCGACCTGTATCCGGGGAAATTATTCGGAAATACAGGCATTGCTGCACAACTGTGGAACGGTTACCGGGGTGGATGCAGCCGAGGATGCGCTGGCGGAAGCAGAAGAAACGGATTTGCCGGAGCTGATGAAGCAGTATGCAAAGGAAAACCAGATGATTCTTGTCGCATCCGGAGAAACTGATCTGATCACGGATGGAAGCTGCGTCTACCGGTGTCATAATGGAAGCCCGATGATGGCAAGGATTACGGGAAGCGGCTGTATGTCCACCGTGATGCTTGGTGCTTTTTTAAGTGCGGAAAATTCGGTGGAGAGTGCAGTGGCATGCTGTGCGTTTACTGGCATTGCAGGAGAACTTGCGGCGAAAGAAATGACCGCGCAAAAGAGAGGGACGATGACGTTTCGCAACTGGTTTATTGATGCCGTGTCTTTGATGACACCGGAACAGTTGGAACATGGAACAAATGTGGACTGGTTTTAAAAGTACGAACGGGGAAGAGGATATAAATGGAAAATATAGTATTGAAAGCGTCCGACGGTTACGCGCTGAGTCTGGCGGTATTTGAACGTGAGCATCCGCGGGGATACATTCAGATCATTCATGGGATGGAGGAACATAAGGAGCGTTATGAGGCTTTCGCTGAACAGCTGCGGCAGGCGGGGTTTACGGTGGTGACATCGGACATGCGGGGGCATGGGGAACATGCTCCAAAGCTGGGGTTCTTTAAAGAAAAAGACGGTGACCGTTATCTGTTGTCGGATCAGGTACAGATCACGGCATATATCAGGGAGCGGTTTCAAACGGAAAAGGTGATGATTTTTGCACATTCCATGGGAACCATCATTGCAAGGAATCTGCTTTGTACCCAGTCACACAGTTACGCAAAGGTGGTACTGAGCGGATTCCCGAATTATCCGGGAACACAGATTATCCGCATAGGGTTTTTCCTGACAAATCTGCTCACAAGGGCGCGTGGACCGATGTATCATTCCAAGCTGGTGCAGCAACTGTCGGTGGGAAATTTCAATAAGCAGATAAAACATGCAAAAACCGAAGTGGACTGGATCTGTTCCGATGAGCAGGTGGTACAGGCATATCTGAAAGATCCGTATTGCGGGCACGGATTTAGTGTTTCCGCTTTTCACGATCTGTATATGCTGACAACTGCCATGCATCAGGTGTCAAATTACCGGGACGTAAATGAGACATTACCGATTCTGATGATCCGCGGCAGCGAAGATCCGTGCACCGGGTATGAAAAAGGTGCAAAAGACAGTGTGGACACGCTGAAACAGGCAGGTTTTTCCAATATTTCCACAATTACCTATCCGCATATGCGCCATGAAATACTGAATGAGAAAGAAAATGAAAAAGTTTACGCGGATGTGATTGCATTTTACGAGAAAACGTGAGGTTGTGACTTGTAAAATCACAGGGGCTTTATTATAATGGTAGAAAAATGGTGTACTTTTGAAAAATGCACCACATAAATGCAAAAATGCATTTTAGAAAACAGGAGGAAACACAATATGGATCAGGAGAAAGTCATCGTCATTGACTTCGGTGGTCAGTACAATCAGCTGGTTGCACGCCGCGTCCGCGAGTGCAATGTGTACTGTGAGATTTATTCTTACCGTACCGACATCGAACAGATCAAGGCAATGAATCCAAAGGGAATTATCCTCACCGGCGGCCCGAACAGCTGCTATGAGGCAGATTCCCCGACATACACGAAAGAATTATTTGAACTTGGCATCCCGGTTCTCGGTCTGTGCTATGGTGCGCAGTTGATGAATCATATCCTCGGTGGAAAAGTAGAAAAGGCACCGGTACGTGAGTACGGAAAAACGGAAGTGTTCGTGGACAAGTCTTCTCCGCTTTTTGAGGGAGTGGCAACGGATTCGGCAGAAGGATCTACCATCTGCTGGATGAGTCATTTTGATTATATTTCCAAGCCGGCACCGGGATTTCAGGTGGTAGCACATACCGCTGACTGTCCGGTAGCGGCAGATGAAAATCCGGAGAAAAAGCTTTATGCAATTCAGTTCCATCCGGAAGTACTGCATACCGTAGAGGGAAGCAGGATGCTTCACAACTTTGTAAGAAATATCTGTGGATGTGCCGGCACCTGGCGCATGGATTCTTTCGTGGAGCATACAATCAAAGAGATCCGTGAAAAAGTCGGTGATGGAAAGGTTCTCCTTGCATTATCCGGAGGTGTGGATTCTTCTGTTGCAGCAGGACTTCTTTCCCGTGCAATCGGAAAACAGCTTACTTGCGTATTCGTCGATCACGGTCTGCTCCGAAAGAACGAAGGAGACGAGGTTGAGGAGGTCTTCGGACCGAACGGACAGTTTGACCTGAACTTTATCCGTGTCAACGCGCAGGAGCGTTATTATGGAAAACTTGCCGGTGTGACAGAACCGGAGAAAAAACGTAAAATTATCGGAGAGGAATTCATCCGTGTCTTCGAGGAAGAGGCAAAGAAGATCGGAGCCGTGGATTTCCTGGCACAGGGAACCATCTACCCGGATGTGGTAGAGTCCGGACTTGGCGGAGAATCCGCAGTGATCAAGTCCCACCACAACGTCGGCGGTCTCCCGGATTATGTGGATTTCAAGGAAATCATCGAGCCGCTGCGCAACCTCTTCAAAGATGAAGTCCGCAAAGCGGGTCTGGAGCTTGGCATCCCTGAGAAACTTGTCTTCCGTCAGCCATTCCCGGGACCGGGACTTGGTATCCGTATTATCGGTGAGGTAACTGCAGAGAAGGTTCGTATCGTGCAGGATGCCGATTACATTTACCGTGAGGAAGTGGATGCCGCGGTAGAGGAATACCGCAAAGAGCATGGAGAGGCACCGGAGTGGATGCCAAACCAGTATTTCGCCGCGCTCACCAATATGCGAAGCGTGGGTGTCATGGGCGATGAGAGAACGTATGACTACGCGGTTGCACTGCGTGCGGTCAATACGGTTGATTTCATGACAGCGGAAGCTGCCAATATACCGTTCGAGGTGTTACAGAAGGTTATGAGCAGGATTATCAATGAAGTGAAGGGGGTAAACCGCTGCTTCTATGATATTACCAGTAAGCCGCCTGGGACGATTGAGTTTGAATAGTAAACAGAGCTTCATAAATGGCGTAAACAAGCCATTTATGGGGCTTTTTCTTTTTTTGTGATACCTATATGATACCTATTTTGATAGTACCACAGATATTAATGAGTACTAAACAGAAGTGTCATAGGTATTATCTATTATCACATTTCTTTTTATTTTCAAAAATTATCCCAATTATATGAAGCACCAAACACTGGTGCAAATTAGTGAAAATACACCAGTGGTGTCACTTCCGTAATTTGTGGGTTGGTTATAGAATTTATCTCACAGAAAGTTTTTAACACATAATGTGCCAGTATGTTATGTATGAGAACCAGAGACTTCAGGAGGAGAATAAGTCGTTAAAGGAGTTGTTGGAGAAGGCTTATGATTTTATGAAGCAGTTTGTGATTGATGGGGTTAATCTGCTGGAGAAGTTTATTGAGAGTGTGGGGAAAGTGATGGAAAGACTTTCCCCAAAAACAAAATAAAAACATCTGTTCGTGCAACAAAGTATTGACATTGTTATACTACGGATTTATGATTGATAATAGAAACGGAGGAACGGACATAATGAGAAAATCAATTTCAATCAGCATAAGAGTAAGTGAAGATGAGTTGGAAAAATTCAAAGAGGCTGCAAGACTGGAGGCATATGCTTCATATAGTGAGTTTGTTAGAAGAACGGCATTAATAGAAGCTACAAGAATAATCAAGGAAAACAATGAAGGAGAAAATACCTATGAACATAATTAGTTTGTTTAGTGGATGTGGGGGATTAGATTTAGGATTTGAAAGCGCTGGGTTTAATATTCCTGTTGCTAATGAATTTGATAAGACAATATGGGCTACATTCAAAGCTAATCACCCTAATACACATCTGATTGAAGGAGATATAAGACAAGTAACAAAAGAAGATATTGAACAGCATATAGATGGTGAAATTGATGGAATTATAGGTGGACCACCTTGTCAGTCATGGTCTGAAGCTGGATCATTGAAAGGTATTAAGGATGCAAGGGGACAGTTATTTTTTGATTATATAAGAATTCTTAAGGAATTTCAGCCTAAATTCTTTCTGGCGGAAAATGTTAGCGGAATGTTAGCTAATAGACATTCAGAGGCAGTACAGAACATACTCAATCTTTTCGATGGAGCAGGATATGATGTATCTTTTACACTTGTTAATGCAAAGGATTATGGTGTGGCTGAAGAAAGAAAAAGGGTATTTTATATAGGGTTTAGAAAAGACTTGAATATTGATTTTGGATTTCCTAAGGGGTCAACCAAAGAAGATGATAAGAAGATTACTCTTAGAGATATAATATGGGATTTACAGGATACAGCAGTGCCTTCAGGAGAAAAAAATCATCATAATCCAGAAGCAATCAATAATAATGAGTATTACACAGGAGCATATTCTCCAATTTTTATGAGCCGAAACAGAGTGAAATCCTGGGATGAGCAAGCTTTTACAGTACAGGCATCAGGAAGACAATGTCAGTTACATCCACAGGCACCTAAGATGGTTAAGGTGGGGCAGAATGATTGCAGATTTGTAGAGGGCAAAGAACATCTTTATCGCCGAATGACAATAAGAGAAGTAGCCAGAGTTCAAGGGTTTCCAGATAATTTTAAATTTATATATGAAGATACAAACACAGCTTATAAAATGATTGGAAATGCAGTTCCAGTTAATCTTGCATATGAAATAGCAGTAGCAATAAAGAAATACTTAGAGGGTAATAGTGCAGATGTGGTAGTAGATGATGATGTTATAGATGCAAAGGAGGTCAATGAGAAAAAAGTGAGTACAAAGAGTAATGATCAGGGAAGAGCATATGAATATGCGTGGATTAAAACACTTTATAAGGCATTGTGTGAAATGCGTAAAACAAAAATAGTTGATAATTCCAGCTTACATGCGAATGAAAAAGCATGGATGCTTATGGATGAGGAAATGCAGCAGACATTTATGATTTCTGCTGAAGCTGCAATTAATGAAGTACTTGAAATGGAGCCAAGATTATCAGAAAACGATAATGACGAACTGACATTAGAGTTTCAAAAAGATGGAGCTGGCGTTAAAGGCGATGTAAGAGATATTGTTATTCGCAGAGACGATATTGAATGGGAAATAGGATTAAGTATCAAACACAATCACGATGCAGTAAAACACAGCAGATTAAGTCATAAACTGGATTTTGGCAAAGAATGGTTTGATATACCTTGTAGTAACGAATATTGGAATGCAGTTAATCCAATATTTGATATTCTGAAAAGTGAAAAAGAAAATGGCTCACGATGGTCAGAAATAGTGCAGAAAGATGAAAATGTATATGTACCATTATTGCAGGCTTTTATGGATGAAGTTAATAGGGCATATAAAGAAGATAAGAATATGCCTGAAAAGATGATAGAATACCTTATAGGAAAAGAAGATTATTACAAGATAGTTAGTCATGACAGTAAACGACTTACATTGATTCATACTTTTAATATGCATGATACTTTAAATAAGTCGAGTAAGGATAAGGTTTCGGAAATTGAAGTTCCTGTGGTTGAATTACCGACAAGACTGATTGACATTGGATTTAAGCCGAAAAGTAATAATACTGTAGAAATGGTTTTAGACAATGGATGGCAGTTGAGTTTTAGAATCCATAGTGCAAGTACAAAGGTAGAACCAAGTTTAAAATTCGATGTGCAGTTTATAAGTATGCCTGTGTCAGTATGCACTATCAAATGTGTATGGAAATAAGGTGGTGCAAGTATTGAGAAAAATGTTGTTAAGCTTCAGACCAGATGTGTATGAAAAAATAAAATCTGGTCTGAAGATATTCGAACACAGAAGAAATTTTCCAGATGAACCGATAATGGCATATATGTATGTTAGTTCACCGGTGAAAGCAATCACCGGTGTTGTATACTTGGGGAAAAGGCATTGTCTATCTGACTGGATGGAAGACTATAAAGAAGATAGCAATGCCGTTACACGAATAAAAGAATATATAGAAAAGTATCATTATAGGTATGCTATGGAAATAGATAGATTTCAGGAAACATCACAGATATTATTAGATGACTTAAGAAAAAATGTTCCGGGATTTGTAGCACCACAGATGTATATATATTTGGATGGTACAGAATTGTTGGAGTATATAGAGAGTAACTTAAAAATGATAGATTTGCAGGTAGAACATTCATTTGAAAGAATAGAGGCTTGTCAGGTTTGTGTGCATTAGTTAGGCATTGTTAGAGAGGTGTGAATTAACGTTTTATGGAATTTTTTTCAACAAGAAATAAAATTTTAAGTATAAATCCTAATGGATTGAGAAGTACAAGTATTCAGTTGCGAGAACGCATATGGAATGTATTTTATAAAGAAGAGTATGACTATTATGATACTGTTGAGTATACTTCGTATACAACAGGTGTTGAAGACATGATGCTTGAAATGGGAATTAGATATGAATTTCCGGCTAATAAGATCGCAAAAAATGAAAACGCTGAAAAATTACACAAGTATGTAGTTCAGAGTGGAGGGATATGGTATCGTATATACGATTTTATTGAAAAATACCTTAGATTAATGGAAGGGGATAAACTACAACAAATTACAAAGGAATTTAATCGTATCCTTGAAGAGGAAGTTGCTCCATATAGAATTTTGAATGGACTGGTTGTTCCTATTATGGGTGAAAGTGAGTTGGCGGCAATCGGTGAAACAATTAATTCGAAGTATGAATCTGTTGGCATACATATGAAAAAGGCATTAGAGTTATATTCAGATAGACAAAAACCAGATTATGAAAATTCAGTAAAGGAATCAATAAGTAGCGTAGAGTCTATGTGTAGTATTATAACAGGACTTTCAGGAGGTGCAGCGACATTAGGAAATACATTGAAAAAGTTAAAAGAGAATGGAGTGAATATACATCCGGCATTGGAAAATGCATTTAAGCAGTTGTATGGATATACTTCAGATTCAGGTGGAATAAGGCATGGAAGTATTGAATTTGTTAATGTGGCAAGTGAAGATGCGAAGTATATGTTAGTGTCATGTTCGGCTTTTGTAAATTATTTGATGGAAAAATGGATAAAACTTAATGAACAGAAAGGGGTACTTTAAATGAGAAATGTATTTGTAAGTTATTCACATCGTTTAGACCAGAGTGATGCTGATGATTTTAGAAGAAAATTTGGAGATTCAGGAATGGTATTTTCAGACAGATCGTTGGAAAATTTAGACATAGGATATTTATCAGATGATACTATTAAGGATAATTACATAAGACCTAAGATAAGACAGTCATCAGTGACTATTGTACTTATTGGAAAAGATACAGGAGGAAGATGGTGGGTTGATTGGGAGATTTACTATAGCATGCTTAAAACTGTTGGTAATGAAAGAAATGGGGTATTAGGAGTTTTATTGCCAAATAAGGAACATAATATACCTAATCGCATATTGGAGAATTCAGATTATTGTGAGGTTATATCAATGCCACACAGCAAATTTGAACTTGAACAAGCAATAGAGCGAGCATATAGTAAGAGATTTACTATGCCTAATTTAAGTAGCCCACTCAGAAAAAGAAATTCATAAGGTGGTGAATATATGGCAGGGATTAATAGAGCATTAATTAGTGGATATGATAGAATAATATACGAAAATGAGAATAGACCGTTGTGTAATCCATCTGAAAAAATTAAGTCAATTAGGCTGTCAAATGATCTTCGTGAGATAAAGAAAAACAATGTGATAGAAATAGAATTTTCTGACACATATAAACTTTAAAATATATTTTTTTTGTTGATATATTAATTAGTTTATGTTAATATTAATACTGTTAAGGAGCGTTAGTTAAACGGATATAACACGCCGCTACGGACGGCGCATTAAGGGTTCGATTCCTTTACGCTCTGCCGCGATTTTGTGAAAAAATTTCATGTTGAAATTACAAATTTTAATGATGGATTAATGCCATCAGATGTGAAGTTTTTATATTTTAGTCAATCATATATTAGTAAGTTGTTTGATGGGGAATCGCAATCCAGATTAGAATCATTTTTTAAGAAGGAATTTGCACATAATAGTGATGTTACAGACGGAACTTCAGATTTACATGCGAAAATGGAAAAATCTATTCTTTGCGACGTGATTGAAGATATTAATAATGAATTCTCAAATTTTACATATGCTCATGGAAAGAGTACATATTTAAATGTTCGTAAAATTAGAGAAAAAAAGATACTGTTGGTGTATAACCAAGAAAGTTATTATGATGCCATAAAAAATGTTCTTCCAGAGGATAAAGAAATATGGGATGATCAATTGCTTGGTGAACTGAAAAGTTTTAGTGATTTATTGGTTGAAAAAATATGTATTGC
>OGOP01000565.1_pt1 | contig 32899 bp, 29 predicted proteins | sample 1552591 | NCBI WGS metagenome assembly OGOP01 (sample SAMEA2580120, study PRJEB22360) | human gut metagenome | biome: human gut; feature: human-associated habitat; material: faeces | place: Denmark | collected 2008/2010 | reverse complement strand
CCTTTGTGACAAAAGACATATGTTCTTTTGAGCTGCCAATTGATGTGTTTACACTCTATCAAAACTAAAAAACATCATTTTTAATTCTCTACATCAACTTTTTAGTTGAATTTAGCGAATTTGATTATAAAAAGAAGATATTACCAAAAAATGACCGGATGAGATTTTTTTATTTTCTTTTTGTGAGTGCCCATCTGATATCCCTAAAAAGTTTGTAAACCTCTTGTATCGGCATACAGATCCATAGAGGTTCGAATCATCTTTCGAGTCGCTATGCTTGACTGACAAATATAAGTCCTTATCTTCTCCAGAATGTTTCTACTCTTCTATGGTTAAATCGCCATTCATATTCTGCATAATATAAGGGAAGCATTCTTTTTCCTATACTATGGAATACATGCAATAACTGGTGATTGAAACTCGAAGCGATTTTGTTCAGAAAATACAGTCGATGTTCCTCTTGATCATAGTCGATCTTTTCATTCTGGACCTGCATTTTTGCTTTTAAGATATTGTAGATGGATTTACCATCCGTATTCAGTTTCCTGTCTTGGGACATGACAACATACTGATCAAAAAAATCTTCAATATTCTCTCCGGAGTCAACCGTCCTTTCCCTCAGTTTCACAAAAAGAGGGTACTGGTTCTCCTGTTCCGTAGAGAGCACAATTAAAAAAGGCTGTTTATCGGTTCCCCGTCCACGTTTTCCATTATGCGAGGGAGCACCGGTGTAGGCAACATCCGATTCATAAAAACTCGAATCCAGAGATTTCTTGGAATTCGAATTTCTCACAAGGATTCAAGCTTTTGATTGTAGCAGATAGGCAGTTTTATAGTTCACTTTCAATTCTTCGAAAAGTTGTAAACTGGACATTCCTTTTTTGTGGTGAAGATGAGGAACAAATCATACAGAAGAATATTTAAAGGCAGCTTATTGTCCTGAAAGATCGTATTGGACAGGAGTCTTTCATCATGTTTGCAATGTGAACAGTGGGAACATTTTTAACCTGCGGCCCAAAGGGCTGTTATATTTATTGTGTTGATGAAAAGTTAAAAGAGTATTTGGAAATGCGATTGTCAGGGTCAGGGGAATAGGTAGTTATTAGAGCACTGTATAAATCGGCTTTATTTATAATTCTACGAAAACAAGAGAAAAGCTATCTTTGAGTGTTTAAATAAGCAAAATAATTTAGCTTATTTTTCACTTTATTAGCTTAAATAAACATATATTTAGTTTATTTATTGAAATAAGCTAAATACATTGATGGTAGGGGATATTCTTTGACATATAAAGGATATTTTCTATGATTAATAAAATACTCTTAAACAGTCTAAAACTGATAGAACTCGAATTCATTCAAAACCTCATTTATAAATTGACAAGCGATAGAGTAATTTGGATACAATAAATTCAGGAAAAATTAAATGTAATGTATCTCGTTGTTCTTGTTGAGGATCTTTTCATTTTGTAGAAAATGGATTAAAAAAACACAGGAAAAAAGTCTCTTTGTAGAGATTGTGGAAAAATCTTCAGAGATACAATAAATATCGTTTTTCTCTTACAAGGAGCCACTACCACATATGGCTAACCTTTATTGCCTGTGAACTTCATCAGATGAAACTGGAATAAGAGGCTGTGGCTGTAGGCAAGAGCAAAATGATCTGTTTTCATATCCGTCATAAGCTTTATGCAGCGATTGGAGTTCATATTCGGAATACTCTTTTAAAAGAAATCGTCAAGATTGACAGTGCATTTACCAGTATCAATCTAAAAGGTATGAAATCTAAGGATATGTCCCGAAAAAAGTAAAATTCGAGGCAAATCAAAGACAGATATGAACTATCAATGAGTTCGGTTACCTTTATCCACTATGATTTTAGAACATTTATAGATGTTCAATAACTCTAAGGCCAATATCATATTTTAGAATTCTCTTTTATTTTGAAATTTAATATTAAAGTGAGCATATTTCTGTTGATAAAAATGTTGACAGCCTTTGCACTTAATGACATAATGACATAAAGATGACGTGTCATGTAAGGAGGAAAATATGCAAAAAACAATTAAAGGAAGCGAACAACTTGGTAAAAAGATCAAGAAAAGAAGAGAAGAATTAAATTTAACAATTGAAGAAGCTGCTTCTCGTGCAAACGTAGGGACAAAAACATGGTATCGATATGAATCTGGAGAATCAATCCGCCAAGATAAATGTAGAGGGATTTGTAAAGCTTTGAATTGGCGGATACTCCCAGAACAGGATGAAACAGATAGTAAAATGTTAATTCAAGAATATAAAGATCACTCAAATTGGTCCACTTATCTGGAAGAACAATTTGGAGATTATGCTTCTTTATCTTTTGCGGTGGGAAGTGATATTTTATATGATTATATAAGAGAAGATATGGAAGCTCTTTCATCTTTGCCGGTGGGAGCGCATATAGGTCAGTTAGATGTATCATGGATGAAAGATAGTCTTCCTCCGCAATTTTTAATGCATTATGATTATGAGTTTCTTTATCATATGTTTTGTACATTACAATGTATCATTCAAAATGCTAAGAGTGGAGCTCCTATTATTGCGCACAGTGTAATGGAAGAGTTGATCATCTATCTTTGTAATGAAGAAGGAATCGTTTTTATAGAGATGGATGGGGAAGTCGATGACGAAGAGTTTCAAAGAGATGATCTTGAAGAATGGGTGTTTGATTTGTTTGATGATATAGATATTATTACTTTTCTATATTCTAATATTTTTTTAGACAAGGACCATGCATATCATTTCTCACATTGGCATGATTTACAGTTTTATGTAAAAAACCAAAACGATGATTACGAATAATTTGAAAAATCAGGAGATAATAATATATGTTTGAAAAAATGAAATGGGAAGATGTTTACAGTCTTTGGAAGCAAAACAGTTATCAATTTCCAGAGATCTTGACAGATCCCTCATTTGCAGAAACAATTTTTGTTCAATATAACAGGGAAGGATGTATTTATGGATATGATTGGTTGACTGTAAAAGAAGCTGAGGCAAGAAAAAAACTAATTATGAAGAATCCGATTGAATTTCTTTACTTGACAAAACCAAGTAATAAAGGAACGATTCAAACGGCGCAAATGTTAATGGAGGCTAAGAATCAAGAAGAAAAAGTGGCAATTTGGATAGCAGCTACTGCAAATGAGTTATTGGAGTGCTCCTTTGAAAGTAGAATTGGAAAATATGCAAAAATTCTAGAAATGACAGCAAGAGGTTTTCTTAGAGACAGGTATCAAATATGGCATCACGCAATGAGAAAACTGGTTCCTGAAATAATGATACCTTACAATATTTTAGATAATTTTATATGTAAAGATTTTGATGTAGCCATGGAGCTTATTCAACTAAATACATTGTTAATACAGAATAATTATAAAATATTGCTTTATTCATCATTAAAAGAGGGAGAAAGTATTGGATATAGTTATCGATTAGACTCCAGGTGATTTTTCCAATTTACAAAAGATTTAAAAAGTACTTTGTATGAGACACAGGTGGATAAAAGGCAGTTATTAGAGTTCTATATAAATTGGCTTTTTTTGTAACTCTACTAAAATAAGAGAAAAAGCTATCTTCGAGTGTTTAGATAAACAAAATGATTTAGTTTATTTTACTTTTAGTTAGTTTAAATTAGTAAGGTTTTAGCTTTTATTTGACACGAATATAAATATATTTAGCTTATTTATCGAAGGAGGATCTTATGAATATACGTACCGCATCCATACAGGATATTGAAGAAATCAGTGCCATTGAAAATGAGTGTTTTCCACCAGAACAGGCATGTACAAGAGAACAGTTTAAACAAAGACTGACCTATTATCCTGAGCATTTTTGGCTATTAGAAAAAGATGGAGAAATCATCAGCTTTGTTGATGGATTCTGCACGGATGAAGAAACGCTAACGGATGAAATGTATGAAAAGGCAGAACTGCATAATGAATCAGGAAAGATACAGATGATCTTTGGTGTCAACACATTACCGGCTTATCGTAAAAAAAGGATATGCTTCCTTATTGATTCGATATATAATAGAACAGTCGCAAAAACAAGGACGTAAAGCCATCATATTGACATGTAAAGAAGAAAAAATTCCATTTTATGAACACTTGGGATTTGAAAATCAAGGTTTATCTTCTTCCGTACATGGTGATGTGCAGTGGTATCAAATGATAAGGAGACTTTAAAAGATGAAGGTAGAACAAATATTACAAAAATCCAGAGAAAATATGAATGATCTATGTAAGTCATGTCCGGTTTGTAATGGAAGAGCTTGCCGCAATACGATACCGGGGCCCGGTGCAAAAGGTAGCGGTACGGTCGCCATTCGAAATTATGATGCCTGGAAAAATATTCATCTTGTGATGGATACGATTTGTGAAAATACACCGGTATCAACGCAGACGAATCTATTTGGCCATACATTCCGCCTGCCAGTGTTTGCAGGACCGGTAGGTGCTGTAAGTATGCATTACGGAGATGCTTATGTGGATCAAACCTACAACAAAGTGCTGGTCAAAGCTTGTAAAGATGCCGGAATCATGGCTTTTACCGGCGATGGAATGGATGATCAGATCATGATCGGAGCAACCCAAAACATCAAGGAAAATGATGGAATCGGTGTTCCTACCATTAAGCCATGGGCTAAAGAAATGGTGGTTGAAAAATTAAAGCTTGCTAAAGAAGCCGGTGCTTTGGCCATCGCCATGGATATTGATGCAGCCGGTTTACCATTCTTAAAAGGATTTGTACCGCCGGCCGGAAGAAAAAATGTAGAAGAATTAAAAGAAATCGTGCAGGAAATTGATGTACCTTTTATTGCGAAAGGAATCCTGAGTGTGAAAGGTGCCTTAAAGGCTAAAGAAGCAGGCGCTTCTTGCATCGTTGTCAGCAATCACGGCGGTCGTGTTTTAGATGATACGCCAGCTACTGCCGATGTGCTGGAAGAAATCGTGCAAGCCGTAGGTAAAGATATGACCATTCTGGTTGATGGAGGAATTCGCAGCGGGCAAGATATTTTTAAGGCATTGGCACTAGGTGCAGATGGTGTTTTGGTTGCCAGACCTTTTGTGAATATGATTTATGGTGCACAAGAGGAAGGCGTCAAGTCACTTGTTGACCAACTGGAACAAGAACTGATAGATACGATGGAAATGTGCGGCGCATCTACAATTCAGGAAATCACACGCGATATGATACGATAAAAAAAGAAACTATAACGTTTGAAATAAAGAATCAATCGTTATAGTTTTTTTTGCATATTTGAGGAAGAGAGCAAATTTTACTGAATATAAACAGGTGTCTTTCCCCAAAGATATCGATATCTCTTCATAGAACATATGAATTCGTATATGCTATAATGAGGGACACAAAAGGAGACATGATATGTCGATTCAATTGCCTGAAAACTATATTCAACAGATGAAAGAGCTTCTTAAAGATGATTTTGAAGCTTATATGCAAAGCTTTGAACAAGAACGCTATTATGGATTGCGTATTAATACAAACAAGATCAGTGTAGAAGATTTTTTGAAAATATCTCCTTTTCCATTAGAGCCGATTCCATGGACAGATAATGGATTTTATTATCAAGGGGATAAAAAGCCTGCCAAGCATCCGTATTATTATGCCGGTTTATACTATCTTCAAGAACCTTCTGCTATGTTACCGGCACAGGTTTTGCCGATAGAAGAAGGTGAATATGTGTTAGATACTTGTGCTGCACCAGGAGGAAAAAGCACTGAATTGGCTGCGAAGTTACAGAATACCGGTTTACTATTATCCAATGATATCAGTACATCGCGATGTCAGGGATTGATCAAAAACCTTGAGTTGTCGGGTTCATATAATACATGGGTATGCAGTGAAGACCTTATTGATCTTTCCAAGCGGTTTGCAGAAACATTTGATAAGATTTTGGTGGATGCGCCATGCAGTGGAGAAGGAATGTTTAGAAAAGAACCACACTTAATCAGCAGTTGGCAAGAAAGAGATGATACGTATTATCCCCCTATTCAAAAAGAAATTCTTTCCTGTGCAATAGATATGTTGAAACCAGGAGGGATGATTGTTTATTCGACATGCACCTTTTCGACAAAGGAAAATGAAGAAGTGATTCAGGATGCATTACATAGACATTCCGATCTACATCTGGTTCCTATCCCTAAACAACCGGGGTTTTCAAGTGGGATTGGCATGGAAGAATGTGTGCGACTCTTTCCTCATAAGATAAAAGGGGAAGGTCACTTTGTGGCTTTGTTACAAAAAGAGGGGAATGCTTCTAAAAAGGTTGTCAAAAAGGAGAATTCTTCTTTACCGGGAGCCTTTAAAGAATTTTTAAAGATATGTTCCTTTGATTTCTCTAAGGGGTGTTTTTCAATCAAGAACGATAAGATCATCTGGAGCCCTCAACAGCTTCCTGAACAGAGAAGATGGCGTTTATTACGTTCTGGCTTAATTTGTGGGGAAATCAAAAAGAATCACTTCGAGCCAAGTCAGGCTTTTGCCCTTGCTCTTAAAAAGAGTCAATTTAAAAATACAGTGGATTTATCTGTGGATGATCCCAGAGTAATCAAATATCTAAAAGGAGAAACGATTGATATCAAAGATCGGGATACAACATCAAAAGGTTGGATCTTAGTTTGTGTGGATGGGTTTCCACTGGGTTTTGGAAAGATTGATAAAGGAATCATAAAAAATAAATATTCGAAAGGATGGCGATGGCAGTGAGGCTGGATAAATTTCTTTCCCATATGGGATATGGAACTCGAAATGAAGTTAAAAATATCATCAAAAACGGATGGGTGACGATTGATGGCGAAACGATCAAGAAAGCAGATTTCCAAGTTAAGGAAGATCAAACAGTTTATGTTGATGATGTACCTGTTTCTTATGTTCGTTATGAGTATTATATCTTAAATAAACCAGCCGGATATGTCAGTGCAACAGAAGACAACTTATATCCTACGGTTATGGAATTAATTCCAAGCATTCGAAATGATCTCTATCCTGTTGGTCGTCTTGACCTGGATACGGAAGGGTTACTGTTAGTTTGTAACGATGGACAACTCACTCATGAACTTTTGTCTCCCAAAAAACACGTTTTAAAAAAGTATTATGTAGAGTTTGAAGGAAGCTTACCGGAAAATGCCATTGATATTTTTGCTCAACCGATGGATTTAGATGACTTTGTCACAAAGCCTGCCCAGTTGGAGGTTTTAGATCAAGATAAAGCGTATCTTACAATCAGTGAAGGGAAGTTTCATCAAGTAAAGCGAATGTTTCAAAAGGTAGGGTGTGAAGTAACGTATTTACAAAGAGTATGTTTTGGACCGTTGGAACTCAAAGACTTAGAAATTGGTCGGGCTAGAGCACTTACACCTGAGGAGATAGAATTATTAAAAACGCACAATGATTAAAAGTTGATAAGTTTTACGTTGATAGAATAGATGTTGTTTTGTGAATTTCAAGGCACCTTTAGGATTCATTCTTGTTTGTAGCAGTATTTATTGATTAATAATGGGCGAAAGAATTTATAAATTGGCTTGCAAAATAAGCTTATTGACAATTATTCTGTAACAATGTATGAATATGATAAAGGATATTTTAATTGGAAAAGATAAATAAAAATATCAAATCAAACATGTTAGAACAAAAGTTTCAGAATAAGCTCACTGAAGAATTGAGAAAATTAGAAGAGGGATTTTGTGAGGTGCGAATAATGTGTATACATAAAATTATAGGGGGACTCGCACTAGAGAAAAGTGATAAATAGTGAGTTTTAGTGTTTGATTTTGAATTCTTTTTAAAAAGTGAAAAGATATAAGCTGAAGAGCGGGAAATAGTGTTAGATTTTTTATTTTTTTTGCAGTCGCACTCTACATGAGTGCGTGGATTGAAATAGTTATACCAATGATGAAATAGATACTGGCTTAAAGGTCGCACTCTACATGAGTGCGTGGATTGAAATATTAGGTGTGAAAGCCTCCCACCCAATGTAGAAGTAGTCGCACTCTACATGAGTGCGTGGATTGAAATGTTTTAAAGCCAAGCGTATCATCATTTGATACCATAGTCGCACTCTACATGAGTGCGTGGATTGAAATTATGGGTGGAATGTTATCAAACCCTATAACTTATAGTCGCACTCTACATGAGTGCGTGGATTGAAATCATAGGTATTTGTTACCCCTATTGTATTTTGGCTCGTCGCACTCTACATGAGTGCGTGGATTGAAATACAAATGACAATAAAAAACAGTGATGATGGAGCAGTCGCACTCTACATGAGTGCGTGGATTGAAATGTGTCATAGGCAAACTCTCCACTGTTATAATCTCCGGTCGCACTCTACATGAGTGCGTGGATTGAAATTCCCTTTGTCTTGAATCTTTTAATTGCGTCTTTTGTCGCACTCTACATGAGTGCGTGGATTGAAATGAGAGTATTCTACCACTACAAAAGACCCGTACACGGTCGCACTCTACATGAGTGCGTGGATTGAAATTGTCCTAAGAAATAGCCATACCCATTGCCACAAGTCGCACTCTACATGAGTGCGTGGATTGAAATGTAGTTTGCTAGAAATTCAATGGCGCAAGTATAAGGTCGCACTCTACATGAGTGCGTGGATTGAAATCCCACAAGAAAAGGCCAGCCAAGTCACATCACTGCGTCGCACTCTACATGAGTGCGTGGATTGAAATCAAAAAATTCACTTTTTCTTTTTTGTATTCTTTGGTCGCACTCTACATGAGTGCGTGGATTGAAATAAACGGTAATTTATTGCCTTGTATTAACACGCAACCCGTCGCACTCTACATGAGTGCGTGGATTGAAATATCATAGCTAGTGTTCCACGTCGGGTTTTCTTGGTCGCACTCTACATGAGTGCGTGGATTGAAATATTCTTATACGTAAAAAAATAAAGGGGTGATCAGTCGCACTCTACATGAGTGCGTGGATTGAAATTCGAACTATTGACGTGAACTTAGATGCTCAATGGGTCGCACTCTACATGAGTGCGTGGATTGAAATTTTGAATACAATCAAAATAATGAAATCGATACCGGGTCGCACTCTACATGAGTGCGTGGATTGAAATTGAAAAACAGTTGAAAACAAGAATCAAAAAGTTGTCGCACTCTACATGAGTGCGTGGATTGAAATAGTGGACGCCTTACACAAAGATTATTAGTTGGTGTCGCACTCTACATGAGTGCGTGGATTGAAATATCCAAAGAATAGTTTTTTGTCAATTCTCCTGTTGTCGCACTCTACATGAGTGCGTGGATTGAAATCTTTTTATCTTGGTTGGCATTGTCAATTCCTAGTAGTCGCACTCTACATGAGTGCGTGGATTGAAATCCTCTGAATCCGTTTGAGAATTCGGCTCGGAAATGTCGCACTCTACATGAGTGCGTGGATTGAAATTTACTTATTGAGATGCCGAACCATTTATCCATCTTGTCGCACTCTGCATGGAGTGCGTGGATCAATATGACAATATGGGAGGTTAGTCGTTGCTGCTTTTTTGTGTTTTCTAAGGTCAATTGATGAAAAAAATTTGTATCTGTATATGATTTTTTTATTTTGCTCAATATTATATTGTTGAAGAAATTTTAACTCTGTGTTAGGGTATCTTGGTATCAATCTAGACGACATACTCGCTTTACAAAGATTTGCTCTATAAATAAGAATCATACCACTTAAATTTACAAAATCTCTTAAATCAATTATAATAACCACGCATTTTGTGCTTAGGAGAGTTTTTATTGAATTCAATGGAGGGAGATTTTGTATGATTCAATTTTTTCAAAAGAATATAGAACCAAATAAAAAACTAAAGACTTTTGAAATGATCATCCTTGTCCTATTGATCATTGGGTCAATTGTTTCGTATGGAGTAGGATTATCGAAAGTGCATTCAAATGTAGGAAATCTTCAATTTGTTCAAAGTATGCAAATGACACGTGATACGGAACTGGAAGATTATGATGGTGAAGAAAATTCGATGTGTGATGTGACATATCGAAATGGTGATAAAGAATTGGTTATTACGTTGCCTTATGAAGAGTATGAGCGGCTAGATTCTGACACTATTACTGCATATGAGTTTGAAAGTGCCAATGGAACAAAGCTTTATTTTGATCATGAAGATGTCAGTCAACAAGAGGCACAGTATTCTTATGAACAAACAATGGCCAATCAATCCATGCCAATTTTTAACTTTGCCAACGCATCAATCATCCTGGTCCTATCTCTTTTGATCATGATGCTGTTTTCAAGACAATTTACGACCTATGAGAAATCTTGGTTTATGTCGATCATGGTATTGGCTACCATATTCTCCGTTTTATTCCCGGAAGAAAGTGCAAATGGAATCAACGGAATTCTGATCATGTGGCTGTATCTACTGGATACCTTCTTAAATATTTTGTGTGAACTTCTAATATCGAAACAATCCAGGTATAATTTCTTAGTTTCAGTACTGGTGGAAATCACTGAAATTGTCATGTCTCTCGTCTTGATGTACCGTTTTGCGACACTGGCAACGACATTGTTGTTTTGGTTGCCAATCGACATCATCAGTTACATTAACTGGTCAAGGCATAAGGACGAGGAAGAAAGTGAATTAACAGTTGTTCGTCGCTTAAAAGGCTGGCAGGAAGTACTGGTGATTGCCGGAATTATCGTATGGACAGTAGTTATTGGATACTTTATCAGTGGATTGGATATTACTACAGATTTCTATCATAATCAGACACTGGAAACAGCTGTCGTCTATATTGATGCTTGTGCTTCTGCTGTTGGTATTGCCAATGGATTGTTTATCTTTTTTAGATTTAGAGAACAATGGATTGCCTGGTATATTTGTGCAGCTTTAGAAGCGGTGATCAACATTATTTCTGGACAGTATGTGTTATTGATCCTAAAACTGGGATACTTTACCAATACAACATACGGATATATTAAATGGAGCAAATATATCAAATCCCATCAGGAACAGGAGAAACTATCGATCTTCTGATAAATTCTTGAGGATATGATTTAGAACTGATACAATAAATTATGTAGAAAATAAGAAATGGGAGTGAAAATTATGGCTATTTCTGCAGGAGATTTTAGAACAGGATTAACATTGATCGTAGATGGAGATCCATGGCAGGTTTTAGATTTTCAACATGTAAAACCGGGAAAGGGAGCTGCCATCTTAAAGACAAAGATGAAGAACTTAAAAACAGGTAATACACAAGAACGAAATTTTAACGCTTCAACAAAATTTGAACAGGCACAAATTTCTAAGAAGACAGCACAGTACTCTTACCAGGCCGATAATACTTACTATTTTATGGATATGGAAACATACGATACTTATGAACTGAGTGAAGATCAGGTTGGATTCAATAAGTATTTTATCGTTGAAGGGGCAGAGGTTTCTTTGATGTTCTTTGAAGGCGACTTGTTATCTGTATCCGTGCCGGAAAAAGTTGAATTGACAGTAGCCGAAACAGATGCGGCTATCAAGGGAGCACCGTCTAACCAGACCAAAGATGCTGTGACCGATACAGGACTTTCATTACGAGTTCCACAGTTCATCGAGCCAGGTGAAAAAATTATTGTATTCTCAACAGATGGGAAGTATGCAGGAAGAGCTTAATCGGCTCTTCTTTTTCACATTATGAATAAAGTCGTTTTAATTACCGGCGGGGCCTGTGGTATCGGCAGAGCTATCGCCTTAGAATTAGCCAAAAATAAATATAATATCGTGATTAACTATCTGACTTCACAAAAAGCAGCACTATCTTTAGAAGAAGAAATCGTGCAAACCTATGGAGTGCGTTGCATGTCGATTCGTGCGGATGTTTCTGATGTGGAACAGGTCGATCAGATGGTGACGAAAATAGAAAAAGAACTGGGCGGTGTTGACATCTTGATCAATAATGCGGCAATCGATCTTTCTAATTTATTCCATTTGAAGAATGCAGAGGAATTTCGCCGAACGCTGGATGTGAATGTGGTCGGTGCTTTTAACTGCAGCAAACGTGTATATCGATATATGTTGGATCAGGAGTATGGTCGAATTATAAATATTGCTTCTACAAATGGGATCAATACATATTATCCGATGTGTATTGATTACGATGCTTCCAAAGCGGCTTTGATTTCCGTGACACATAATTTAGCTTTTGAGTTTGCTCCCTATATTCATGTGAATTGTATTGCGCCGGGATTCATCGGAACAGAAAATGAGTTGGATGGCTATGATGAAGAATTTTTAAAAGAAGAAGTGGAGAAAATCATGGTAAAGCGATATGGTGATCCAAAGGAAGTAGCCTATCTTGTAAAGTTTTTGATCAGTGAGGAAGCGGATTATATAAACAATACTGTTATACGAATCGATGGCGGCCAGGTAGGCAGTTGCTAAAATGAAGGTGGAATACGTTAAAGCTTATTTTTAATGATTGTGGCTTTAGATTTGTCAGTTTTGATTCTTTGAATATGGATGAGTTAAATCCAAAAACGAATTTGAAAACTATTGATAGAATAAGAAACATTAATTTGATTGAGTATCATCTAAGTTTAGATAGAAACTATATGAGGCTCAATCATTTTTTTGTTAGTAAAATGTTTTTGTTTGTAGCATACTTAATAATATAAAGTGTTGAATAAAAAAGTTATATACATAAATAATGTCATAATGCATGAGATAATTAAAAAAAAGAATGCATTACAATGATAATAGGAGGACGAAATTATGGACTACATTGCACATGCAATCGAGGGGACAGAGATTGAACAAAAGTTGATTGATCATTTACAAAACACAGCTAAGTTATCAGCTGCATTTGCTAAAGAGTTTAAAGCGGAGGATTGGGGGTATATCTGTGGTCTGTTACATGATATAGGTAAATATTCGGATGCATTTCAAAAAAGAATTCGAAATGAAGGACCTAGAGTAGATCATTCTACGGCAGGAGCAAAGGAAGCACATAAAATGCGATTGGATCCAGTAGCTTATTGTATAGTGGGGCATCATTCTGGCATGCCGGATACTGGAGAACTTGCAGATGGTTGTGATTCGACGAGTCTTATGGCTAGATTAAATAAGTTTGTTTCAAATTACAGCGGGTTTAAGAAAGAATTAGTATTGCCAACGACACCTGATAAATTAAATTTTCAATTTGAAGTTAAACAACAATACTTTATCTTAAGTGTTTTTACAAGAATGCTCTTTTCCTGTTTGGTAGATGCAGATTTTTTGGATACAGAATCTTTTATGAAACAAGGCGAAGTTAACAGAAGTATGGGAGAATCTTTACAGTTTTTACAAAGAAAGTTGATGGAGCATATCCAAACGTGGTTGAAAAATGAGGATTTAAGTACAGTGAATGGTCATAGAAGTCAGATATTAAGAAATTGTATTGAGCAGGCATCTGGAGAACGTGGCTTTTATAAAATGACAATGCCTACGGGGAGCGGAAAAACAATAGCTTCATTAGCTTTTGCGCTTAATCATGCGGTTAAAAATAATATGAAACGTATTATTTATGTAATTCCTTATACGAGCATAATTGATCAAAACGCTAAAGTCTTTAAAGATATATTGGGCAAAAACAATGTCTTAGAGAATCATTCACAAGTTGAATTTAAAGACACAGAAGAGTTAAAGATGAATCAGTTGGCATCGGAAAATTGGGATGCTCCAATAGTAGTTACTACAAATGTTCAGTTTTTTGAATCTTTATTTTCCAATCGATCTTCAAAATGTAGAAAGCTTCACAATATTGCCAACAGTGTCATTATATTTGATGAAGCGCAAATGCTACCGGTGAATTATCTAAAACCGTGTGTGGCAATGATGGAAGAACTAGTTAGAAATTATAAATGTACAGAAGTTTTATGCACAGCCACTCAACCTGTTTTAGATTCGTTATTTTCTGGGCATATAAAAATAACAGAGTTGTGTCCAAATCTTAAAGAACAATTTGAATTCTTTAAAAGAAATACGATTCAGGACATGGGAGATGTCATGGAAGAAGATATCGTAGAGAGTTTAAGAAACGAAAACAGAGCTTTATGTATTGTGAATACACGAAAACGTGCACAAATGGTTTATAATCAAATTAAAGGTGAAGGGGTTTACCATCTTTCTACGACCATGTACCCACAACATCGTATAAAGGTGATTTCAGAAATTAAAAATAGATTAAAAGATAGAAAGAAGTGTGTAGTTGTTTCTACGAGTTTGGTAGAAGCAGGAGTTGATTTTGATTTTCAGAATGTATATCGAGAGATAGCCGGATTAGATTCAATTTTGCAGGCTGCTGGTCGATGCAACCGTGAAGGTAAAGAGTTGGCTGATAATTGTAACGTATATGTTTTCTGTCTGAATGAAAAAGTAAATAATGAAATGAATAGAAGGATTTCGGCGACGAAAAGTACTATGAGAGAGTGTTCTAATTGGAGTGAACCAAATACAGTTCGTGAATATTTTGAGACACTTTTACATCATGAAGAAAGTAACATAGACCAAAAAGGAATTATGGATCAATTTAAAGAGGGGGTTTTTAACTTTAAACAGGCAGCCGAAGATTTTAAAATGATAGAAAGTGATACATATACAATTTTGATACCTGTTGAAGATAAAGCAAAAGAAGTTAGAGATGCGTTAAAATTCAAGGGTTATACTAAAGAACTTATCCGACAAGCGGGCCATTACAGTGTTCAAGTTTATGAAAATGATTTTGAAAATATGTATGGAGCAGGCATGTTACAAGAAGTGTCGGATAGTTTGGATAAATTTTATGAACTAGCTGATTTAACACATTATACAGAAGAAATGGGCCTTTCCTTAAATATAGGGAGTGGAGAAGCAATTGTGATGTAGCGGTAAAAACAAAGAGAGGCTCGAAGGCCTCTCTTTGTTTCTTTGGGAATCAACAATAAGCACATATTTCAATCCACAACCATAAAATGATTGACAGAAATAAAATAGCATATCTTTTAAAAATATAAAAGAAAATAATATTGTTAGAATATGATATCGAGAATAATTAAATATCTTATTGACAAACAAGAGTATAGTGTTAATATTAAATTACAATAATAAACACATGAAAATTAAATATTAAACTTATTGGATAAGTTTCCGTACTATCTCAGCGTTGAACACATTAAACTTTTTGGAAGGAGAAAAAGTGTATGCCAGAAACAAAAGATGATTCGTTGTTTTATACGTGTAGCTTAATTGAATTTATAGGAAGAGAACAAAAGATAGAAAGAAGGGAGGTTGTAGATCGATTAAGACAGGAAACAATAGAACATATATTTGACTTTGCGGACGTACTTCATTGTGAACCGATAAAAAAAGTAGCAATTGAATATATTGAAAAATGTAATATAGTTCCCGGACAATATGATAACGTTTCAGATTGTAATATACTGTTCCGTCATATTGGGATATAGGTAAAGTGTATTCCAGGTTGATTTCTGATTTGTTTGAAGAACAAGAGTATGTAAAAGGATTATGGCAAGTATATCATTCATGGATCAGTGATTTATTATCCGATTATAATACAGATTTTTATTATCAATCTAGAGGTTATATAGCGGAGTGCTATAGACAAAACAAGGTTCTAAGCTGAGATAGAGACTTCTTATAGATCAGTTGATGGAATGGAGGTGAGAAATATGTCAAAAGGAGTAAAGATAAATGTGTGGGGCAGTTATGCATTGTTTTCAAGACCGGAGATGAAGGTAGAAAGATGTTCATATGATGTCATGACACCATCAGCTGCAAGAGGTATTCTGGAAGCTATATACTGGCACCCGGGATTGAAGTGGATTATTGACAAAATCTATGTTAAAAATCCGATTGTTTTTACTAGCGTACGAAGAAATGAGGTCAAAAGTAAACTTTCGGCAAGTAACGCTTTGACTGTAATTAAAGGAGGTAAAAAGCCTATTTATATTTCAACAAAAAGCGATATTGTACAACGTTCATCAAGGATACTTCAAGATGTTTCTTATGTGATTGAAGCACATTTCGAGATGACAGATAAAGCGAATTCGTCGGATAATCCTGGAAAATTTAAAGATATTATTATGCGAAGACTGAAAAGAGGGCAGTGCTTTCATGCTCCATATTTTGGTTGTAGAGAATTCCCGGTGAATTTTTCGCTGTGTGAAGATGAAGTGATTGAAAGTTATTATGCCGATGAAGAAAGCAAGGATTTAGGATACATGCTTTATGACATTGATTATTCTGATCCAGAAAACTTACAGCCGATGTTTTTCAGAGCGATTATGCATAATGGAGTCATTGATCTTAGAGATTGTGAGGTGATTCGATGATTTTGCAGTCATTGACACAATATTATGAAGAATTGGTCAAGCGAAATGAAGTTACAAGTGAGGGATGGTGCAAAGCAAAAGTATCATTTGCGTTGAACATTAATGAAGATGGAAGTCTTTTTGACATCATTCCTAAAAGCTCAGAAAAGATAAAAGGGAAGAAAACGGTCAAGGTTCCTGCAGAAATTGATGTACCACAGATGGTAACGCGTAGTGGAATCAAACCTAATTCAAATTTTCTCTGTGATAACGCAAAGTATTTTCTAGGCCTAGATGAAAAAGAAGATTCTCAGAGGGCAAGAGATTGCTTTGAAGCGGCTAAACAAAAACATATTGAAATTTTACAAAATGTAGAAACACCAATGGCCAAAGCAATAGTAAATTTTTTTACATCATGGAAGCCTGAATTTTGTAAAACTAATCCATATGTGCAAAGGTACCGAGAAGAACTTTTGGCGGGTGGAAACCTTGTTTTTGAGATGGACAAGTCCGATGCGGTGAAAGATTCAGCTATTCAGTTTGCGTGGAATCAATATAGAAATAGGGAGGACCAAGGTGAGATAGGGATCTGTCTTGTGACAGGACGAAGAGAACCTATAGCCAGGACCCATATGCTTATCAAAGGGGTTCCGGGTGCTCAGTCCAGTGGAGCTGCTCTAGTTTCTTTTAATGCTGATTCATTTTCATCATACGGCAAAGAACAAAGCTATAATGCACCGGTAAGCACGCATGCTGTTTATGCATATACAACAGCCTTGAACTATTTATTGTCAAATAGTGAGTATGCTTCTAGATTAGGAGATATGATGGTTGTTTGTTGGGCAAAAAGTGCTGAAGCTGAATATCCAAAGGTGTTTTCTTGGAGTATGGCACCTACATTGGATAATCAAAAAACTGTTTCGGGTGTCTTTAAGAATCTTTCAAAACATAGAATGATCAACTTAGATGGTATTGAATTAGATCCAAATCAGGAATTTTATGTTTTAGGACTATCACCTAATGCGGCTAGACTGGTTGTACGTCTTTTTTATATGGATAGCTTTGGAAATGTATTAAAGAATATTGCCAATCATTATAAAAGGATGGAAATAATACATCCAAGTTATGAGCAAAGTTATTATTTAGGTGTTTGGCGAATGTTACAGGAAACGATCAACCAAAAATCTAAGGATAAAAATCCGCCATCAAATCTGCCGGGAGCTGTTATGCAGGCGATTCTTTCGGGAGGGCGGTATCCGGAAGAGTTGTACTATAATACTTTAATGCGTATCCGTGTAGAACAAGGAAATATTACATCAGGCCGTGCAGCTATTATTAAGGCTTGCCTGATACGAAATTACAAATTGGAGAAGGGAGACGATTTTGTGGAATTAAATGAAAATTGTACGAAAGTACCTTACATTTTAGGAAGAACCTTTGCGCTATTAGAATGGATTCAGGAAATGGCAAATCCCGGAATCAATACAACAATTAGAGATCGTTACTTTAATTCAGCCAGTGCTACACCAGCTGTGGTATTTCCTACATTGTTGAAATTGGATATGAGTCATATGAATAAACTGAAAAAAGATCCAGAATCAATGAAGAGAAACTTTGCCAGAAGACGTGAAGACGAATTAACAGACTTATTGGGCAAAATTAAAGAGTTCCCAAATCGTTTGGATTTGGAACAGCAGGGCCAGTTTATCTTAGGGTATTATCACCAGAAACAGGCTCGCTATAATCAAGGAGGACAAGAAAATGAGTGAAGTAATTAAAAATAGATATGAATTCATCGTATTATTCGATGTTGAAAATGGAAATCCAAACGGGGATCCGGATGCAGGAAATATGCCGAGAATTGACCCAGAAACAGGATATGGTATTGTCACAGATGTATGTCTAAAAAGAAAAATTCGAAATTATGTAGATACGGTAAAAGAAGGAGAAGAAGGGTATCGCATTTATATTCGAGAAGATGCACCTTTAAATACTAAAGATGAAGAAGCACTAGAGTATCTACAAATTGAAGATACAAAGCAGTTAAAGAAAACAGATCCAGATGCTGAGTTAAAAATTCGCGATTTTATGTGTAAGAATTTTTATGATATTCGTACCTTTGGGGCTGTGATGACTACTTTTGTAAGAGCTAAATTGAATTGCGGACAAGTTAGAGGGCCGGTACAGTTAAGCTTTGCACGCAGTGTTGATCCTATTATTAGTCAGGAAGTAACGATTACCCGTATTGCGATTACAAAAAAAGATGCTTCTGCAGAGAAAGCAACAGAGATGGGAAGAAAAAATATTGTGCCATATGCTTTATATAGAGCAGAAGGATATATTTCAGCAAACTTGGCTAGAAAAACAACAGGCTTCACAGAAGAAGACCTGGATCTTTTATGGGATGCGATTATCAATATGTTTGAAAATGATCATTCAGCAGCACGTGGTAAAATGGCGGTTCGAAGACTCATTGTGTTTAAACACAGTAAAGAATTAGGTGATTGTCCGTCTTATAAATTATTTGATGCGGTTGAAGTATGTAAAAAACCAGATGTTGTATATCCTAGAAAATATTCGGATTACGAAGTAAATGTAGACAAGAACCAAATCCCAGAAACTGTAGAGGTAATGGATAAGATATAATGGAATACCGAGAAGATGAATACCTGATGCTTTCAGGTATTCAACATTTTGCTTTTTGTCGAAGACAATGGGTGCTGATTCATATTGAACAACAATGGGAAGAAAATACTCGTACAGTTATCGGAGAATTGATGCATAAAAAGGTACATGATCCTTTTGTAAAAGAAAAAAGAAAAGATATTCTTCTTGTTAGAAGCTTACCGGTTTATTCAAGGACAATGGGTGTAAGTGGAGAATGTGATCTTGTTGAGTTTTGTAAAGATGAAGATGGTATTCATTTAAATGGACATAGAGGAACTTATTCTGTTTTTCCAGTGGAGTATAAAAAAGGCAAACCTAAAGCAACTAAAGAGGACATTCTTCAGCTTGTGGCACAAGCGATATGTTTGGAAGAGATGTTCTGCACAGAAATCCCAGAAGGAGCTATATTCTATGGTGAGACTCGTCATAGAGAAAATATTGTTATCGATGAGGACTTGAAAAAAGAAGTTCGAAAAATGTTTGAAGAAATGCATCAGTATTATTCAAGATCTTATACACCTAAGGTTAAATTTAGTAAAAGTTGCAATGCTTGCTCTTTAAGAGAGGTTTGCGTTCCTAAATTAGGAAAAAAGAAATCTGTAAAAGAGTACATAAATAATATGCTGGAGGATGAAGTATGAAAAAGCTATTAAATACTTTGTATGTTACTTCAGAAGATAGTTATTTGTCTTTGGATGGAGAAAATGTTGTCGTGATCAATGGTCAAAAAGAAATAGGCAGACTACCTTTACACAATTTAGAAGGAATTGTGTCTTTTGGCTATAGAGGAACAAGTCCGGCGTTGATGGGAAAGTGCGCAGATGAAGGCATTTCCTTGACATATTTAAATCCACAAGGGCGGTTTCTAGCAAGAATTAACGGCCCAATTAAAGGCAATGTTATTTTGAGGCATCAACAATTTCAAACATCAATACATCCTGAAAAGAGTTTAGACATCGCAAAAAATTGCTTAATAGGAAAAGTATATAATGCGAGATGGGTTTTAGAGAGAGGGTTAAGGGACCATAGAGTGCAAATAGATGAAGAAAAGGTAGGAAAATCATCCACTTTTTTGATACATTCTATCCAGCTTATTCAAAGCTCTAAAACTATAGATGAGTTAAGAGGTCGGGAAGGAGAAGCAGCTAGTGTATATTTCTCTGTTTTTGATGAATTAATATTACAACAAAAAAAGAGTTTTTATTTTCACAATCGAAGCAGAAGGCCTCCAATGGACAATGTTAATGCTATGCTTTCATTTGCTTATACCTTATTGTCAAACTCTTATACTGCGGCATTGGAGACGGTTGGTTTAGATCCGTATATAGGATTTTTACATACAGAAAGACCAGGAAGGGCATCTTTAGCGCTAGATATGATGGAAGAACTTAGATCAGTATTTGCAGATCGTTTTGTACTCACTTTAATCAATAAGAAAATCGTGACTAACAAGGGGTTTAGCAAAAAAGAAAATGGAGCAGTTTTGATGACAGATGATACTAGAAAGACTTTTATTGCAGAATGGCAAAAGAAGAAAAAAGAAGTAATAGTTCATCCGTTTCTTAATGAAAAGGTTGAGTGGGGGATGGTACCACATATACAATCACTGTTATTGGCTAGATATTTACGGGGTGATTTAGATGAGTACCCACCGTTTATGTGGAAGTAATAATTATGTTGGTGCTGATAACTTATGATGTAAATACAGAAACTGCTTCGGGTAAGAAAAGATTAAGACAGGTTGCAAAACAATGTGTTAATTACGGTATAAGAGTCCAAAATTCTGTTTTTGAATGTAAGATAAGTAGTCACGAAATGATTTTATTCAAAGAGAAACTGCTAGAGATAATAGATGAAGAAACAGATAGTTTGCGATTTTATTATCTGGGGAAAAGTTATAAGACTAAAATTGAGCATTATGGAAAAGATCTTGGCTATAATGTTGATGATACCTTGATTTTATAAGTGCGAATGGTAAGCTCACATAAAAATGTCTTTTGATTCGCACTTAAAAAGATAATATTTTATCTTTTTTTGATTTACATTTTATTTTTTTAAATATAAAGTGTAAACAAATAAAGTGTTTAGAGCAATATAATAGCGAAAATACTCGTTTTTTGCAGTCGCACTCTTCATGGAGTGCGTGGATTGAAATACCGAAAATGATGAACATCCGACAATAACAAACTGTCGCACTCTTCATGGAGTGCGTGGATTGAAATATAGGCTTACTAGACACATGTGAACCAACGTGCAAGTCGCACTCTTCATGGAGTGCGTGGATTGAAATTCCTTTTGTCTTGAATCTTTTAATAGCATCTTTTGTCGCACTCTTCATGGAGTGCGTGGATTGAAATATTTGGTCTAAATGCATAATAATCTGTAATGCTATGTCGCACTCTTCATGGAGTGCGTGGATTGAAATAAGTGCTATTTTAGGATCGTTGGATGTATTTGGGTCGCACTCTTCATGGAGTGCGTGGATTGAAATAAGAATATCTCCACCTCATTAGGTATATACATATGTCGCACTCTTCATGGAGTGCGTGGATTGAAATTCTACTTGGGATGGTGGAGTTACACCACCACAACCGTCGCACTCTTCATGGAGTGCGTGGATTGAAATCACAATCACCGTCATAGATTGCAATATGTGTATAAGGTCGCACTCTTCATGGAGTGCGTGGATTGAAATCGGTTTAGGCCGAGATCATACGCTATGTCTGCCGTCGCACTCTTCATGGAGTGCGTGGATTGAAATTCTCGTGTTACTGATGAGGCTTAATAATGAAGTAGTCACACTCTTCATGGAGTGCGTGGATTGAAATCAACAGAGATTTATATTCGTGAAAATCCATACGGTCGCACTCTTCATGGAGTGCGTGGATTGAAATCATTTATAACAGGTATGTTTATATAACCTTTATGTCGCACTCTTCATGGAGTGCGTGGATTGAAATATTAATAACAAACATTACGATAGTATATTGTCGCGTCGCACTCTTCATGGAGTGCGTGGATTGAAATCACGCTTCGGCTATGGCCTCCTGCCCCAAGACAAGCGTCGCACTCTTCATGGAGTGCGTGGATTGAAATATTTCTACTTGTAGGATGCTCGGCGAAAGAAAACCCGTCGCACTCTTCATGGAGTGCGGGGATTGAAATTTTGAATTTGCCAAAGCCGCATTAACATGTCCAGGGTCGCACTCTTCATGGAGTGCGTGGATTAAGAATTTGATTAGATAGCTATCAATGTTAACTCGTATCTATAGTCTTTGAAATGCACGTTTTGTGCATTTTTTTTCATCTTTATATTGATTCCTGTATTAAACCATGTATAATAATTTTGTTTCTTTAAATAAACTAAAAGTTTAGTGTTAGAAAACAAGGGAGAGATGTTATGAAGATTGGATCAAAGATAAAAGAACTAAGAATTCGTAATGGCTTGACACTGGAAGAGCTAGCTTCTCGCAGTGAACTGACGAAAGGTTTCCTGTCTCAATTAGAGCGAGATTTAACATCTCCGAGCATCTCTACATTGGAAGATATTCTAGAGGCATTGGGAACAAATTTAAGCGAGTTTTTCCATTCCACACCGGAAGAACAGTTAACGTTTGGAAAAAATGACTTTTTTGTTGATGAAAGAGATGAGCATACTGTGGAATGGATCGTTCCTAATGCACAAAAAAATGAGATGGAGCCTATCCGCATCACGATTCATCCCGGATGCAGTTCATTCATTATGAAGGCAAACGAGGGACAGGAGTTTGGTTATGTTCTTAGTGGACAGGTCGAATTGGTGATGGGGAAGAAAATCTATCGCCTTAAATCTAAAGAGACTTTTTATCTCAATGGAGCACGCAGCCATTTTATTAAAAATACCGGAAAAAAGGATGCAGTACTTTTATGGGTGGTAACGCCACCTATGTTTTAGAAAAGAAAAGGGGAAGTATTATGGAGAACGAAAAGAATAAACTGATTCAGTTCAAAAATGTTGTGAAAGATTTTGATGGGCAAATCGTATTAAAAGGCATTGATCTTGATATCTATGAAAATGAATTCGTCACATTATTAGGCCCTAGTGGTTGTGGTAAAACAACTCTTCTTCGTATCTTGGGAGGGTTTTTAGAACCTACGGAAGGCCAGGTCATTTTTGATGGACAAGATATATTGAAATTACCTCCTTATAAAAGAGAATTAAATACAGTCTTCCAGAAATATGCTTTGTTTCCACATATGAACGTATACGACAATATTGCGTTTGGATTAAAAATAAAGAAGATGAGCAAAGACATTATTGAACAAAAAGTAATGAAGATGTTAAAACTTATTAATTTGGAGGGATATGAAAAGAAAAATGTAACGCTTCTTTCCGGAGGACAGCAACAACGTGTTGCGATTGCCCGGGCTCTGGTCAACGAGCCATCGGTATTGCTTTTGGATGAACCTTTGGGTGCACTGGATCTTAAATTACGTAAAGAGATGCAATACGAATTAAAACGCATTCAACAAGAAGTGGGTATCACATTTATCTTTGTAACACATGACCAGGAAGAGGCTTTAACGATGTCTGATAAAATCGTAGTCATGAAAGAGGGTGAGATCCAACAAGTAGGAACGCCGCAGGATATTTATAATGAACCTGTGAATCGCTACGTAGCCAACTTTATCGGAGAAAGCAATATTGTTCCGGGGCGTATGTTAGAAGATAAAAAGGTGCGCTTTGATGATATTACTTTTGATTGTGTGGATGTAGGATTTAAGGAAAATGAACCGGTGGACGTTGTGATCCGTCCGGAAGATATAGATATTGTACCGGTGGATCAGGGTAAAATGACAGGTACGGTGGAAAATGTATTGTTTAAGGGCGTTCATTATGAAGTCATGGTCGAAACAGTACCTGGGACACACGTAACGGTAAACATGCATGTACGCAAAAATGAGAATATTTTAAGTGAAGATGGCAAAGAGGCTATAAGTGCGAATGATTTCTATCTGGATTTGGAAGACATGAAAGATATTGATGACAAGGAAATTGTAGCACGTGCTGATGCACAGGCCTGGAACCCACAAACGGATGAATATATCTCTATCAAGGTCGATACAGATCTGAAAGAAGAAATTGGTGAGTACAGTGTCACTTTCTCTACTGGTTCAGGATTGCAGGTCACACGTAAGATTTGGGTTATAGATCAAAGAGTGGTTGAAAATAAAAAGGCGAATGAAGCTGTCAGCGCTTTTAACTTTTTTAAATCCAAAGATGAAATCTCTGAATCGCCGGCTTTAGATACAGATTTGAAAACATGGGCCAATGCGCAAGGGTGGAAATTAGATAATGAAGAAGAAACGATTGACCTAAGTGTTGATTATGATTTTGACCCGGAGAACATTACGGAGGGAGTATATAAAGTTACTTTCTGGACAACCGGACGTGAATTTAAAATTCATACAACGGATTTTGTGGAAGAAGGAAAAGAAGTCGGACTGACTTTCTTCCCGGAAGATATTCATGTTATGGAGAAGATGGGATTCTAATGCGCAATTTCAGACAATTGGCCATTCCTTATATAGTTTGGGCCGTTTTGATGCTGTTTCTTCCGATGCTGTTGATCTTATTGTATTCTTTAATGTCACAGGGAAACAGTATTGTTTCTTTTCAGTTAACTTTTAATAACTATATAAAGTTTTTTACAGATCCGGATTTTTTACTGATTCTATGGCGTTCATTGGGCATTGCACTGGAAACAACGGTGATCTGTTTGGCGATCGGATATCCTATTGCTTATTTTATTTCGCGAACTTCACAGAAAACGCAAAATATTTTGATTTTAGCAATTACGCTGCCGATGTGGATCAATATGTTGGTTCGTACATATGCCTGGATCGGTATTTTATCCGGTGATGGGCTTGTTTCCAGCATTTTAAGTTTGTTTGGCTTGGAAAACACGGAGCTTCTCTATACACAAACAGCTGTTTTGATTGGTATGGTTTATAACTTTTTGCCATTTATGATTTTACAGATTCACACTTCTTTAACAAAGATGGATAAAAGTTTGCTGGAGGCTGCCAGTGATTTAGGAGCGAATCGAGTACAAACTTTTTTGCGTGTGATCTTTCCTTTATCTTTATCCGGGGTAGTGAGTGGGATTACGTTGGTTTTCTTGCCGGCCGTATCTTCGTTCTTTATTCCTAAGTTGTTAGGGGGAGGACAGTTCTTCCTGATCGGTAATGTGATCGAAAATCAATTTATTACTGTGGGGGAATGGAATTTTGGATCTGCGATTTCTATGATCATGGCGGTAATCATGATGTTGTTGATGATGGTGGTTCGTAAAGTGGACGCCCGCGTAGGAACACAGGAGGACTAACCATGCCAAAAGAAAGAAAATTAATAGGTAAGGTGTTGACGATCTTAGGTATTGCGTTTTTCTATCTACCCATTGTATTTATGATCGTATTCTCCTTTAATGAATCGAAATCATTAACACATTTTACCGGTTTTTCGACAAAGTGGTACCAGGCTATGTTGGAAAACCACAGCATGATGGAATCTTTATATGTTACGATCGTCATTGCCTTACTGGCCACACTGATATCGACTATCATTGGTACGATTACAGCCATAGGTCTTTCTCGGTCTCGTAAGATTATCAAAAATCTGGTGCAGCAAATCAATGATTTCCCATTGATGAATCCGGAAATTGTTACTGCCATTGGTTTGATGTTGTTGTTTATTACGCTGCAGGTGGAAAGGGGATTTACAACTTTGTTGTTAGCTCATATTTCCTTCTGCATTCCCTATGTGATGTTGAGTGTGATGCCAAAAATTCGTAGTTTGGATCCGAATTTAGCGGATGCGGCTATGGATTTAGGATGTACACCGTTTCAGGCGTTGTATAAAGTCATTGTTCCGCAAATCATGCCGGGTATCGTATCGGGTGCACTGATTGCCTTTACCATGTCTTTTGATGATTTTATTATCAGTTACTTTACAACGGGTGGAGGTGTTAAGAACTTAAGTATCATTGTTTATACAATGTCTAAACGTGTGAATCCAAGTATCAATGCAATCAGCACGCTGGTTGTCGTATTTATTACCATTGTATTGGCATTAGTCAATATCTTGCCAATCGTTGCCAGGAAAAGAGCCGGTAAGCCTAAAAATAAGCCGTTACGTTATGGGATTACAGCAATTATCGTCGCCTGTCTAGGCTTTGGCCTTTTCCAGTTTGGTTCATCAACAGGGAATAAGCCCTATGCAGGGCAGACTTTACATGTCTATAACTGGGGAGAATACACAGGTGAAAATGTCATTGGAATGTTTGAAGAGATGACCGGTGCTAAAGTAGTTATGGATATTTTTGACTCAAATGAACAAATGTATATCAATGTGGCAAACGGAGAAAGCTATGACATTTTAGTGCCTAGTGATTATATGATCGAACGTTTGATTCAAGAAGATCTTTTGATGAAACTTGATAAAAAGAAGATTCAACCGGCATTAGATCGTTATGTAGATGATGTGATTGGATTGCCGTATGATCCAAATAATGATTATTCAGTACCTTATTTCTGGGGAAGTGTAGGTATTGTATATGATAAAACGAAAGTTTCAGAAGAAGATTTGGAAAAAGAAGGCTATAACATATTCTTAGATCAGAAGTATAAAGGTGACATTTATTTATATGATTCAGAACGTGATTCCTTTATGATGGCTTTAAAAGCGCTTGGCTATTCTATGAATACAACCGATCAAAAAGAATTAGATGAAGCATATCATTGGCTTTTAGAATGTGTTGAAACCATGGAACCGGAAATCGTGACCGATGAAATTATCGATAATATGGCACAAGGGCGGAAAGCCTTGGGGTTGATCTACAGTGGAGATGCGGCCTACGTCATGAGTGAAAATGAGGATATGGGATTCTATATGCCGAAAAGTGGAACAAATTTGTGGAGTGATGCGATGGTTATCCCTAAAAATGCGAAAAATCCAGAACTTGCTTATGAGTTTATCGACTTTATCAGTGATTACGAGGCATCTATGGATAATTCCAGCTACGTAGGTTATACATCTTCGAATCAGGAAGTTTTTGATGAATTGTCCGGCAAGGATGGTTTGTATGAAGGAATCGATGCATATGTACCGCGTTCCGGCTACAAACTAGATGAAGTCTTTGAGTATCACGAGGATATACGAGTGATTATGGCCAATCTTTGGTCAAGAGTAAAAATTGCCGCCAGCAATGCACAATAAAGGAATTTTGAATAGAGTTTCTAAAAAAATAGAAACTCTATTTTTTTTGTACAACTTTTGGATTATTTCTAAAGAGTTTTAGCTGATCTGATCATATGTAAAATAGTATCGGCAGGTATCTTATTTGCAATATTATCCTGAGTAATATCATTATGTTGATGGACTTTCAAAAATAGAAAAGAATTGGAAGTTTGGCATTAAGAATCTGGAATCATAAAGAAAAAAGATATAGATAGAAAAACAGAAGGGACAGAAATACAGGCTCTGCAAAAATGATTTTAATATTTTGCCGATAAAAAAAATCCCGACTGTTGTGTCGGGGATTATCTTTGTTGGTCGATGCTTTGATACCCATAGAAAGGATGTACGGTTTGAATAGCCAAAGATGTATATTTGAAATCTTCTAGTTGTTCTTTCTGTACTCGAAAATCGGTGATCAACAGATCGAACACATCTGCTTTGGCAACGCTGAACTGGTGGATATTGGCAACTTTGGTCGCATCAGCTAAGAGAATCTTTTTTCCCGTGCAGCGAGAGATCATCGCTTCATTGATGGAAACTTCCGGCAGGATGGCTGTTGTCATTCCGATTTCGGCATCAATACCGCTGCAGCCTAAAAAGCTCTTGTCGGCAGAAACACGGTTGACGTTGTTTAAGGCAAAATCACCGACCATGCTTTCTTTGGGATATCGTATTTCTCCGCCGGTCAAGACAACAGTGATTTTTGGATCATGATCGATGAATAACGCTTTTCCATTATTGGTAATGACGGTCACGTGCTTGTCATGAATGTACCGAAGCATCAATAGCGCAGTTGAACTGGTGTTGATAAATATCGTGTCGCCCTCTTCTACCAGATTTGCCGCATATTTGGCGATCGCATGTTTATAAGGTTCATTATTGTCTTTGATCTGGTTGTTATCGACAAAGGATTGAATCAGTCTGGCTCCGCCATAATAGCGGATAACAGCTCCCATATCTTCCCAATATTGCAGATCGCGGCGTATGGTCAAAGGTGCTACATTAAGTTCTTTTGCCAGCTCTTCCACGTTCACTTTTCCTTGTATTTGGATCTTTTCCATGATTTTTTTACGTCGTGCATCGACGATTTCTTTACTCATTTTCATGATTTACCACCTCGATGATTTTTGAAGTTCCTCCGATTTCCCGAATCTTTTTTATACATTCTTCTTCCATGGAACGATTGTGCATGACTCTGCAAAGATTGCTGAACTGGTAATAATAATGAAGCTTTTCACGATTGTTCATGTTTTGTGTATTTGTCTTTTTAAAGCAGTTAAAGCTTTGCTTGTAGTCTTTTCTACTAAATAAGTAAAGGGCATCAATAAAGTCCCAATTATATAAAGGTGATAATTTGTGTCCCTTTACTTTGGCATCTTTCATACGGATGATCTTTGTATATTCTTCCTGAACAATTTTTGTATCTTTTAATAGAAAATGTGCATATAACTGGTTATAATGCCAGATCAGAAGATTATCTATATTTTGATGAAACATTTTATAATGAGTTTCCAATGTTTTTAACAGTGAAGAAGCATCTAACATATCGGCATAATACAAAGTGTCATAAATCACCTTAGAAGAATTATAAGCCTTAAATATATCTTTTTTTAAAAGATCATCATATTCTTTTTTCCCTTTTTGCGGCATCGCATCATAGGCAATCGTTTGAATTGCGTGTTGATATAAATGACGTAAATATTCAGCATAAAGCGCTATGGAAAATATCAGGATAAAAAGTATGCCAAATAATAATTTTTGACTGAACTTTTGTGCCGTCATGATAATATAGATAGAATAGATGGCAAAGATGATATAAATGATGCCCATAATAAAGTTGCGGGCTTCCTGTGGAAATGCGGCTCTTTTCATGGTGATGCCTCCTTATACTCGTATTATATGAATAAGAGTTCGTAAAGTCAACGAAAATTATTCAATTAAATATTCATATAAAATAAAGTAAGCGATTACAACAATCATAAAATGGTTAAAACGTTCATAAAATATGGTTGTCGTTTATTTCGAATTTTATTATAGTAAGACTGTCAAAACAACCATGGTTATTTGAAAGAGGAAAGAAGGGCAAAACGAGAATGAGCAAAGTAGATGAGATCACAAGAGAATCCTGGATCTTAGGCACATTCCCGGAATGGGGAACTTGGCTTAATGAGGAAATAGAACAGGAAGAAGTAAAACCGGGTACGGTGGCAATGTGGTGGTTAGGCTGTACCGGAATTTGGTTTAAAACACCACAGGCAAACATTACTGTCGATCTTTGGGCCGGTAATGGAAAAAGAACGCATGGCGATGGCAAAATGAAGGTAGGACATCAGATGGCAAATATGTGCGGATGCCGAAACATGCAGCCAAATTTAAGAGCTGTACCTTTCGTTATCGATCCATTTGCGATCAAACAGGTGGATGCGGTATTGGCTACACATTATCATCAGGATCATATGAGTGCAGAGTATGCCAGTCATGTTTTAAAAAGTGGTATGATGACTACAGATGAAAATGGAAAAGAAATGCCGGTTCCTTTTATCGGACCAAAAAAATCGGTCGAATTATGGCAAAAATGGGGTGTTCCGGCCGATCGATGCCTGACGGTTCGACCTGGAGATACCATTAAGATCAAAGATATCGAAATTGTTGTTTTGGATTCTTTTGACAGAACATGTATTGTCACAACGGATTCTACAGGCCCAGATCGTGAAGACCTCAGAGGAAAATGTCCAACAGATATGGATGATAAAGCGGTGAATTATCTGATCAAGACACCGGGCGGAAATATTTATCATTCCGGCGATTCTCATTATTCGATCTATTATGCGAAACACGGAAAAGATCATGATATCGATGTCGCATTTGGATCGTATGGAGAAAACCCTGTTGGAATGCAGGACAAAATGACTTCCATTGACATTTTGCGTATGGCGGAAGCTTTACAGACAGATGTAGTGATTCCAATCCACTATGATGTTTGGACAAATTTTAAAGCGGATCCACAGGAAATCAATTTGTTGTATAACTACAAAAAAGATGTGCTGGATTACAAATTCCATCCGTTTATTTGGGACGTAGGAGGAAAATATGTATATCCGACAGATAAGAACAAACGTATGTATCATTATCGCCGCGGTTTTGAAGATTGTTTTGAAGAGGAACAAAATATCCCATATCGTTCCTGTCTGTAATGCTTAAGGAAATTGTAGAAAAAGGGTTTTACACTTTTAAGGATTCATTTGCATCCTGGGAAGATGCAGTTCGCGGCAGTTATGAACCATTACAAAAGTGTAAGATAGTCGATGACACTTATATCAATAATGTGATCGAATGCGTAAAAAAATATGGACCATATATAGTCATTGTTCCAGGGATCGCCATGCCTCATTCAACAGAAGGCGCTGATGGATGTTATGGAACAGCGATATCTTTTATGAAAGTGGAAACACCGGTCGATTTTGATCCGCAGGACGAAGAGAAAAAGGCAACTTTGTTTTTCTCTTTGGCAGCCATGGATCATGAAGAACATCTAAAGAATATTCAAGCTTTGATGGAAACGTTAATGAATGAAGATATCGTCGAAGCATTGAATCAATGTAAGACACCGCAGGAACTAAAAGAAATCGCAGATCAGTTTGAATCATAATAATATAATTAGATAATAGGAAAGGTATAGGTTATGAACATAATAATGGGCATTTGGGATTTCTTTGCGGCCAATATCCTGACACAGCCGGCATACTTTATAGGGCTGATCGTCTTTATTGGATATTTATTGTTGAGAAAACCGGTATATGAAGCATTTTCAGGATTTATCAAGGCGACCGTTGGATATATGATCCTGGCGGTAGGTTCCGGTGGTTTGGTTAACAACTTCCGTCCTATTCTGGTTGGATTAAAAGATCGCTTTAATTTAGATGCCATGGTTATCGATCCATACTTTGGACAAAATGCGGTAACGGCAGGTTTACAGGAACAGTTTGCGAGAACATTCTCACAGGTCATGTTGCTGCTGTTGATCGCATTTATCATGAACCTGATTTTGGTACGTTTAAAGAAATGGACCAAGATGCGTGCCGTATTTACAACAGGGCACGTACAGATGCAGCAGGCGGCCACAGCTTTCTGGCTGATCTTATTCTGCTTCCCAACTTTAGGGGATACACAGATTTTGTTGATTATGGCTGTTGTTCTGGGCTTGTATTGGGCCGTGGGTTCCAACTTAACGGTTGAAATCACACAGGAGTTGACCGAAGGTGGAGGCTTTGCGATTGCGCACCAACAAATGTTTGGAATTGCTTTGTTTGGAAAGATTGCAGAGAAAATGCGCTCCAGCAAATCTAAGAGCCTGGATGAATTGAAGTTTCCTGGATTCTTATCCATCTTTAATGAAAATATGGTAGCCACTTCCATTTTGATGTTCTTGTTCTTTGGTGCCATCTTACTGGTGCTGGGGCAGGATTATCTGGTTGCCGGTGGATTTATGAAAGAAGGAGCCAATTTCTTCTTCTATATCATGACGACATCTTTAAACTTTGCGGTATATTTGGCAATTCTGCAGCTTGGTGTACGAACTTTCGTTACCGAGTTGACCAATTCGTTCCAAGGTATTTCAAATTCTTTCTTGCCAGGTGCTGTTCCAGGCATCGATTGTGCAGCGGTCTTTGGATTTGGTAGCGCCAATGCGGTAACCGTTGGATTCTTGATGGGTGCTTTAGGACAGTTTATTGCGATCATGACTTTATTGTTGATGAAATCACCGACACTGGTTATTGCCGGATTTGTACCGGTGTTCTTCGATAATGCGGTCATTGCGGTTTATGCGGATAAAAAAGGTGGTATCAAAGCAGCTTTGATTCTTCCATTCATCTGTGGTCTGCTTCAAGTATTTGGATCGGCTTTGATTGCCGGTTGGGTTGGACTTGCACAATACGGCGGCTACTTAGGTATGTTTGACTGGGCAACTGTATGGCCAATGTTTACCGTTGTCATGAAGTTTGCCGGCTATATTGGTGTTGCCATTGTCGTAATCGTATTACTTGCGATTCCACAACTGCAGTATCGTTCTCATCCGGATACATATTTCCTGATTACAGAAGACTATGATGCGTATCTGGAAAAGAAACAACAAAAAGAAGCTGCGAAGCAATAATCTATAAAAAGGGAAAGAGGAGAATAGTATGTCAAAGAAATACAAATTATTAGTTTGCTGCGGAAATGGAGCCGGCACAAGTATGATGATCAAGTTGAATGTGGAAAAGGTGACCAAGAAAATGGGGCTGGATGTACAGGAGATTCGTCATTGTGCGGTGTCTGAAGGAAAATCAGCGGCCAGTGGATACGATATCGTTCTGTGCTCTAAAAATTTTGTCAGTATGTTTGCCGATGCTGAAAAGAGGGGTACTAAGATCGTTGGCTTGAAAAATGTCATGTCAGCCAAGGAAATCGAAGAAGGATTACTCGCCGCAACAGCTGAATAACATAAAAAGCTGCCAACGGCAGCTTTTCTTATACCTAATTTTGATGAAAAAAGGAGAAAACAAAATGAAGATCGAGAAAAAACACTTAGACGATATCA
>OGOP01000562.1_pt1 | contig 32998 bp, 24 predicted proteins | sample 1552591 | NCBI WGS metagenome assembly OGOP01 (sample SAMEA2580120, study PRJEB22360) | human gut metagenome | biome: human gut; feature: human-associated habitat; material: faeces | place: Denmark | collected 2008/2010 | reverse complement strand
TCGGCGGGTTCTGAAAAATCCAGTGTACTTGGCGTACACGATTTTTCGGGTTCCGCCGAAAAAGCAAAATATCGCGAATTGTCGCCGTTTTGCTTAATTGTATTGGTTTTGAAGAAGATCGAGCATCTCCCTGCTCCCGCCGACAAGCAACGTGTCGCCGTCAAGCAAAGGCTCGTCCGCGGCGAAGTTGACGATGACGTCGTTGTCGCGCTCGACCGCAAGAACGTTGACGTCGTATTTTTTGCGGATATCCAGCGTCACAAGGGAGCTTCCCGCCCAACTTGACGGAAGTTCCATTTCGATAATGCTGTATTTGTTGCTTATGGTCATTATGTCGTGCAGCAAGGGGTTGGCAAGGCGTGCGCCCATTTTTTCGCCCATTTCCATTTCGGGAATGACGACCTCGTCCGCGCCGACGCGTTCCAAAACCATTTTATGTTTAAGGTTTTCGGCCTTTGCGATGACCTTTTTGACGCCGATTTCCTTGCAGGTGAGCGTGCACAAAACGCTTGCTTCCAGGTCGCTTGCGATGCCGATAATGACGACGTCGAAGTTTTCGATGCCGAGCGCGCGCAAAGTGCGTTCGTCGGTAACGTCGGCGACGACGGCGTGCGTGGTGTACTCGTGCGCTTCCGTGATGACCTCTTCTTTTATATCGACGGCAAGGACTTCCTCGCCTTTTTCAAACAAGGTTTTCGCGACGGTCGAGCCGAATCTGCCAAGTCCGATTACCGCAAATTGTTGATTTTTCGATTTTTTGTTTTTCATAAAATAAACCTCCGCTTATCCGATAAGAATTTTGGCATCGGGGTATTTGATATTTGCCGATTGTTTTTTTGTATTCAAAAGCGCGGTGCCGATTGTCAGCGGCCCGAGACGACCGATGAACATCGAAAAACACAGCGTAATGAGCGCGGGTGTATGGAGCGATGTCGTGAGCCCTGCCGATACGCCGACCGTGCCGAACGCGCTGAACGCCTCGTACATGCTGTCGATGACGGACAACTGCACGCCGTACGCCGCCTCCGTCGCCCAGATTATGAGAGCCTGCGCGAAAGATCCCAGGAAACATGCCGTCGTAACGACCGCCGCGCGTTTTATCGTCCTTGTGTTGATTGTTTCCTTGCCGACAACGACTTCGTCGCGGCCACGGAATACGGACGCGAACAACATAATCATAACGAAAATGGTTGTGGTTTTTACGCCGCCGCCCGTCGATGCGGGACACGCGCCGACGAACATAAGTACCATCGTCGCGACTTTTGCGCCGTCCGTGAGATTTGCCTGATTTATCGACGTCCAGCCCGCCGTCCTTGCCGTCGTCGACTGGAAAAACGCGTTAAGGACTTTGTCGCCCCAGTCCATCGGACCGAGCGTGCCGGGATTGTTCCATTCGATACCGAGTATCATCGCCGCGCCGACAACAAGCAAAATCGCCGTCATCGAAAGCGAAACGCGCGTGTGAAGCCGAAGCGGTCTGTTTCTCTTTTTCCTTAATACGTCGTTGAAAACCAAAAAGCCGAGCCCGCCCGATATGATAAGCACCATTACGGTGATAAGTACGACGGGATCGTGCGAAAATGCCGAAATGCTGGAAAACGCGCCGTAGTCTTTGCCCATTATGTCGACGCCCGCGTTGCAGAACGACGAAACCGCCGTGAACAACGAAACGTATATGCCGCGCGCGCCGAGTGCGGGGACAAGCCTTGTCATAAGCATCAGCGTGCCGAACCCTTCAAAAATGAACGTAAACGCAAGGATTCGTTTTGTCAGTTTCACAACGCCTTTCAGGCTGTCCTGGTCAAGCGACTCCTGAATCGTCATGCGCTCTTTCAAGCTGATTTTCTTGCCGACAAGCATAAACATGAACGTCGTTGTGGTCATGAACCCGAGACCGCCGATTTGTATGAGCAACAAAACGACGATTTGTCCGAAAATCGACAGCTGAGTTGCGGGATCTATGACGGTAAGCCCCGTCACGCACACCGCGGTCGTCGACGTGAACAACGCGGGAACAAAGCCGATTGTCTTTCCGCTTGCCGAAGAAAACGGAAGCACCAGCAAAATCGTCCCGACGGCGATGACGCCCAAAAACCCGAGCACGATATATCGCGCGGGAGTCATAAGATTCTTAATTTTTTTGCCGACAGCCTTGAACAACTGCCCTGTTTTTTCTTTCATCAATCCTTAATTTCCCAGTCGATCGGCGCGATACCGTTTTTTTCCAAAAACTCGTTCGTCCTTGAAAACGGCTTGCTGCCGAAAAAGCCGTTGTATGCAGAAAGCGGACTTGGATGTGCGCTTTCGATAACGTAATGTATCGGATTTGTAATATATTGCTTTTTCGAGCGGGCGTTTGCGCCCCACAGAATAAAGACTATCGGGGTGTCCCGCTCGTTAAGTTTTTTGATAATATCGTCGGTGAAAATCTGCCAGCCGCAGTTTTTGTGGCTGTTGGCAAGGTGCGCGCGCACCGTCAATACCGAGTTCAGAAGAAGCACGCCCTGCTTTGCCCAACTTTCAAGACAGCCGTGCGGCGCGGGCGAAATGCCCAGATCGCTTTTCAGCTCCTTGTAAATATTGACAAGCGACGGCGGAATATCCACGCCTTTTTTCACCGAGAAGGAAAGCCCGTGAGCCTGCCCTTCTTCGTGATAAGGGTCTTGTCCGATTATCACCGCTTTGACGGCGTAATAATCGGTGTATTTCAGCGCGTTGAATATGTCGTACATCGACGGATAGCAGACGTGATGAGAATACTCGTCTTTCAGAAATTCGCGGATTTTAAGGTAGTTTTCTCCCGAAAACTCGTCCTTCAAAATCTCGTCCCAGCTGTTGCCGATGCTCACCATATATTATTTCAGTTCCTCGTATTTTCTTGCCATCATGGCGTCGATATAGGAAAGCGCGTCTTCGTATTTCACTTTGTCCGCCGAAAGCGTCGCGCGGTCGGTAACTTCGATTTCGTCGTTTTGAAGTCCGCGGGGGCTTACCACGACGCGGATAGGCATACCCATAAGGTCGGCGTCGGCGAATTTCACGCCGTTTGAGACGTTTTCGCGGTCGTCAAGCAACACGTTCACGCCTTTTTTCATAAGCGCGTCGTACAGCGCAAAAGCCTTTTCGCGGACGTTTTGGTCGTCGATACGCAAGGGGCAGATGTGCACCTTGTAAGGCGCGACGGTGATTGGCAGAATAAGCCCCGCTTTGTCGTTGCTTTCCTGCGCGATTGCGGCGATTGCACGGCCTACGCCGATACCGTAACAGCCCATAATGGGGTTGACGGCTTCGCCTTTTTCGTTAAGCACGGTCATGCCCATGCTCTTTGTGTATTTCGTGCCGAGCTGGAAAATGTTGCCGATTTCGATGCCGTTTTCAAGGTGCAGCGGTTTTCCGCAAACGGGGCATTTGTCGCCTGCTTTCACTTTTGCGATATCGACGAACGATTTGGGCTTAATATCGCGCGCGACGTTCACGCCTTTCACGTGGTACAGCGGTTTGTTTGCGCCGGTAACCATATTGTACGTGCCTTCCAAAGACTTATCGAAAACGACGATTCCGTCTTTCAGGTCAAGCCCGATTGGCCCGATATTTCCCGCGACGAGCCCCGATTCTTCGTCGGCTTCCCACGGGACGATGTTTTTCATAATCGCTTTTTTGAGTTTGGCTTCGTTGACTTCCAAATCGCCCCTGATAAACGCGACGACAACCGTCTTTTCGCCCTTCACGGCGTAAACGACCGCCTTTATCGTCTGATAAGGCTGAACTTTCAAAAACTCCGAAACTTCCGCGATGTCTTTGGCGTCGCCGGTGAAAACTTCTTCCTTTTCCGCGTCCGCGCCGAAATCGACCTCGGGACGTACGCCCGTCGCGACTTCCATATTCGACTTGTATCCGCACTCGTCGCAAAGCACGAGCGTGTCTTCGCCGACTTCTGTCAGCAGCATAAATTCGTGAGCGATACTGCCGCCCATCATACCGCTGTCCGACTTGACCGCGATGAATTTTTTCAGCCCGATACGGCGGAATATGTTGTTGTATGCGTCGTATTCCTTGTAATAATGCTTTTCAAGGTCCTCCTCAGTCATATGGAACGAGTACGCGTCTTTCATCGTGAATTCCCTGACGCGGATAAGTCCGCCGCGGCAACGAGGCTCGTCGCGGAACTTCGTCTGAATCTGATAAATCATGAACGGAAGCTGATTATAGCTCGAAACGGTGTTTTTTGCAAGGTGTACCGCCGCTTCTTCGTGCGTCATTCCGAGAAGCATATCTTTGCCGCTTCTGTCCTTAAACCGCACCATCTCGCTGCCGATGCTTGAATATCTTCCCGACTGCTCCCAGAGTTCCCTGGGCATAACGACGGGGAACTTCACTTCCTGTCCGTCGATTTTGTTCATTTCGTCGCGGATAATGTCTTCGATATTCTTCGCCATAAGCTGGGCGGGAGAAGTAAGCGAGAAAATGCCGTTTGCAACCGGCTTGATATACCCCGCGCGGGCAAGCAGCGCGTGGCTTAAAATGGTAACGTCCGCAGGGGCTTCCTTAACGCGTTCCCCCACAAGTTTCGATAAAAGCATAATGCCTCCGATAAAAAGTCGTAAATATTAAAGATATACAAAGTATATACTTATTTTATAATTTAGGCAAGGATTTGACGAAAATATAAAATCCGCGGGATTTTTCAATCTTTTTCGGAAAAATAAAAAGACGCGCCGTCGCACGTCTTTTATCGTTGATTTTCTTATAGCAAGCGTGAATAATAAGAACGACTCAGAAAGCGTCGGGATTTTCGATGATTTTTGAAAAATGCGAACGCCGTCGTACTTTCCCGTACTACAAGCGAGCATTTTCAGAAAAGCGCGGAAATATCGGCGTTTTCGTCGTTTGCATTGTTCACGATTGCTATATTAAACATCGAGTTTCATCCACTCGCCTTTTATCCAGCCTTTCTTTTCAAAAAGGATTCTAAGTAAAAGCGACACGACTGCGGGAATTACGAACATTAAAAACACTATGGCAAGCGCGATATTCGCGTCCGACACAACGCCTTTCGACGCCTCGACCGCGCCGAACACGCCGACGAGTCCGCTTGTGCCCATGCCGCCGCCGCCCGCGGTACAACGAAGTTTGAACACGCACGTCGCAATGGGACCTACGATTGCGGAGGCAATAATCGGCGGCACGAAAATGAGCGGGTGTTTCATAATGTTGGGGATTTGCAACATGCTGGTGCCGATACCTTGCGAGATAAGTCCGCCGACGCCGTTTTCTTTGAACGACATCACGGCAAAGCCTACCATCTGCGCCGCGCATCCGACGACAGCCGCGCCGCCCGCAAGCATCATCGCGTCGGACGTACTTCCCGACGCAATCGCAATCCATATCGCCGCAGAAGACGTGGGCATCGTCAAAAGTATGCCCATCACGACGGATATCACAACACCCATAATAAAGGGTTGCGCCGTCACCGAAATTTCAATGAATTTCTGAATTACTTTTATAAACCAGATTGCGGGATATGCGACAAACATTGAGATTATCGTCACAAACATCACCGTTAAAGGTACGATTAAGATATCAAGTTTGGTTTTGCCCTGCACCAACAATACAATTTCCAAAGCGATAAGCGTCGATACGTACGAGCCGATGGGATTGCCGGGCGCGCCCACTTTGAACGCCGTTATCGAGCCCGCCACTGCTTTCAACGAAAAACTTCCGTCGGACAAAAGATTGTAAACTTTGTCGGGCAAAAACGCTCCCAAAAATCCCGCGACCGCACACGCAAAAACCACAAGGTCGGGCGCTTTCAGTTTCTTTGCGATACCTACGCCGATGCCCGCGCCCATAAGCGTGCAGGCGATGTTTCCGATGAGAATAAGCAGTGCGCCGAAGCCCGAATTCGCGCCGCACCAACTGCCGATCTGCTTAAATATCGTCCCTGCGATAAGCGTGACGAACAGTCCTTGTGCCATTCCCGAAAACGCGTCGATGAAGTAACGATTCGCATACTTTTTGACGACGGTTTTCCACTTCTTTTCGGGTTCTTTCTGCTGAAATACGACGGGGTTTGTTTCGATTTCGGGAATAACGTTTACGGGTTCGGATTTCATTTACCTTTCTCCTTTATGCAGACTTTGCGTTGCGCCTTTTGTCCGCGACCTTATCAAGTTAATAAGATTTTAATGAATTATCTTATAAAAGTCAAACCTTATTCCCCCTTTCGGCGTTTTTCCGCCGTATCTTTCGTCGTTTTTTGTTTTTTAATAAAAAATCCCGCAATCACGTTGCGGGAATTTCGTTTTGTTTTGAAAAATTAGCAGTCTGTTACATTATCGTCTTTTCGCCGCGGAAAAGTTGCTGGCGTTCCTGCATATACTTCATCGTATCGACCGTCACGTTAAGCGCGCTTTTGAAGGCTTTGTCGTATGCCGACGACAGTTCGTTGTCGCCTTTTTTGAGTTCGATCGTAGTCGTGGGGATTTTGCGCCGCGCAAACGGCGTGCTGTCGGTGAAAAGCGTTTCGCTGTACCTGAACGCCACGTCGTCGCATTCTTCCTTAATCGCCTTGAACGCCACGTTGTTGATTTTCAGGTCGTAAATGTTTTTGTACTGTCTGTCGCCCTGTATCACGACGTTGTCGCAATCGCCGACTTTTGAAAAGTTTATCACGACGGGATTTATCAGTGATTCGTCCCTGCCGTAGTGTTGCAGTATGAGTTGTTCCGCGCCCTTTGCGCCGCATTCTTTCGCGCCGAAACACGCAAGCACGACTTTCGTATTGTCGGGGATAAGTTCGGGATGCAGCCTTAAATAGTCCGCAACCGCAAGGGATACCCCCGCCGCCTGCAATCCTTCGTGTCCGATGTTGCTGTTGCGCTTTTTGTATGAAAACATCGTGACAAGATAAAATATCGCAAGTCCGCAGAATATCGTCGGGAATAAAAACATCACCGCTTTGTCGCCGACGTTTAAGTGCGGCAGACATATCGCGATAATTTCAAACACAAAAAGCACGGGTATGCTGATTATCGACAACGCCTTGAACGCACGTGAAATCCATTTCGGCAGGTTTTTATCTTTCAGGAACATTACGACGTCCGATCTGTCCATATCGCTGTCGTAGTGGCTGCCGATGACAAGAGTGTTCTCGGCAGGGGCTTTCGCCTCGATTGACGACAATACGTTGTACGACGTGCGCTTCGGGAAAAGCGCGTTGAACGTGTTTTTGTTTGTCAGAACCTGCACGAACAGCATTGCGCCGACAAGAATGGTAACAAGCATCGACAGCGCAAGAAAACCGTATGTGACGGCTTTGTCGTCGATAAGCACGCCCACTATATAAAACGCAAGCGCGATCGCGAAAATCACCCCGTAAACGGGTATGCCGAATCGTCCCGCAAGCGGCGCGACGGTGGTGGGTTCCGTCCTTGCAGGAAGCCCCAAAATCTTTTCGTAAAGCTCACGGATTTTCACCGCGCCTTTCTTTTCGTCAACGCTTGTCGCAATCCTGACAGGCGCGGCGGTTTCAACCTTTTCCACAAAAGTGTCGGCGATGATGTTCGCCCTTTTAAGGTCGACTTCCGACGGCGTTATGTTGCCGTTTTCGGGCTTTATATTGTCGTTTTCAACGTTTAACATCGTTTTTTACTCATAGAATAGAATGTCGCCGTAAGACGGGAACGGCCATTCTTTCTTCTCGGTGATAAGTTCGAGCTTGTCCACGCTTTCACGCAGTCTGTTCATTGCGACAAGGACTTTGTCGCGATAACACTCTGCCTGTTTTTCAAAATTCTCAATCGACTTTGCCTTTGCAAGAGCGTGTTCAAGATCGGTCGTGCGACGATCGGTTTCGTCGATAAGTTTATCGGTTTCGGCAAGCAGTCTTTCGTCCGCCGCCCCGAATTTCTGATTTATTTCCCTTAAGTCTTTCAGGTATGCCGCAAGTTTTCCTTCCGTCCTCATGACCGCGGGCAAAATTTGTTTCCTTGCGATATTTCGCATTGCAAGAGCCTCGATATTGACGGTCTTTGCGTAGTTTTCGACAAAGATTTCATAGCGGCTCGTAAGTTCCTTTTCGCTTAAAACGCCGTTCCTTTCATAAAGATTGACAATATCCTTGTCCAGCATACATTTGAACGCGTCAAGGCTGTTGGACGTCATATGAAGACCGCGGCGTTTCGCTTCTTCCACCCATTCCTTGCTGTAATTGTTGCCGTTATAGATAATGCGACCGTGCGCGCGGATATAAGACACGATGATTTCCGACAACGCGTGGTCGAGGTCTTCGCCCGATTTTGTCTTTTCTTCGATTTCGTCGGCGATACGGCGCACCATTTCGGCGGTTATCGTGTCAAGAACAATTATGGACGTCGCAAGCGACGCGCTGCTTCCGACCATGCGGAATTCAAACTTGTTCCCCGTGAACGCAAACGGCGAGGTGCGGTTTCTGTCGGTGTTGTCCTTTTTGAGCTTCGGGAAAGACGGCAGCCCCATTTTGATGTACTCTTTGACTTTCGTAACGGCGGTTTTGCCTTCTTTCAGCGTTTCAAATGCCGAGTAAAGGTCGTCGCCGACGAAAACCGAAATTATCGACGGGGGTGCTTCGTTTCCGCCCAGACGGTTGTCGTTTCCCGCGCTTGCCGCACTCATTCTGACAAGGTCGGCATATTCGTCCACGCCCGCGATGACCGCAAGTATCATAAGCATGAATATGCGGTTTTCAGCGGGGTTGCTGCCGGGCTCTAAAAGGTTCACGCCCGTGTCCGTCATTATCGACCAGTTGTTGTGTTTGCCGCTTCCGTTGACGCCGTTGAAAGGCTTTTCGTGCAGAAGACACGCAAGGTCGTGCTTTTCCGCAACCTTTTTCATCGTTTCCATGATAAGCTGGTTCTGGTCGGTCGCGATGTTTGCGGACGTGAAAATCGGCGCAAGCTCGTGCTGAGCGGGCGCGACTTCGTTATGCTCCGTCTTTGCGGCGATGCCGAGTTTCCAGAGTTCGCGATTCAGATCTTCCATAAAAAAGGCGACGCGGTCACGGATTGTCGCGTAATACTGGTCGGACTTTTCCTGTCCTTTTGCGGGGGGCGCGCCGAACAGAGTACGTCCCGCGTACTTCAAGTCTTCGCGCTGCATATAGTGGTTTTTGTCGATCAAAAAATATTCCTGCTCGCCGCCGACGACGGGAGTAACTTTTTTGGTTTCGTTGTCGCCAAGAATCCTTAAAAGCCTTAAAACCTCGCGGTTTAAAACGTTCATACTGCGAAGGAGCGGGGTTTTTTTGTCAAGTGCCTCGCCGGTGTAGGCGCAAAACGCCGTCGGTATGCACAGTACGCCCGCGCCGCCCTTTGAACGCTTGATAAACGCCGGGGAACTGCAATCCCATACGGTGTAACCGCGCGCCTCGAACGTGGCGCGGATTCCGCCCGACGGGAAACTCGACGCGTCCGCTTCTCCCTTTGAAAGACTTTTGCCCGAAAATTCCAAAAGCACCTTTCCGTCTTTGTCGACGGAAATGAAACTGTCGTGCTTTTCCGCCGTGTATTCCGTCATCGGTTGGAACCAGTGCGTGAAATGAGTCGCACCCTTTTCGACAGCCCACGTCTTCATTGCCGCGGCAACTTCGTCGGCAAGACTCCTCGGAAGTTCGTCGCCGCGCGCGATAACGTCTTTCAGCGCGCGATACGCGTCTTCCGACATATATCGCTGCATCACTTCGTCGGTGAACACTTCTTCCTGAAAAATATCTTTGATGTTCAGTCTTTCGTAATAAGCCATAAAAAATCCTTTTTCGATTTAATTACTATATTATAGCCTTAATAAGTTAATATAGTCAATGATTTTTCCTTAATAAAAACGGGCGCGGTTTTCGCGCCCGACCTTTTTCTTTATGCCTTTTTTATCGTGAATCCGTCTTTCGTGTCGACAAGAATAAACCCTTTGTCCGCGATTTCTTTCCTGATTTCGTCGGCGAGAGCGTAGTTCTTTTCGGCTTTCGCCGCCTTTCTCTTTTCCGCAAGTGCGAAAATTTCTTCGGGGACGGACACGTTGTCTTCGGCGTCGGCTTTGTCGTATTTTTTCAAAAATTCTTTTGCGTCCGCGCGGAACAATCCAAGGATATCGTAGTTTTCACGGATTGCGTTGATGTCTTCGATTGCGGTTACGTCGCCGTCTTTCAACTTCTTTCTGATGTTTTTGAAATATCCGAAAAGATTGCTTATCGCAAGCGCGGTGTTGAAGTCGTCGTCCATGCAATTTACAAAGTCTTCTCCGATTTTTTCGGTCTTTTTGCTGCTTTCAAGCCCGGATTTTTCGGCTTCTTCCAAAACTCTGTAAAAGTCGACAAGGTGTTTTTCGGCGGTGGGGAACAAATCGTCCGTAACGTTAATGTCGGCGCGATAGTTCGTCTGCAACAGCGCGAATTTTATCGTTTCCGCCGAATACTTTTTCAACAAGTCTTCAAGGAGCAAACTGTTGCCCAAAGACTTGCTCATTTTTTGTCCGTTGACCTTGATAAGCCCGTTGTGAATCCAGTATTTCACGAATTTTTTGCCGGTAAGTGCTTCGGTCTGCGCGATTTCGTTTTCGTGATGCGGGAAAATAAGGTCGCGGCCGCCGCCGTGTATGTCAATCTGATCGCCGAACGCCGCGCGGTTCATTGCCGAACATTCGATATGCCAGCCGGGACGTCCTTTGCCCCACGGGCTGTCCCACGAGATTTCGCCTTCTTTTGCGGACTTCCAAAGCGCAAAGTCCAGCGCGCTTTTCTTGTTGTCTTCGTTTTCGATGCGGACGCCGGAAAACGCTTCTTCGGTTTTTCTGTTGCTGAGCGCGCCGTAGGACGGGAATTTTTCGACGGAGAAATACACGTCGCCTTCGGGCGTTGCGTAGGCGTACCCTTTTTCTTCCAGCCCCTTTATGAAGTCAATGATGTTGTCGATATTGCACGTCGCTTTCAGCCAGATGTCGGGATCGTCCACGTCGAACTCACGCATAACTTTGTCGATGCGTTTTATCATCATTGCCGCGTACTTGTCGGCAGGGATTCCCGTTTCTTTCGATTTTGCGATAATCTTATCGTCGACGTCGGTGTAATTTCTTGCGTACGTTACGTCAAAGCCCCTTTTCACAAGGTACTTTCTGATGATGTCGTAAATGAGTGCCTGATATGCGTGACCGATGTGAGCGTCGCCCGAAACGGTGATGCCGCACGCGTACATATTTATTTTGTTGCCCGAAAGCGGAATAAGTTCTTCCTTTCTTCTTGTCAGCGTATTGTATACTTTAACCATACTTTTTCTCCTTTAATCTGTCGTTTCGGTTGATTTTGTGTTTTCTTCGTTTGCAATCGAATAACGCGAACAGTTGATGCCCGAAAGGTTTTCGATTTGCGTTAGCCTTGCGTTTATGCGGCGAAGTTCTTCCAGCACGGGGTCGGGAAGTTCCACCTGGTTTAAGCTGTCCACGCGCTTTCCGTCCTGCTTTACGATGCGCCCGGGAACGCCCACGACGGTGCAGTTTTCGGGCACCGGTTTCAGCACTACGCTGCCCGCGCCGATCTTACTTCCCTTGCCGACGGTGAACGGACCGAGAACTTTTGCGCCCGCCGCAATCACGACGTTGTCCTCAATCGTGGGGTGTCGTTTGCCCGCGTCTTTGCCCGTGCCGCCAAGCGTTACGCCCTGATAAAGCGTAACGTTGTTGCCGACTTCCGCCGTTTCGCCGATGATGACTCCCGCGCCGTGGTCGATGAACACTCCCTTGCCGATTGTCGCGCCCGGGTGAATTTCAATGCCCGTCCAGAACCGCACGTGTTGCGAAATTACCCGCGCAAGGAATTTCATTTTGTGTCTGTAACACCAGTTTGCGGGACGATGCCACATAAGCGCCTTTACCCCGGGATAGGTAAACAGCACCATAATTTTGCTTGTCGCGGCAGGATCTTTTTCCATTGCCGCCGCCACGTAACTTTTGAGATATCCCGACATTTTTACCTTCCTTTAATAAAAAATCCGTCCGAAAAGTTTCCTTTAAGGACGGGCTGAAATTAACTCCGTTGTTCCACCTCAATCAAGGATAGCGCAATAACGTTTGCGCGCACGCACGGGCATTTCCTCCCGTAAGGCTCAAAACCGCACTTTCCCGCATTTATCCAAAAAACCTTGCAGCCAAAGGGTTTTCTCTCTTGATGGCGTCCTGCGCTACTCTTGTTTCTCATCGCCTGTGAGTTTAATATATTATATTTATTATTATGCACGTTGTCAACTAGTCGTCATAAATTGTGCACCGAGGACAAGAACGATTATATTTGCAATGCAAGTTATATTTTGGCTTCATCAAAGCTAAGGTATTTATCCATAACTTGCCCGCAGTGCAAATATCACTGTCGAAGACAATATCACTGCGAAAGCAATATCACGCCGTAGGCATATCACTGCCGAAGGCAACAAGGATTCCCTTCCGGGAGATTGCCACGTCGCGTTGCTCCTCGCAATGACATTAAGTACTTCGTACGCAAAATAATATTTTCTTTTATTATTCCCTATAAAACGGCGAGAATTTGATGGATTTTTGATGTTTCTTGGCAAGTTCTTACGAGGGCGCGTACTTTGGCGTACGTAACCGAGTAAGGTTTTGCCAAAAACTCAAAAAGGCGCAAATTATCGCCGTTTTACTTCTTTGGCGAAGACTTTGCCGAACGACCCAAAGTCGTGTATCATCGTAAATCCGTACTTTTCGTAAAACCTGATGCCGCCCGCGTTGTCGCCGCCTACCCCGAGATGCACGCCTTTCACGCCCTTTTCGGCAAGGTAATCCATGAGGGCGTCCATAAGTTTCGTGCCGTATCCCTTGTGCTGTGCCTCGGGCAAAATGTCGATATGCAGGTGCGCGGGATATTTTTTCGCGTCCATATAAAGACTTTGGCGGAATGCGAAAAAGTGTGTGAACGCTTCAATCCTTGAAAGTTTTCTGACGCGCGGCATAACGTATCTGGTGAATGTCTTCACAAAGGTTTTGTAATCAAGACTTGACAGAATATATCCGACCGCAACGTCGTCTTCGTCCCGCGCAAGAATAAAGATTCCGTCGGGCTCGAACTCGGTATAATAGTCGGCGTAAAGCGTCGCGACAAGTTCCGGATTTTTGACGTATGCGGGCGCGGTCGCCGTAAGGTGGCAAATTCTCCTCACGTCGTCGCGATCCGATTCTCTGTATTTCCTGATATGATACGCCATTATTCGAATTTGAAATATATTTCGAGTTTTCCGTCGACAAAGCGGGCATTTAGTCCTTTGAAGAACTCGCTTGCCGTCAGGTCTTCGCCGCCGTTTGCGACTTTTATCGCGTCAAGCGTTGTTTCCGACATTCCGAGATTGCCCCAGGCGTTAAGTTCACGCAAGGTTGCGACTTTGATTTTGTCGGAAACTTCGGCTTCGATTGAAGAAATCTTGCTGTTTCCGAGCCCGTATAAAATGCTGTTTGTGTCGTTAAGTTCCATCACGTCGCCGATACGCATATCTTTCACGATTTTGTCCATCGTGCCGCTGTCGGCAAGGTCCTGAACGGTCATCGTTGCCATTTTTGAAAGGATTTTGTCGGATTCGCCTTCGTAAATGCAGGCATAGTATTCGGTTGCGGTTTCGCCGTCAAACTTATAGCGTTTATAATCGGACAATTTATAAAGATTTCCGTTGTACTTAAAGTATGCTCCGTCGGTTTCTTCTACCCCGTGTTCGTTGTAAAGCGTCCCGAACTTGATATGGTCGTTAACCGGCGTGCCGTCTTGTTCTTTGTCAAGATATACGTAATCGCCGTTGTTGTTTCTGACGTAACCCGCTTCCAGGAACAGGTTGCCGTCCTTATAATATGCAACGTGTTGCCCGATTTTATCGTGGCTTAATGCAACCGCCGCGTCGAAATCTGTCGCTTTGACGTAAACTTTGCCGTCGATTTCCAGAACGTCCGAAAGCGTTGCTCCGTTGACGACTTCGTCGACGCCCGTCGAAAGCGTACCGATGGTTTTGTCCTGCAATCCGACAAGCACGCCCGAACTTGCCTTATCGACAATCACGTACTGCGTGACACCCGCTGCAATCGTGCCTGTTGCGCGCACGAATTTAATGTCCGTGTCGGGAGCGGTCTCCACGTAACCCACGTTGAACGTTCCCGCGTATTCGGGGGCTGCGTAAACGTCGGCAAGCGAGATATACTTCCTGACGCTTGTGTTGCCTTTGTCCGCCGCCGTCGCGACTTTTAATTTATATCTTTCTTTGACTTCAACGACTTCCTTTAAGAGCGTGCTGTTGACAACGTTGTCCATACGGGCGGCAATGTTGTTTACGCCGATTGTCGAAAGTTTTTTGACGACAGCGTTTCCGTCGCCTTCGTATACTCTCTTATATTCAGCCGTTTCGCCCGCCGCCGCAAGACGGAAAAATCCGTTTCTATCGGTTCCGTCAAGGACATATTCCTTCGGAATCGAAGGGAAGTCGTCTCCCGACACAAACACGTCGCCGTCGATATCCATTACGCTTGAAAGTCGCGCGGCGTTCACAAGGTCGTCGATGCCTGCGGTTTGCAACTCTCCGATGGTCTTGTCTGCAAGCGCGACGACAACGCCGTTGCTTGCCTTTTCGGTGATGTTGTATCTATCGCCAAATCCGGCAAGTCCGTCCTTATATTTCACAAGATATACGGTTTTATCCCCTTCTTTTGCGGTGATAAACGTGCCTTTGTATTCTTTGCCCGCGGAAAGTGCGGGAAGCGCGATATATTCGCCGTCCGTCGCTTTTTCTGCGGTCGTGACGGAAACAACCTTCATAATATCGCCGACTTTGACGTTCTTGACGTCTTTATCGATTTCGGAAATTTTGCTGTCTTTCAGCTTTTTCAGAATGTCAGCGCTGTCGTCGGTAATCTCGATGACCTGACCGAGTTTCATATCGCCGATCGCGCCGTCAAGGGTGTTGAGAGTTTCGTCCGCAAGCGCTTTAAGGACGGGCTCGCTCTTCCCGACGTGCATAAGAGCGTATCTTGCCAAAGAATCGGTTGACGAATATTCCGTGAGTTCTTCGTCGGTGACCTTTCCGTCTCTGCTGTAACCGTAAGTTTTCCACGGTTCTGCCTCGAAATAGTCCGCCTTTGTCGTTTCGACGTATCCGCGCCATTCAATGATTTCGGCGTATTTTGCGGGTTCTGTTCCGGTTGCGTCCTGAATCTTCGTGCGGACTGCCGCGCCTACACGGTAAAAATATTCAACGCCCGCTTCCGTTGCTGTTACAAAATCGTATTCGTAATAGAACAAACCGCTTTCGTTCTTCGTCGAATAATCGGCGTCGTATCTTTCGGTAACCGTCATACCGTGGCTGTCTTCGGGCACGACGTATGCGATGCCGAAACGGTTTTGATTGCCCGATTTATCGTATCTGTTTTTGAAGTAGGGAAGTTCCGCCCCTGCTTTGAGTTTCCAGTTGCCGGCGTCGCTGACTTTTATCGTGCCCGCGTCGGCGTCAAGAAGATAATAAGTTTCGCCGCTGACTTTTTTGTCGTTTGGAACGTACTCAAAGTATTCGCTCGTGCCGTTTGCTGCGATGAGCGTTTTCGGCGAGAACTGCGCGCGCGATCTTCTGTACAAGACCGCCGTGTTGTTTTGGTAATCCCATTCGGTATAAAGGTCACGGTCGAAATCGGGCAAAACGTCTTCAAACTTAATGTTGTTTATCGCGGAATTGAGATCGCCTATTTTCACGTTTGCGACAGTGTCCAGCACGCCGCCCGCGCCAAACGACACGCCGAGAAGATATTGCATTTCGGCGATGGTCATTTCGTTGATTTCCAACGATTTAAGCAGCGCGTTGAATCCGTCGATGACAGGCTCCGAAATATGTTCCTGCACAATCGGCTTACTTGCAAGCCCCGTGGTTGTGTCGATACCCGTCTTTTTCAGAACGTCGCCAAGCGTAAAGCAGTTAAGCACGACTTTCAGATTGTCGTCTTTGAAAACGTCCGCGACCTTTAACGCGCCAAGCGTTTCGCGACTTTTGTCGTCCACCGTGATTTCAAGCGAGTTTTCAAGGATTTTGATGATGTCGATGCCGAAAATACGCTTCGCGTCGGACACCGTCGTCTCCTTGATGTTGCCGCCTTTCACCATATCGTAAATGTCAAGTATGGATTTGTTGCGGATTTCAGCGTCCTTGTCGATGAAAGTGAATTCCTGCTTTGTGTAGTTTTCCACGTCGTTGACGGAAACCGCCGCCACCGCGTAGTACACCACGCCCGCAATCGTACCGCCGACAAGCAATACGCCCACGACAAGCCCTAAAATGAATGTAAGAAATTTTCCAAAACCGCCTTTCATAGTTCCTCCGATATATCGTAACGAAACAATATCGCATTTTTTATTTTTTACTAATAATTATAATACTATATCAAAAATATATTTGCAAGCGATATGTATTTTTTATATACAATATAAAAATCCACCATTGCTCGGGTTTTTGAAAACCACTCTTTTCAAAAACCGTGAAAGGGGAATTCAGGGTTAGCGGCGCGCAGGCTCCCTGAATGGGGAAAACAACACAAAAAAAGCACCCACTTGGGGTGCATTAATTTATATATGTTGTACGAAACGTCAAGAATTTGATGGTCTACTGCCCCACGGGTACAAGTATCCCGCGGGGTCCCCGTTGACGTTTCTCGGCAGGTTTTGCGAGCGCGCGTACTATTTCGTACGCAACCGAGCAAGTTCTGCCGAAAACTCGAAAGCACGCAAATTATTGACGTTTCGCGTCTTCTTTTGCGCCGATCTTTTTGATGGTCCTATACACCGCTTCGATACCGCCCTCGAAAACGCTGGTCTTTAAGCGATCCGACTTATCGTTGGAAGTGTGGTAATAGTCGGTGGCAATGGGGTTTTGCGCGGCGAAGGTGATGGTTTTTACGCCTGCGCGGCAGAACGGGGTGCTGTCGCAACCGCCGACGGGATTCCATATTCTGCCCGTCTTTTTGACAAGACCGAGTTCCTGCAAGGATTCGTAAAGCATATCGCCGAGTTCCATATCGAATTTGCACATTTGCGCGGCGTCGCCCTGAATGACCTCGAAGTAATCTTCGTCGGAGATGCTGTCGACATTGATCTGATAGCAATTTTTGAGCATGCCGTCGTCTTTATGGTGTTTCACGAACGCGCGCGAGCCGCGGAGACCGGATTCTTCGCAAGCCATAGCGGCGCAGATAAGACGGCAGTTTTCGGGCAAATCTTCGGGATGCGCGCTGAAATGTTTTGCGATTTCCTGATTCAAGCCGATGCCCGTAAGGTTATCCATACAGCCGGGGGACGCGATGGTTTTGTCGTGCGACAGGAATTGCGTGATGAAGTAAAGCCCCGGAATGCAGACGATGGGAAGGATATATCCGACGTATGCGTACCATTTCCATGTGGTGATGGTTGCGGCGTTTGTCCACAAGGGATTAGCGTACGTCCCGTCCGCGGCAAACTGCAACACGAATCCGAACACCAGAATCGAAAGGAGCCCTACGACGCCGTAAACGATTTTCGGAATGAACGTTTTGGGGTTTTTCTTTGCAAGGTTCCAGTTCCAACTGCTGTCGTAGTGCGCGGACAACACGATGGTATAGTCCGTCTTGCCTGACAAAGGCTCCTGCACGGTATAGAAGTTTTCGGTGTCTTTCTTTTTCCAAAGGAAGTCGAAAATCTGCGTGTAGAAACCACCCATAAGCGCGAAGTATATGAAGCAAAGCGCAGCGATTACCGCGCCCGCTATCGGGTAAATAAAGAACGCGATAAGCGCGATAAGTCCGCCGATACCGATGTACGGGATCGAGCCGATTCCGCTTTCGGGTGCAACCTTGAACGGCTCGGACACGGGCTTGATTCCGATATTCTTTTCGTATTCTTCTTTGATGAGTTTGGCGCCGGCGCGTTCTTCGTCGGAACCCGGGAGACGAGGACCGATTTCCGTTTCGACTTTCTTAATAAAGTCCATCATACTTTCGGAAGCGGCTTTGAAGTCAAAATCTGCCATAATTTCCTCCAACATTATTAAAAGATAAAGTAATTATAGCACAGTGAAAAGGTTTATTTCAATATTTTTCGCGCACAAAGTCCTTTTTGCCCGAAAAAAATTTTTCGTTTATGTTCCCTTTTGAAAGAAATACCGCATTTGTTTTACAAGGTTCCCCTTCCGGGAGATTGCCACGCTGCGCTCGCAATGACAGAGTACTTCGTACGGAATATAACAAGAGTTTGTTTACCAGAATCTATTTGCAGAATTTTCGTTCTTTCTTTATTCTATCCCGTGCAACGCACTTTATGTCATTGCGAGGCATTGCCAACGGCGATGCCGTGGCAATCTCCCGGAAGGGTAACCTTGTTATAAAACCCAAAACTATAAACGCCATTTTATCCGCTTTCACCAACTTCCGCACTTGATCAACACCACTATTTATCAATATATCATTATTAAAATCGAATAAAAGAGAACTAATTAAAATATCAATACAATTCGTTTGTAAACTTCAATCAATTATTATCCTATATACCAAAGTCGACCGCTCTTTATTTCCATATCATATACACTTGTATTTATATTTATTAAAACACACCTATTATATATGATAGCAAGAGTGTCCTTTTGACAGTTTAATAAAAACCACCATTTCAAGCGCGGTGTTTGCCTTACTAATCGCAAAATAAGGATTTTTTGCCCTGTATGCTCAAATTTTGAAATAATTATAGTGGAGGATTAACATAAATGTTAAAACTTAGAAAAAACAAAAAGGGCTTCACGCTCGTTGAACTTATCGTCGTAATCGCAATCATGGCAGTCCTTGGCGGTGTTGTTGCTGGTGTTACGGTATCAACGTTAAACAAAAATACTAACAAAACCGCCTATGGCGAAATCGCAACATTAGTAAGCGCGCTCAACGCATATTTGTCTGATACAGATGTAGATGCAGATTCTTTTGAAACTGTTGCTGGACAATGGGTTACTTCGTACAATGCTGAAAATAATAACGCTTTAGTCACAGGGGACACCGCTGCTCCAAAAGCTGGCTCCCATAAATTTAAAGTTGTTGTTAGTGGACAAAATATTACTTTCTCCTTTGATCCCAAAGGTACTTATACCAGCAGCAGAACTTATACATTTAATGCTCAAACAAGCGGCGTACAAGAAGTTACTGCTGGTCAAGCTGAAGACGCCGGCGAATAAACTCAATAACCTTTATTTAACAACAAAACATTAAGCGAGGCAAACGCCTCGCTTTTTTTTGCTTGTTTTTACCACCATTGTGTGATAGAATAAGAAAAAACGATAGGTAAATTATGGCAATCAGTTCTTTTGAACACAACGTAATAATTCGTGATAAAGAAAAAATTGACGAAATTAAAAAGGCGCTTTGTTACGAGACTTCTGCATTTGCTAACGTAAAGCCGTCCAAAAAAGACGCTCTACCCCCAAATGCAAAAGAAATATGGTTTCCATCAAAATAAATATAAAAACTCTGCAAGTTTTTGCAGAGTTTTTGTTTTGGTTTGTTCCCTTTTATTAAATGCTGTAAATAAGGCGGTAAAACTCGGACATGGACGTCGTGCCGTTGCCGATGAGCGTGCGGATGCTGTCTTCCAAAAACGTTGCGCCGTGCTCTTTTGCGAAGCCGCGGATTTCCTCGGTTGTCCTGCCCTCGGATATCATGCGGCGAAGGTCGCTGTCGATTTCGATAATTTCGTAAATTGCGGTACGTCCCTTGTAACCGGTGTTGCCGCAGCGGGGGCAGCCGACAGGCTCATAAATGTGAGTGATTGACGGATCTTTCAGAAGTGCGGCTTCTTCCGCCTTGATTTCGCGTTTTCTCTTGCATTCCGGGCAAAGCTTTTTGACAAGCCTTTGCGCGACAACGCAGTTCACGGACGACGCGACCATGTATGACGCAACGCCCATGTCGATAAGACGGACGATACTTGACGCGGCGTCGTTGGTGTGCAGCGTGGACAAAACCAAGTGGCCTGTGATAGCGGCGCGGATTGCGATTTCGGCGGTTTCCGTATCACGAATTTCACCGATCATGACGATGTCCGGGTCCTGACGCAGGATTGCGCGAAGTCCGCTTGCGAACGTTAAGCCCGCCTTTGCATTGGTTTGCACCTGATTGACGCCGAAGATTTGCTTTTCGACAGGGTCTTCGACCGTCGTTATATTGACGTTCGGTTTGTTGAGTTCGCTAAGGACGGCGTACAACGTCGTCGACTTACCTGAACCCGTAGGCCCCGTGACAAGAATGATCCCGTTCGGCGCTTTGATGATGCGGGAGAACTGATTAAACAGTTTGTCGGGCATGCCAAGGTCGGGAAGTGTGATAAGAGCGGCGTCCTCGGTTGCAAGAAGACGCATGTTGACCTTTTCACCGTAAATCGTGGGCAGCGTGTTGACACGAAGGTCGATGTTGATGTCGCCGTTGTTGAAGTCGATACGGCCGTCCTGCGGGATTCGCTTTTCAGCAATGTTGATGCCCGCAAGGATTTTACAACGCGAAACGATACTGTTAAGCGTGGAAATGTCCAAGCGCATACATTCGACAAGCTCGCCGTCGATACGCATGCGGACAAGGATTTGCTCCTCAAACGGCTCAATATGAATATCAGACGCGCGGCGCATGTACGCCTGCGTGATAAGGCTGTTGATAAGTTTGACGACAGGAGTGTTGTCAACGCGGCTTTCGATTTCGGACAACTTTTGCTGGGTTGCCGCCGAAGTCTGCTGGACAACCTTTTGCGTCGCTTCGTCCGACACGAAGAAGTTGCCGGCGTTGGTGTAGTACTTTTCAATCGCGCTTTCGATGATACGCTGCGGCGCAAGGACAAATCCGACGTCCATACGCGTGACCATCTTTACGTCCTCGAACGCGCCGATGTCGTGCGGATCGTGCGTGGCGATTATTATCTGCCCCGCCTTCACGTCAAGCGGCATTATGCAGTGCTTTTTGACGATTTGCTCCGGTACGTTTTTCAGAATTTCGGGACGACGGACGACAAGCTCCGTATTTATATAGGTCGTGTTGAAACGCTCCGCCATCGCAGAGAGCATCGCGTCCTCGGTGATAATGCCGCGCGACAACAGTATCGCGCTGATTTTTTCGTTGGGATGGGTTTTTTGCCAACGTTTTGCGTCATCCAGTTGCGCCTGCTTGACATAGCCTTTCTCCAACAGGATGTCGCCTAAACTTGCTCCTCTTTGCATCTCTTCTCCTTATGATATATAAATATTATATTCCGAATAAGTTTTTTATGCCGTCGATTATGGGCGTGCCCGCAAAAACCGTGACCACCGCACCAAGCGCGATAAACGGACCAAGCGGAAGCTCGTACCCCTTTCTGACCTTTTTCGTCAGCAATAGCGCGCCTCCGATAAGCCCCGCCGACACTATCGCGATAAACGCCGACACAAGCGTCGGGTAAAGCCCCAACACAAGCCCCAGCGCAAAATAAAGCTTTATGTCGCCGCCGCCGATGCCGCCCGTCACGAGCGCAATCACGTAAAGCGGCACGCTGATAACCACCGCGCCCACAAGCCTGTGCCACCACACAACGTCCTTCGCCGTGAAAAACAGCGGGATCGACAAAATTATGATGAACACGACGATGCCGTTCGGGATCTCTTTCGTGTCGATATCTATGAACGTCATCACGATGAGCGCCGAAAACAGCGCGTCGTATATGAACGCGTTGGCGTTAAGCCCAATAAAATATGCCGACAACGTCCACAATACGGCGTTGAGCGACTCCACAATCGGGTACCTTGCGGAGATTTTTTCCTTGCAATTCCTGCACTTTCCGCCAAGAAAAATCCAGCTGAAAACCGGCACCATATCGTACCATTTCAGCGGCTGCCCGCACTTCGGACAATAACTGTGTTTTTCGGTGAAAAACGTGCCTTTGGGAATGCGGTAAATGCAAACGTTCAGAAAACTGCCGACCGCAAGCCCGAAAAATGCGGAAAATATCGTGAATAACAGATGGCCAAGTTCCATTTTATCAACCGCCTGTCACGGTTCGGAAATAAAAATTCTTGAACCCTTTGTCGTTGTTATTGTACGGCTTGTAGTTAGCGTCCAGCAGCATGTTTTTGTATTGACCGGCGGCTGCGTCGCCCGTGATTGCCCCGATATTGCCCTGCTCGAAACTGAAAATGCCTTTGAAACGTTTAGTTTCCGTCGATTGGCTGTAATCCGCCTCGATAAAGTCGATTTCAAGCCCCGGGGAGTCGAATTTTCTTTGCCCTTTGGCGTTATAGACGTCGCAGAACACCTTGACGGACGTAATCTCACCAAAGGTGTTGACAATCGCACGGAAGTAAACCTTAATCGTGAAACTGCCGTAAAACGCGCGCTTTTCGGCGTCGCTTGACGTGAAGTAGTCCTTAGTGTTTTCAGGGTTTTTGCCGCTGTCCGTCGAATACACAAGCCTGCCGTCGTCGGACGACGAGAACACCTTGTACTCGCCCGTCGGCGCGTTTTTCATTGTATAAGGGGTCTGATTATCGTCGATTGTAATCATGTTGTCGGCGGTCGGAAGCGCGCCGTCCTGCAAATATACCTCAACCGACGACCTTGCCGCCCGCTTGATCTCGTTCTGGACGATTGTGCCAAGGTCTTTTGCGGCGGCGTTTTCTTTCTGGCGCATATTGTGTATTCGCCCCCCCGCCCCCCCCACGTCCCCCCCCCGCCGATAACCGTTGCGAGAATACCCATAATGGCGACGACCGCGATCGCTTCGACCAAGGTGAAGCCTTTTTTATTTTTTAAGATTTTTGCGAGTTTTCTCATTTTAATCTTTAAAGTACCTATCTACTTCGTCAAGCGTAAGAACATTACTTTTGACTTCTTCCGGATTGTTCAGGTCGTAATCGATATCGTCGTCATAAACAAAAAGTATACGTTTTGTGCCCTTGTCCGACGTCACCTGATATTTTGTGATATTGTGGTGATATGGCACTTTGGGGGCGCCTACTTTTTCGACCGCAACCGCAAACGGTACCGCGCCGTAATCGGTGTCGTAATTAAGCACCACTGAGTACTGCGGCACGTTGCCTTTTGACGTGCTGATGTACGACACCTGCAAAACGCGGCTCGGATAAATGATATATCCCTTAACCTCGTCGCCTTCCTTGTACATGAACGTGTTCAAAAGAGCCTGCTCCTGCGCCTGCGACCTTTTGGCTTCTTCCTTTTTCGCCTTGGACATATAGCGCGTCGCCGTGTTGAACATGGTGAACGCCAGCGTGCCGACGATCGCAAACAACGCGATTGCAACGATACATTCGGCAAAGGTAAAGCCTTTTTTATTCAGTTTTAAGCGTTTCAAAACCTTTTTCATCTTAGCCGTAATAGTAATCGCCCGCAACCCATTTCGTGTCGTGCGACACCGTGTCGGGGTTAATCAAACTGTCCATAACCAAGCCTGAACTGTTGCTGTTTTTCGTCCCCATTCTTGACACGTCGTAACTTGTAAAGATAAGTTTGCCGCGGTTGCTGCCGCCGATATAAATATCTTTTGCGATGATTGACGCCTCGTTATTGCCCGAACTTGCGATAGGAATGATACTCAAAATACCGCTTGATTCGTTGGAATACCTGCCGTGCGGGATATAAATCAACGCGTTGACCGTGCCGCCACGTCCGAATTTAATATTGTTGCTGCCCATACCGATTATGAACATATTGCCGACTTTTTTCGGATCGCCCTTTGGCAAAGCCTGCATTTGAGTCGCATCAAGCAAATCGTCAACAAAACTTTCAAAGAATTCTATGATGTTGTACGTATATTTTATTCCGTCACCTTTAAGCTTTGCAACGTATTGCTGATACGTATTCGACTTGAAATGCGTGCCGACTTTTTCGTCCGTCTTATCTTCCGAGCCAAGCGAGTTGCTGATTTCCATACTGTGCGCATTTGCGGCAAACGAAGTGTCGTCAACAAGCATAAGATAAGCATTGTTTTTGCCCGTCACCTGGAATGAACACTTGTTGAATACGAAACGGATTTGTTCTTCTTTCGATTTTGTCGTATCAAGCGCCGGACAATAGAAAAAGATATAAATATCTTTTTTGGAAGTATCGATAAGGAAGTTCATACGAACCCTCTTGTCAACGCCGTCTGTGGACGCCGCAAACACGATTTCCTTTTTGCTTAATCCAAAATTGAAGTAAGTGTTTTGTTCTATTGTATATTGCACTTCCGAACGATTTACAGTCAGCGACGTGAAGTTACCTTTCAAAATCTCCGTCTTCTTGTCTTTCAGCCCGGTGAACGTCTCGTTATACTTTTCGTCGATTGCAAACGTACTGTCCGCGCGAAGGTGCTTACCGTTTTCAACGTCCTTGTTATAAAAGTCCATGAGCCTGAGCGAGCCGGAATCTTCAACGTCGTTTGACGATTCAATATAACACCATAATGCTCCAACCTTTGTCCACGATTCCGCATTTGTCGGTTCCGAAAAAGATATTTTGAATTTTTTCTTTGTCAGTTTGTCGCCTTTTGCGCAAACATAATCCTTCGTCTTTCCCGCTCGTTTTTCTTCAGAATAAGTGTCACCGTAAATATCAAAGGCGTTGTACTCTTCAATATCACCCTTGTCTTGCAAATCTGCAAGGATTTTCCTGACGTTTGCTTTTGACTGTTCCTGATTGGCGTTCGCTTCCACAACGGTTGCAAATTCCGGCGACTTGATTTCTTCAAAAATCGCCTTTACGGTCGCGGTGTTGTCAACCAAGGAATATCTATTATCCACGACAAGATACATGCCGTATAAGCCTTCGCTGAACGCCCTTGTGGTGCCTTTCATTGCGTCAAACTGATTTGACGTGCTGCCTAAGCCGAACGTTTTTAACTTGCCTCCGTTGATTGCGGAGTCGTTAACAAGACCGTTTATGATGCCGTCAAAGTCGTTCGCGCCGTTGCTGAACATCGCGATAAGGTAACCGGTATTAAGGAACGCACTTGTCAGAATATCAGCTCCGCCCAGTACGTAAGACAGTTTGTCATATCCGTCCAATTCACTTCCACCGGTAATATCCTTAAACGGTTTCAGTCCGAAATAATAATAAACGGTATGCGATTTTTCAGCAGAATCATAATACTTCCATTTATGTTCGCAATCTTCCAATTCATCAGAAAACCAACTACTGCTTTGTCTTTGATGAGTTTTTTCGAATTCTTGCTTATGTTTCGGGAAATCTGCGCCGGCGGCACTCGGGTCATTTGTATAACCTTCAAGCAAGCCTTTTTTAACGTAGTCGTCATAGACGCTCTTTTCAAACTCTTTTCCGCTTTGATAATCTAAAAATACGGCGTCATCTAAATTGACGGTGTTGATCTTTCCGTCAACGCTTGCTCTGATAAGATCAACTGCTGCTTTTTCGTTATCCCACAAGTCCTTGTATTTGACTTCTTCGCCGTTTCTAGCATTTATGATTTTTCCCGCTAAATCTTTATCGCCATTATAACTGCCGTCATAATCGTTATTATCTTCCAAGCAGTATAATAAATCGAACACGTAGCGCCAACCGCTGTTGGAATATTCCGGATTAGACCAGTTTTCATAGAATGAATAATGTTTATCCTTGTTCTTTTTCGCTTCCTTATTATACCAATACTCTTCGTGCGCAACAACATAGGGCTTATTTGTCCACTTTGCGGTTTCGGTCAACTCCATGTGCGCACGCAAAACAATGAATTTTCTATTATGGGTAATTGTAGGTTTATGTAACAAACCCGCCCACCATTCTTTTGATGTTTCCGAGTTATTATATTTATTTTGCATGTCAAAATAAAGCTTAGTTTCGGCTTTGAAATTATTTTCGTTTCCTTCTATGCCGAAATACTCTTTCAAAATCTCTTCGTCAGTCAACTGTGCATTGTTTTTTTGCAGAACGTATTTCAAAAATTCCATAATCGAGGCTTTTTTAAGCTCATTTTTCACAGAGTCGCTGCAAAAATAATTGTTTTTCACAATAACCGCCGCCGAATTTACAAAGTTTACCTTCTTGTTTTCATCTTTAATGTCACTGGAAAGCACGCTGATTGTGCCGTCGCAAAATACGTCATTCACCGTGATTGTGCAGTATCTGACAGAGAGCGCCGCTGTGTACGATATGCTTCCGATAACCTTTTTGGTTGTCACCGACTTACCATCCACCTTCTGAACGTCCAAGTAATAACTGTTGACAACCGTACGAGTTGTCACGGGTTTGCCGTCTTTGTCTTTTTCGTCAACGTTCTGGACAACGCGGTATTTGTCCTCGGACGCGTACTTTTCAAGTGTGCATGGGTCAATGTTATTGCTGTTTTTGTGTTCAATATCACCGCACGACGTACCTTTTCTTATCGGCGAGTTCTGGATATAAAGGTTGGAAGTCTCGTTGAATTTGGGAGTGTTAAACCCTGCAATGTTTTTGGCGTCTTTTTCTTTTTCCGACTTCGGATCATAATACTTTCCGCCGAATTCGGTATAATCGTCACCCGTGAGATATGAGTACCCGTCTTTATCAAGGTCTTCAAACTTCTCTTTAAGGCGTTCTATCGTTTTCCCTTCGGTTTTAAGTTTCTTATACGCTTCCTTATATGCTTCGATAAACGACTTCATTGCATTGGGATTTTCGCTTACAGTGCCGTTGTTATAGTTAAACCTGTTAAGAGCGGTGTCAATCGTTACGGGATTGATAACGATAGGATCGCCCCACTCTTTGTCTTTACCAAGTATTTCTTCCCATTTGTCTTTGATTTGGCTCAAAAACGCGCCGCTGTCCTTTAAGACAAACTTGTCGTTTTTTACAACTTCGTTGCCGATATAGATGTCAGGGTTCGAGAAATACGTCGATATACCCAGTTTCTCAACTTTTTTGTAGTTGACGTACGACGTGTTGGAATCGGGCGCGATAATCATACGCCCTTGACAATACACGTTGCCGCCGATATACGTCTGAATGGGAATTCTTCCGTCCTTTGTGCCGTCGGGATTATAAGAAAGGCTGTAATAATCGTATTTTGTATTGATAACGCTGCCTTTCAGATCCTCCAACCATTTTCCGAGCGCGCCAAGGTCGGGAGTCCCCGATTGGGTGTTATCGTCTCCGACTTCGCCGTCGGTTGCACCGGTGTTTATGCCGCCCGCGTCATACGTGTATACGTATCCGTAGTTTACTGTATCAAAAATAATATCGCCGCTGCAATAAATATTTCCGCCTTCGGGGAATTGCACAATCGGCTTTGAGCATTCTTGATCATAATACATCGACGCGCCGAGATATTGCGCGTTGTTTATTCCGCCCTGGTTATAATCCGCATCGATATTCTGCCAGATTCCGTTTTTGTCTTTTACCCTGAGCGTGATTGTGACTTGCTCCGCAGCGCCGCCGTTCTCCCAGTTTCTTGTCCAGAAAGTATATTCGTTTGCGTCGCCCGCCTTGTCCATAAGGGTATAGTGCGAAATCTTGTCGTAAACCTGAATAGGTCTGTACTGCGGATTCGCCTCATCGCCATAATTTTCGTACATTGCCTCGCCGAGTATCGCATTCGAACCGTTTCTCTCAACTATTTTTGCCTTCGTAAACGGAATCATGACGCTACCTACGATCGTTTTGGAATACGTCCAATAATGAATATACTTCTTGTTGTAGTACTTCTTCATCAAGCCGGGAAGATTTACCCCGCCGAGTTCCAAACCTCTGATTGTAAGATTGCCGTCAACGTACACGTTGCCCTGCACGCGAATCATATTATCGACCGCGCCGATGATAAGGTCGCCGTTGGCGTAAATACTGCCCGTCACGCCTTCCAGAACAAGCGGGTTGAACAAACGCGTCTTCATCACGCGTTCACCGTTTTCAGTATCAAAACAGTTGATTGATACGTCGCCTTCGATACGCTTGAAAATCTGGTACGGGCTGGTCTTTTCACTGCCCATATTGTTGCTGACAACAAACGAGTTGCCAAACGTGTCCTGAATCGTGGTCGAGTTCCCGTCAGGTACAGAGTCCGCCTCAAAACTTACCGTGCTTTCCTGCGAGCCTTTGACGCCTTTTATGTCGACAAGAACTTTGTCGATTTTGTTTGCGCTGCTGCTTGGCGATTTCGACAACGTGACGTAAACTTTCACGCCGTTGACTATCGTATAATTCACCGCTTCTTTATCAAAATCGGTATCGTTGTAAAACTGAACCTCGGCAGAGCCGTTTTCTTTGATTTTGGTAAAGTAGGTTTCGATAATCGTGTTGAGTTGCGTAGAGCCTTTCAACGTGTCCGAAACCGTGAGTGCTGCGTTGTACGCGCGTTCCTGCTGGGTGTCCGCAATACTGTTCGAGAAGGAGGAAAGCGTCACAAAGAGCATAGAAGTGCCTACGACGATAATAATCGCCATAGTCATAAGTACCATAAGCATCGCGCTGCCGCGTTTTTTATTGTACCGCTTGTTAAACCTTTCTATATTTTTTAATAACGTCAGCATAATTGACCTCCTTCCGTCAATCGTACTTTTTTATTTTTCCCGTCTTATCTTTGTGACTGCGCTTCCGCGCGTTTTCGTAAGTTGTAGTTATATTATAATATAATATCCTTTATTTTAAGGTGCCGCTTCCGCTCCATATGTCATTGCGAGGAGCGTATTGTATTCCGTGCAACGCACTTTATGTCATTGCGATGGATTTTTTGGGGCCCCGCGGGATACTGAGTACCCGTAGGGAAAAGGAGCACACAAGCAAAAGAGTGAGCATTATTGCTTGCAATAATGTGATTTCAAAAGTGCAGTGTGCGACGTGTGCGCCTATTCGTTCAGTATGTACGTGATCGTCATCGAGAACGTGCCCGAAACATCGTTTCCGTCCGGCGTCATCGAAAGATACGTCAGATTGTACGACTTCACGCGCGCGATCGCGTCGGTCACCTTGTAAAGCGTCTGCATGTCCGTCTTGTATGCGCTCGATATGGTGTAAACCTTTTTGGTGGACGTCGTGACGGGCCTGCCAAGGCTTATCTCAACGTTGAAACCAAGGTCGCCAAAGAACTTGTACAGCGTTTCCGCAATCGCCACAGAGTCCTGATGTCCGGGCATATTGCTGGGTATAAGTTCTTCATTAAGGTTGTTGCTCGGACTGGTAAGTTGTTTCAACGCCGCCTCGTTTTGTCTGATTTCTTCAACGAGCTTGTTGTACCTTGCCGGGCTCACCGCGTCGATTTGCTTTTTGACCTTCGCGATGTCGCCTTCGACCGTCTGCAACTCTTCCTGAGCGGTTTTTTTGTCGTTGTTTTTCGGCATGATGCCAAGAGTGTACGTGCCGCCTACAAGCAGGAACAGGATAAGCACGAAAATCAATATTTTTTCTTTTCTGTTAATCGTCATTTTCCCGTCCTCCTTATTTGTCGCTGCCGCCGAAAAGTTTATCGTTCACGACGTCGAAACTTACCGAAAAATCGGTGGCGGTGTCCATCGACGGCTCGACGCTCTGAATATAGCCGCTGCCGTTTTCCTTAATCGCCGAAACGTAGTTTCGCATCGACTGGGAACCCTTGCCCGTAAGTTTTAACGTAATCCTGCCGTTGGTGAAAGTGAACTGCGTCACCTTGCACTCCGTCTTGTTCGCGCTTGTGAAGATTATGTCGAAAATCGTGCCGGTAAGGTTTATCGCGGCGTCTGCTTCTTTCGACGTTGCCTGCGCGCCCGCAAGTGCGTTTGCAACGCGCGTCGCGACTTCCGTCAACGACTCGTATTGGTAAATCGTGTTGCCGTATTTGTCGGTGCCTTTCGTCACGGGGTTGCCGTTTTTGTCAAGCACCACCGTGAAGTTTTTGAACTTGTCTTCGTTCTTGGCAAGCGTGTTTTTCTGGTTGGTGAGTTCCGTCTTGGCAGATTCAAGGTCGGACACGGCAGTGTTGTACTGCGAACGCGCCACAAGATACCACCCGACCATCGCGCATGCCACCACGACGACCGTAACGACAAGAATAAACTCAAACGAGGTGCTTTGCCCCGATTTTCCAATCGCCTTTTGCGCGGCGATAAAATCTATGTTTCTCTTTCTCTTTGCCATAATCCACCTCGTTATTTGAGCATTGTGCCGATAAGCGGTGAAAGCGCGTTGAAATCAAGCTGCTCGACGCCCGATACGCTTTCGGGTACGGGAAGCATCTTGACGTTAAGTCCCATGAAACCGTAAAGGTCGCTTTCGACCGACTGGAACCTGTCAAGGTCGCCCGTGATAAACACGTCGTCGAATTTGTAATCGGTATATTTCGAGCGGAAGAACTGAATCGCCTCGCTCACGATGCCGGAAAAGTCGTTGATGAAAAACGCCATTTCGTTCGCATAGTTTTCGTTGGGCATCGAATAAATGGGTTTCGACAGCGAGAAGACGTGCTTGTAATCCGCGAAAAGATACGACGTAATCGTCGTCATGCGATAGTCGACAAGCACAAAATATTGCGGCAGGTCTTCTTTCATAAAATCGACGAGTTTCGACAGCGCGCTTTGCGAAATATCGATTGCCGTAAGTTTCATGCCGACTTCGCGGCAGCACTTTTTCAGGTTTTCGATGACAAGGTTGTCTATGTACGTGATCATAAGACGCGCCTTTTTCGCTTTCTTTTTCTTTTCGCTCTTCTCTTCCTGTTCTTCCTCGCCCTCTTCGGGGGAGTTCAGCGCGGCTTCCTGCATCTCTTCGTCGGGATCTTCGATATTTCTGTCAATCTCGACAAAGTCGACGGTGTGACTTTCCGCAAGTTTTTTATCCGTGAAAAGTTCCGCCGAAATTATCGGATACAGAATCGACGGCTTTGCGTAAGGCAAAATCATCTCGCGGAACGGTATCTTGTTGTTTTCAAGGACGAATTTCGCCGCTTTCGACTTGATATCGTTTTTGCGGATCATATCGAGCATCGCTTCGGTAAGTTGAAGGTCGATATTGGTTGCGCTCGGGTCGTTCAGAAATTCACTGGGGAAATCCATATCGTAAAATTCTTTCACGGTGATTCTCTTTCCGCCCGCCGTCGCAAACATCGCTTTGAGTTTGTCGTTGTTCAAGTAGTAGTAAATCATAATTTTGCTCCAAATCTGTCCTTTATTCGGTATCCGTGCCTATCGAGTCGTACATCGAGAACATAGGCATAAGTATTGCGATAAGTATTACGCCGATGACAACCGCCATTACAACCATAAGGGCGGGGTTTATCATTGCGGTAAGACTCTTGATTGCAGTGTCCGCTTCGTCTTCGAAATAAGCGGCAGTCTGCCCGAGAACCTCGTCCAGAGAACCGGATTCTTCACCGACGAATATCATTGTCGTAAGCAGCGGGTCGAACGCGTCGACCGTCTGCAACGCGGCGGATATCGACTCGCCGCGACGGATTGCTTCGACAGCGTCGTCGATCTGCCTTGATACGTAAGTGTTGTCCATCATCTCCGACACCATCGTCAGCGCGTCGAGAAGATGTACGCCCGAACTCGTCAGCGTGCAAAGCGAGCTTGCAAAACGCGACGTATAAATCATTTTTTGCAATTTTCCGATGCCCGGCATTTTGACTTTCATTTTGGAAACGAAAAGGTCAACCGCCTCGATTCGCTTAACGATCGGGATGAAAATAATAAGCGAGGCGACGATGCCGATAATCAGTATGTAGTCCTTCATGATGAAGTCCTTGATTTTCAGCAGGATTTTCGTGACCAGTGGCAACTTATCTTCGGACACCATCGAAATCATCTTCGGCATAATCCAGATAAGCAAAACCACAACGACGACAAGACAAATCGCCAGAACGATTTTCGGATATGACGTTGCCGATTTGATTTGCCCTTTTCTCTTTTTTTCCTTTTCGTAATAGTCCGCCATTCGGATAAGAGTCTCTTCCAGTTTACCGCTCATTTCGCCCGCCTTGACCATGCTCACGAGAAGGTTGGGGAATACGCCCGGAAGCGCGCCCATCGACTCCGCAAGAGAGTTACCTTTCTGAACCTCTTCAAACAATGCGGCAAGCACGTTTTTGAGCTTCGGTTTCTCGGTGCGTTCGTAAAGCATTTCCAGCGACTTAATAAGAGGCAAGCCGGCGTTCAGCATCGACGCGAGCTGTCGGCAAAACTGCAACACCAGCGCGGTGTCGAGTTTTGAAAGTTTGCTTGCGTCGCCCTTTCCCGTGGCATGGACGTAATAGCATTTCAGACCGCGCGACGAAATGACCTGATTGAAGTCGTCTTCGCTCGTGGCGGTGATCGTGCCGCTTACGCGTTTTCCTTCCGGCGAAAGTGCCTTGTAAGAATACTTGTACATATTACCTCGCAATTATTTTGTCAAAACAAAAAATATTCTTTTGCTAATTTATTATAACATACGACTTGTTAAAATTCAAGATTAAAAAAAATTTCGGCGCAAAATATTGCAAAAACATAAAAAAATCAGGCGGAATTACGGCGGTTTAAGGTATTTTTCAAATTTTTCGGAAAATTATTTTGATTTTTTTGGCACGAGTTTTCAACACTTTCGTACGAAATTATACAGTCGTACAATAAAATTCCGCCGTGCGTTTGCTTTCCGAATTTTTCAAAAAATCGACGTTTTTTCGTAAAAATTCGCCAAAAATACGCAATTTTTACACGCAAAATAATATACTTTATCGTTCAATTTTGCATTATAAAGTCGCTTTTATGTCAGTCAAAAAAAATTCCGCCGTGCAAATTCATAATTTTTTCCGACGCGACCGAAAAAGCATTGACAATATTTTTTTCCTTTATTATAATTTATGGTGCAACATACAGTTTTTTGTTCAAAATTTTAAGGAGATATACTATGGCAACAAAAAAGAATGTCAATGTCGACGACGCTTTGGAAACGGCCGAAAACGTGGCAAACAGCACGACGGAAAATGCTGAAATCGCCGCGGACGAAACGCCTTCCGTAAGTCCCGAAACCGTTGACGAAACCGAAAAAGCAAAGCAGC
>OGOP01000554.1_pt1 | contig 33399 bp, 29 predicted proteins | sample 1552591 | NCBI WGS metagenome assembly OGOP01 (sample SAMEA2580120, study PRJEB22360) | human gut metagenome | biome: human gut; feature: human-associated habitat; material: faeces | place: Denmark | collected 2008/2010 | reverse complement strand
CATTATAAACTCTTGGTCTTTCTTTTTTTCGGAACTATTCTTTTTTCACAGCCCCATTAAATTCACTGTATAATCAGACGGTTAACCAACGATTACTCGATGATTGTAGCAACAGCACCTGAACCAACTGTACGGCCACCCTCACGAATAGCGAAACGAAGACCCTGCTCCATAGCTACTCTGTGGATAAGCTCGATTGTCATCTCTACGTTGTCACCAGGCATGCACATCTCTGTACCAGCTGGAAGCTCGCAAACACCTGTAACATCAGTTGTTCTGAAGTAGAACTGTGGTCTGTAGTTGTTGAAGAATGGTGTATGACGGCCACCCTCGTCCTTTGTAAGAACGTAAACCTGAGCTGTAAACTTCTTATGAGGTGTGATTGAACCTGGCTTACAAAGAACCTGACCTCTTTCAATCTCATCTCTCTGAACACCACGAAGAAGAGCACCGATGTTATCACCTGGCTCAGCCTCATCAAGGAGCTTACGGAACATCTCGATACCTGTTACAACTACCTTACGAGTCTCATCTGAAATACCAACGATTTCAACTTCCTCATTAAGGTGGAGAACACCTCTCTCAACTCTACCTGTAGCAACAGTACCACGGCCTGTGATTGAGAATACATCCTCTACTGGCATAAGGAATGGCTTATCTGTCTCTCTCTTTGGATCTGGAACATACTCATCGATTGTATGCATAAGCTCAAGAATCTTGTCGCCCCACTCGCTCTGTGGATCCTCAAGTGCCTTAAGAGCTGAACCCTGGATGATAGGTGTATCATCGCCTGGGAAGTCATACTCGTTAAGAAGCTCTCTGATCTCCATATCTACGAGCTCAAGAAGCTCTGGATCATCAACCATATCACACTTATTCATGAATACAACAACGTAAGGAACACCAACCTGACGAGCAAGAAGGATATGCTCTCTTGTCTGAGCCATAACACCATCAGTAGCAGCAACAACAAGGATAGCAGCATCCATCTGTGCAGCACCTGTGATCATGTTCTTAACGTAGTCAGCATGTCCAGGACAGTCAACGTGTGCATAATGTCTCTTCTCTGTCTCATACTCAACGTGAGCTGAAGAAATTGTGATACCTCTTTCTCTTTCCTCTGGAGCCTTATCGATGTTCTCGAATGCAACAGCCTCACCTGTACCAAGTCTCTCATGAAGAGTCTTTGTAATAGCAGCTGTAAGTGTAGTCTTACCATGATCTACGTGTCCAATTGTACCAATGTTACAATGTGGTTTAGTTCTCTCAAATTTAGCTTTAGCCATTTTTAAAAATCCTCCTTTAATAATTAATGGCCACGACGGGCTCATTTTTAATAGGCTATAACCCATTATATGGCATAATGGGCTTAATTTCAACTACTTTTTATATAGCGTACAGACAGAAAAATCTGCCTGTACGTTAATAAACAATAATCAGGATTCAGCAATGCCGCAAATTACTTTGCGTGAGCGCTGATAACCTTATCCTGAACAGACTTTGGAGCCTGCTCATACTTATCAAAGAACATTGAGTAGTTACCACGACCCTGTGTCTTTGAACGAAGGTCTGTAGCATATCCGAACATCTCTGAAAGTGGAACGTAAGCCTTAACCATCTTACCACCACCAACATCTTCCATACCCTCAACACGGCCTCTACGAGAGTTAACATCACCTATTACATCGCCCATGTATTCCTCAGGCATAGTAATCTCAACTTTCATGATAGGCTCTAAGAGTGCAGGAGCTGCCTTAGCCATAGCATCCTTGAATGCCATAGATCCGGCGATGTGGAATGCCATCTCTGATGAATCGACTTCATGATATGAACCATCGTATACAGTAGCCTTGATACCAAGTACCGGGAATCCGGCAAGGATACCAGCCTGTGAAGCCTCTTCGATACCTTCGCCAACAGCCGGGATGTATTCCTTAGGAATTGAACCACCAACAACCTCTGAAACGAACTCGAATGTCTTCTCGCCGTTAGGATCTGTAGGCTCAAATCTAACCTTACAATGTCCGTACTGTCCACGACCACCTGACTGCTTAGCATACTTACTGTCAACATCAACTGCCTTAGTGAAGCATTCCTTGTAAGCAACCTGTGGGGCACCTACGTTAGCCTCTACGTGGAACTCACGAAGAAGTCTGTCTACGATAATATCAAGATGAAGTTCACCCATACCGGCAATGATTGTCTGGCCTGTTTCCTTATCTGTATGAGCTCTGAATGTAGGATCCTCTTCAGCAAGCTTTGCTAAAGCCTCACCCATCTTACCCTGATCATTCTTAGTCTTTGGCTCGATAGCAAGTTCGATAACCGGCTCCGGGAACTCCATAGACTCAAGGATTACAGGATGCTGCTCATCACAGATTGTATCACCTGTTGCTGTAAACTTAAGACCTACAGCTGCTGCGATATCACCTGAGTAAACCTTATCGATTTCTTTTCTGTTGTTGGCATGCATCTGAAGGATACGTCCAACTCTTTCCTTCTTGTTCTTTGTTGCGTTAAGAACATAAGAACCTGCATTCAGTGTACCGGAGTAAACTCTGAAGAATGCTAACTTACCTACGAATGGGTCCGTCATAATCTTGAATGCAAGAGCTGAGAATGGCTCATCATCTGAAGACTTAACAGATACTTCATTACCATCCTCGTCAACACCATTGATATCCGGGATATCTGTTGGAGCCGGCATGTACTCAAGTACTGCATCAAGGAGCTTCTGAACGCCCTTATTCTTATAAGCTGTACCGCAGAGGCAAGGGATTGCATCACCAGCGATAGTAGCCTTTCTTAATGTCTTCTTAAGCTGCTCTACTGTTGGCTCCTCACCCTCAAGATACTTCTCCATAAGGTCATCATCGAACTCAACGATCTGCTCTACCATCTTGTCATGATACTCCTGAGCCTGATCCTTAAGATCATCAGGAATCTCACCAACCTGGATGTCATCGCCCTTATCTCCGTTGAAGATATAAGCCTGCATCTCGAATAAGTCTACGATACCCTGGAAGTAATCTTCCTTACCGATAGGGATCTGGATAAGGACAGGATTCTTACCAAGCTTTGAAATAAGCTGGTCACATGAACCAAAGAAGTCAGCACCAAGCTTATCCATCTTGTTCATGAAAGCCATACGTGGAACATTGTACTTATCAGCCTGACGCCATACGTTCTCTGACTGTGGCTCAACACCGTTCTGTGCATCGAATACACCAACAGCGCCGTCAAGTACTCTAAGTGAACGCTCAACCTCAACAGTGAAGTCTACGTGTCCAGGAGTATCAATGATATTGATACGGTATTCTGGAGCTCCAGCTTTCTTCTTGCCATTCTCCTCAAGAGTCCAATGACATGTTGTAGCGGCTGATGTGATTGTGATACCTCTTTCCTGCTCCTGGGCCATCCAGTCCATTGTTGCAGTACCGTCATGAGTATCACCGATTTTATGATTAACACCAGTATAATAAAGGATACGCTCTGTTAATGTTGTCTTACCAGCATCGATATGAGCCATGATACCAATATTTCTGGTTCTCTCTAATGGATATTCTCTTCCAGCCATTGTTTTTCCTCTCTTATATAATGGGGATTCAATTGAATCTCTATAGATAATTAGAATCTATAGTGAGCAAATGCCTTATTAGCATCTGCCATTCTGTGCATCTCTTCCTTCCTCTTTACTGATGCTCCTGTGTTACCAGCTGCATCGAGGATCTCGTTAGCGAGACGCTCTTCCATAGTCTTCTCGCCTCTTGCACGTGAAAATGTTGTTAACCAACGAAGTGCTAAAGTCTGTCTTCTCTCAGGCTTTACTTCGATTGGAACCTGATATGTTGCACCACCGATACGTCTAGCCTTAACTTCAAGAACTGGCATGATGTTGTTCATAGCCTCCTCGAATACCTCTAAAGCTGGGCGGTCAGTCTTAGCTGCAACCCTGTCAAATGCTCCGTATACAATCTTCTGAGCGATACTCTTCTTACCATCAAGCATAATGTTGTTGACAAGCTTAGTAACCACCTTGTTATTGTAAATAGGATCTGCTAATACATCTCTTTTCTGAGTATGTCCTTTACGTGGCACGGTTCTTCCCTCCTTAATAATAATTAATTCATCGGTACTCACAATTATCTTGGCCTTTTTCCACTGCGGGATAATCGGCTTGTGTTCGTGCTCGGCTCTATATTAAACCTGCAACCTCAGGATTCAATCTAATTCCGGCACTTAACGTAATTTTGTGAATAAATATTAAATTACCTAATGTGACTTATGTCACAAGCAAGCGCTTGAATTACTTAGCGTCCTTAGGTCTCTTGGCACCGTACTTAGAACGGGCCTGTCTTCTCTTAGCAACACCAGCTGTATCAAGTGTACCTCTGATGATGTGGTATCTTGTACCTGGAAGGTCCTTTACACGACCACCACGGATAAGAACAACGCTATGCTCCTGAAGGTTGTGACCTTCACCTGGGATGTAGCTTGTTACTTCGATACCGTTAGAAAGACGTACTCTGGCAATCTTTCTAAGAGCTGAGTTAGGCTTCTTAGGAGTTGCTGTCTTAACAGCTGTACATACACCTCTCTTCTGTGGAGCAGAGATATCTGTAGCCTTCTTCTTAAGAGAGTTATATCCCTTCTGAAGAGCAGGAGCTGTTGACTTCTTAACAGATGTCTGACGACCATTTCTTACTAACTGATTAAATGTAGGCATTCTTTTTTCACCTCCCGGAATTAGAATAAAAACTGTGGTTGCTATTATTCATTGCCCAAATTATAATGAATAAACAGTCCAGTGCTCTATGGCACAAAAAAATTAAGCGCCCAAAACTGCACGCTTAATTATTATATAAATATATTATGTCTATGTCAAGCATTTTTTATCAATCAAAAAGCTGTCATTTAATAATTTTTTAAGACCTTTATCTTGTAAGCAGCATCCTGTCATTATCAAAATCCTGTCTTGTTTTTGCGGAATACATCTTAAGCAGATCATCAAGAGACATTGCCTTACGGCTTTGCTCATCAATATCAAGAATGATATTGCCCGAATCCATCATAATCGTCCTGTTGCCCGTCTCCATTGCAGACTTAAGATTATGCGTAATCATCATTGTTGTAAGGTTATATTTTTTTACAACATTCTGTGTAATCTCCATAACCTTTTCTGCAGTTGCAGGGTCAAGCGCCGCAGTATGCTCATCAAGAAGGAGTACCTTAGGAGGTACCAGCGTACACATAAGAAGTGTCACTACCTGTCTCTGTCCTCCTGACAGCAGTCCGACTTTTGTCTTCATCCTGTCTTCAAGCCCCATGCCAAAATCGGCGAGTGCATTGCGGAAGAATTCTTTATCCTTTTTATTAAGTGCAAATCCAAGTCCCGGTTTGCCTGCTCTTGAATACGCAAGCGCAATATTCTCTTCAATTGTCATTCCCGGTGCAGTGCCCTTCATCGGATCCTGGAACACACGCCCTATAACATGTGAGCGTTTATGTTCCTTCATATATGTAATATCATCACCATCAAGAATAATCGAACCGGAATCAAGTAAAAATGTTCCGCATATTGCATTAAATAATGTTGACTTGCCTGCTCCGTTAGAACCGACTATAGTTACAAAATCACCTTTATTCAGTGTAAGGTTGAGGCTGTCAAGTGCAACATGTTCATTAGGTGTTCCCTTGGCAAACACCTTAACTGCGCTGTTTATCTTCAGCATTGCATTGTCTGTCACCGCATTATCAGTCATTGCTTTTCCCATGTTACCTGCGTCCTCCCATTCTTGTTCTGTACATTCCGATATACTGTTTGATTGCCGGTATTGAAAGTGCAATTGCAACTATCACTGCTGACAGGAACTTAAGCATGTATGCAGGGAATATACTTGATTTTATTGCAAATGCAATTATAAATCTGTATATTACGGCGCCGAATACAGAGCAGATGATTCCTGCTGTTATATTTCTTCTGCCGCCGAATACCTCACCGATTATTACCGATGCAAGACCTACAACCAGGATTCCCACACCCGAATTAATATCCGCATAACCCTGATACTGTGCAAGCAGCCCACCGGCTGCCGCTATGCAGGCATTGGCGATTGCAAGTGCAAGAACCTTGGTCATATCTGCATTTATCGAAGATGCCCTTACCATGTCTTCATTGTCTCCCGTTGCCCTTATGCATAACCCGAGACGTGTTCTGAAGAATAATATCAGAATCAGGCTGAATACTACCGCAAATACTGCCGGAATTATAATCTTTACAGCATCCCTTGAAAGCCCCGGAAACATCTTATAAGCTATTCTGAATATTGTATCTGCCTTGATGAGACTTAAGTTGGAGCTTTCTCCCATTATCATGATATTTATCGAGTAGAGACCGCTCATTGTAAGGATTCCTGATAATACCGGATGTATCATAAGCTTTGTCTGTAAAAATCCCGTAACAACTCCTGCAAGAGCTCCGGCTGCCATTCCGAGAAGTATTCCTATTACCGGATGGCCTGCTATTGACAGAACCGCTGACACGGTAAGTCCCAGTGTGAAGCTTCCTTCAGCCGTAAGATCCGGTATATTCATTATTCTGAAAACTATGTATATTCCTATCGCCAGCAGACCATATATAAGTCCAAGCTGGAGTGAGCCTAACACTAAGACCATTGCGTGCCTCCCAATTCAAAATCGTATTAATTACTTTGCATCTGTTATAAGCTGTGCTGTTGACTTAACGCTGTCAGGTATTGTGACACCGAGTGCTTCCATTGTGTTCTGGTTGATTACAGTTCCTGATGCAGGAACTACTACCGAAGGAACATCTGCGACCTTCCTGCCTCCAAGAATCTCAACTGCCATGTCTGCACTCTGTGAACCAATCTGCTTATCATTCATAGCTACTGTTGCAAATGCACCTGACTGCACTGTTGTTGCGCTGCATGCATATACAGGAATCTTATTTTTTCTTGTTATCTCTGTAATCTGTGCCATACCTGACTGAACAACACTATCATTAGGTACAAAGATTGCATCAACGCTTCCTACAAGACTTTCTGCTGCCTGCTGAATCTCTGACGAATTAGTTACTACAGCCTCAACATACTTAAGTCCCTTGCCGTCAAGGTAAGACTTTGCATCTTTAACTGTATTTACTGAGTTAACCTCACCGGTGTTATATATAAGGCCATATGTCTTATTACCCGGTGTGAGTGAATCGCTGAGATTAAATATATCGCTTACAGGGATTGCATTAGATGTACCTGTTGCATTCTTATCAGGCTTTTCCATGTTGCTTGTCACACCCGCTGCCACAGGAGCAGATACAGAGATGAATACTACAGGGATATCTGAATCCATATTAACCATAGCCTGAGTTGCCGGAGTTGCAATTGTTGCTACAAGATCCATTCTGCTGTCAACCATCTCCTGGCAGATTGTATTAAGTGTTGCCGTATCACCCTGCGCGCTCTTAACAACTATGTCGCACTTATCTTCTGTGTATCCCTTGGCACGGAGCTCCTCGATGAATCCGTCCTTCATATCGTTAAATGCGCCATTCTCGATAAGCTGTATTACACCAACCTTAATCTTGCCGCTGCTCTTCTCTGAGCTGCTGCCACATGCCGCCATTCCTGTTGCCATAACTGCTGCGAGCATCATACATGCTGCCTTCTTAAACATCTTTCCAAGTCTCATAATTTTTCTCCCTTTCAATTATAAATTTTTACCACAAGATATAGAATCAGTCGTTGCATTAAAAAATCCCCGGCAGATATAAATCTGCCAGGGACGAATTGTTCGTGGTACCACCCTAATTCAGACTCCATGCGCCATCACGTCTTATTGGAATCCCTCTTGCCCTTAACGCGGGTCATACGGCACAGGCTACTCAAAAACTCAATATAAAGCTTCATCTTTCACCCTGCGTCTTGCAAGTCCATTCCCTATCCCTTCCATACCGGATTCCACCAGCTCCGGCTCTCTGTGATGTCAGTAAAACAGGTACTCGTCTTGTTCATCGACTTTATCTCTATCACTTAAAACGCATTATAGCAACATCCATTCCGAATGTCAAACATTTTCTTAAAGAAATGTAAAATTCAGCCACGTATTAATCGTTATAGACCTTCCGGAACTCTGAATAACCATCTTCCTCAAGCTTCTGAATCTGGAACTTGGCATTCTTGTTAAGCGGCTGTACAGTTACAATATTGCCCTGTTCACGAAGCTTTGTTGCCTCAGCAAATACATCGGCAAGCTTGTCTGTAGACACCTTGCTGTCAACAAGAATTGCAATGCATTTTTTGTCTCTTGCAAATGCCTTGTCACCAAGCTTATCCTTGAGTATTGTGATGATGCGCTCAAAGCCGATTGAAAATCCGCATGCACATACCTTCTGTCCGCAGAACTTGCCAATCATCTCATCATATCGTCCGCCTCCGGCGATTGAGAAGTTATATCCGTCAATTGTAATCTCAAATATTGTTCCTGTGTAATATGACATTCCTCTTACAAGTGTAGGGTCAAATACAAGGCTTACATCGCTGCTTATCATAGGCTTCACACATGAGAGTATGCCGTCGAGTGAGTCAACAACTGATGAATCTATCGCATCGGCACCTATAAGGCTGCAGAAATCCCCGCATGATATTCCCTCTGTAATTTTCGTGAACATCTGTGTATACTTTTCAACTGCATCAGCAGCAAATCCGCTCTTTACAAGTTCTTCCTTAACTCCGTCTATTCCGATCTTGTCCATCTTATCAAGAATGATGAACACAGTGTCGAAGCTCTCTTCGTCAAAACCTGCGCTCTTAGCCATTCCCTTAAGGATTCTTCTGTCATTAACGTGAACTGTAAACCTGCTTATTCCGACCTCTTCAAAAATCTTTGTGAGCATTGTTGTTGTTGCAGCAATAAGCTCTATCTCTGCCAGAATCGATGAATCTCCGAGAATATCGATATCGCACTGTGTAAACTGACGAAATCTTCCCTTCTGCGGTCTGTCGGCACGGAATACGTTGCCAATCTGAAGTGATTTGAAAGGAGTTGTCAGTACTGCCTGATTGTTGGCATAATAACGCGAAAGCGGTACAGTAAGATCATAACGGAGAGCCGAATCCGCAAGTTCTCCGCCATTCTCGATTGCACGCTGAAGGTCCGCGCCTCTCTTCATTACAGGGAAGATGAGCTTCTCATTCTCTCCGCCCTGCTTGCCTGTAAGATTCCCAAGGTGTTCCATTACAGGTGTCTCTATAAGCGAAAATCCATATGTTGCATATGTTTCTTTAATCATATTAATGACATGTTCACGAAGTCTCATGTCTGATGGGAGGAAATCATTCATTCCCTTTATTGGCGTTTTGATAAATCCCATTGTTATTATCTCCTTATGTTCCGGTTAATAAATACAGTTACATATCTTATGATAAATGCTGTTACATGTCCCACGCATGGTGGTCTGTATGAAGCAGCTTGTGTGCCACAGGTGAATTAGGCTTCTCGAAGAATTCCTCATACATCTTAAGCACATCAGGGTTCTCATGACTGAACCTGATATTCTTACTGCGGTCAAGACTGTACAGGATAGGTGCTCTGTCTTTTGCAAGTTCCTGTCCGTCACGGATAGGCTGTCCGCCGCCGCCTACGCATCCTCCCGGACACGCCATTACCTCAACAAAATCGTACTTCACTTCACCGCGCTTAATTGCATCAAGCAACTGTCTTGTATTGCCAAGGCCGTGGACCGTTGCTGTTCTTATCTCATTGCCGCCGACATTGAATGCTGCCTCTTTCCACGGGTTCATTCCTCTCACTGCACTGAATGCATCAGCATCAGGATTCTTACCTGTTACAAGATAGAACGCTGAACGGAGCGCTGCCTCCATAACACCGCCTGTCGCGCCGAATATTACGCCGGCACCGCTGTATGTTCCGAGTGGTGAATCGAAGTCCTCCTCCGGAAGGGCTTCGGGAATTATTGCCTCTCCTCTTACAAGCCTTGCAAATTCTCTTGTTGTGAGCACATAATCAACATCCTGTCCGTATCCTGCAGAACTCATATTATCATATGCCGCTTCCGCTTTCTTGGCTGTACAAGGCATAATAGAGACTGAACATATTCTTGACGGATCTATATCCGCTTTCTTGGCAAAATATGACTTAACAACTGCGCCGAACATCTGCTGCGGTGACTTGGCTGTTGACAGATTATCCACGAATTCAGGATACTGTGACTTAACAAATCTCACCCAGCCCGGGCAGCACGATGTAAACATCGGAAGTCTGCTCTTGTCAGGATTCTTAAGCCTTTCTATAAATTCATTTCCCTCTTCCATTATCGTAAGATCCGCTGAAAAATTGGTATCGAATACATAATCAAAGCCTATATGTCTGAGAACCGACGCAAGTCTCTTCTCTGTAGCCACATCCCCCGGCATGCCGAGATCCTCGCCCCATGCCGTTCTGACGGCAGGTGCCACCTGAACCACAGTTATCGTCTCCGGGTCATTAAGAGCTGCAAGTACCTTGCCGATATCATCCTTTTCTCTTAGCGCTCCTACAGGGCAATGTGTCACACACTGTCCACAGGCTGCACAGTCCGCATGTTCAATCTTACGGCCGTTAGCCACATCCACAGTTGTTCTGCTGCCTGTATTAACTACATCCCATACATGAAGCGTCTGTATCTTTTCACATACCTGAATACAGCGCATGCACTTAATACATTTGGCATTATCGCGGATAATAGGGAATTCAGGATTCCAATCATTGTGCTCTATTCTTCCATTATACGGATTCTCTATACATCCCAGATCATTAGCAATCTTCTGAAGTTCACAGTTACCGCTTCGTACACAGATTGCACATCTGCAGTCATGCTGCGAAAGTATAAGACGTACGATTGTCTTGCGTGTCTCTCGTACCTTAGGTGAGTTAGTGAATATTACCATTCCCTCCTCAACCTTATTATTACAGGCCGTTATGAGCTTTTCCTTGCCCTGAAGTTCCACCTGGCATACACGGCATGCTGCTATCTCATTAATATCGCGGAGATAGCACAGATGTGGAATCATAATTCCGATGCCTGCCGCAGCATCAAGAATTGTTGTGCCCTCAGGGACACTTACCGGACGGTTGTTTATTGTAAGATTTACCATATCTCTGCTCTTCCTCCTTTAAAGTTACCATAGCCAAAGTGGTCGCACCTTAAGCAGCGCGAAGACTCCTGCTCAGCCTCTTCAAGAGTCATGCCGCATTCGATATGATCAAAATTGCATTTTCTCTCATCCGCAGGCACATTGGTAAGATTAACCCTTCCGCACGCCGGCTTGTCCGCATGGCTCGCCGCCGGAATGTCTATATCAACGCTTATGAGATGATTATATCCGAGATATTCATCTATATTGGCCGCTGCCACCTTACCTGCGGCAATAGCACGTATTACAGTTGCAGGCCCGGTTACACAGTCACCTCCGGCAAATACACCCGGTATATTGATAATCTCGCCATCATCCATGGCTGTTATGTTGCCTCTCTTGACAGGCATTCCCGCCTCCTCAAAATGACGGCTCTCAATACCCTGTCCGATTGCGACTATTACGATATCACATGCGACCCTCACCTCAGGCTTTGATGAATCAGATGGTCTGGCCCTTCCCCATTCATCCATTCTTCCGATTATCTGTGGCTTAACCCACAATGCCACGGCATTGCCGTTCTCATCAGCCTCTATTCTTACCGGACTGCTGAGCTCCATAAGTTCACAGCCTTCCTCAAGTGCTCCTTCCACTTCTTCAGGAAGTGCTGTCATATCTTCCTTACGCCTTCTGTAGGCAATTATTGCCCTCTTAGCACCAAGCCTTACCGCTGAGCGTACACAGTCCATTGCAACATTACCACCGCCGACAACAGCAACCGTCTTGCCGGTAAAATCAGGTACATTATCGTTACCTATATTATCAAGCAGCTCAACCGCTGACATAACATTATTGCTGTCTTCACCCTCTATTCCTATCTTCTTATCGTTATGGGCACCGATTGCAATATAAACGGCATCATACTGGTCTCTAAGATCCTTAATTGAGAAATTCTCACCAATCTTTGTATTATACTTAACTTCAACTCCTGTTGACAGAACACAGTCAATATCTTCCTGAAGGCGTTCTCTTGGGAACCGGTAATTAGGTATTCCGTATCTTAACATTCCGCCAAGCTTGGACTTCATCTCATAAACAACGCACTTATGCCCCATAAGCGAAAGGAAATATGCTGCACTGAGTCCGCTTGGACCACCTCCGACAATAGCAACTCTCTTACCGGTTGCCGCGGCACATGGAGGTGCCGGCACAACTCCTGCATTATCCACAGCAAATCTCTTAAGTCCTCTTATATTAACTGCCGTGTCAAACATACTTCTGCGGCATCTTGCCTCACACGGATGCTCACATATAAGTGCACACGCTGTAGGGAAAGGATTATCCTTTCTTATAAGACGCACTGCATCTGCATATCTTCCTTCATTAACAAGCGCGATATATCCCGGAATATCAACTCCCGCAGGGCACAATGCAACACAAGGTATTGCCTGGGTTATGTGATTGGTACATTTGCCATTCTTGATATGTGCAACATAATCGTCACGGAAACCTTCAAGCCCCCTGAGTACCATATTGGCTGCCTCATATCCGATTGCACAGTCAGCCGAGTTACTTATTACCTTGGCAAGCCTTTCTATCTCGCCAAGCGTCTCCATTGTTGCCTCTCCTTCAAGAACCTGATTAAGGTAATCTGCAAGCTGTCCGAGTCCTACACGGCATGGCACACATTTACCGCATGTCTGTGCATGGCATAGTCTGAGGAAATTAAGTGCAAGATCTACAGGGCATATTCCCGGAGGACTTGCCACAATACGTCTCTCAAGATCCTTATACAGTCTCTCTACAGTCTGGCCGGCAACATTCTTAGTTGCAATTTTAAGTCTGCTCATATACGCTACGTCTCCTAATTATCTGTGTTCTTCCAATATCTTCTCAAGGATAATAACTGCGTCTTCAATACATCCCGGGCAGCTTCTTAACACTTCTCCCGTCTCAACACCCTTGAGGTCTTTGCATACTATTGACTTATTTTTGTTTTTAAATGTCTCGACAAGCTCTTTTGAAAGCTTATATGTCTGTCCCTTTGAGTCTGGCTTCTCAAGGTTAGCCGAACTGTTAAGCAGTCCGAGTATTGTAACCGCTCCGTTAACCGCACCACAAGTTCCTTCCATACATCCCATTCCAAGCCCCATGCCTTCTGTCAGACGGAACATCGCTGCCTCATCAATCCCAAATTCGTCACAAAAGCTGCATGCTACAGCCTGTGCGCAGTTATATCCCTTATTGTGTAATTCTGCTGCTTTATCAGTTCTGTTTCCCATATATACATTCTCCAATCCTGTATGCTTTACGTGCTAAATAGCATTTAATTTTCATTATATACATTTTGCCGGAGCTATGCAATATTTGTTTATTTTATAACATACACAAGGCCGAGCACCTCTAAAATGGCACTTGAATAAATACCTGTATCATATTAAAATAAATCATATTTTTCGTTGCATGCAGACAGCATGCGGGAATGGGGATATTTATGATACAGACACTTTACAATGTAGACGGATATGATGAGGATAAGATATACAGTGCTATATGCAGATCTTTTGAGACACTCGGAATAATTAATGATATCCACCCGGGAATGAAAGTTGTGCTGAAGCCTAATCTTGTCATGGCAAAGAGCCCACAGTTTCCCGTAACTACACATCCGGCAGTAATTAATGCAGCAGCACGGTATTTCCACGATAACGGAATAACAGACATAACACTTGCCGAAAGCTCAGGCGGACTGTATAACGCGGAATATATCAAAAATATATACCGTGTATGCGGTCTTAAGAGCCTTCACCCGTATATAAAGCTTAATATGGATTTTACATCTAAGGTGGTTACATGCCGCGAAGGTTTTGTGAACCATACCTTCAACCTTATAACTCCAATCGTCGAAGCTGATTATGTTGTTAATATATGTAAGCTTAAGACACATTCCATGACCGGCTATTCCGGCGGAATAAAGAACCTTTTTGGAACAATCCCCGGTCTTGAGAAGCCTCAGATGCACTATCGCTGGCCTAAGATTGAAGATTTTTCCAATATGCTGTTGGAGCTTGCACAGACAGTTAATCCGGCCGTTACTATAATTGATGCCATAGATGCCATGGAGGGTAACGGTCCTACAGGAGGCACGTCACATCCTCTTAACCTCATTATGGCTGCAAGAGATTTTTACACACAGGATTACTTTGCAGCACAGCTTATGAAGCTTAATCCTATGGATGTTGTTATGATACGTCAGGCCGTAGAACGCGGGCTTGCCCTGCCTGATGAGATTGAACTTGCCGGTGAGCAGATTCCTGAAGGACTTACGCCGTTTGAGAAACCGGATACGCATAAGCTTGATTTTTCTACGAGTGTGCCTCCGTTTCTTGCACGTCCGGCCACCATGCTAATGAAACATTTCCTTAAGTCTTACCCTAAGGTTAATCCGGATATATGCGTCGGATGCGGCAGATGCGCCGAGAGCTGCCCTGCCCATATAATAAAGATAAAAGATAAAAAAGCACATTTTACAAAGAAAGGCTGTATCTCATGCTTCTGTTGCCAGGAGATGTGTCCTGCCAAAGCCATCTCTGTAAAACGTGCATTATAAATGCATATCCGGTTGCTTATTCAATCCAAATCACATTGCCCCATAATTATTCCGGCAATATGTTCATAGTCATTAACAAAGTCTGCGCGATGATAATCCATCGCGCTTATTTTATTCATAACCTTACTCATGTCATCAAGTTCCGTTATATCTATACTCACAGCCGCACCCAGATTGCACATCATTGCAATGTTCATTCTGTCCTCTGCGATATCAGGCCGTCCAATCAGTGCAGCCGGTGTTCCGGCAAGCAGCACTTCAGCTATCGTAGACCAGCCGGGCTTTGTTATACAGTAATCACATGCCGCAATATAATTATTAGTATCCGGCACTCCTTCCGGTAATTCATATACGTTATCACTGCCTTCAGCAAAATGTATTCCACCCGTAGCGACAAATCTGTACTGAAGACCGTTCACATCTATCTTTGTGTCAATTCCCGAATTACTTCCGCCAACCGACATGAATACAAGCTTTTGTCCACCGCATGACAGCTTTCTGCGTATGTTATCCACACGTTCACAGTCAAATGGCCGCGCCGCAAGTCCTACCTGTATTCCATCCGGAAAACGTTTCCTTGTCGGTCCATTAGCCATGGCATACAAAAGTACCCTGTCTGCATCCTCAAAGCACTTCCTGTATGGTGCAAGCAGCTTTTCATCAAGATATTCTTCAAAGACTTCTATCCACGTAAAGCTTGCCATAAAAAATGACGGCACTCCGGCTCTCTTCGCCGCCGTAAGAGCCCATGGAACAATATCACATATGACAGCTGCCGCGTCATATCTTTTGATGAGTCCGACTGCCTCTTCTATCCTTGATTCAAATGTTTCCACATATGCTCTGACTCCGCGTTCAAGTGCCCTGGCATCAATCTTAAGTGTTCCCGGAATTACAGGTGTCCCATAATCAGTATCCCCCTCAATGCAGACAAATCTCCCTTTACCACTGACGCCGCATTCTTCGTTGTCATCAATTATGTGTCTGTCCGCCATATAGCTCCTGGCAGCATTAAGCTGTTTTGCCCCACAAATGCAGATAACCTGCATGCCGCACTCTAAAAGCCGCGCCATAACAGGTATCTCACGCATTATATGTCCAAAACCATGATTGGAAATATAGAATATATATGTCATTAATCTGCTCTCTTTATACTTCTGTGAATCTGTCAGCCTCTGACTTAAGTGCATCAGCTATCTGCTTATTCTCCTGCATTACATCAGATACCTTAGACATGTCTTCAACAAGATCATTAGTGTTCATTGCAGCTGTCGTTACTGCACTTGCACTCTCACCTATAGCTGTTGCAATTCCGTCAATAGCCTCTGATATACTGTTCACAAGCTTCTTCTGCTCAGCTGTAAGCTCATGGAAATGTGTGACAACTCCGTTAATGTGAGCCGCATCATCATCATACTGTCTTCCTGACGCAACAAAGCTGTCATAATCAGGAAGTATCGTCTCGTTAATATATGCAACAAGCTCATTAGAACTGTCAACAAGTGCCTTTACCGCTGCAACAACCATTGTATTAATATTCTGGATATTATTAGCCGTATCCCTGCTTGAATCAGCCAGCTGCCTTATCTCATCCGCAACAACAGCAAATCCGCGTCCTGCTTCGCCTGCTCTTGCCGCTTCAATCGATGCATTCAGGGCAAGCAGATTAGTCTGTCCTGATATACTCAGAATCTCATCAGTAAGTTCATTGACACGCTGTACACTCTTACTGTCATCAATTGCCTTATTAAGTGCAACAAGAATTCCTTCCATTACCGAATTGGTGTTATCCTTGTTATTCTGTGCCATCGTGCTGAGTTCCTCAGCCCTCTTCTTCATATCCTCAGTATACTTAAGAAGATCGTCAGATGCATCGGCAATATCCTTTGTATTATTGTCAACAGTACCCGTATTGTCATCCACAGTAGTAACTGTTGCAGATATCTCCTGCATTGTTGCTGAAAGCTCTTCCATTACAGATGATACATCACATGAATTCTCGTTGGCTTTCTTAACGCTTTCGAGGACATTACCGACAATATCCTCAAGCTTGTCAGAATCACTGGTAATCTCCTGCATTATATTCTGCAGTGTTCCTATGAATGTATTAATTCCATTACCAAGCTGTGCAATCTCATCCTTGCCATCTACTGCTATGCGTTCTGTAAGATTACCCTGCCCTTTATCAATGCTGCTTACTATCTCTCCAAGCTTCTTATTAGTAGCCGTCATAGGCTTTGTAACCTCAGAACGGATAATAATAATTGTAACTGCAGCTACCGCCATCGCAATAAAAAGGAATACCGCCGATGAAATTATAGCCGAATTATAAGCCTCTGTCTGATGCTGTATTGCAATATCCATGCCATCATGATTGGCATCGATAAGCTGTTCCATAAGCTTGCTTATCTGATTGCCGAGATTAGTAAGTGATGAATTAGCAATACTTACAGCCTGCTGTGACTGACCGTCGTTACTGTACTTAATCGCCTGCTCAAAGTTCTTTACGTAGTTGGCATAAGCCTCTTTGAACTTCTGATATTCCTGTCTTGACTCATCATCAGCAAGTCTGCCATCAATCTGCGCGCACTGGTCATCAATCTCCGACTTAAGTTCTTCCGATTCAGCAGTAAGATTACGCTTTGTTGATCCGTCAGTGGCAATGCAATGTGCAAATATTACCCTCTGCAGTGATTCAAAATTAGCCGACATATCTCCTAATATTGATATGCTCTCTGCGTATTCTGATGATATCTTCCTGCTTGCATCCATTACCGAATTAAAGCTGAAATAATTCGTTACTGCCATAACAATCATACATAATACCATGAGCAGTGCAGGTACAAGAAGCTTTATCTTAATGCTCAGATTTTTTAAAATACGCATAAATACCTCCATTTCTGTGTCCTTTACAAGCATCAGCAAATCCGCTTATGCTAAAGGTACTATATCCATAGTAATTATTATATGGATTATATTATTTTAATCGAGGTTTTTCAACATATTTTGAGTTCATTTATATTTTATTACTGAAATTTTGCCATTAAAGATGTACCAATTGTTCCTTCCGGCATTGCGATACCATAATTATCCGCTATTGTAGCACCTATAACGCCAAACGTATCCTGCTCATCGAGCTGTCCGTAACCGCTTAGCGAAGGTGAATATACAAGAAGAGGGACCTTCTCTCTTGTATGGTCCGTTCCCTTATACGTTGGATCATTACCATGGTCAGCCGTAATCATAAGCAGGTCATCACTTCTCAGATGCCCCAGAAGTTCTCCAAGCTTCACATCAAAGCGCTCCAGTTCGTCACCGTATCCCTGTGGATTCCGCCTGTGTCCCCACAATGCGTCAAAGTCAACAAGATTCACATAACACAGACCGTCAAAATCCCTGTCTGCTATTGCAATAGTCTGCTCCATTCCGTGAACCGAACTCTTGGACCTGTTCACCTCTGTTATCCCCTGCATGTTGAATATATCACTTATCTTGCCGACTGATATCACATCTCTGCCCGACTCTTTAAGCGCATCAAGAACAGTCCTGCCTGTCGGACTCAGTGCATAATCGTGCCTGTTGGCTGTTCTTATAAATTCACCGCGCTTCATTCCCGTGTACGGTCTTGCTATTACCCTTCCGACGCGCCATTCCTCACGCATCGTCAGTTCTCTTGCTATCCTGCAGTAATGATACAGCGTATCAAGCCCCATTGTCTCTTCATTGCCACATATCTGAAGCACCGAATCCGCTGATGTATACACAATAAGTTCGCCGTTATTAATCTCACGCTCGCCAAGCTCATCAAGAATCTGTGTTCCGCTCGCGCTCTTATTACCTATTATCTTCCGTCCTGTTCTCTTCTCAAGCTCATCAATAAGTTCCTTCGGAAATCCGTGCTCACTGAATGTCTTAAACGGTTTCTGTGTATATATCCCCATCATCTCCCAGTGGCCGGTCATTGTATCTTTACCATTGCTTCTCTCATTAAGCTTAAGATAATATCCCTTAGGCCTGTCACATGGTGCAGCCTGCTTCAGGTTCACAAGATCCGCCATTCCAAGCTCTGCAAGATTAGGTATTGCAAATGTATCCCTGCTCTGTGATATATGCCCGAGCGTATTGACACCTATATCCCCAAAATCTGCCGAATCAGCCATCTCTCCGATTCCAAGTGAATCAATTACTATAACAAATATTCTTTTAAAACGTGCCATAAACCAAGTACCTCCATGACTGATATTATAACACAGATCGGAATTTTATACGATCAATTCACCCATAAGCTCATCAACTGTTATTATGCGGTCTATCCGTGAAACATTGCTTCCACAGAATATAAGACCGTTTTCAATATCGCCCCTGACCGCATTTATAAGTGCCTTTGTTATACAGTACGGAACCTGTGAAGGATTGCAGTGTGCAAGGCATCCGAAGCATTCCGTTATGCGTTCGGGATTATCCTTTATGCGGCGTATGAAGCTGTTATTAAGCGCACGTCCGGGCATGCCTACAGGGCTTTTTATGATTGTTATGTCATCAGCCGATGCATCTATATACGCCTGTTTGTATGCATCACTGGCATCACATTCATTCGTCGCCACAAACCGTGTGGCTGCCTGCACTCCGTCTGCCCCAAGAGACAGTGCATGCCTTACGTCATCGCCATTGAATATTCCGCCCGCTGCAATTACAGGAATATGTACGCCAAAGCGTTCTGCATACCCCTTAACACACTCAATTATCCCTCTTATCTCATCATCAAATCTCTCTCTGATACCTGATTCTATATCTTCCCTGCTGAATCCAAGATGGCCGCCTGCTTCCGGTCCTTCTATCACAACCATGTCCGCCGTCCTTTTATACTTCCGCTCCCACATTGACAATATTACTTTCACTGCCTTAACTGACGATACAATCGGTGCAATCTTTGTTCCGGTTCCCGCAACAAGCTCAGGAAGATCTACCGGAAGTCCGGCTCCGCTTATTATTATATCAGCACCGGCCTGTGCTGCTGTCCTTACATGCTCCCTGTAATCCTTAAGCGCCACCATTACATTGACACCTACAAGCCCCTCACGCTTCATTGCAAGTGCATTTTTTATATGTCTTGTAAGAGCTCTTATATTGGCTTCTCTTGTATTAGTCTTAAAATCAGGCTCGTCAAAGCCAATCTGAGCTGACGAAATAACTCCCACTCCTCCTGCGTGTGCCACCGCACCCGCAAGTTGTGAAAGACTTACTCCCACTCCCATTCCGCCCTGAATAACAGGGTATTTTGCGCATTTATCACCAAGTTCCAGACATTTCATTAACATATATCTCTCCTTATTATTTTGATTATCAAACTATTTTAGTATAAAATAAGACAATGCCCATGTCAAGCATTGTCTATCTTCCCTATCTTATCAAGTGCATCCTCTATTATCACATTAATTGACTGGTCAGTTATTCCTGCCACAAGATTATCGCATCTGTTGACAGGCAGAAGAATCTTCACTGCAGCACTCTGTCCGACTGCCACAGCCATCGCCGGTGATATCTCACCAAGCAGCGCATCCGCAATGACAATTCCGACGGGTCCTATAATCACATCTGCTTTTCTCGCCCCGACAATAACCGCATTCTCACCTGTTGCCCCGCGCAGCTGTGTACCTTTGAGCATAGATGATGTTGCGACGGCATTGGTTCCTGCAACAGTCACATTATGTTCCGGATATCTCTTTAAAATTGAATTAACAAGCTGTTTTCCAAGCTTGCCGCCCTGACCGTCTATAATAAGTATATTCATATACTGCTCCTTTCATGCAGACATCATCTGAATAAATTTCTCAATCATGTGACAGACTATAATGAAGTTTAATATTAAATATCGGAACGTACGCGTTCCCGGAAAGGTGGTCACAATGGGAAACAGCACACTAAACTGCATTGCGCATACACTTATAATCATAGGTGCAATCAACTGGGGGCTTATCGGATTCTTCGGATTTGACCTTGTTGCATTCCTCTTCGGCAATATGTCATGGATCTCAAGAATCATATATGCAATAGTTGGTCTGTGTGGATTGTATGCACTGTCATTCTACTCAATCCTCGCTCATCAGGAGTCCTAAACCAGACATATTATCACATATGCCAACAGAGAGCCGCTGCATCATACAGCGGCTCTTATATCTATCTGAAGCGTTTCTTAAGCTCCTTAAGTGCTGCACCAAATCTTTCAGATGCTGCAGTAGGGTTGCCACGAAGCAGACCCCTGTGGAATATTGACATTCCTTTTGTAATACTCTCTCTGTTAAGATTAAGTTCCTCAAGCTTTGCAGCAAGTACAGCCATCTTCTGTACTGCCTCTTCCTTTGCATCCTGTGCCGTAATCTTGGCACTGCTCTTAGCTGCATATACTTTATCAATTGCAGCTTCCTTTTTCTCAGATGCTATTCTTGCAGCCTGCGATTTCAGGAGGCTTAACTGTACCTGTATGTCATCAATCTGTGCGCGTATATCTGTCATCTTCTCAAGTGCCTTACCGACATCTACAGCCACCTTAGCAGATTCGATAGTATCAAGTACAAATAACACTCCGACAACAGCTATGACAACATAATCAACAACCGGCGGTATCTTATTAAGGACAAAATGCTCAATCGGCGGATGAAGCACATATGTCATCAGCAGTGTAAAGAAGCCCCATGCTATACTTGATGTAAGGCATATATAGCCCTTGATATTGAACCTCTGGTTACTGTAATCCCAGTAACGCATTTTGAAAAGCTTTTCCATCGCCCATCCGGTAAAGTATTCAAGTATTGTCGGTCCGATAACACCAAGACAGTACTGAAGCACATAATTACCCGGAAAAGGCAGTGTAAGAAGCAGCATAATCGTTGCGCCCGAACCATACAGCGGCAGCATAGGCATTCTTAAGAATCCCCTGTTGACCCATCGGTGTGACTTAATCGAAACATAGCATGATTCCCATACCCATCCGAGAAAACTATAAATAAAGAAAAATGTAATCCATTGATTCCAGCTGTAATAATACATCCACATTCTCCATTCCATGTTGCTATGGCAGATAATTGCCGTAGAGCTCTATATCATCGAATATAGAATCCCATTTGTTAGTTCCGCCCGAAGTTACACACACATAGTGTTTATCTCCCTTGACAGCATAGCTTACGAGGCAGTTGCCTGATTCCGTGATATATCCGGTCTTACCGGCAGTAATCGTAACGCCTTCCGCTTCAGTACCATACATTCTGCTGAACATTGTACTTGTAAGAGCTATTCCGCCCGGATGCTGCGGTGATGGTGCCGTTGTATACTGATAAGTTGAAAGCACCTTCGCACACAGTTCATTCTGCATCGCATACTCCATTATCATTCCCATCTCTACCGGTGTTGTATACTGGTCGGCATCATATAATCCTGAAGTATTGGCAAAATGAGTATTTTTAAGGCCTATCTCTGCGCATTTGGCATTCATGAGCCCGGCATATTCCTCTTCTGAGCCTGCAATCATTCTTGCAAGTGCCTGCGCAGCATCCGCTCCCGAAGGAAGGATAAGCCCATAAAGCAGATCATTAGCTGTAACCTTTTCCCCGGGATCAAATCCCGCTCTTGATGCATTCTCCCTGACAAGCGGGTCTATAAGCTCCGTCGTCATTGTAAATGTATCATTCATGTCCCTGATATTCTCAACAGCTATTATGAGCGTCATAACCTTCGTCATCGAGGCCGGATATATCTTTGCATCATACTGTCTTCCGGCAATAATCTCATGACTGTCTATATCCACAAGCGATATATATGCACTCTTGACCTTTTCCGACGTTATATCTTTGTAATCAGCAGACTTCACCGGCTGCGGAATTGTAATCACCTGCTTAACCGGCTCCTGCGATGAAGGTTCAACATAGGCCAACGTCTGCACAACTTCATCTGCCTGATTGCTGCCGCCCTTTATATGTGATATGGCACATCCTGCCATTCTTACAATTCCCGTGATAAGCACCGCAAGAATTATAAGTGCTGCTGTTCCGTATTTTATTCTGTTTATAAGAATTTCGCGTCTTCTTGCGCGTCTTTTCATCTCTCTTCTGTATGCCTGACTGCCCTGATTAGCAGTTCTATAATCTCCGGAATTGGTATTATTACCGTTATAATTCCTTCTTTTGGCCGAATTACTGCTATTTTTCAGCCTTATGTTAAGTCTGGCAAGCACTCCTGCATTCCTTCTGCGCCTGCCTCTTGTAAATCTTTTATTCCCCATGACCAATCCCCATCTTAAGCAACTTTTTCTTTGTCAAGCAGACTTACTGCTATAAACACAATTCCACATACCGCAAGCATATAGAAGCCTATCTGATTAAAGAAAACCTTACCGATTGCAGGGAATAGGCTCCATGTAATGATACATGCAATTGACGCAAGTATTGTGAAGAACCCTGCTCTTTTACCGGCAAACTTAGGGAAGAGAAGGCCTCCAAGTACAATAAATGATGTTCCTATTGCAAGCGAAAGCGCCTTCTGCATAGCACCGAGAATACTTGTAAACTGTGTTGAAACAATATACGTAACAGTTCCGACAATCGCAATTATTATCTTATTAACAAGAAATGTCTTTTCTTCAAATCTCTTTCCAAACTTAGTCTTAAAGAATACATCACGGCTGCATGTAGTAGAAAGTCCGATAAGCATGCTGCATGCTGTTGACATGTCTGCCGCCCACAGACCTGCAAGCGTAAGTCCTGCAATCCCCGCAGGAAGACTCATAAGTATTACAGGAAGCGCTGTTGAAGCTACGCCTTCAGGATAGAGTGCCTTTGAAGCCACACCAAGAAGTGCACATAAAAATCCCACCGGTATCATCATAAGCGCACCAATCTGGAAGCCTCTTACCGCATCCTTATCTGACCTGGATGTAAGTGCAATCTGTACAGCTCCCTGAACAGAATTGGTATTACCGCACATTACAACTATCCATCCGAGAATACCTGATACTCCCATACCTTCCCAAAGGCTCATGTAAGGCACGTCAGGATTAGCTGCTGCCATTGCAACTGCCGCATCCCAGCCGCCCTCATTAAATAAAACAACAAATGTTGCTACTATAACACCTACATATATAAGCGTAATATTCATAATATTACTCACACTTACTGAGCCCATTCCACCAACAAACGCAATAAGCATGAATATAATAAAACTGAAAAGTGTTGCGGTCTTAACATCACTGAATACTCCCGGAAGGAGTGAATACAGAATGCTTCCGCCTGCCTTATACTGTAATGCAATGATTCCGCACTGGATAATAATCATGGACACAATCATTATCTTCTCTGCCGCAGTACCATACATATTCCTTGTCATCTCACTTATTGTTGTATATCCGCTCGCACGAAGCTTCTTTACAAGCACAAGACTGCACACAACTGCACCGATAGCCCACGCAAGGTCATACCAGCCCGCTGACAGTCCCTTGGTAAATGCATTCTCAGCAATACCGATTGTTGACGCACCGCCGATTGCAAGTCCGGCAATCGTAACTGCCGTCAGCCACATATTATTCTTTCCCTTGTATAGCAGGAAATTCTCACCGTCCCTGCGCGCCTTTACTGACATAAAAATGCTGAGCGCAAAAAGCAGAGCTACATAAACAAGAACTATAATAAATGGAATATTAAACATCTGTAAATCCCCCGGAGTATTATTTTGTAAATTCACTGTTGATTGCATCGTACTCTTCTTTGAGCTGAGGCATAACGCTTCCGCCGTAAGGGATTACATACACGCTCTTATCTTTAAAATCTACTGTTGCAAGCAGGTCTTCTATATTATGATATGAATCAATCTTCATATCGCGCACCACGTCAGGATCCATCATGCTTAACATCTTAAGGTTACATTTGCTTATGGCTTCACATGCTGCATAGAATATATATCCGCCTATTGTAAATGCTTTTCTTAAGTCAGCGTCAAGAGTTCCTCTCTTAAGCGGTTCCATCCAGTCAAAGAAATCCTTGGCTCCGCCGCCTTCCCTGCACTCTGCAAGGAATATTACCGTGCCGCCCTTCTTAACTGCCCTTGTTGCATTAAATACTGTCTTAACAGCCTGATAAAGGTTAATATCCTTAGGAAACCCTCCACAGCTTGCTATAACAACATCCGCTTCATAATCAATAGGCTTGCCATAACATTTCTGACAAAATTCACAGCTCTTAAGCCATGCATTATGAAAATCTCCGCAGAAAAGCCCACTGTGCTTAGATGATGTATTAACTACTATATTAACACCAAATGTCGGATTAAGCAGTCTTGCCGCTTCGTCCATATCTTCATTGATAGGGTTCATTGTAATCCTGCCGCCACCTACCTTAAGGTCTGTTCTGGGTGCAGACGGGTCAAGTGCCCTCGTATGGTTCTGACGGATAGTCTGTCTTCCGCTGATTCCCGGAAGCACGCTCTTACGTCCTCCGCCGTATCCTGCCATTATATGATGTACGGTTCCGCCTATCATAATGGTCTTACGTCCGACTGCAAGCGGATTAACCCACACTTCCGTTCCTCTCGACGTTGTTCCTATATTAACAAGATCATCAGCATCACAGTCATGATTAACAACCTTAACCCTGTCATATACTTCCTTAGACGCAAGCTTACACAGCTCGTCTTCTGCTGCCGGTCTGTGTGAACCAAGTGCAACAACAACTATCATATTGTCATATGGAACACCAAGCTCATCGTGCAGATACTCAACAAGAATTGCAAGCACCTTGTCCTGTCTCATCCAGAATCTTGTAAGATCACTTATTACAAATGTAACCTTATCATCTGCCTCAATAAGCTCTTTAAGTGGTTTTGAATCTATAACATCCTCATTAACTGCCCTGAGAAGCGCTGCCTTAAGATCTTCTATCTCAGGCATCCGGTTCTCAGTCAGATACTCTATCGACTTTGCCCCTTCTACATTAATGGTTACTTTGCCTTCACCATATTTTAACTCTACACTTTCCATCCGCATATCCTCCTTAAGCCTGCAGCTTTATATCTGCGAAGTCATATTATGTCATGTGCGGAAAGAAATCTTAATCCACTCCTTGGGCACACAAATACCTATTAATTTTAAACAATTTTCATATACAGTGCAATAGTTTTTCGCTCATTAACGCGCATTAATTCAACACTTTACGACAGCTCTCTTCCAATGTTTTAAGGAATTGTATAAGTTGTGTGAAAAAATTTTAATTTTTTTTAAAAAACCTGTTGACAAATCATTAGACCTATAGTATATTATCAAATGTGCTCAGCACGGAGCGCACAAAACAAAAACTTTATAACATGCGCGAGTGGCTCAGCGGTGGAGCACCTCCTTGCCAAGGAGGGGGTCGCGGGTTCGATTCCCGTCTCGCGCTCTTAAAAAAGGATTCTCGGTTGAGAATCCTTTTTTGTTGCAGAAATCATAATTAATTCAGAATGAATAAGTAAGGAGGTCAACGCCAAAATGAAAACTCAGGAATTTGCAGACAAGGAACTGCAGACCGTAAAAATGGCAACACTCTATGAATTAAGACTGATGCTCACAAACAGTGCAAAAGAACAGTACACCACAGAAGAGCTTGTTGAACTGTTTGACAGGATTGCGGCTGAAAAGGAATTCTAAAATTCTGATAAGCCGTTACAGACAAGCATCTGCAGCAACTTCAAAAGGATTTCTTTTCTTTCTTGCAATCTCTTCCAAATACATTACCATCGCTGTCTCCATGTCAATTCCAATTTCATCCAGGATGCTCTGTACTTCGTTCAAAAGTTCAGAATCCAAAGTTACAGTTATGGTGGTATCAGGGGGTGTATGAGTCAGGCATTGGGGCTCCTTTCTGATGGTAGCAGGATATTATATTTATAATATCTGATTACATATACAATGGTATGGCAATTTAAGATTCAAAATTTTTTATTATAATAATCTTCTGTCAATCATACCTTAAAGTTTATATTCAATTTTTTGATATTTATATTTTAATATGTATTTATTAATTCGTAAGCCTCGATAAATACTTGCAAAAAGCCGTAAGCTATTTACATCCCAACATGTATCTATTAATTCCTTGAAGACGAGGCACTCAAGGCATATGCAGACATATTTACATCCCAACATGTATCTATTAATTCGGTCAAATATTTGTTTCGCGTCATTAAATACACATGTATTTACATCCCAACATGTATCTATTAATTCTGTATTGCCAACTACATTACGTAAATAAAAATACATATTTACATCCCAACATGTATCTATTAATTCGAATATACACACATCCAGCAGAAGCCCGCCGATTTATTTACATCCCAACATGTATCTATTAATTCGTAAAGCCGGTTGTTCCTGTCATCAACATGGTTGTATTTACATCCCAACATGTATCTATTAATTCTCATTCGTTTAACATATTTGGATTTAATATATCGTTCATTTACATCCCAACATGTATCTATTAATTCTTTTTGAGGAGAAAATAATTAATATGATTGATTCAATTTACATCCCAACATGTATCTATTAATTCATGAATATTGATATATCCTTAAGTTTCTTGTAATCCATTTACATCCCAACATGTATCTATTAATTCGCTAATATGGTTACATCTAACCGGTATGCGTTTCAATTTACATCCCAACATGTATCTATTAATTCTAGCAGATACTCTCAATGTATCAGCCGATGAGCTTCTATTTACATCCCAACATGTATCTATTAATTCAGTTACGGATGATACATATTCGTCAAGAGTCACCTATTTACATCCCAACATGTATCTATTAATTCTATGGTCTACAACCGAATACGCGGGCAGATGAATCATTTACATCCCAACATGTATCTATTAATTCATGAAGATGCAGGAGTTTTTACGATAACAAAGAAGAAATTTACATCCCAACATGTATCTATTAATTCGAAAAAGGTGAAATTATTCTTTGCAAGTTTCAGCAATTTACATCCCAACATGTATCTATTAATTCGCGTATCCTCCTTGTTAATTTTGAATATATATTAAATTTACATCCCAACATGTATCTATTAATTCTATGCGCACTGCATTGTGTCTTCATCTTTCCTCCTAATTTACATCCCAACATGTATCTATTAATTCAGAATCCCTAGCGAAGTTCATTTCAACGTGGCTTTGATTTACATCCCAACATGTATCTATTAATTCCCAACAGCTCAAGCGGCAAAAACCGAGCTGATTGAAATTTACATTCCAACATGTATCTATTAATTCACATAGTAGCTGACACATTAGCAAGTGTATGTGCTAATTTACATCCCAACATGTATCTATTAATTCTGATTCCTGTAGCCGCTTACAGACATCTGTGTAAAGATTTACATCCCAACATGTATCTATTAATTCTTGCCGTAACCGATAACAAATATTATCTTGTCTCCTCCATTTACATCCCAACATGTATCTATTAATTCATACATGCGCTTGACACCGGAATACTTTCAACAATATTTACATCCCAACATGTATCTATTAATTCCAGGCAGTCAATGATTACATTTGAATATGTAAACATCATTTACATCCCAACATGTATCTATTAATTCACGGAGAGCAGATAAGGAAAAACTTTGAGAGAGTAATTTACATCCCAACATGTATCTATTAATTCCCTCTGCCTCTTCCGGTGCTGTGTATGTGCTTCATCATTTACATCCCAACATGTATCTATTAATTCGCAGGGCAAAGGCCTTGACCCACGTCGGAGACATTATTTACATCCCAACATGTATCTATTAATTCGAATGCACTCTTACACTGTATGTCAGTAATTGATATATTTACATCCCAACATGTATCTATTAATTCTCATATTTGGGAATTATGTTATAAACGGCCTGAATATTTACATCCCAACATGTATCTATTAATTCCAGCTTGATGATGTTCAGGCGTTGCTTGATGACAATTTACATCCCAACATGTATCTATTAATTCCAAGACTTACTGCTGATTTGGCATCATTTTATGATGATTTACATCCCAACATGTATCTATTAATTCTAAGCTTTGTAAATAAGCCGTGTGAACAGATAACAAATTTACATCCCAACATGTATCTATTAATTCGAAGCTGCAGCGCGTAATATCCGCCGTGATTCGTCATTTACATCCCAACATGTATCTATTAATTCGCGCAATGATGAATACGAAAATGATTATATTGCTCCATTTACATCCCAACATGTATCTATTAATTCTGTATTTAAAAGGTATTAATGAAGATGATGTTCTTCATTTACATCCCAACATGTATCTATTAATTCCAATGCCAGAAAGCGGCGCCTTACTTGCGTCAGGCAATTTACATCCCAACATGTATCTATTAATTCGCCATGATCGCCGCTCCCTTGAGTGACTTCTACATATTTACATCCCAACATGTATCTATTAATTCTATGACAGAGTTTCAACCGACCTGCAGGCAGAATAATTTACATCCCAACATGTATCTATTAATTCATAGGGCAATAAGATATTTTTGTTTCCGCTTCCAAATTTACATCCCAACATGTATCTATTAATTCACAATACATCAATTCTTTATTCGATAGATGTGTTATTTACATCCCAACATGTATCTATTAATTCCAAATAAGCGTTTGAAACGTATTGAACAAGCAGGTTATTTACATCCCAACATGTATCTATTAATTCCCGGTTATTTCTGTATTCTTGAGCCAATCAAGACCCATTTACATCCCAACATGTATCTATTAATTCATTGCAGAAGCTCTTGCCAACATTCCGGATGTGCTATTTACATCCCAACATGTATCTATTAATTCGATGCCTGTCGTTTATATTACTGCAGGCCTTAGCCTATTTACATCCCAACATGTATCTATTAATTCCATCATCAGGAATGTTCATAAATTCGTCATTAGTGCTATTTACATCCCAACATGTATCTATTAATTCATAATTCAAGCGCCTCTCTTGCCTGTTCCGCACGTTCATTTACATCCCAACATGTATCTATTAATTCTGTATTTAAAGTTCAATAGTATATGATGTTGAATGTATTTACATCCCAACATGTATCTATTAATTCCCGCATGGTAAACTCCCTATACATCCATTATTCTCATTTACATCCCAACATGTATCTATTAATTCGCAGATGTTATCTATGACGAGAAGTGAATTGTCAAATTTACATCCCAACATGTATCTATTAATTCTTGTTGACGCTGACTTGAAAGTAGGCGGAATATCTACATTTACATCCCAACATGTATCTATTAATTCAATATTTTCGGTCTGAGATCAAGCGGAAACTGATCAATTTACATCCCAACATGTATCTATTAATTCGCAACAGGACGATGCTCCGTTGAAGGTTCCAAGTTCATTTACATCCCAACATGTATCTATTAATTCCAGGAGGGATAATCCGGGTGAGCATGACATTAAGGATTTACATCCCAACATGTATCTATTAATTCGCTTTAGGACGCATGCTCGACCGCTTCATATCAACATTTACATCCCAACATGTATCTATTAATTCCTATATGCTTGCAAAGGAAAATCTCAATAGTTGTTAATTTACATCCCAACATGTATCTATTAATTCGTGGACAAAGGGGGAATGGGATAACATCTACTATATTTACATCCCAACATGTATCTATTAATTCGAAACATGTGCAAACAACAGCTGTTATGTTTGCCTTATTTACATCCCAACATGTATCTATTAATTCCCGATTGCATCGGATAGGTCCCGATTGCATCGGATATTTACATCCCAACATGTATCTATTAATTCGAATATTTAAATACCATTTTTAAATACACACCGGATTTACATCCCAACATGTATCTATTAATTCTGAATGCTCAATCACTAACCCAACTATTCAAGTCACATTTACATCCCAACATGTATCTATTAATTCCGCGTTATTGCCTTGTCCTGTTATCATCTCCAATTATTTACATCCCAACATGTATCTATTAATTCTTCTTGCCAATTCAGCGGCAGAATCTGCAACTATTATATTTACATCCCAACATGTATCTATTAATTCCAATGTACTTACTCATAGTTAAGCTTGCATAACGTATTTACATCCCAACATGTATCTATTAATTCCGCCCGTCTCTTTCAGCTGTAGACCGTCAATCTTCATTTACATCCCAACATGTATCTATTAATTCCCGGAATGCTGGCAAGAGCTTCCGCAATGTTATCAATATTTACATCCCAACATGTATCTATTAATTCGCTCACATCATTATCGCCCGGAGTTTCAGTAGCTTCATTTACATCCCAACATGTATCTATTAATTCTTAGCAGAAACAGGGGCTTTATAAATTTTGATACATTTACATCCCAACATGTATCTATTAATTCCTGCCTTAGCTTCTTTAACCTGTCTTTGCACTTCATATTTACATCCCAACATGTATCTATTAATTCGGCGTTGAAAAATTAATTGGCGTATGGGATAATGAATTTACATCCCAACATGTATCTATTAATTCATACGCTGATAGTCATAAGTCTGATGTCTACAATCATTTACATCCCAACATGTATCTATTAATTCTATATTCTGTCGACATTTAAGCATATCATCAATAAGATTTACATCCCAACATGTATCTATTAATTCCATGCTGTTGTACCTCGTCTATCTCACAGCCATATAAATTTACATCCCAACATGTATCTATTAATTCAATGACCCCACATTATAACATATCTCACCGCTCCATAATTTACATCCCAACATGTATCTATTAATTCCTATTTTGCATATGTACCGGATAGGTCCGATTACATATTTACATCCCAACATGTATCTATTAATTCCGTCACGCGCTTTGAGAAGAATTTTGCTGATACCGAATTTACATCCCAACATGTATCTATTAATTCCCTCAACCGAATTTGCTAAAAACCATGCGCATAGACTTATTTACATCCCAACATGTATCTATTAATTCCGTTAGTGACTGCTGTGTTATTTGTACCGCTTGCAAGATTTACATCCCAACATGTATCTATTAATTCCATATAATCAGCAAGGGCGTTGACCTCACCAATTAAATTTACATCCCAACATGTATCTATTAATTCGTAGGTCACGTCAAAAATCTCATCGTTATTCTGTAATTTACATCCCAACATGTATCTATTAATTCTTAGACAGAATCAAGAAAGAACATGCACAATATAACATTTACATCCCAACATGTATCTATTAATTCACACATGAGCCACGCATTTACCGCTGCTTCTCTGCATTTACATCCCAACATGTATCTATTAATTCGGGTTAGTTTTCTAATACGATATTGTGTGGCAATAATTTACATCCCAACATGTATCTATTAATTCGAGTAGATAACTACATCTAAACTCTATACCACTAGATTTACATCCCAACATGTATCTATTAATTCCAGTTATTGTAGTTGTTCTGTCATAGTTTTCCAAATTTACATCCCAACATGTATCTATTAATTCGACGACTTAATCATGCGTACTATCAATAATTTTATATTTACATCCCAACATGTATCTATTAATTCGCGTTTACGGTATCAGATAACTTGCTTAATACGTTCGATTTACATCCCAACATGTATCTATTAATTCACGAGGTTGGTGATATAATAGCTAATTATCTTAAAATTTACATCCCAACATGTATCTATTAATTCTAACTATGTTGATACTGCTACTGCAATGCAGTCTTGATTTACATCCCAACATGTATCTATTAATTCATAACTAACCTCATAACACCCACATATATTTGTCTGATTTACATCCCAACATGTATCTATTAATTCCATGAAAAACCCACAACAGCTTTTACAGCAAATAGATTTACATCCCAACATGTATCTATTAATTCTGCCTCTGTCATTTGTATAATGTTAGAGCTTACAGCATTTACATCCCAACATGTATCTATTAATTCATGTTTTAATACCTGATACCGTAGATGTCTTTCTTGATTTACATCCCAACATGTATCTATTAATTCTATTCCAATCACATATTTTACTGTAAGATATTTCAAGGTGCATTGGAAAGTCTTTTGTTTTATCATCAAAAAATTTTAAAAATTCATTCATTCTTTCACCAACTTTCTACCGCAGATAGGGCAATAAGATATTTTTGTTTCCGCTTTCAAAGGAATGACGCCTACAAAATATGAACTTTGTAGAGTTCCTATAACTTTTAAAGTATTACCGCCTTCTATTCCAGCGGTAACCATTTCAATTACATCAGGTTTCTGTTTTATAGATGAAATTATCGCTTTGGGCTTATTATCGCAAAATTCACACATATTACACCTCAAATCTTCGTAAATATATCCAAATCATAGTTATCTCTGATATAATCGACAACTTCCTGTAATTTACTCTTCACAAATTCATCTTTAGCAATATCTGGGTGGCAATGCATTGTGCAACTATCTTTCTTCCCATCTGCTTTATATTTACGATAGCTGAATGTCATTGTAAACAATGGTATTTCTGTCAGATCCTTTGTCTTTCGTCTTATCCAACGATTAACAATTCTCTCAATCATCATTC
>OGOP01000552.1_pt1 | contig 33464 bp, 43 predicted proteins | sample 1552591 | NCBI WGS metagenome assembly OGOP01 (sample SAMEA2580120, study PRJEB22360) | human gut metagenome | biome: human gut; feature: human-associated habitat; material: faeces | place: Denmark | collected 2008/2010 | reverse complement strand
CTACAAGATGGCCGACATCATCGCCGACGTCCGAGCCCTCAACAACAACGGCTGCGACGAGTCGACCGACATCAAGGGCCTCGTCAAGATGCTCGACCCCAAGTACAACCCCGAGCACTTCGAGGACGCCCGCTTCCTGGGCCGCGGCACCTGCACCGTCAGCCAGATTTTCTACACCAGCCCCAGCCGTTGCGCCGTCGCTGACTCCTGCGCCATCTCCATCGACCGTATGCTCAAAGGGGCCGACATCCAGGGCGAGCGCGGCCGCAAGCGTCCCCAGGTTCCCGAAGACCGCCTGCCCGGCCAGGGCATCGGCCAGGAGCTTCTGGACCCATGCCGTGGTTGGTACCCGCCCGGAGTTTTCCCCTCTGGCCGGGTCGGACGAATAAACAGCGCCCCATTTAGCCGTAGAGGTGCCCAGGGAGCCTTCCCCATCGCCATTCGGAACAATGCTACGAGTCGTCATTTGCTGTCACCATCCTTCTTGTCACTGTCGGTCGTGGTCGACGGGGCCACGTAGGCGATGCACGCCGGGTTTACGCATTTACCGTCCACCAGCTTGTGAGCGCAATACTCACAGCGCTTTGGGATTTTAAACATTCTCGACCGCCTCCTTGTATGCTTTTTGCAGATCTTTAAAATCTGCCCGGATGCTCTCTTGTGCTTCGGTGTCGCCGGTCAGGAGAGCCACGGCCATGGAATTGCTCAGTTCTTTGACCGCACTGTCATAGTCGGCTTTGAGGCTGGCTTTCTGGTCCTCCTCCGTCGGTTCCGCCGGTGGCACATAGGTGCGTTTGGCCTGGGCATCCAGCAGGTCCTGGATGCGCTCACAGTAGCCGATATAGGTCCCATTGGGATAATCTCGGAAATCTCCATCCACCACGCAGCACTCTTGAGCATCGTCATAGACTACGGATTCCGGTACGGATACAGCCCCGGCGTCTTGTAAAAAATTATCGACGGTATCGCTGTAGGTGCGTTCCCCGTCGATGATCAAAACATTGTTTTTTAAAATCTGAAAAACACTCATTTAATCATTCCTTTCTCTGCTGATGAAATGCCCGCCCATAGTCATACAGCCAGCAGCTCTACTGGCGGAAGTCATTATCACTTAATCACCCGGAACATCGATCTAGACGAAGTTGACCCTAATGGCGTTGGGGCGTCTTGGGATACAGTCAATGATTTCGATGGGTCGCACACCTATAAGACGTCGGAGGCAGGCGCCCATAGTCACATTATCACCGTTTCATCGACCGGCGGGAATGGCTTGCACGAGAACCGTATGCCTTATCAAGTTGTGTCATTCTGGCGGAGAACAGCCTAGGCAGTACGTCTCCAAAAGCTTACCACGACGTACGGTTGCCGGTTCTCATGGCTCCCGTTGCCGCCGGTAGCCCCGATGTTGATTGTATGGCTATGATTGCCGTCAGTACTGGTGCGCCCAGTGGGGTTATCCCAATCAGCACCGGAAGACCCTGCGTGGTTAGCTGCCGCATCGTAGATTCCGTACGGATTTTTGTTGTTATCCCCAAAGCATCCATGGTAGTGCGCTCCAGCCGTCGAGCAGGATGTGGAGTGACTGTGGCTAGGCATCTCCTCAGCAGCTATTAAGCGGTACGGCGCCAGAAGCTGACGACTTGGTAAGGCATCCTGTTTTCATGCATACCGTTACCCCCGGTGGCACCGATAGTAACGGAATGAGAATGGTTGCCATCAGTGGAGGTTTTGACAATGGCATTGTCCCTGTCGCTGTGAACCCCTTCTAGTCCAGCATGATTATTGCTTGCGTCGTACCAGCCATAAGGGGTATCCGGGGCTTCAGAGGTTTTATCCCAGGGCGCTCCATGATAGTGATTGCCGTTGGTGCTACAGCTGGCACTGTGGCTATGCGACGGCATCTCCTCAGCAGTGAGTTGGTGTTTTACTTCCCCGCCTGTGGCTCCGTTGGTGTAAGTGTAGGTCACGCCGTTTTCAATGTACGTCCCTGCGCCCATCAGCACCCGGCCAGCTGCATACCGTTCCCAGGTTGTCCCCGCCCACAGCGTATTCGGGTTCTGGTCCCCGGTCAGGGTGATGATGTAGCCAACCGGGTAGAGGATATCAATCAGGTCTTTCACGCTCCGCTGCTTGACCTGCTTCCAGGTTCCATCAGCGTTCAGATAGTACTCGTTGTCCTGGCCGGCCATGGGACGGGGAACAAATCCCCGCTGCCCGTTAGCGGTCGACGTGCAACCTTTGAAGTCGCTGTGGGCGTTGACGTCCGTCAGGTGGGCCTGGAACTCGGCTTCTCCTACCGTCTGGGTATCTGATACATGGACGGATACGGTTTCAGCGTCACCCACGCTGGTGTAGATACCGACTTCCTGGGGCGTCATGGGGGTATCCTTGCTGGGCAGCCAGTCCGTTTTTCCTTCATCGGCATAGCCGTAACAGAACAGGACAGCATCCCCGGTATACCCGTCCCAGCTGTCCCCGGTGTAGTAGGAGGATTCCACTTTCGCCCACAGCCCTACTTCAGAGATGTGGAACCCGGTGGCCAGCGTACTATTTGAGAATTTTCCGAACGCTGCGTACCGGCCTTCCGTTGTGTCTGTATTCTTGATTTTTTTCAGGCTAGTGATGTCACTGGTCAGCTTCTCGTCGACCAGGGCCGTCATGGCACTGATGGTGCTGGTGTCCGTCGGCCTGCTGTCGCCGATGGCCATTTTCGTAAACACCAGAGGGCATTTGTTCACCCGGGACAGGGCAATCAGGTTGAGGCCCTGTTTTGTGGCGACACATTGATGAAATTCAGCCATTGTCTCACTCCTTTTCTGATTAATCGTTGTAATGGCCGTACATGCTCAAATCCTCCTTGAGGGGCATGTACAGCACGGTATCATCCTCCACCGGCAGTGCGTCCAGCTTGCTGTCGGCGGCTATCTTTTCTGCCGTGTGGACGGTAGAGGAAAAACGGATATCTCCAACACATCCGATAAACCCGTTGCTCCCGTCCCAGCCAAGCATTATGCTCGATAACGTTTTCGGACGAGGGTCTTTGTTAATGGCATAATCTGTTACTTTTTGGATTCCGTCGATGTAGCAGTTAACAGTTCCTTCTGACCATGTGACCGCTATCTTATAGACTGTATTTAACTTGTATGGATTCCACCCTATCTCGCCCATACCATCACCTTTAAAAGCGCCATGATTGCTTTTATTCAATTCCAGCCTGAATGATTTTACATATGAATTCCCGGCGTCATAGTCGCTGTAGGCAAAAAACGGTGTCCACTCCCAATTTTTAAATTCTCGTACAAATTTAATTTCAGTCTCAAACGTCCATTCACGCTTGTTCACAACCCACTCGGCAATCGTCAGTTGTTCCGTAGCTTTGCCGGCATCATTTTGGACGAGCAGAAGCATGTTGTCCATAAACCGTGGCTCATTGACTTGATATGTCCGCATACCAAGGACAGCAGTGGAAGCACGGGTGAAGGTGGCGGGGGCGCCGACTTTCTGTTTGACGCTGCCATCTCCGCTGACGTAGAAAATCCCGTCCGTAGCTCCTACTGGGGCTGCAGTAGCGGGAGACACTGTGCTGGTATTGGCGTTCCATACCGTGTTCGCCTTGAGTCCAAGCTCTGTCAGGTGGATGGCATCGTCTTTTATTTCGAATACCGGCGTATCCACGGACCACAGAACAGCCGTCTGCAGCACTTCGTCGTTGGCCAGCAGGCCGCACTCCACGCCCCTGGACGCCATCCGAATTACCGTACCGATGTACTCGGAAGCATCCAGATGGGTCTTGAAGTGGTAGGTGTGGCCCAGGTGGGCCGGCAGGTAAGTATTCACAGCCTCGTCAATTTTCGTGAAATCGCGCGTTCCGCTATCAGGTAAATAAATATCCACCGTATACTCGAATGGATGTTCCACAATCTGCGTGGCAGCCACTGTGGTGAACAGGTTAATCATCCTGGTCAGGAAAGCGGGAGTCACCGTGGGCGGCTTCCCCATTTTGGCCAGTACGGATGCCCGTCTGGTCTCCAGGTCCACACTGGTATTCACATTGATGCCCAACATACGCTCCCAGGCCGCCATGCCCCAGGTAGCCGTTTCCGCGTGGAACTGTTTGGCTACGTCAATCTGGGCCAGCCGCTGACGTTCGTGCTCTTTCTGCAAACTGTCCTGGATGGCTTTGAATTCCGGGCTCAGATATAGGAAAACCGGCAGATACCTTTTCAGGTTTACCGGGTCCGTTCTCAAGAATTGGAAATCTGGTGTTTTCACAGGAACACCACCTCTTTCACATGAGGAATCTGGTCATCCGTAATACTGATGTTCCCGTTACTGTCGTTGATCAAAAGCCCGCTGTAGTCATCGACTCCCGTTTTTTCATCGGTCAGGATCATATTCCCGACTTTGGCATAAGAGATCGTGGTCCCGTTGAAGTTCCGGCTCACGAAATATTTGTTTAGCATGGTCTTGATGTAGTCTGCATCTCCGCTGCCGCTGGTTACAGTTAACTTAATGGTAAGGTCGAATAGGCTTGGCGATACCACCGTCACTTCTGGACCGATGGGCCGTACGCTTTCAATTTTAGCAATCACCTGATTCAACAGATTCATGGAAGCCGGTTCCCCATTGACGTCTGTTACCAGAACTTTTACCGTCCCTGGGCCTTTCCAGATGGGCAGCACTTTTACATGACCAACTCCGGGGATGCTGGAGGCCCATTCAATATAGTCGTTCACATTCCCGCTGGTGGCCGGCTGGGTTACGTGGAAGTGGAATCGGTCATACAAGTCTTCATCGCTTTCAGCGTCGAACCCGTCGGCCATGGCTTCCGGATTGTTCACCGACGTGATGCCAGGGATGCTCATGGGAATTACTGTGATGGTGTTCGCCGCTACGTTCCCCACCGTACCTGTCTCTGTACACTTGACAGGGATAGTGGCTTCATTCTTCACCGCGGTAGTAGTAGTAGTAGTAGTAGTAGTAAAAGTTACCCCCGCTTCCGTCTGGAACAGCGTGCCCACAGGGATGGTCCCTGTACCTTTCACAAGGACATTCCCCACGGCTGCTGTAGCCTCTTTCCGTTCCACCCCGTGGTCAGCCGCAATCAGCGTCAGGTAGTCACCACTGGCCGTTTCGGCAAAAGCTGACTTGTACATTTCTTCCCGCTCCACTTCCTGTTTGTAGAATTCAATGGAGTTGGAAGACAGCACATCATTGGCGAAGGTCCCTTCATAGGTACTGACCCTGTCGCCGGTGTCCTGCTGCAGCCGTTTCAGTATGGTCTCCTGGCTTTCTGCTTCATACACTTACACTCACCTCCCCGTAAATGGTCGTCAGGCTGATATCTACGGTCAGCTTCTCACGCTCTGCCGTAAACTCAATGCTGTCGATGCTCTTGATATAGGGATTCACCATCAGACATTCGATGATGATCCGTTTCATCTCACTGTAGCGTTCCTGGACACCCATGACCTTACCGATGTAGGGCCGTACTTCCAGTCCGTACTGCCAGCTGTAGGCCAGGTACCGGAACCGCTCCGTCATAAGGGCTTTGTAGATCCAGATTTTCAAGGCGTCGTTCCCGGATACAATAATGTGCTGCCCGTTCCCGTCATATTTGAAATTGTGCTTTTCGAAATCGTAATCCAGCTCCAGAGGCACGTTCAGGTTTTCCGTATAATCGGTTTCTGCGCTGGTCCCCGTGAAGGGATATTCATCACTCACACCTGCCACCTCCTTATAACTTCACCAGGCTGTCGGCAATGATGTACAGCTGGTCATCCTGCCCGCCTACCGGGATCACGGTCACCAGCGTCCCCGGTTTCAGTGTGTCCGTCCAGGTTTCATCGTTGTCGATGGGATGGTTGTGGCTCTCGTACTTGGCTTCCCCGCTGCCGCCAGCCCGGTTGCTGGTCTGCCCCACCATGTGGCGGGTGTAATTCGGCAGCAGGTACCGACTGATGTACAAATCCTTTGTATCCAAAACAATGTTGTTTATACGTACCGTCAGGGCGGGCGGAGGCGTGACCACGATCCCCACCTGGGTACCCGTTGGCCGGGCCCCGGTAGCCACCTGGTGCATCACGTCAACCACCTTGGCCATGGATTGCGCTGCCGATGGGATTTCTGCCATGGCTTACACCTTCCTTTCAGAGTCAGTCAGCTCCTTTTTGTTCATCAGGTTCTCGAATTCGATTTCCAGCTTCATTGTATGGATCCCATTTTCGAAGCTGTGGGTATCCGACTTGATCCAGAACTGCCCTGTCATTTCCGGCAGGATATCGCTGATCTTGATGGAGTAAGACGCCTTTGCCCGATAGTCTCCCAGCATCTCCAGGATGCCGGTACGGTCAGGACCATGGAAGATCTTGGTCAGCTGGTCTTTCATGGCCTTCTTGGGGTTCTGCTTGTAGACCGCCTGTACCATGGAGTACTTCTTGATGGAGTCGTCCTTAGACTGATAGCCCGTCACATTGCCCTGCTGGTCCGTGAGCATGATCTTGTTGACCACCTTCTCGATGGATTCCTTATATCGGCTGTTCATGATATTGGAATACTGGTTCGCCTCAAAATTTTCGATGAGCGATCCTTTCTTGATCACATCCAGCTTGTCTCCGTTCATCACCGGATGGAACACTACGTCCGGATCTCCGTCTTTTTTATTGGCGTTGATTTGGGCCGCAGCTTCCGTATAGGCCATCATGATGATCTGGTAGCCCGTTTTATCCTGAGCAATGAAAGAGACCTTGATACCTGTTTCGGCCAGGCTCCCCACTTTAATACCCATTTCCTGACAGATAGAACGGGCAATGTCCTCTGCTGTGATATTGCTGAACTTCCGGGTAGTCTTGGAACGGGTTAAAATGAACAGATTGTCATAGGCCAGCACCTTCACGGTAGAAGCCTGCACGTTCTTTTCCACGGAATACACATTGCCCTGGAACTGCAGGTTCCCATCTTCGTCATAGCCGTAGACGGTCTCCCCACAGTTGATCACATAGTTGGGCAGGTTCGGATCTCGGGCATCCTGGGCGTACTGGAATTCCAGGCGCCTGGCTACCTGCAGACGGGAGCCCTCCCAGGTGATTTTCCCCATGGTCAGGGTGGACAGGTCATCCATGGACTCCGTGGTCTTAGTGGTTTTCTTGCCGGTCCTATCGGTGGTCGTTTCTGTTTTGATACTCTTATGTTTGATGATCATAATTTCTTCCCCAGAATCTTGCCGATCCGACCGGCATTGTTGATCACGAGAGAGCCCAGGTTATTGCTCTTCACGACCCTGCGCCAATGGTTGTAGTCACCATAGGCCTTCTTGGTTGCGTCCAGAAAGTCCCCTGCCTTCTTCTGCCAGGTCACTTTTTTCGGCGTATCCCCTTCCGGGCGTTTTTTTAGACCGGTCTTTTCGTCCACCGGTTTATTGTTGTTTGCGCTGGGGATATTCAAATCCTTGTATTCGGTAAAGCTCAGTTCATAGTAGATATCCCGGGTGCCATCCTTTTCAAAATAGTTGAAAGACATCAGCCCCATCATCAAATTGACGGGGCTGTCTGTGATGATCACCCGGACCGGCTTCCGGGCTTCCTTCACTTTGGTGAAGTATTCCACCAGTTCACCAGGGCTTTTGGTATCATCCACCGTAAAGGGGTATCCATGGGTCAGATCCGGAAAAAAGCTGGAAAACGTCAGTGTCCTGGCTTTGGGCATCCCGAAGATAATGGCTTCCCCCACACGGGTGATATCCACTACCTTGTTTTTCTGTCCCCCACTCATCTGGTACTTTTCTGGCGTAACCGGAATGATGACTTCTCCGAACTGTTCCGACTTCACCAGGATCTGCCTCCTGGTATTGACGAAATTCATTCCGTTGAAGAAGGCAGACAACACATTAAGGGCTGTTCCGAATGTGGTCATGCGTATCCACCTCCATAATTCTGCTGGCCCTGCATGATCAGCTGAGCCAGTTCATAGGCAATCTGCTGAATATCGCTTTCCTGCCGGACAATAAAAGTATTTCCACTGATGGTTACAGTAGGTGCTCCGGTAGGGGTGGCTTTGGAAAACTGTTTTTCCAGCATCCTTTCCGTTGTGGCATGGGGGTATATCCGGGAGCCGCCTGGCAGGTCGATTATTTCCCCGCCGTGTTCGTTGACTTCCGTCAAGCCGCCGGCATAGTACTCAGATCCGGTAGCATTATGGTCCCACCATTTGCCCAGGGACGTCCCTGCAAACCAGCTCTGAGCACCGGACAAAGCACCGGAAGCTTTGGCTCCGATATCGGCCCAGGCACTGGCAGCCGAATTTTTAATATCTGCCCAGATGCCAGCAGCTCTGCTTTTCAGTCCGTCCAGAGCGCCTTCGATGGTACCAATGGCATCATCTACATAACCGCCCCATTCGCTGGTGGTTTCAGATACGGACTGAGCAATATTCTCCCAGGCATTGCTCATGGATGTCTGCATTTCGCTGGCCTGGGTACCAATGCTTTCGCCCAGTTCCCCCATGGCGGTTCCAATGCCGGAAAGCTTCTGCTGAGCAGTCTGCTTCATATTTTCCCAGTCCTGGTTAAACCGGTCTGCCATACCGTCCATGGAATTCCCCCAGTCATCCATAGCACTGGGTGCGTCGTCACTGAACAGCCAGTTTTTGAAATTGCCCATATCAGTCTGGAACCGGGAGGCTATATCCTGGCCATTGCCCATGGTGTCACCATTGACGCCACCGTTCGTGCCCAGCCGGTCATCATAGGATGGCTGCAGGTACATTTCAGAACCAGCAGAACTCCGCTGAGAAGACCATGCCGGGTCCTGGATTGCCTGGTTGATGGCATCGCCTACAGCAAAGCCCACAACAGTGCCCGCCGGGCCACCGATGGCCGTTCCCAGGGCAACAGCCCCTGTCTGCACAGCACCGCCGATGCCCACACGGGTTTTGGCTTCTTTGCCCTCCGTTTTGGTCACATCATAGACCGTCTTCACGCCGGTCAGAATGGCCGGCAGGTAGCGCACAATGGCAGAGACAGCAGCCCCACTGCCTTTCTTACCACCACCAGGGACAGGTGTCGCACCGCCCCCTGCAGAGCCGGAGACAGTTCCGTTGACTACCACATTGCGGGCATTGACTACCATGTCATTCATGCCAACGCCAGTTCCAGTATTCCCACCGACTGTAGAGGTCTTGAACAGGCCATTGAACTTCTTCATCAGCCCGATCAGCTTCACCAGCCCAAAGGCCAGAGTGCCGCCGGCCAACACAGAGCCCATCCCATCTAGTTGGATGAATTTATCAATGAGCTGCTGCACAGCGGTTTTGGCCACATCCACCAAATCTCTGAACTGGAATCCATCTTCCAGGCTTTTGGTGAATTTTCGCAGGTCGATAGTAGCTGCATCCACGAATTCTTTCATTCCGCTGCCGGGCCCCTGGCTCATAATGCCCAGTTGCACCGCTTCCCATGCGGATTGCAGCCCTTTAATGGATCCCCAGAGATTGGATGTGGAAATGTTTTCCATATTTTTTGCTGCGCCCTGGGAATGATCAATGGCTGTCTCCAGTTTCTTCCAATCTGATTCATTGGCATTCATGATAGCAAGGAACCCGGAAATGGCATCTTCCCCAGCCAGTTGTTTGGCCAGCCTGGTCTGATCCATTTTGCTGAGCCCCTTGAAGTCTTTCCGCAGCTCTTTCATGATGGACCGCAGGCTTTTCACCTTGCCGGCAGAATCCGTCATAGAAAAGCCCAGTTCCGCCATGGCAGAGCTGGATTCTTTGGTGGGTGCAGCCATACGGGTAAACATGGATCGCAGAGCAGTTCCGGCCTTTTCTGCCTTGATGCCGCTGTTTGCCATGAGCCCAATGGCTAAAGCCGTGTCTTCAATATTGAATCCCAAAGTACCGGCCAACGGGGCCACATACTTGAAGGTATAGCCCATCATACCTACATTGGTATTGGAGTTGGTGGCTGCCTGGGCCAGTACATCAGCAAAATGCCCGGCGTCTTTTGCCTGGAGTTTGAAAGCGCTCAAAGCATCCGTCACAATGTCAGATACCTGTCCCAGATCTTCTCCGGAAGCCGCAGCCAGAGACATGATCCCAGAAATGCCGTTCAGCATATCTTCAGTTTTCCACCCGGCCATAGCCATGTATTCCATGGCTTTCCCGGATTCTGTTGCCGTGAACTGGGTCATCATGCCCTGTTCTTTGGCTTTTGCCGTCAATCTGGCAAATTCATCGTCAGTAGCCCCGGCAATAGCCTTTACCCGGCTCATCTGGTGGGTGAAATCCGTATAAACTTTCAGGGTGTCAGCTACTCCGTAGCCCAGGCCGGCAAAACCCACCAACTGAGTCGGCAGCCCGGACAGGAACCCAGAAGCCGCATTGGACAACTTTCCTTTGACGTTTCCCAAAGGCCCAGAGATCTGCTGTTGGATACCCACCCGGATGCTGTGCGTTTTGTTGGTCAGTGCCTTGATTTCATTGGCCACCTTTTTCACAGTGCCGGTAGCGGAATCATTGGTCTTGATAGTCGCTGTGTAAGTCCCCTTCAGGCCTTCCAGAGACCTTTTTGCCTTATCTGCTTTGGCGGCTGCCGAAAGAGCGGACTGCCCCATCTTTTCCATGGCGCTGCCGGTTTTATCGACAGATCCGCTGGCGCCTTCCAGTGTGCTGGCAAAGGATTTCATGCCGCTTTTGGCTTTATCTACTACCGCGGTGAATTTATCCTTCAGTTCCAGTGTGGCGCTTAACTTGTAGTCGGCCATAAGCGAGGCATCCTCCCTTCTGCAATCGCCATTGTTCTTTCTCTCTGTTCCTTCTTTTCCTGTTCTACAGCGGCCCAACAAAACATTTTTTCTGTTTTAGACAGAGAAAAGAAATAGTCCAAAGGGTGACCATGGAGGACCAGATAAGCAGCTGCTGCCGCCTCCCAGTCCTCTCTGATCAGTTTTTTACTTCTTCATGGATGACCGCTTCGATCTTTTCTCCATAGCCCGCTTTGGCCATGATGGATTTCACGATAGCCACCACTTCACCAGGTTCAAAGAGTTTGTCCACGATATCCGTAGGCTCCACGCAGCCATAAGCCTGCTGCAGGGAATGGTCTTTCAGGGACGGAGCCACGCACAGGTTGTACAGCGTATATTCGTCAGATCCGGTTTCCAGATCCAGTGCCTCCGCCACAAATGCTTTGGTAGGCTTTTTGACGGTAATAGTCCCGATGGAAGTTGCCAGATCATACCGTTCTTCCTTTTTCTTTTCGATTTCTTCCCTGCGGGCAATCAGTTCTTCAATGGATACAGCCATGATTCATCCTCCTAGTCAAAAAGAACTGAGCCAGCAGAACAGCCGGCTCAGTATGATATTCATTCCACAGTTTCCAGGAACTGGGCATCCTGCGGGGTAAAGCCAAAGGGAAATTCCTTTTCCACGACTTTGCCCTTTTCGAAGCCCATCAGCAGCAGTTCGTTGAACCACACATTGTCGATGCTGACCCGTTCCTTCTGTCCGTCAATGGCATCCGGATCATCAATCAACCCGGTCATCTGGAACCGGGGATCATGGCCGTTCTTCCATTCTTCCAGGACAGCAGCCACATTCCGGTTGATGACGCTTTTGATGGTCATGGAACCTTCCCCTTTCAGGCTCACAATCTTGGAGTCTTCGGAGATGTCACAGGTCACATCTTCCCGATTGGCCGTTACTTTGCATTCGTACTTCTGGATTTCAAAGATCAGTTCACCGTTGCACCAGACCTTCCCATAAGATCCGTTCCAGCGCCGGCGGCCTCTGTATTTCACATCATATTCGCTTCTGTTCATCCTTCAGGACCTCCTCAGAACGTAAAGTTAATGGTCAGATCTTCCATGGCATTCACCGGTTTCACATTCCCGATCAGAGCCAGTTTGGTTCCGGTGTTGTACTGGCGGATCTGCATCTTGGTCATCTGGGTAGGATCATCCCCATGGAGTTTTGCATAATTGGACTGGAATTCTTCGTCAATGTCCACGGTGTTGTTCCAGTTCTTGTCCAGCACATTGCCCTTGATGCCTTCAAAGTAGACTTTGCTTGCTGCGATGAACAGCATCTTGTGGTCATAGTCGTTGATGTACTTGCCCACATAGTACTTCTTGAAGGTATCCCGGAGGTCATCAGTCATCATATCCAGGGCTTCGATGATCTTGATGTACCGGTAATCTTCGTTCTTATCCGTAGTGAAAGTCACCAGGGATGTGCAGCCCCGGGCAATCTTGACACCATCCCCGTCCTGTTCGTCCAGAAGCAGCAGCTCCCCTTTATCGATCAGGGTATCGATGTCTTCATAGACCTCCACGCTTTCCACTTCCGTCAGCCTGTAATAGGTGGCGCTGCGATCCAGTGCCAGGCCGGCCAGGATGCCGGCAATCCGTGCCGTATACTGGAGAGCCGTGTAAGTCGTATAGACAGCCTTCCCGCTGGAATCGGTATCGGTCTGAACTTTGATATTGTTGGTGCAGAAGTTCACGATACCTTCATGGTCGGCAGCCTGGTCACTCAGTACGGCCTTGAAAGTCTTTCGCTTGTTGGTCCGCTGGGTTTTGATCCAACTGGCCAGGTCCTGCTGTTCCTGAGTAGTTGCCGTAGGAGCACACAGCCAATTCCATTTGATGCTGGCCAGGATCTTCAGCACATTGGCCTGGGTGTTCTTGGCTCCATCCACAGATGTCAGGGGCAGGGTATAAACCAGGATCCGAAGAGGAGTCCCCAGCAGACATTTCTTGATCAGATCCACGTTTTCCGGAGTCAGTCCGGATTCCGGAATGTCAGACACATCCCGGATTACATAATTCTTGATTTCGTCTGCACTTTCATTGTGCAGGATCATGGCTACAATGCCACGGGCAGACCGCTTGATGGCCGTAGTAGCCTTGGTGCGAAAATTGATAATGACCTGCGGCAGGCCAAATACTTCGGCTTCATTCGCCATTGTCATTCCTCCTTTATTCTCGTTCAGTCAAATCAGCCCCATTCAGCCGAAGCTCCAGGGACTGCATCAGATCACCACGGATATATCCAACCTCTTCGTCAGTCCAGGCATCCGTAAACTGCAGGTCAAAGATATAATGCAGCACATCATCTACCATGGTCCTTTCTGCGGACAGGATGGTGATGTACCGGTCTCCCACCTGAAGCACGGGCCGGAACAGAGTATCCAGATCATCCCCCACATCAAATACCGCTGACCGGTCCACCCGGCCTTTGGCATCCTTGGGATGGATGTAAGTCACATCCACCTGGATGGTTCTGTCAGAATAGGTTTCATCGATTGTCTGGTGGATACTGGTGGTGAATTCCACATAAAAATAAGGTGTATTCAATTTTTCCACATTATCGAAATACACCTTACAGTTGGGATATTTTGTTTTCAATTTAGCCGTGATAGCGGCCTTGATAGATCGCAGGGCAATCAAAGGCATCAGCCTCCCAGCAGTTTCTTGAAGATGGCGGCACAGTCAGCCTCAAAAGCTTTCCCAGATTGGAGCATGCCTCGGTGAAGCATTTTTCGGCCTTTTACAAAACCTCCGTTCCGGGTCCGGTGGCCATATTCCACATGGGCTGCATAGTCCACATTGTTATAGATCTGGCACTGCCCGCCAGAAGCTGGCGTATGATGCCAGCCAGCACGAAGACGGCCTCCATTCACTTTTCTGACCGGAGTGTTGTTCTGCACCCGGCCCTTGATGACCTCTGCCTCCTGGTCCAGGAAGCGGTCTACCACCTCCGGGCCCCGGTCCACAATGGTCTCTAGTTTGTCGCTGAATTTGTCGAAGCTGGAAAAATGGATTCCCATCAGGCTTCCTCCTTCCGTCTCACGCTGATTTCCACATGATCAGGATAAGGGAAAGGCTTTGCCGCATTCAGCTGGAACTGGTCTCCCTCATGGGTAATGGTCAGAATGTCGTTTGGCAGGATCTTGATATCCGGATCCACGCACAGCCGCAGATCATTGCTCATGGTGAAGGCCCTGGCTTCCTGCCCGCTCTGCAGTTCCTTGCCGTACTGGCTCAGCTTGCAGGGTACATCTTTATAGACGTCCTGCAGTTCATATGTATCAGCCCCGTCTTCATCTACAGCAGCAACCTGCCTGGTGACGGTGACTTTATCCCTATACATATATTTAGCCAGGTATTTCCGGCAGCGCTCCCAGGGCGGGGTCATTGCGGCCACCTCAGTTTCCTGTACAGGTTCAGCCGGGGACGCAGGGCCGCGATATCGCTTTCCAGAGTACTGCCAGCCTGGGAAGCATCGGACACTGCAAACTGGTATTCCGTGTCATCTTGTTTGATGGATTTCAGGGCGGACCTGCCGCCATTTTCCAAATCGTCCAGCCACCGGCCAATGATTTCAGCCCCGGTCATACAGAGTGCCTGGGGAAAATCGTCCCGGTTGCAGTAGTCCAGGACCTCTGCCACAAAATATTTGGCATACAGCAGCAGCCGGGCGGCATCCGCTCCTTCCGCAGGTTTTCCACGGATAGTAGCCACATTGCTCTGAATTTCCGCTTCCGCAGCGGCTGGTTCCAGGAACGTAGTCATAAACATCACCTCATTTCAGGCATGAAAAAAGCACCAGGCATTTCTGCTAGGTGCTTGCTTATTTGGTCTTATTTGGCATCTGGATTAGCGGGTTCATACCGAATTCCATGGTCACCAGGATATTGCTTATCATGGCTTACTTCTTCAGCAAAAATCTCGAAAGGAATTCTTGTTGGAAAGGCATCGCAAGTAAAAATGGGTATGTCATTCTTCCATTTTGCTTTTGTATGGTAATGCTTACAAGTCATACATTTGGCAAATCGAAACATTTCAATACCCCCTTTCCCTGAAAATATCTTACCACTTTTATGCTGTAACTACAACGAATACTTGTTACATATGCAGCCAATGCATCAGCAGCAAACTCATATGCATCTAATATAGATGTACTGCATATCGCTTTGTCTAAGTTTCGTTTATAGAATATCCAAAATTTAGATTTACGATCAAAATCTATAATATCTTGAGTCATTAAATGAGCCCATTCATGTGCTGCAATATATTTTAGATTTGCTTTTCGTGGTAAAATCCCCCGCTGTATAAACGCTTTGATCACATCATTGGCCAGGCCTTTAGAATTAAAGTAAACAGCATTCAAAATCAAATGTCGCCCATTAACTTCCGCAAAGTCAGAAAATCCTAGATCCAACACACTAATCTTATTTAATCCTCCGTTATTACCATAGGATTCATTTACCTCTTGAAAGTATTTCAAGAAAGGTTCAATCACATCAGCATTTTTTAATGCCTTGGCCTCGAAAGTATTGACCTTCATAACATCTTTCACGTATTTTTTCACACGTTCAACGTCATCAGGTTTTTCCACAGGTAAATACCTTGGATCAGTAAGATTAAAGTGAATAGGATCCTTTAGTTTACTGCCAGAAGCCAGCTTATGTGGAATCTTCTCCCCTTCGTACACCTTCACCGTACCCCCGCCATTGTTTCCTGGTGTGATATCCACCAGGACCGCCTTGCCGGCATGAGGATTTTTCGGAAGCATCTGGGCCTTCACCACATACTTATCGTGCCATTGGCTATAGGTCATATCCGCCGGCACATAGTAGTTCCGCCCTTTTTCGTCCCTGGCGATCCGCTTGCCTTCCTGTTTGTGCCCGTCTTCCGGACCGTACAGGCTGCCGGCAATGGTAGACCGGCAATTCGGGTGTAGGGGCGGCAAATTATCCCCTGGAGAGGCTTCTTCCACGCTTACGATACGTCCATCGTGTTCCCGGCAAATCGGCGTTGTACGGTTGTCCAGAGTGGCAATGAACCGGTAGTAGTCCATGCCGGAAGCCCGGATGCTGTCCAGGGCTGCCCGGTTCTCCACATAGTTCAGCTCCGTCCGTACCAGGCGGGTGGCATTGCTGGAAGCCACATTCATGCGCTGAGCGATCCGTTTGGAAATAACTTCCACAGATTCTCCCCGGTGTACGGCAGTAACCATCTCCTGCTTCAGAGTCTGCCCCAGCAGTTTCTGGTTCTTCCAGATCCGCTCCGAATAGTTCTTCCCACTCCAACGGTCCCGCAGCACATCTTCCAAGCTTTTTCGGGAGACCACCACCCGGGGAGATTTCAGTCCCACCGTCCGGCCGATCTCGTAACAGCTCTGGAAGTAATTGTCCTTGTAGGCGTCAGAGAGGAACTTTTTCATGGAAGCACTGGTTTTCCGGCCCAGGCTGTCCAGTTCCATTACCGTATCAGAATACAGCTTGTCCAGCCGGCTGATCCGGCTGCGCATAGCCAGCGTGTTCAGTTCCTTCAGGAGCCCCGTTTCCCCGCCGTTGATCTTCTTCACGTAGGTGTCGATGGAGTACCGCCATTTTCGAAACTCCTGTCCCTGCAGCAGCTTCCTGGCATCGGTCATGCTCATCTGGTTGTCTTTGGCAAAACGGCCGTAAAGGGCCTGGATGTCTTTCTGGATTTCATCCAGCGAAGAAGCATAGTACCGGGCCAGTTCCTTTTCAATGGTCTCCTGGGATTTCCTGTACCAGTAGCGTTCCCGTTCATCGGCCCGTTTGGTCCAGTACTTTTCGCTGTCCATCCAGAATCACTCCCATCAGCCCAGCTTGTGTTTAATGGCTACCAGACGCACCTGCTTGGATTCGTACACACGGTTCCAGTTGGTACCGTTAGACAGTTCTGCACGGGTAGGAGATTCTACGGCGGCACGGCTTTTGTTAGTCCAGGCAACACCCCGGGGATGCATGATGAACGCATGACGGTTGTACAGGATGTTCACACCAGCGCCCAGGCTCGGATCACGGTCTACTTCGGTCTGTACAAAGTCTACAGGAGCACCTTCACCGAACGCAATGGCACCAGCACCGAACAGGTAGGTGGTATAGACGCCGCCAGCCACAGGGCAGCCATCGTCCACGATCACCCGGCGATCCTGGTAGGTATCGAATTCCACAGAGTTGGAATCCCGTTCGGTCACGATCAGGTTCTGTTTCTTCAGGTATGCCTTGGTAGCAGAATGCATGGCCACTGCGGTCAGCTGATCCTGGGCATCGCCCATCAGCTGCAGGGCATCAATGAAGGCAGAAGCAGAGATATTAGCTGCTTTACCGGTTCCGGAGGAGAGATCCAGCACATGGTCCTTCATGCTGGTAGAAGCAAACACACCAGCCAGGATGGCAATCAATTCCTTCTGATACTGACGGGCCCAGTAGTCAGCTACCAGGTTACCGATGGCAGCCATGGGGTCAGAGCCGGCCAGGGCACCGGACAGGTTGGTCGCACTCCAGGCGTTCTGCCGCATGATAGTGGTAGATACGTCCTTGTTGGAAGTGATCTTATTCTGTTCGATCTTGGTGCCTTCTACAATATTCTGGGGGTCACCGGACAGGTCTTCGAAGAAAGGCATGTTGTGGGTCCGGGCGGCTTCACTAGCCAAGGCATCGAACTCAGGGCTTCTCTGGATGATACCGCTCTGAAAAAGAGCAGAGCGTTCAGCGGTGTGGTTGATTACATAGGGGTTGAACAGTTCAGGGACGATGACGTCCGCAAGAGTAGTTCCAGCCATTTACAATTCCTCCTTTAGATCTTAACCCCAGCCGCGGAGGCCAGTTCCCGGGCTTTCTCGGGGTTCTCTTTTAGCAGTTGGCCTTGTTTCGTCAGGTTAAAGGTGCCTTTGGCAAACGGGTTGTCCACCTGGGGCCCATTGCCGCCACGCGGTTCATAGGGAGCCGGGTTGCCATCCTGCTTGAACAGGAACGGTTTCGTTTTCCGCAGGTCTTCCACCTGTTCTTTTAGACCGGAGACTTTTCCGTCTTCCCCGAGGACGAGTGCATCACGCTTGATCAGTCCGGAAACAATGTCCACATCCTGAGCAGAACCCCCAATGGCCAGCCTAATGGCGCTGTCCAGCTGCAAAGTCTTGATCCGCGCGTCCGCGGCTTCCTTCTGCTCTTTATTGGCCTTCTGCAGATCTGCAATCTGGGCTTTCAGGGCGTCGTTGTCGCCGGCCGCCTTCTTCAGGTCAGTCAGCTGTTTGTCCCTGTCTGCAATTTGAGTCGTTAGGTCTTTATTCCGCTCATTGATTTCATTGAACCGGGATTTCGGGATAAAGGCCCCGTCCAAAAATTCCTTAATAGCAGCCGTGGCCACCGTCTGATTTTCTTGCGCAATGCCAAGCTTTTTCAGCAGTTCTTCAATGTTGTTCATATTCTCTCCTTCCGGTTTTTACCGAGGTTCACCTGCCTCGAGAGGGGATTTCAGCTTATTTTCCGGTTCCCGCAGCAGCGGTTTCCGTCACTCCATAGGCTTTGTTGGTTTCCAGGCATTCCTGGATTATCCGGCAGATTTCATATTCGTTCCGGTCCTTTACTTTGGATATCGGAAAATCTGCCCCAAACTGATCAATGTAAGCCAACAGCAGTTTAAGCATCCCCATCACCTCCTTCATCCTTCAAATCATCATAAGGATCCAGTTTATCGTTCTGGGCTTTCTCCTCAGCTTCCAGCTCTTTTTCCTCATCGGAAACATCTTCCACAAAAGGATGGTTTTTCAAGAGCGTTTTCCGGCTTACGATGCCTTCTGATTTAGCACACATATCCACCAGTTCTGCATCGTTCCGGATAGCCGTCCGGGTCCAGGTCTGGATGATGCCACCCTTTGTCCTGGCTAAATCTTCCTTGCCATGGAACCGGAGAATGGCCCGGATCAGCTCATTAAAGCTCAGGGAGAATTCCGTCTCTGTCATGCCTGCTTTCAGTTCCAGCAAAGCATACAGGAACTTCATGGCTTCCCCGGATGTTTTGTCCATGCCCTGCTGCTCCGGATCCACACCCTGTCCCATGCTGAAGATGGCCTTTCGAGTGATTTCCAGCATCTTGTCCCGGGCTTCCACCGGGATATTGATGGTCAGGGTGGATACGTTGCCGCCAGAACCAGTACCACCATCTTCCAGGCTGATGGCTTTGTAGTACTTCAAATCTTTCAGGAATTTCCCCAGATCTTCCCCACCGTAATTGGTAAGGACGAAGATTACTTCCTGGATATCTTCCAGGTCATTCAGGAAGCCGGAGAAAACCCGGTCATAACAGTCAATCAGCTTCTTGACCTGTGCCAGGTCGCTAGTGGCATGGCTGTTGTTCTGAAAGGGAATAAATGGTACCCGTCCGAAATCGTGATTAAACACATTGGCATCACCATCCGGCAGGTCGATCAGGAAAGCCCCGGTAGCAAACCGTGCCCAGGGCACAAGGCTATCCAGTCCTTCATCATTCCGTTTCCGGTAGGTCTGGCACTGCTGATCATCCCAGATTTCGTACAAGTCCCACATGTGACCATCTTCGTCAATATCCTGGTAAGCCCGCAGACAGGCAACCAGACTATGATCCAAATCAGAAGACCATACCGGGATCACCTCTTCCGAAGGGACCACGCCCCAATGGAATTCGCTGTCAGGCCCTTTCCAATAGTGGACCCAGCCTATCCCGGCATTACAGGCGTTGACGCACAGTTCCATGCATTTTTTCTTGTAGGCATCTCCCAGATCTATGGAGATCTGCTCATTGGCTTCCTCGTCTTTTACGTCAAAAAGAGGCGGGGCCGTGAACATGTAGGAAGCCTTCTGATTTACCAGAAGCTGATAGAAAGAAAAGGGAATCCGGTTGTCTGCATTCCGCAGCGGATTCTCCATAGCCGATTCCCCGTTTTGGACTTCCTGCTTCTGTTTCTTCGGAGCATATAAAATATCATTATTGACCAGGTAATACCGCTTGGCCGTCATAGCCTGGGCAATGAAAGCAGCATGTCCGGCTGTATATTTTTTGATAAGCTGTTTGGCAGCTTCAATGTTCATAGGAATCACCTCAGTATCCTGGCCCGGCCATGAGGCATGCAGGGCTGGAGCCCGTAACGCACCGCATCAATGGCGTGGTTATTCTTTTCCGGGAAAGCGTTGATGAACTGCCCGTCCCGGTTTCTTTCATATTCATAGCCGCTGAATTCCCGCCAGGCATTGGGACAGCGGTTCCGGTCTATATAGATATGTGCCCGGGACTGGAGCCAGTTGATACCGAATCTGACGCTGTCAGGGCCCTTCCTAGCCCCGTTTACATTGGCCCCGTACTCCCGCATCTCATAAATGCTTTTCGGCTCTGCAGAGTCTCCCAGGACTCTCACAGCAGGGTACTTCCGGTTAATCAGTTCCGCTGCATTCCGGTTGGTCAGCTTCTGCTGGTAGATTTCATCGAAAATGTACAGATCTTCGTGCTTAGCGTCGTAGTGCATGGCCACGAATGCCAGAGGGTCCACGGCAAAGCCAAAGTCCAAGCCGAAATATCGGCGATCAAACTGGCTGATCTGTTCCGCTGTCATCGTCATGGCTTCCACATTGTCGAACACAGCCCCACCGGTACCGGTCACTTCTCCCAGGTAAACATGCCTGTAGAGGGTTTCATTCTTCAGCTTTAACTTTTCCGCTTCCAGGAAGAACTGTTCTCCCAGCCATTCCCTGGGAACATCCAGGTAAGAAGAAGTATGGACAATCCGGTCCGGAGTATCCATCAGCACATCCTGGTTCACCCAGGAATCCCTGGATTTTGGCGGGTTGTAGCTATAGAAAACCCAGTATTCTGGCCCGCCCCGGAGCAGGGACCGCAGGGTGGTGTCGATTTCCGAAGGCCCGTTGAATTCCGCCAGCTCTTCGAACCACACAATGCCGAAATAGCCGTTAGAACACTTGATGGATTTCCCTTTGTTCTCTTCATCCAGGCCCCGGAACAGGATTTTTTGCCCAGTAGGCAGATAGGTCAGTTCCAAGGGTGAAAAGGTCTTTTTCCAGTAAGCTGCTACTCCCAGCTGCTGGATGGCCCAGAGCAGCTGTTCATAGATGGAGTTCCGGGCCGTGTTTCCCACCTTCCGGAACGCCACTCCGTTTACATTGGGGTGCTGCATCATCTGAAGGATGATTTCTACAGAGATGAAAGAAGACTTTGTGCTGCCACGTCCACCTTTCAGCCAGTAATGGGTGTAATCATGGTGTTTCACTGCCCTATGCAGGCCATAGAAGGAGGGAGCCAGAAGGCTGGACAGACTGACATGCGCTGTTTCACTCATGGGTTCCACCTCCATCGTCGATATCATCGACAATCACTGGCACAGGAGCGTTCTCCAGCTTCAGCTTGTCGTTGTAAATTCCGTAAACCCGGCCCAGCAGTTCTGCAGCCTTATTTCGGTCCCGGGTAGCCACCTTGACGTTCATTCTTCTGGCTCTACTGCATCCATCCCCCACACCCTCCACCACAATGGTTTCATCTTCCTGCTGGCCTCTCAGAACAGAAGTCAGGTACTCAAGAACTTCTGTGGCGTCGGCAGTCCGCTGGCTCTTCAATTCGGCCAGCCGGGCGTCAATAGCGGATTTAATCCTAGGTTTTCCTAGGTTCTCCAATCCTATTGCTTCAGCAGTCTTTTTCGAGTACCCTGCCTTCCGTGCTGCTTCCGTGGCATTCCCACCGGTTTCGATGTAATAGTCCACAAATTTGGTCTGTTTTTCAGTTAACTTATGAGCCATTACATTTTCACCACCTAAACAAAAAAGACGCCTCAGTGGACGTCTTCGAAAGCATATGGAAAAGGGGCCCATGCCAGGCCCCTTTCCTCCTAGGTTGTGGATCTCAGGAGGTATTGAGTAAGAAGTGCAGGAGCTCGGCAGATTTCACGGTCTGCTGCTCCCAAACTTTTACACTACTATTGTACCATGCCAAAAGCGGTATTTCTGTCGATTTCTGTCGAAATGTGTGCCTAAAGAATTTCACCCTGTTCCTCGCTGGTATCCAGTTCCAAGACTCCCTGGATGGGAGAAGCCTCTGCCCCGTAGACAATGCCTGTCAGGATGTCCAGGGCCCTGCTGTACTTCCGCCGGCAGTAGCTGGTGTCCTCTTCTCCCAGTCGGTTGGCAATCTGTATCCAGGTCAGCCGGCGGGTCTTGTACCCACTCTTCCACCGTAGGATCCTGGCATAATCTCCCGGCATCCGTTGGAGGCCTTTGTCCACCCGTTCCATCAGCAGCTTTTGGTCATAGAACTTTTTCTTTTTGACTTCCAGTCTCTCTTCCAGTTCCTCCTGGCGCAGGCAGAAGGATTCTTCCGGGCTGGCCTTGGAACTTCCGCCATTTTCGCTGTCAGGTCCGTACCGGGTAGTTTTCGGTCCCGGGATAGTATGGAGTGCAGCCGTATCCTGGATGATTTCTTCCTTGAGGATTTCCAGGTTGGCCTGCAGTTCATAGCTGCATTCCAGGGCATATTTGATTCTCTTTCGGTATATCTCCTGTACCATCCTGGGGATGCACCTCCTATTCTTTGTCGTCTTTACCGTACAGATGATCCCGCAGCATCTTGATGCACTGGATGGCTTTGTCCAGGTCCTGTTTTCCGTTTTTGCGTGGATAGCGGTAGAGATACTTTACGGCACAGCCTTCCAGGTAAGCAGCCTGGCCTTCAGATTTCCCCGTCATGATCTGGACAGCTTCGATAGCTTCCCTGCCCCTGAAAGTGTAGTGGTCCGGGTGCCGGATCATGTCTCCCGTGGGCTTCTTCGTTTTGAAATGGAAAGGGCATTGAACCGCAGCTTTTTGGATGGTGTCCCGGAAGATCCGGCAGCGGTAGATGAAGCAGAGCCTCTTGCCATCCCAGAAGAAATCTTCAAGGTCACAGTAATTACATTTCACACAGCGTTCCTGTTCAGTATTCATTGGATATGGTTCCTCCTCATAAAATCCCGCATGCACTTGTAAGTGCAGAATCGTTTCACCTGGTGATGGTAGAAAATCCTCCAGGGCCATTTTCCAGTGGTTCCTTCGAAATAGGTCAGCTGGCAGTTGGCACACTGGTGGAAAGTACCCACATGGCTCAGCTTGTAGAGTTTCCCGATCATAAGCAGCTCAGCTCCTTTGTGATGGCATTTTCCTCATTTTTCAGCCGTTCCCGCAGTTTACTGATCCGGTCCAGGGCCTGGATCAGTACATCATGTTTCTGGCTCCTGGTGGAAGAAGGTTTGATTTTCACGGACAGATAGGAAAATTCTGCTTCCGCAGTCCCCAGTTCATTGCTGATATTCTGAAGCCGTCCCTTCAGTTCTCTCTGTTCTTCGATCATGGCAGTGCCTCCTTCATTTTCCAAACAAAAGATAAAGGGCCAGGAAGTCCATGGTGATGAACCACAGGACCAGCAGGGACGCCGCCGCAGCTGCTATCATCGGTGCCCATTTCCAAGTTTTCATTGCCCTGCCCCTTTCCCCAGCCAGGCCAGCTCATTGGTCAATTCATGGCGGTATTTGAACAGGACCTGGCTGTCATTTTTATACTGGGCTGTATCTGTCCCGGGGAGAATCCGCAGGCCGAATTTCGGATCCGGTGCCAGATGGGCGCCTCCTCTCCTGATGGTCTGCAGACAAGCAAACAGTTCTTGCTTCATGGTGCTGGCCCAGGTGAAAAGCTTCATCCATTGTTCTGTGTCCGGTTCCTTTGCAAGAGGATCTTGAATGACCAGGCCGAAATCTGCCCATGCAGCATCATCCAGGGCCTGCTCCACTTCTTCCACGCTGTAGGCCACCAGGGCGATGGCCCCCAGATTCTGGGCCACATGGATGAAATTGACCTGCTCCGGCGTCGGTTTGTTAGGCTTCACCTTGCATTCGATGAAGAAGATCCTGCCGGACCTGGGCAGGAATCCGAACAGGTCAGAGAAGCCTTTGGGCAGGCCGGTGTCAAACCAGCGCCCGTCAGACGTCCGAACCTTCCCCACATTACTCCGGAACACTAAACATCCCCTCTTGCTTACTGCGTCCATAATCAGGTGCATCAAGTCTGTTTCTACCATTTACTGTTACCTCCTCTTGCTTCCTTGAACCAGTTTTGGCCGCCTTTCCCCATGATCTTCGATGCAATGTACCGATATTTAGGCGGAATAGGAATGTGCAGCTCCAGAGCTTTGTGCAGGCTCCATCCCAGTTTGTAGTGCTTTCCTTTCCGGAAGAAATCCAACTGCTCCCATGTTTTGGCTTTACGATAATCGGAATACGGGCTTTCCTTGATTTCTTCCAGGGTGATTCCGTTGATCTGTTTCTGTTCCTCCCTGGGCGCCCGTTCTTCTTCCAGCACTGTACCGCAGTAAGGACAATGGAGTGGCCCCGCGCCCCGGTCTTTGGGCGGGATGAACACGTGGTAGCAGACCGGGCACTGCTTGGTGGATGTCTCGGATTTTTTCTTTTTCTTCTTGGCTTCCAGGGACCAGTCATGGTCATCATCGGGGAAGCCGTGTCTCGTATAGTTTCCAACATGATCCAGGATAATAGCTTCCTTGCCGGAATCCGCCGGATTGATCCGCATGGGCCTCATGGCCTGCTGGATGTAGAGGGTCAGAGATTTAGTTGGCCGGAGCAGCTGAACAGCTTCACAATCAGGAACATCAAAACCCTCGCCGAATAGGTCCACATTGCACAGGACCAGAATTTTCCCATCCCGGAAGTCCTGGACAATCTGTTCCCGCTCTGCTTTGGGGGTAGCGCCATCCAGGTGGGCGGCCGGGACACCCTGTTCTTGGAAGGCTGCAGCAGTGGCACGGCTGGTCTTGATGCTGGCACAGTAAACGATGGTCTTCTTGCCTTCTGCTCTTTGCTTCCAGGATACTACCGTTCCGCCGAAAATGGCTCCTTTATCCATTAACTTTGCGATTTCTCCTTGGTCATAGTCTCCGTGACGGGTGTGGATTCCGGTCACTTCTGTCAGCGGAACACTGTAGAGATGATAGGGAGCCAGGTAATGATTCTGGATCAGCCACTTTGTGGATACCGATTCCACCAGCTGCTGGAACACTTTACCCAGTCCTCCGGTTCCCATTCTCTGCGGTGTGGCAGTAAAGCCAACAACCGTCGCCTGGGGGAAGTAATCGAAAATCCGAAGATATCCGGCAGCTAAGGAATGGTGTGCTTCATCTACGATAATGAGCGCTGGTAGGATGGTCCTTGCTAATATTTTCTGCCTGGCCATGGTCTGTACCATGGCCACTGTACACAGGAAAGGATCCACGCCCATAGCAGCCATAGTCCGGCTGATCTGTGCAGTTAACTCTTTACGATGGACCAGGAACAGCACTCTGTTGCCCCTATCTGTAGCTGATTTTGCGATGGTTGCAATAATCACCGACTTTCCGCCCCCGCAGCCAAGGACCGCACATACCCGGTTGGAACCGCTACAGATAGCCTGCCGGATTTTATTCACCAGGTCTTGTTGATAAGGTCGTAGCTCCATGTTCTCACTCCTCCTTATTCGTCATATTTCATTACTTCTTCAATGGCCGCTGCTACAAACTCACAAGCCGGCTCTGCATAATGATGATCGTCGCCCCAGTGATCCCAGCCCGCGAAAGCTCTGTGTACTGCTTCGTCTACGATATTTGCCACATTGTCCCGATCGCCCAGGTCATTGATGCTTATTTCGCCATCTTCATCGAAGGTCTGCAAGAGAAATTCAGTGACCAGTTCTTCGCCCTTTACAGGGTGGTTCAATTCCCGGATCTGGTCGATAAAGGCCAGCTTGTCCTGGACTCTGTATGCCTTTGCTGTGCCTTCCGTGTAATCGTGGAAGGCCTTCCGGATTTCCTTGCGAAATTTATCTGTCACTGCGCTTTGAGGAGTAATACAAACTTGCACTCCTCTGGGGAAATATAAGATTTTTTCCATTTTTTCCATTTTTTACACTCACTTTCTTTGAATTTTTCTACCTTTCTTACCTTTTCAAAACCATGGTAAGAACCCTAACCCCGCACCAGTTCTAAAGTTTGGGGATTTTTCTTACCTCTTACCTTTCCCGGATACACGCATATATAAATAATTTAATTTGAGACCGTTTCATTTTTCTTTTTGAAAAAATGGTCCATACGTATTTATATATGTAGGTAAGAATGGTAAGAAGGTAAGAATAGTAAATTCAAGCCTAGGCTACATGCGGGTTTCGGGATTTTAAAAATTCTTACCTAGTTCTTACCTTGCGGAAAAAGGTAAGAACTTTTTACCGTTTCAAGTGAACGAACCAGCCCTGTACACCCGAAATTGATTCCTGCCTGGCAAACTTCCCTTGTTTTGTCGGAATCAATCTTCCTGTAGCTGCCCATTTTTTGGACACCGCCCGGAAGCTTAATCCGTTATCAGAAAGTAGCTGTTCCAGTACCCGCTTGATAATCCACACATGGTTTCCCTGGATTTTTCCCCAAACTTCCCGTATAGGTGCATGATGATAAGCAGGCCGTCCGTAATCATCATCTCTGCTGTAGAAAAAGTTCTCGTTGTTCTGGGCAACTAGGTCAATGACCAGGTTGTACGCTCGTTCCGCAGTATCTACCTCATGGGTTGTTTTAAGGAAGGGCATTACTTCTTCCACCTTCAAAGCTGGCAGTTCAGGGGCAAAATACATACGGAAAAAATCATCCGCAGTCATCATGATCCCCATGGCCATGGCCTGCTTTTCCGTTGTTTCCATCCGCAGCAGCCTTTTGTGGTAGTCGTTGAAGACTGCCCGCAGGTCGATACCATCCCGCTTCTTTTCCTGCAGTTTGGCAATGTAGGCTGGGCCCAAGGTCCCATACTGGCCTGTAATCGCCTGGACCGTTTCCGGGCCATTTTCCACAACTTTATGAGTACACTCGATTTCAATCAGCCGGTTTTCCACCCCACCACCACTGGTGGTCTGAGAAATCGGTTCTTCTCCTGTAAACAGGAAGGCCGTCTTCCAGCTTTTCTGCATCTGCATCCGGCCCGTCTGATCCATACGGCCTCGGCTCACTTCAGCTGTGATCTGGTGGATGAACTGATCATAGTTGTCAAATTTTGACTTAATGGTTTGCAGTTCATCGCCAAAGAAAGGTAGATTCCCCAGGGTAGCTGCACAGCCCGTAGTGAAATTCACCGTGTTGTTCATACTCTGCAGCAACTTACCAGGAGCAGGATTTCCCCAGACAGATGCCGCCACCATGAGTCCCACCGTTTTTCCGGCTCCGGTTCCGCCCCACAGGTGGAAGGCAAAGGACAGCGCCCCCAGGGGCTTGATCAGTAGAGCGGATAAACTGGCTGCTACTGCCAGTCGCAGATACAGGTTCCCCATGAGCGGTTTCACAGCTTTCAGCCATCCGCTCAGAGTGCCTTTTTCTGCAACGGAGTCAATCAGTGTCCCGTATTCGTCGGTGCTGTCCAGAGAAACTTCATCCGTGTAGGGAACAAAGTCATCTCCTATCCATCCCATGTGGCTGATACTCTTAGTCCTGGGTAGCACAGCAGGATTCTTTGCTACACAGCAGGCCAGATATTTCACCAGGCTTTTGGCATTGTCACTGTTCACTTCAATGCCTATGTTGGCCAGGGAGATGATTTTGTTGCTGTTGGCTGCCACTTCCCTGGGCACTACACAGGATCTCCATCCGTCCGGCTTGTAGTAGCTGAGCCGAATTTTTTCCATGCTGGTCTCCTGGTTCATCAGAATTTCAGTTGGCAGGATAGGAATGGGAGAAGCCCACTGGTACCGAAAATCTCCATTGCCAGAAGCTTCCATCTTCCGTACACCGCCATCATCGGCAATCCAGTCACCGCATTCCAGTGACAGCGGCTGCCCGGAAAATTTCGTGCAGTTCTTGCTGTCCTGATTGGCCTGAGCCTGGGCAGCTCTCCATGCCTTTTGGTTCTTCGTGAATTCCCTGGAGATTCCCAATTCCTTAGCCCGGAAAGCAGCCAGGCTTTCTGCCTGCTGCCGTTCCAAAGGGTCTTCAATTGCCTGGAGTCCGGAAAAGAGTTCTGCCTTGATCATGTCAGCCCTGTCCAAACCGGAGAAAAATTCTTCACTGAAATCCAGGGCCGGATATTTCCAGCCCCGAATTTTCTCGGGATCCCCGCCATTCTGGAAGTAATCGGCAACGTCCTGTTTTTTCTGGATGTCCGGCCAGATTTCTTTCCATGGAAAAATCTTAGCCCCCATCCTTTCCCAGGCTTTGGCATAGTCCATACCAGGATCATCGTTATCCGGGATGATGATTTTTCGCTTGAATTTTTCCAGAGTCTGGCGGTCAGTATCTGACAGCTTCAGGTTCTTTTGGCTGCCGGTATTGGTACTGGTGGCCAGAAATCCCTTTGCTGTCATGGCATCAGCGCATTTTTCCCCTTCTACGATGTACAAAACAGTGGAAGGATCCGCTGCTGCCATTCTGTCCAGGTTATACAGGTTGTCGCAGCCGTCAGGTTTTTTGTACTTCACCTGGCCATCTGCATCGGTATAGCAGAAACTGAAAATCTTGTGCCCATCTTCGAATTTCCGCCGAATTTTTTGGTACTCAGGCTTCCCCGACGGAGCCCGGTACGTATAACGGATTTCTTCGACTTGTTTGCCATGATTCTTTGGCTTCTTTGGGAGAATGGGGGCTGATGCTTGCCAAGAGCCGGAAGACTCCATGTCCAAGGCTTTGATGATTTCTGGATACTTTGCCTTGCACTTCTGACAAAACATCAGCAGCTTTCCATTTTCCTGGGTAATATAAAGGTGGTGGTCATCATGGCAAACGGGGCATTCGGCAACTAAGCCGCTGCCCCGTTTGTGCACGTTGTTCAGCTTTGCTAAAATTTCGTCCGGCGTCAGAACGGACATTGATCTGCGTCATAAGTCGGGGACGGCTGCGCAGTTGGTGCTGGGTTGGCTGCCGGAGCAGGAGGAAGGTCCTGCACTTCATTGCTGGGTTTCAGCTTCTTCAGAGCAGGGACTTCGAATTTGCCTGCCCGGATATCAGCAATGGGGAGGAAGGCCCGGACCGTTTGCCGGGTTTTCACCGGGCCTTCACCGACCGGCCATTGATATTCTTCTTCCCCGATTACAACTCCCAGCTTCAGACCATTCAGAGCATCTGCTTTGGCTCCGGATTTCACCCAGGCGTGCCAGTCAAATCTGGGATTGCATTCCTGCAAAGTGACCATAAAGGCTTTAAAAAAGCTCTGGGCGCTGTCCTTGTAAGAGCGGATAAAAGATGGAAGTTTCCAGCCATGAGTCTGGAACATGGCCATTCGGTAGCCTTCCCATTCTCCTTCAGCGTAATCATAGGACAGTTTGTAGTATTCCTTTGCTTCATTCTCTACTGCTTCTACAATGGTGACTACATAGCCACCTACAGGTGGACGGTCAAAGCTGCTCCCGTTATTTTCTTCTACAGCATCCCAATCGATAAATTTCATTTTGTTTCCTCCTCTGCTTTTTCATCTACAATCGGCTGCATCCCATAAAATTCTCTGATCCGAGAATCAACAGCTTTCAGATCATTGTCAATCTCCAGGGGAAACATCCCCATAGGGCTTTTTGCCGTTGTGAATCCATTACTTTGGGTTAAAAATTGATACTTTTTGCCATCGGTTTCGGCATAAAGCACGATTTCACACAGCCCCTCCAGCACCAGCTGGTTATCCAGCATCTTCCCGATGGTCTTCGCCTTGACCATGCCCCGGTCAGTTTCCTCAGCATGGTGGAGCAGGTAGACGATGGTGTCAGGGCTGGTCTTCTTGATGGTATCCAGCAACGTATAAAAAGAGACGGCGTAATCCGTGAATTTGCTGTAGCTGGATTCCTTTGCCCGCCGGAAGCTGTCGAAAGCCAGCAGGTACTGGCTGTCATCGATCACATAGGCCCGCAGTGCATTCCGCTGCAGGGAATTTTCGATGGTCTGATAGTTGCAGTTCATGGCCACTTTGAGCTGGCTCTGGAATGGCAGCCGTTTCCCGGCTACACTGAAGACTCCAACCTCGTTAGGCTGAAAGTTCCGCAGGCTGGAAGATTTTCCACTTCCGGAAAATCCAATGACGAATACAGGCATTCCCATTATTTTTCCTCCTTTGTATCTACATAGAATTTCGGTTCCGGCTGCTCGATGGTGATCCCAGGCAGCACTTCTCCGTTTTCATCAATCATTTTGTCCTGGTCAATCACACAGGATTTTTTCAGTCCTGCCCAGTCCAGGGACTCTTTAACCTTGACAAACTGCGGAGCAGCCTCTTTGGCAAAGGCCAGCAGGATTGTGTCATCATGAGTGATTTTGGGCGGCTGTTTCCGGTAGCCAAACTTCCCACTGGGCAGGGATACAGACTTGCGCTTGCTGTTCTTCAGCCGGTCTTCCGCATAAAGCTTGAGCAGATTCTCCTGGGAAGTGATTGCCTCCTGCCGGTTGGCGATCTGCTGTTCCAGCCAGGCGTCAATCTTCTTTTTCTGGTCTTCTGCCAGTTTCCGGGCCCATTCAATGCCCCTGTTCAGTCTCTGGATCTTATGCAGGGCACTGTCAGCATCTGCATCGTTTTCCAGGTACGGGCTGTTTCCAGCTTCCATGGCTTCAGCCAGGGATTTTTCCAGTTCTTCCATGTCCATACCTCCTGTGATATAATTGAAATAGAAGTTTTTTCATAACCAGCTGGTTCCATTGCAGTGGAATCAGCTATTTTTGTTTCCATCGATAAACTCCAGGTGTTTCCGTAGCCGGTTGTCAATTAACAAAGACATCCAGCACTCATGGCATTTGTAGCCTCTGCCCCATTTTTTGGGGTTCTCCTGTGGGCATTCTTTGATGATTTCAATCATTGGGGAGAATTGGAGCGGGCACATTGTATTGCTCCATTCGACAACAATGTCCAGGTCATCGGCATCATCAATTTCCTCGCCTTGCTTAACGTGGAGCGCCTTCCGGATTCCATCAAGCAGGTGCTTCCTGCGTTCCCAGTTTTCCATTTACTCACCTCCTTTCAGGCTTCTTCGACCAGCTCTTTCCCGGCTTGCTTGAAGATGTCGAACATCATAGCCGCCGCATTATCCATAGCCACATTGACCACATGAATCGGCCGCTCGCTTTGCAGGTATCGGATGACTACTTTTTCCCGGATCGGGTCAAAATCCATCTGTACATGGACCCCAGCTGCGGCCAAGGCTTTCATCAGGTGCATCAGGGCTTCTCCTTTTGCCTGCTGCTCCATCAGATTTTCCTGCCGATGCATGGCCTCAAGGGCATCAATCTCCCGGCCCTTACTGTCGTATCCAACAATCATGTTCTCACCCCCAGATCGCCAGATTGATGGCGAAAATAACCATAGACATGGCTGCCAAAAAGCCGATGACTATCCCTTGGAACCGTGGGCCCAGGACGTGGAACCCTTCGCAGATCACGTCAGTAAGCCACGAAGCCAGATCCATCGCAGTCCGGATCAAGATGCACGACAGTATGATCATCGTCACCAGGATCGGTGCATTCTTCGGTTGTCTCCTCATCTCCATCATCATCCTTTCCATATTCAGGGAATCCGTCTTCCATCGCGTCACAGAGTTCAGAAGCCAACTGCTTCATCATCTCGAATTTCTCCAGGTTCACCAGGACAACTCCGGCTCCGTCCAACGTGTCGGAATGTTTAGATGCTTCCATGACCGAATCAAGCAGCACATCCACTTTGTCCAGGAATTCGTCAGTGATCTTATACGTCATCTTCATGCCTCCCTATTAATTTCCGCAGGTCCATAAACAGGGCATCTGCAATTTTCCACCACGTTTTTATGCTGAAATTTCCGTAGCCATTGAGGACCTTGTTGTAATGACCCTCACTAAGACCCAGGGACAGGCTGAACTGTCTTTTGGATAATCCTCGATGGTGCCGGATCTTTTCCAGATTTTCCATGCCTGTCCGATGTTCTTCCGGACTAAGATACAGCAGCAGATTTGGTTCTGTTTTGACCAGGTCACTGAGCCGAAGCCCCAGGGCATGGGCCAGTTTGATCAGGTCAGCCGGTTTCGGCTTTTGGATTGCTCCTGCTTCGAACTGCTGCACCCAGCTGGCATCGTGGCCTATAGCATCGCCGATGTAGGCCCCTGACAGTCCAGTAGCAAGGCGGTAGTATCGAGCATTGGCCCGGATGGTTTTCATCATCTCCGCGTCCATCACAGTTCACCTTCTTCCGAAATCGCTGTAATGAGAGCCAATGCTGCGGAACGGATTTTCTGGTTTTTGGCCCTCTCGTTGGCTAATTCGGCTTTCAGTTTCCGGAATTGGTATGGGCTGTACTCTTCCTGGTTCTGTTTGAGCTTTGCCAGGGCATATACTTCCTTTGCCTGGAAACGGACCCCTGGCAGATCTTCGAGCTGATGCAGGACTTTCCGGTTCCGCATGTCGTAAATGGATGAAATCCCTACATTCAGGACTTCCGCCGCTTCGTCGGCTTTCAGAACCAGCTTTTCCATACAGATCACTCCTTTCAATCCTATTTCCCTCTTTCTGGTATAATGACCAGAAAGAGGTGAATATTATGGAACAAGTACAAAATCAATCTTTCTATCATATCCAGACGGGTTTCCAGCATATTTCGAATGTTGGAGACATTCTTAATATCGGTTCCCATGAAAATGAATATTTGGGCTTCTATAGAACTTTCGATTTGAATACGCGCCCACCGCAATCTGCTTATAGAGAACTTCGCTGCTATTTTCGTGAGCAAATTTTCGAGGAAGTCCGAAAATCCGATTATCCCGAATTGCCTTCACGATATTTCTGTCTCTGGATGATTCCTGATCTGGCTCCATTAAAGGACCGTCTTAAATTTTGGATTCCCCAGGTAGCAGGAAATTTAAACGAGACTTTCCGGGTCCTTCATCTTTCCTGTTCAGGTTGTGTGCATTATGCCAACCCGAAGTATTTGGATTTGGAAAAATGCACTTCTATCCAAAACGCTCGGGAAAATGCTGTTCGTTACTGGAGAGGAGATGAAGTATCATCAGAAGATCCAACAACTGAAGTTCTATTTATTGGACAAGCCATGGTAATCGGAGTCATCGACCCTTTCGATCCAGCACATCAAGGGTAAGTTCTTGTCCATTCCAGTGTCCTATGAAAATCTTTTTGTGTGGAATGAGGTTTCCTTCACTGTCGTGCACTACCATTCCAGTAGCATCACAAGAACAGGGACCAAAAGGCTGAATACCATAAACTCGGCTAAAGTATCCAAACTTGCTGGCGTCCCATTCTGGATGGGTCAAGTAGGGCCCGGAATTAGCCGTGATCTGTTCAACAAAGGCATTCAGCCGTTCTCTTATGGAGACCAGTGGGACATTGTGCTGCACCAGCACTTCCATCAGGTCATCTTCCAGCCGGGTGCTCCGCTGGTGACAACATTCGGAAATAGCTTCCTGGATACAGTGACTATGGGAACAGGCTAGCGTTCCGTACTTCTTCATTCTTCTTCCTCCCCCTTTCCTTGAATCTTATTTGCCTCCGCTTTGATGCCATCATAGATGTGAATGGTGGCTTCGATTTCATCAGCAAAATAGGCAATGCTCTTTTCGTTGATCAATGGAGTGTTTTCCAGAGCAGCCATTTTATACAAACGGTCACCCGTGCTT
>OGOP01000540.1_pt1 | contig 33824 bp, 32 predicted proteins | sample 1552591 | NCBI WGS metagenome assembly OGOP01 (sample SAMEA2580120, study PRJEB22360) | human gut metagenome | biome: human gut; feature: human-associated habitat; material: faeces | place: Denmark | collected 2008/2010 | reverse complement strand
CTTCGCCCGCACCGATGGCGCCGGCTTCAATGCCGAGCAGCTCCGCCGGGCGCACGCTCATCTTTTCGATGAGCTCTGTAAACGTCAAAACGCCAGTCTTTACAAGCGCGGTATATGCCGCCGCAAACGACGTTTCCATACCGATGGAGCCGTTCGGCGCGTGCAGAAAATCGGTTTTTTCTGCACGCGTGTGCGGCGCGTGGTCGGTCGCGATGACGTCGATCGTGCCGTCCTTTACGGCCTCGATCATCGCAAGGCGGTCCTTCTCGCTGCGCAGCGGCGGGTTCATGCGGTAATCCGCGTCGTGCTTTTCGAGCGCTTCGTCAATCAAAAGCAAGTAGTGCGGTGCGGTCTCCGCCGTCACCTTTACGCCGCGGGCTTTGGCATCACGGATGAGCGCCGCAGAGGTTGCCGTGCTGACATGGCAGATGTGCACCGGCACGTCATACGCCGCAGCCGCCGCAATTTCGCGCGCCGTGCCGCAGTCCTCCGCCGCCGCAGGTACGCCGGGCAGATTGAGCTTTTCGGAAACTTCTCCCTCATGCATGACCCACTTTTTCGCGAGGAACAAATCTTCGCAGTGCGCCGTCACACGCATATGGAGCTTCGGCGCTTCGCACAATGCCTTTACAAGGCAGGCGGTATCGATGACCGGGCGACCGTCGTCGCTCAAAGCAATGGCGCCGGCATCGTGCAGCGCTTCTAAGTCGCACAGCTCTTCGCCTTTCAGTCCCTTTGTAATCGCCGCCGCAACATAAACATGCGCATCGGCGGTCTTGGCTTTGTCCAAAATATAGCGCACAGTCTCGGGCGTATCAACCGCCGGCTTCGTGTTCGGCATACACAAAAGGCTCGTCACGCCGCCCGCCGCAGCCGCACGGCAGCCCGTGTAAATATCTTCTTTATCGGTAAAGCCAGGGTCACGCAGATGCACATGCATATCCACAAAGCCCGGCACCGCCGTTAAACCTTTTGCTTCAATGACTTCGGCATCCGCATCGTACAGGTTTTCGGAAACCGCGCTGATGCGGTCCCCGGAGATCAAAATATTGCCGATATAATCCTCGCCGCGCGCGGGGTTCAAAATGCGCGCACCGTGGATCAGCAAGCGCTTTTGCTCTTGTTCCATTCGTCTCATTCCTTTCGGGTAAACAGCAGGAATTTCAGGATAGCCAGAAATTCTCGGCACAGGTTTTTCGGCAGACTTTTCAAATTGGTCTTCGCATGCAGCGGATACGGCGTAAGTCCCAACATTTTTGCCATGCGGCAGGCGCGCCACTGGTGGTAACTTTGCGTTGCAAGCAAAACGGTATCGGAAAAGCCATTTTCGCGCAGAATATCCCGCGCAAAACGCAGGTTTTCAAGCGTCGTTTTGGAGTTTACTTCCGCAAAGATGCGCTTCGGCGCAACCCCGAACTTCATCAGCGCTTCCTTTGCGGCTTCGCCCTCGCTTTGCGGCTCCCTGCCCGCCGGTCGTGATACAAACGGCTTTCGGATAGGCTTTTAGATACGATGCTGCAATATCCACACGATATTGAAACGCGCGGCTGAGGTGCGCGGGGCAGGTTTTCGATGCCCCCACCACCCGTGCACCAAGCACAATGACAACGCCGTTTTCGGGCAATTTTCTTCTTCGGTGCATAGTTTCTCCTTGTCGCATACTGAATAGCCAAAACACCTCATAATAATTATAAAGAATTCCCCCGAAAACCGCAAGGGCTTCGGGGGAAAAAGTTTACATGGTATGAAATCTCATTTAGGCCGCAGGCTCTGCGATTGTTTCGCCGCCGTTTGTGCCGGGATCCGGCTCTGCGGGTGTCTCGTCGCCGCCGGAGGGTTCGGAGGGAATCTCTTCGCCGCCGGAAGGCTCAGACGGTGTCTCGTCACCGCCCGCAGGTTCAGACGGCGTTTCGCCGCCAGAGGATTCGGAGGGCACAGAAGGCTCTTCGTAGCCGGAATTATCGGAGCCGCCCGAATAGCTGTAATCGTTGCTGTCGGAGTAGCTGTAGTTGTTGCTGGAGCTGCTCTGGGTACCGCTTCCGCTGCTCGTGTACGAGGCTGCGGGGTCGCCCGGCATAGAAGCATATCTTGTGCGGTCCGCATCCGTAATGTTCGTATCGGTCTTCGAGAGCGTTTTGCCGTCCTTAACAGCCTGCATCAGCTCTTTTGCCTTATTTACGGTGTTATAATCCGGACGCATGACGTAGGCGTAATCGCTCATAGAGTACGGGATCTGCGAATCGCCCGTGCCGGTCACGCTGCATTGGACAACGTTCCAAGAGCCGTTATCGGAAAGCTGACGGCGCACGAGCGCCGCGATGTCGTCATACGGCACATCCATCTCGAAGCAGTCCTTGATGCTGTCCATAATGGAGTTGTAGCGCACCAGAATATCCGGGGAAAGTGCCTTATCAATGATAGCGGAAATAACCTTCAGCTGGTTTTTACCGCGCTGAATATCGCCATCCACAAACGAATAGCGCTCGCGGGCAAAGGTCAACGCCATTTTGCCGTCCATCTGCACCTTGCCCACCGGGTACGTGTAGTTGCCCTTTGTAAACGCAACATCGTTATCGACCGTAATGCCGCCGAGCGCATCCACAATGCCGGTAAAGCCGGAGAAATTGAGGCGGAAGTAGTAATCGATATCCGTATCATACAGCATTTCGAGCGTGCCTATGGAAACGTTCACGCCGTAAATACCCGCATGTGTCAGCTTATCCGGAATGCCGCCCGAAACAGGCAGCGGCACATAGTAGTCGCGCGGGGTCGTCACAAGCAGAATCTGGCGCGTTTCCGTATTGATTGTCGCCAAAATGTTTACGTCGCTGCGGCCGACCGTGTTAAGGCCCTGGCGCGTATCGCTGCCGCTGATATACAGGGTGTAAATACGATTTTCCGCATCGCTGTTGCCGGTGCTCTGCGTCTTTTCCGCTTCGCTCTGTACCGCCGTTTCCACGTGCAGCACTTCAAGCTCGCGAATTTTGCTTTCCACATCGGCGTATTTATCGAGCTCCGTCACAACGTCGAGATATGCAGTATTTAGGACGATCGCACCGCATTCTTTGTTGAGCAGGCCGTCGATGAGCTGTGTGATGCCGGCATACGTCTTCGTCGTCACTGCGCTGCCAAAGCGCTCCGTGATCTGGCTGACGGCGGAATCGGTGCTTTCGCGGTCAAGCGATTCCAAAATGCCGAACGTATAGCCCTTTGTGTCTTCCAACGCGGAAGCCGGGTCATCCGTGCGCACATAGACCGCTACGGGCGTATATTCCGTGCGCACCGTGCCAATCTCCGTCAGCGTGCCGGTCGCGACCGAAATGTAGTTGCTCGCAAGACCAAGCACCAGCGCCAGCACCAGAGAAAGCGACGCGCCGCAGATGAACTGACCTTTATTTCGGATGCTGCGCACCAACAAAACGGCAGAAGCCACCAAAAGGACAAGTGCAATACCGCCAAGGATCAGCAGTTTCGTCGGCACCATCTTGCTTTGCAGAAGGATCACCATAAACACGGCAAACACTGCCACCAAAATGACAGAGATCACAATGCCCGGGATCCGTTCCTTCCATTTGCTCATATCGTGTACTCCTTTGATTTTGACGTTTCGGGAAAATTCGGCGCGCCGCGCATTCCGCGGCAGTGCCTTATTCGAGTTATTATATCGCTTTTACCCGTTGTGCGTCAACGGATTTGAACAAAAAGCCGTCAAAATCAGTAAAACGCCGACAAAACATCTGCATTTTTAGCTACAAGGCACTATTTTGACGAAGCCGTCCGCACTGCAAAAAGCTGCTGCGGGTGCACAGCCGCGTAAAAATCATTCAGGATAAATCCGGCAAAATCCGTCCCGCTCTGCGTGAGCGCATCGGCGCAGTCGTTTACTATACCGGCCGGAGTGTAGTCCTGCCGCACAACGAGCACCGAAAGATCCGAAAGCGCACTGAGCGCCTCGGCATCGGCGGAAAGCAGCATCGGTGGGGAATCGAGCAAAACGTAGTCAAAGCGTTCGTCCGCCCGCGCCGCCAAAAGCAGCTTTTTCAGCTTTTCGCTGTGCAAAAGGCGCTCCGGGTGCGCGGCAGGCGCGGTAAGGCCGAGCGAAATGCCGTATTTTTCCGAAAAAATAAGCGGCGGCTCCGCGTCTTTCTCTGCCTGCAAATATTGCCCGATCCCGTTTTTAGCCGCCGTGCGCAGGCCGAAAATTTTGTGCAACGCCGGTTTTCTTAAATCGAGATCCAACAGCAGCACATGCCGCCCGCGCATGGAAAGCGCCAGCGCCAAATTTGCCGCTACGCTTGATTTTCCTTCGTTTTCTCCCGCGCCCGTGAGCAGCAGCACTTTTTTGCCGTCCCGCCGCATGCGGTGCTCCAACGCCGCACAGAGATCCTGATACGCTTCCGTGTAGGTGTACCGCACAAAAGGGTCTGTCAGCAGCGCCGCAGCCTTGCGCCCCGCACCGCGGCTCTTTTTTACGAACAGCCGCTTTTCCTTGCGCTCGTGCCCGATGGTGCCCAGCACGCGCCCATCCAGCTTGTGCCGCGCGGCCTGCGGAGTTTGCACCGTATCGCGCCGCAGAAACAAAACCGATACAATCAGCGATGCAGCCAGCATCGCGCCCACACAGGCCCGCATGCGGTACGGCTTTAAGTCCACCGGGTTTGAAGGAGCAAGCGGCACCTGCGGGTCGCGGATGACGCGCAGCTCGGCGTTTGAGAACAGCTTGTCCGTCAGGTCTGCGTGGTTTTCCAGCACATTTTTCAACGATAAAAACGATTCGCGCGGGTTTTCCGCCGTCACCTGCACATTGATGAGGTTTGTCTCCGGCAAAACGGAAGCCACAACGTCGCACTGCGCGGCCTCGCGGAACGTATCGCTTTGAAACACACTCGCAAACACCTGCGCCATGCGGGCCGTGAGATCTAAAGAGGTATACGCGCTCGTGCCGCCCTTTACATTTACCGCCACGGTCGCCGAAGCGGTATACACAGGGTGATACGTAAAAAGATGATACCCCTCCACGCACAGCCATGCCGTGAGCACCGCCAAAATCAACACCCACAGATTATAGAGCAGCCCACGCAGCACGCACACGGGGTGCAGGTCACCCCAAAAAAAGCGCTCGTCCTTCACGTTTTCCCCTCCTCCACGATCACCGTCAGGCAGGCGCGCACGGTCTCTGTTTCCGTCTCTGCCGCATACTGCACCGGGTAACAACCGGGCTTTGCGGTATCTATTTGCGTCACTGTCTGCTTTTTCACCTTTACCGCCGTGCCTGCATGGTCAAACACGCCCTCCAAATAATCCTTCGGCTCAAACTTTTCGCCTGCCTTCACATACACGATTCCCTGCTTCAGGCGAATTTCAAGACTGCTGTCGCTCAGCTGCATATAAAGCTGCATCTCGCTCTGTCCGCCGTAGGAATTCGTCACGGATACCGGCAGCGTGTACATGTCGTTTTCCACAAAAGTAATATCTTCGGTGAACAGTCGAATACGGTCGGAAACGTCGCCGTCCATTACGTCCTCCGCTGTGATCTGCGCCAAAAGCGCGGGCATCTCGCCCGTGCGGTAGGTCGACGGTACATTCAGCGCAAAGCGCGGCGGGTTGTAATCCGTATACCGCACCGTGCGCGTGAGCGTCGCTGCGTGGCAGTCCGCATCGAACACCACGTATTTTATGCGCCGACGGTCGCCGTCCAACAACGCGGACATACCCGCAATGCAGATCTCATCCGTCAGGTCTCCGTCATGCGCGTCTTCGGCATGCAGCCCCGCGCAATACGCGCTTTCCGGCGCGGTAACGCTGAGCGCAAGTTCGCCGTCCGTTTCGTCCGTCAAAACGGGCATGGATGTATCCTGCGCCTGTACGTGCGGCACGGCAACCCACAGGTAAAACGTCAGTGCGGCGCAGAACAGCACTGCCATTGCCATTTGAAATACCCTCATGCGATTCTCTCCTTTCCGGCTTCGCCGCTCAGAATTCTGCGTGGGTTTTCATGCAGCATCCGCTCGGCATACGCAGCACCGAAGTGCTCCGTGAGCCACGCGTTCACGTCCTCCAAAATCGGTCTGCGGTACGCGGTCCCGTGCCCGTCGCTCGCCACGCAAAAAGCCAGATCGCGCTCCAACAGCACCCGCGCGGTCTCCGCCGCTCTGCGCCCGAAAGCGCCGAAAATACCGCTGCGCGTCACCTGCAGCGCAGTCCCCCGCTCTGTCCACAGCTCCGCGCGCCAAGGTTCGTTTTGCAAAATGACGTACCGTTCCGGGTGTGCGATGAGCGGCACATACCCGTATTTTCGTATATGCTCAGTCGCCGCCGCGCACCATTCCGACGAGTCGAGCGGGTCAAACTCCACCAAAAGGAACCGGCTTTCGCCGAGCGGCTGCACGTCGCCGCTTTGCAGGCGGTCAAACAGCGTGCCGTCCGCCATCATTTCCATGCCGAAAAAGAGCTTTACGGTCAGACTTCCCCGCGCAGCCGCCGCTTTTAGACGCTCAAATTTTCCCAAATACTGCGTCTTCGTCACCCCCGCTCCGTGCGGCGTGACGGCTAAAGCTTTCGTGCCATGCTCTGATGCCATACGCAGCATCATGAGAGACGCTTCAAGCGTTTCCGCGCCGTCATCCACGCCGGGCAGCACATGCGCGTGTAGGTCGATATAGCTCATACCGTCTCCTCCCGTGTGCGGTGCGCGCCGTAATGGCCGTAGCCGTAATGCCCGTAGCGACCGTATTTTCCGTATCCGTAGCCATAACCGTACTTGCCGTAACCGTAGCCGGAAAGCCCTGCCTGTACGCCGTTCAGCACGCAGCCCGCAACGGTCACATCGCAGCTTAGGAGCTTTTCGATGCCCGCTTTGATCTTCGTCCGCGATGCGCGATCCTGCTCGATGACGTACACCGCCGCATCGCAGCTTTCCGCCGCAGGCAGAATTTCCGCAAAGCGCGCGCTTTCCGGGGCAATGAGCAAAACGCAGTCCGCGTCTTCGCGCAGAGAAGCAATTGCGCCGCGCAGATTTTCGCCAACAGCGAGCACCTCGCGCGGTGAAAGCCCGCGGCTGCACGCGGCGTAGCGATACGGCTCTGCACCGCGCCGGTGCAGCACCTCCTGTACCGGGCAGTGCCCAAAAAGACACGCTTCCAGTCCCGGCGAGCGTTTATCCATGCCGCGCTTTAAATCTAAATCGATCAGTACCACGCTTTTGCCCATTTCACCCAGCGCATGCGCGGCAGTCATCGCCGTGGTGCGCACACCTTCCCCGGGCAACGTACCGCAAAACAGCAGCACCTTGTCACCCGATGCCGCCATGCGACGTTCAAGGCGCATGGCAAGCCCGCGCGCAGCCTCGCGGTAATGCTCCGGCACATGCGGGTTCGTAAGGGTGAGCGTTTCGCGCCTATTTTTGCTTCGCTTTTTAAAAACGACCTTCGGCAGCGTGCCGAGACACAAAAGATGCAGCTTAGATGCAATCTCCTCCTCGCGCCGCACGGTGCGCCGTGTGCAGCCGTACAGCAGGACCAGTCCTGCGCCAAAAAGCAGGCCGTACGCCGCGCCCGTCAACGCCGCACGTTTGCCGTCGAATATATTATACGGCGTGGTCGGCAGGCTTGGGGCGTTCAGCATATGGAGCTTAATGTCGCCCAGCACGTAGCGTGCGGCCTCCGGGTAACAATCAATAGCGGCGTTCAGGACATTCAACGTGCTTTCGGCATTCGCGCCCGTCGCGGTCAGCGTGAACAAGTTGGAATCCTCCACTGCGCTCGCCGAAAGCGAAGCTGTGATATAATCCGTGCCGAGCGCCTGCTTGATGCTGTCCGTTAAGAGCTCACTTTCGAGTATGTACGGGAACGTGCGCGCGAGCTGCGAAGCCGTGGCGGTGTTGTAATAAAACCCGTAGCTGAACCCGCCGCTTTCCCCGCTGCCGGTGGCGACCGTGAACGAAGCCGCCGCGCGGTACATCGGACGATACGCGCGCTTTGCCGTGTACCACGAACCCGCGGCGCACAGTACCGTGAGCAAAAGGCACGCCCACCACAGCTTTTTCACACCGCGCAGCACATCGTGCAAAAGCGTGATGATGTCGATGGGCTCCGGCACCGCTTGCTTTTCCTTTTGCGTCTCCTCCATATGGACCTCCGAAATACTTTATTTTTCATATACCGTAACGCTTTAAATGCCTGTCTGCGAATTTCACGGGCATTATAGCATTTTGCACCCGATTTCTCAAGCATTTTCGGGATATTGTATATATACAAATATCGCAAATTCCGTTAAAAAATGAAAAAAAGCGACGCCTCAAGCGAGGCGCCGCCAATAATCGACAAATTAAATTTCTATTTTAGTTTCAATCAGCCTTCCGGCTCCAGCACGCCGTACTTGCCGTCGCGGCGCTTATACACCACGTCAATCTCGCCGGTGTCGCCGTCACGGTACATGAAGAACGTGTGGCCCAGCATTTCCATCTGCAAAATGGCTTCTTCCACCGTCATGACCTTCACATAGAACGTTTTGCGCTTTGCGATTTCCGGCTCGTCTTCCTCGTCCGGCGTATCGTAGTACGTATCCGGCAGCTCCACGGGCTGCATCTTTTGTGCGCGCTCAAGGCGCTTTTTATTTCTACGGATCTGGTTGCCCAGTGCCGCCACAACATCATCCAACGCTTCGTTCATTTCCGGCGCAGTGGCTTCTGCACGGTACAGCATGCCGCGCTGCTTAATCATAATCTCCACGGTCTGGCGATTTTTTTCCAGCGTTACGGTTACGGTAGCATCCGCGTCTTCATCAAAGATGCGGTCAAACTTAGAGAGCTTGCGCTGCACCAGTTCCTTAAAATTCTCTCTCAGGTTCACTTTTCTGCCAACGATCTTGATGTTCATACGTCTACCGGTTTTTCCCGCAAAAAGCACAAAGGGATGTGCTTTTTTCATCTACGGAAAAAACACATCCTTTCTGAAAGACACGGCTTTCATTATTCAGCTTACGGCTTCTGCCGTTCTCTGTACCTATAGTATAAATCATTTGAACAAAAATTGCAATAGAAAAATAAAATTTTCAAGATTTATAAACAATTTGTTGCGATTTAAATTTCTCATAAAACAAAAAGCGCCGTTCCGAAGAACAGCGCCGTTTCTGCTTTACTTTAGTTGTTGCGCGGGCCCTTGCGGGAATAACCGCCGCCGCGCTTATTTTCCGCACGCTTGAGGTCCGAGATCTTCTCATCGCTCATCTGCTTAAAGCGGGACATCATATCTTCAAAAGAGCCGGAGTTTTCGCGCGCGCGCCACTCATAATCGCCCGGTCTTGCGGGGCTCTGCACCGGGGCAGAAGCTTCGCGGCGGTGATAGTTGTTCTGGCGCGGGGGTCTGCCGTTCTCATCGCGGCGGCGCGGGGGGCGCTGCTGCTGCGCGTTTTCGTCTGCCTTTTTCATGGAAAGGCTGATCTTGCCGTCTTCATTGATGCCGATGATCTTGACCTTCACGGTCTGGCCTTCCGTGACGAAATCGCGAATCTCCTTTACGAAGACCGGGGCAACCTCTGAAATGTGCACCATACCGGTCTTGCCGTTACCGAGATCGACGAATGCGCCGAACTTTGTGATGCCCGTTACCTTGCCCTCAAAAATTGCTCCGACCTCAAGCTTTGTTTCCTGCATACCCTCTAATTTTCCTCCGGGATTTCAAATTTGTTAGTTGTTGCCGCCTACATTGTAGAACACACGCTCGCCGGGCTTTACATAGTCCAGTTCGCGGCGTGCCACCTTCTCCGCATAGTCTGTGTTGTCTGCGTTCTCTTCATTCAGGTCATAGCGCAGCTCGTCATTGACGACCTGCTGTTCCTTAAGCTCGTTTTTCAACTGCTGCAGTTCGTCCTTTTTCTGGCTGATGGAGATCTGCTGCCCGACGAGCATAGTGACCATGAAGCACGCAAAACAGAACACGGCGACCTTTAAAAGGAGGCTGCCCTTATAACGTTTAATCTTGACTTCTTCCATGGGATTCCTCCCCTTTCCTTATGCCGAGCGTTCGGCTGCTTTTCTTGTTCCATTATATAATGATGCGCCGTCATTATTCAAGTCCTTTTTTCGCTTTTTTTCGATTTGTTCAGAAATGATTTGTGTTTTTTCCCGCTTTTTAGCAATGCTTCCACCTTTTTCCGCCGTCCTTGCGCGTATTTTGCAAAAATTCGGTTTCTAAAGCCGTGCAAGCGGCGCTCTGCATACGGCAAAAAGCGGCAAATGCCGTGCGTCACCGTGACCTGCACGCATAAAAAGCCGATGACTTCGCAGGCGATCTGAAAAAAGCGCGCGTGCCCGGCGCTGACCGCAAGGGACAGCAAAAACGTGACGACGGCGGCAAAAAGACAAAACAGCACATCCGTAACCGCTGCCGCGATTTTGCCGAGAGAAAACAGCAGGCGCAAAAACTCCAGCACGGCAAACACAAACCCCAGAAGAACGCCGCACACAAGGCACAGCAACAGCGTTTCTGCCGGAATGCCGCTCATTTTAAAAGCCTTTTCAAAACGCCGTCTGTGTACGAAAGCGCCAGCACGCGGCCCTTTACAAGCAGCTCACCTGTTTCGGCGCTCATGTTTTCAATGTACAGCCCTTCGCCCTTAATGTGCAATCTTCCATCTGCCGTCTGCACCGTGATGAGCGTCTCGCTGAAAAAATCCACGCGCGTAACGCCGCTTGCCGTAAGACGCGAGCGGTTTTCAATGTGCAAAGAATGTGCTTTTGCGCTTGCCGTCTGTGCCACTGTATCACCGATCCTCTTTTATGCGGTATCGCCTATTTATATGCAGCGATTTTCGGAAAAAGACCGAACAAGCAGCGAATATTTATGCACAAGAGCAGCTCAGCACGTTAAAAGCACAGTCAAAAGAACTTACTTTTCTTCGATGATCTCGTACATCATAGCCGCTTCGTCTTTTTTTGCATATTCATTCACGGAAACGACGCGGGCCTTCACGGTGCGCGCGCCGAGCGTGAGCTCGATGACATCGTCCACCTTCACATCGTAGGAAGCGCGGGCAATCTTGCCGTTGACGACGACTCGACCGGCGTCGCAGGCTTCGTTTGCCACGGTGCGGCGCTTGATAATGCGGGAAACCTTCAAGTATTTATCCAGTCTCATGTTCAAACTCCTTTTCTTTAATACATGGAGGCATAAAACTGCCTATAACAGAAGAACGGACCCACTTCGGGATCCGTTCCATCACAAATTATTTGCCAAAATTACTTATTGACAGATTCCTTCAGGGCCTTGCCAGCCTTGAATGCCGGAGCCTTGGAAGCCGGGATCACGATCTCAGCGCTCGTTCTCGGGTCACGGCCAACGCGCTCGCCTCTCTCGCGAACTTCAAAGGTGCCGAAACCTGCGATCTGAACCTTCTCGCCGCCTGCGAGGGACTCTGTGATGGAAGCGATAACAGCGGAAACAGCGTTTTCCGCGTCTTTCTTGGAAATGGTAGCCTTTTCTGCAACAGCAGCAATGAGTTCTGTTTTATTCATTATGAATAACCTCCAAATTTTTAGATTTATCTTCATCACCCACGGCGCGAACCATCGCCGGAGCGTGAATTGCTTTATTCTTCTGCGCCGAACTGCTCAATATAGGCGCGGCAGGCTTCAGACAGCGCCTGCTCTGCATCTACGCCGAGACGGCGTGCGAGCTCCGTTAAATTGAAAAGCGCTTTGCCAATCGATTCCGCGCCGTTTTCTTCGGTTGCACCGCTTACAGCTTTGCAAACGCTTTCGCGCAGGTCATCGGTCGTGCCGTTATCCGCGCCCATTTTCGCCGCCTTTTTCAGTACCTTCTGGGTACGCATCAAAGCAGGCATGGCAGGCGTTACGCTTTCAAGCACCTCGCGGTCGGACTTCTGTTTTTTCGTCTCGCGCTTAATCTGATCCCAGTTTGTCAGCACCTGCTCGGTCGTGTCCGCCGTCACATCGGCAAACACATGCGGGTGACGCTGCACCATTTTGGCAGCAACGTCGCTGATCACATCGTCAAGGTCGAACCGACCGGCTTCACGCTCGAGCTCACTGTGGAACGCCACCTGAAAAAGCACATCACCAAGCTCCTCGCGCAGCAGCACGGGGTCTTCCGTATCGATGGCTTCTATCGCTTCGTAGCACTCCTCAAGAAAATCGCGGCGGATGCTCTTGTGATCCTGCTCGCGGTCCCACGGGCAGCCGTCCGGCGCACGCAGAATCGTGATGATCTCCTTGAGATCTTCCAGTGTATAACGGGATTTTCCTACATATTTCAACGCAGCTTTCATATTTTACCCTATCCCCCTGCTTTTTGCAAGTATTTTTCAAGTCTTTTTGTAATTTTTTCTCCGTTTGGCAGTGCTTTGATGTCTTCTTCACAGATCCCGCGTGCAATCAGCAGGAAAACAACATAGATAAGCGCCCCCAAAAACACCGCAGGCAGCGCGGAAAAACGCGATTCCGGCAGCACCGCACACCATGCTTTGTGTGTTAAAAGAGCCGCCACGCCACAGCAAACGGATGCCAGAAACGGTTTTTTAAAAGTGGAAAAGAAATCTATTTTCACGCCTGCAATACGCCGTATCGCAATGCACGCCAACACACTTGCGAGCGCATAGCACACGAGCGTGCCGACAGCGCCGCCGAGCACGTTCACACGCGGCACAGCGGCGAGCGTGTAATCGAGCACGGCTTTTACGAATAGCCCAATGAGCGTCAGCACCACGGGCAGCTCCACATGGCCCATCGCCTGCAAGATGCTGTTCAGCGGCCCGCACAGCGCCGCAAAAACGGACGCCGCGCCCAAGATCGTCAGCACGCGCCCCACGATGACCGTGCCCGGCCGTGCACCGTAGATCAGTCGTGCGGCGGGCTGCGCCAAAACGGAAATCCCTACCCCCATCGGCAGTGCCGTCAAAAACGTGATACGCAGCACCGCTTCCACGGTGCGCTTCAGTTTCTGCGAATCCCCCGTCTGGAATGCCCGTGTCACGCTCGGCAGCGCGCTGATTCCGAACGACTGCGTTACGCTTGGCACGAGCAAAAAGAGGGTCAGCGCCATATTGTAGCAGCCGAAAAGGTAGTTCGGCACGGTTTCCGGCGCGTCGAGATTCCCTTTGGGGATCGCGCCGGCGTACATGGAAAGCAACGCTGCGGGGTCTGTCTGCACGGCATAGGCGACACGCGTCTGCAAAAATGACGCATCAATGAGTCCGGAAAAGCTCATGGCGACTGCCCCAAGCGAAATGGGCAGCGCAGTGCGCAGCAATTTTCCGGCCCAAATACGCTTGCTTTTCGGCTTCGGCGCGCGTTGCAGCATCGCTTTTGTGACGCCGTCCCTGCGACTTTGGAAGACAAGCGTCAAAAGCCCCAGCACCGCGCCGAGCGTCACGCCGAGGATTGCGGCAGCAGCACCTAAAGCGCAGACAAGCTGACAGCCATCTGCTTCACTTTTCACGGTACAGCCGAATACCGTGCCGCTCGCTTGCAGCTCCCGTGTGCCCATATGCATCACAAAAATCGCGCCGGAAAGCCCGAAAATAAGCTTGCCGAGCGATTCCGCAACCTGCGAACGCGCCGTAGGCAGCATATTGCGCAGGCCCTCAAAATAACCGCGGTACACGGAGGAAATACTACACAGCGCGGCACACGGCGCAAGCGCCAACATGGAGAAAAGTGCGCCGGGGCTTTGCACCAAGCGCGTATAAAGCGGTGCAAAACTTGCCATCAGCAGAGCACAGAGAACGCCGATAACCGAAAACACCGGCAGCGCCGCCGCTTTGATTTGCCGCACGTCACGAAAATGTCCTAAGGCGTCCTCCGCCGCAGTCAGCCGCGCCACTGCCACGGGAAAACCGACGGTGGAAAGGCTGAACAGCACGTTAAAAAAACTGTACGCCGTGCTGAAGTATCCCATACCGTCTTCCGTGATGATACTCGATAACGGGATTTTAAACAACGCCCCAATGGCCTTCACCAGAAGAACGCCGAACATTAAAATGAACGCGCCGTGCAGAAATCCCTGCTGCACGCGCGCCGCGGGCCGTTTTTGCTCCATAAAACCCTTCCGTTTCAAAAAAGTTTCTCGGCGAAAGAAAAGGAAAGAGGAGGCACCTCTTTCCTTCTGGTTTTACGTCCTTGCAGGTCGGACCCGCGTTTTCAATTATTCCTCGGTCTTGACTTCCTCGGTCGGCTCAGCTGTCTTCTCTGTCTCGATTGTGACTTCCGTCGTCTCCGGCTCTGCGGGGACTTCGGCCTTCTCGACTGCTTCGGCATCTTCTTCCGGCTCTGCCGGTGCGTTCTCCAGCTTTGCGCCGCAGTGGCTGCAGAACATGGAATCCGTCGGCATCTTCTTGCCACATGCCGGGCAAGTCACTTTATCCTGCATGGAAGCGTACTGTGCGGAAACCGCGGAAAGCTGTGCATACAGATCATCGATACCGGCGATCTGATCTGCAAGCTCGGCTTCGTCTGCGGAACCGGCCTTCTTGGCCTCGTAAATGAAGCGGCCAAGCTCCTGATAGCGCTTCGTAATCTCGCCGTTCAGCTCGGCCATATTGATGCGCAGCTTGGACATATCCACAAACTGGCCTGCCATTTTGCCTACGGTCTGTGCAGCGGATTTTGCGTTGACAACAACATCATCAAAAATTCCCATAACAAATTCTCCTTTTGTGGTTTGGAAACGGAACCTTAAGAAGCACACCGTTTCATGTACCTTTCTTCAGTCCCATTATAGCGCAATTTGTGTCAAAAAGCAAATGACAAACCGGCAATTTTGTAAACAAAGGTTAAATTTTTCCTGACAATAACCTTAATTCGTACCGTTTTCTACTTTCGGACCCAAAAATTCACGCAGCATGGAGTTTGCAGGCACCAGCTCGGCATCAATGGGCTCAAAGCGCATCAGACGGGCATCTAAATCGCGCGCCTTACGGTAACACGGGTTATCCTCCGGGATTTCGCGCAGAAGCGGAATGACAAGCCTGCGCAGCACACACGGTTCATAGATATGAATGGAGTTCACCGTGTAGTCCGCGGAAAGGCGGTACGGGCGGATGTATTTATCTTCGCCCGCCACCACATTATCCCACATGGCGATGGTGCGCTCCGGCATGGTATCGCGGGAACGGATATCACGCGAGATGCGGCGCACAAGGCGAATATCCATCGGCGAAATGACCTCGCCGTTGATGTCCTTGATCTGCTGCTTCACGCTGACATACAGCTTTATGGTGCTGCCCTCCGGCAGATCACGCGTAAAAATGGGGTTCAGCGCGTGCAGACCCTCCATGATAACGAATCCGCGGTCGCTGACATCGAGCTTTCTTGCCGCCAATGTTCGGGTCTTCGTTGTAAAATCGTACTCCGGCAAAAGGCAGGAGCCGCTGTGAATGACGGAATTCAAACAATCCTGAATAAGCGCAATGTCGAGCGCGTCCACGGTCTCATAGTCTTTTTCGCCGTTCGGCAGCACGGGCGTTTCGTCTGGGCCAAGGTAAAAATCGTCAAGCGAGACAATCTCGGCGTGCACACCGAGCTTGCCGAGCTCGCGCTGCAATAAATGCGCCGTGGTCGTCTTGCCGCTGGAGGACGGCCCCGCCAGCATGCACACCTTCGCGGTTTTGTAATGCGTCACAATGTTGCGCGCAATGTTCTCGATATGCTCGTGATAGGAATCCTCCACCTCATCGATCATGACCTGCGGGTTCAAAAGCGCCGCGTCGTTAATCTGCTCTAAGTGATTGATATATTTAATGTAACCGCTTGCGAAATTGCTCATATTGCTTCGCGATGCCCTCCTTTCGTTCGAGAATCTCCGGGTAACGGCTGATATATTCATACGAATATTTAAAGTTAAAAATTCGTGAAAGATCTTCGGAATACGGGTTCTTAAGCTTCGTCACGCCGCCTGCGCCGCACGCCAGCACCGTTTCGGTCTCATCCATCGTGAAAATATTATATGCACACTCGGTGCCCGGCTTTGCCCAGCCCGTATTCTCCAAATTGCCCGCCATGCGGCTTTGGCGATAGAGATAATACGGCTCAAGCCCCCGCTCTGTCAGCCGCTTTTCGGCATAAGCCATCATGCGGTCGGCAAGCGCGGCATCGGCGTGGGCCTTGTTGATCTCGCCGCTCTGCGTGATGAACGAGGAGCGCTTCAATGCGAGCGCGTGCACCGTCACGTTCTCAGGGTCAAGCGCAATGACCTTTTCGATTGTGTCACAGAACGTCTCATACGTATCACCCGGCAAGCCGACAATGAGGTCCATATTGATATTCGTAAAGCCCGCTTCCCGCGCGAGGTGAAACGCATCCACAGTCTGCTGCGCCGTGTGGCGGCGGCCGATGTTTTCGAGCACGTTGTCCTGCAAGGTTTGCGGGTTGATGCTAATACGCGAAACGTCGCTTTTAAGCAGCGCATCCAGCTTTGCACGGTCAATGGTATCCGGGCGGCCGGCCTCCACCGTAAGTTCCTCGCACTGCGACATGTCGAACGAATCTTTCACAACGCGGATCATCTCGGAAAACTGCTCTGCGGAGAACGTCGTGGGTGTGCCGCCCCCGACATACACAGCGCGCAGGTTTAAGCCCAAAGCATCGGCGACTTTCGCCGTCTCTTTCAGTTCTTCCAAAAGCAGGCGGTGATATTCCGGAATCTGTTTCTTGGCCTTTTCCACGCTCTGCGAAACGAATGAGCAGTACGCGCAGCGCGTGGGGCAGAACGGCACGGAAATGTACAAAGAGTAGTCGTTTTCACGCACTTTATCCGTAATGGGCTTTTGTGCGCGCAGGGTGCGCACTGCAAGTGCCGTTTTTTCGTTTGAGACGAAATACTTTTCGCGGAACAGCCTTGCCGCTTCCGCTTCGCCGTGCTGTTCGGTCAGCTGGCGCAGGAGCTTAATGGGGTGAATGCCCGTCAGCATGCCCCAGCGCGGCATTTTGCCCGTGTGGGCGCAAAATGCATCAAATAATAAAGACACCATGCCGTATTCGGTCTCTGCGCCTACTTTTGCTTTGCGCTCCGTTTTGCCGTCTGCGTCTTCAATGCGCACGATATATTCGCCGTTTTCTTCGGCGGTGTACACCGTGCGGTTTTCATCGCTCGGCATAAATTCGTGCTGTACCGTGACTTTGTCAAACGGGTAAAACACGCGGCAGAGGTTTTCCGCCTCATAGTGATAAGGGTGATCGATAATATATAAAACCATACATTTTCCTTTATAAATACGGATTTCGGCGCTTTTCGTCTTCCAGCGTCGTCACGGGGCCGTGGCCGCCGCAGATATCGGGATTTCCGGGCAGCGCCGCAAGCTTTTTCAGAGACTCGCGCAGCTCGGCACTGTTGCCGGTTGGCAGGTCGCACCGCCCGACGGAGTAGCCCATCAGCGTATCGCCCGTAAATACGGCGTCCGGCGTAATGTAACTCACGCCGCCCGCGGTGTGGCCGGGCGTGTGCAGCACCGTGACCGGCACTTCGCCGATCTGAAACATTTCACCGTCTTTGAAAGCCTCGTGCACCTTGCAGGTGATGGACTCGTACATCATGAGAAGCGAGCCGTTTTGCTTATCGTCCGCTGCAAACGCCGCTTCCGTCTCATAGGCGCACACCGGCACACCGAGCATCTCGTGCAGGCGGTCAGCCTCCCAAATGTGGTCAAAATGGCCGTGTGTCAGCAAAATTCTCTGCACCGTATATTTTTTGATTTCATTTAACAGTACGTCGTTCAAAAAGCCGGGGTCAACGACCGCCGCCTGATTCGTTTTTTCGTCGATGAGCAGGTAGCAATTTTCCGAAATAGGCCCGCCCGTTATACATTTATATTTCATATCTTTGTTTACCTTTAGCTGCGGTCAATAGAGATTACGCCCTTAATCTTCTGCAAGCGGTCAATAACGGTCTGCAGGTGCGAAAGGCCGTTGATGGTAATCGTTGCCGAAATGACGGCATTCTCCGAGTTTTTGATCTCGCGGGAGTTGAGCGAGTGAATGAAAATGTGCATGTTGAAAAGCTGCTGGGTCACGTCTGCGAGCAGGCCGGAACGGTCGGTTGCCACAATATGCAGCGTAGACTTGAACTCTTCCTTGACTTCACCCGCCCAGTGCGCACGCACCCAACGCTCCGGCTCCGGCGCCTGCGAGAAATCCTTCGGCACGTTCGAGCAGCTGCGTTTGTGGATGGAAACGCCGAAACCGCGCGTGATGAAGCCGACGATCTCATCGCCCGGCAGCGGGTTGCAGCAGCGGGAGAACTTGATGAGACAGTTGTCCATACCCTCTACGAGCACGCCGCCTGCCGCTTTCTTGTTGAGGTTCGGTGGCGGGGTCTGCTGCGCAATCTCCTGCTGCGGTTCGGATGCAGGCTTGTGGGTCTTCTGGTATTCCTCTTTTACGCGCGGCAGGAGCTTCCAAAGCTGAATGCCGCCGTAGCCGACGGCCGCGTAAAAATCATCGGGCGTGACGCAGCTGTGGCGGCGGCCGGCGCTTTCCAGCATGAACTGCATCAGCTCGTCGCTCATCACGATGCCGTTGCGCTTAAATTCGCGCTCCAGCTCTGCCTTGCCCTCTACGATGTTCTCATCGCGCTTTTCTTTCTTGAACCATGCGCGGATCTTATTGCGTGCTTCGCTTGTACGCACGATGGAAAGCCAGTCGCGGTTCGGGCCGCGACCGACCTCCTTCGTCGTCAAAATCTCAATGATCTCGCCCGTTTTCACCTTGTAATCGAGCGGCACGATCTTCTGGTCAACCTTTGCACCAATCATGCGGTTGCCAACGGCGGAATGAATGGCATACGCAAAATCGATAACCGTAGAGCCCATCGGCAGGTTGATAACGTCGCCTTTCGGGGTGAAGACGAACACCTCTTCCGGCGCAAGATCGGTCTTGATGGAGCGCACAAGGTCAGTGATATCTTCACTTTCGGACTGGTTATCGAGCATGTTGCGGATCCACTGCAAGCGACCCTCCAGCGAGTCGGGCTTTTCGTTGCCGCTCGTCATGCCGAGCTTATATTTCCAGTGCGCCGCGATGCCGTATTCTGCCGTGTGGTGCATTTCCCACGTGCGAATCTGCACCTCGAACGGGATGCCCTCTTTGCTGATGACCGTCGTGTGCAAGGACTGGTACATGTTCTGCTTCGGCGTGGAAATGTAGTCCTTAAAGCGGTTCGGCAGCGGGGTGAACATATCATGGATGATACCGAGCACATTATAGCAATCGTTGATGGTATCGACGATTACGCGCAGGGCGAACACGTCGTAAATTTCGTCAAAGCTCTTACCCTGAATGAACATCTTGCGATAAATGCCGTTGACGCTTTTTACGCGCCCTTCAATATATACGCCCGGGATAAGCGGCTCCACACGACTGCGGATCATTTCTTTCGTTGTCTCAATAAACTGCTTGCGCTTTGTGCTGCGCGCCTCAAGGTTATCTTCAATCTCCTTATACGCCACAGGATCAAGGTACTTTAAAGAAACGTCCTCCATGTATTCCTTAACCTTGCGCATACCGAGACGGTGCGCAATGGGTGCGTACACCTCAAGACATTCCAGCGCCTTGTCGCGCTGCTTCTGCGGCGCTACGTATTCGAGCGTCGCTAAATTGTGCATACGGTCCGCAAATTTAATAATGATTACGCGGATGTCCTCGCTCATCGCAATGAGCATTTTGCGCAGGTTTTCCGCCTGCTGCTCTTCACGGGAGGAGAACGGGATCTTGCCGAGCTTTGTCACGCCGTCCGTCAGGTTTGCAATCTCCTTACCGAACGCTTTCACAATGTCGTCATACGTAACCGGCGTGTCCTCAATGACGTCATGCAGCAGACCTGCCACGACGGACGGGGTATCCATGCCGAATTCCACAAGCTTATACGCCACCGCAATGGGGTGGATGATGTACGGCTCGCCGGAGCGCCGCACCTGTCCCTGATGCGCTGCCTCCGCGAACTTATACGCTTTTTCGATCAACGCGAGGTCATATTCTTTTTCGCTTTTTTCGATCAGTGACACAAGGTCCGCATACGTTTTTGCTGCTTCTGCCATCGTTTTTCACTCCTTCCGTTCCCTTATTGCAGTGCCAAAAGCACCGGGGAACGTGTAATATCTGTTTTGCCGCTCGTTTCGATGAGCGTTGCCGTAAATGTATCGTCTGCAATTTCGCTGTGTACCAAGCCGCGCTCCTCAAATACAAGAAGCGCCGTTTTAAAGAGTCCCAGTGTCATATCTTTTCCAAACTGTGAAACAAACCGAACCTGGTCCGTCTCTTTACCGTTCACCGTGCGCAGTGCGCGGTAAATGGCCGCTAAGCACGCGCGGTCGGGGTATAATCTGTTTTTGTCCTCCGCGGAAAGCACCTCGCCGCGCTGCCACTTTTCAAAGCTCGCAAGCGACGCTATATTCTTTTCCGTATTGAACGCTGCAAACTTCATATCGCGCACGATGACGGTCAGCGACGGCTGGCCGCGAAATTCGCGCGCCTCCAGCTGCACCGCAAGGTCGATCTTATCGCCGATGTGGTACGGCAGCTCCTCGGGCTTTGTATTAAAACGCATCGCCGTGATGACCGCGCCGTTCTTTTCTAAGGTCAGGCGCAGATGCCCCCCGCCGCCGACCGGTGTGACATTGGAAAGCTCCATGTTGAATAAGCCGAACACCGGCTGCGGGTTGCCGTTTCCAAACGGCTCCAACTGCGTCAGGCTTTGCGCCATGGAAACCGAAAGCGCCGCCGGGTTCAGCTTGCAGTCCAGTGTGACAGTCTGCGTGGGCATCTGCGGGAAGTGCTCCGCCGCATACCGATTGATGCGCTTGCGGAACGCTTCGATGTTTTCGGGCTTCAACCGCCGCCATGGGATGTCCGCCGAATTTGATGAGCAAGTCGCCGCACGCGCAGATGGCTTCAAACAGCGAGAAACCCTCAATGCTTCTGCCGCTGCCCTTCGCCTCTGTTTCGCCGCGCGAAATGATCATGCACGGCTTGCCGCAGCGCTCCGTCACACGGGATGCCACAATGCCGATAACACCATGGTGCCAGTTTTCACCGTCCACCACGACCACGCGGTCTTTCATGTATCCTTTCGCTTCGATATCCGCAAACGCCGCTTCGGCAATCTCTGCTTCCACACGGCGGCGTTCCTCGTTATCGGCGCAGATTTCCTCACTCAGTACCTCGGCTTCCTCTTCATAGCCGCTGATGAGCAAGCGCACGGCGCGTTCCGGCGCGCCCATACGGCCCGTCGCGTTGATGCGCGGCACAAGTGTAAACGCCACATTTGTGCTCGTCAGTGCCTTGCCCGCAATGCCTGCGTTTTCCAAAAGTGCCTGCACACCCGGGCGGTCGCTCTGTGAAAGACGCTCAAGACCCGCGCGGATCAGCGTACGGTTTTCACCCGTCAGCGGCACAATATCGCCGATGGTGCCGATGGCCGCGAGATCGCTGTATGCTTCTAACAGATCTTCCACGTCGCCCGCGCCGTCCTCCAGCGCCATAAGCAATTTAAACGCGATGCCTACACCGGAAAAATGCTTATAGGGGCTTGTGTCATCCGGTCGGTATGCGTCCACGACCGCCACGGCATCGGGCAATATCGCCTGCGGGCGGTGATGATCGGTGACGACCACATCAATGCCAAGCTCGTTCGCGCGCGCTACCTCCTGCACGGAGGAAATGCCGTTGTCGACCGTGACAATGAGCGACACACCTTGCTCTTTTAAGTATTCCACGGCGCCCATGTTCATGCCGTAGCCTTCGCCCTCGCGCTGCGGTATGTAGAAGATTACGTCCGCACCACGCGTTTCAAGGTACGAATACAGCATGGCGGTCGAAGTCACGCCGTCGGCATCGTAATCCCCGTAAACCGCGATTTTTTCCATGTTGTCCACTGCGCGGGTAATACGCGCGGCAGCTTTGTCCATATCTTTTAAAAGAAACGGGTCGGAGAGCGGCTCGCCCTCGCCAAGAAATTCCCGCAGATGCGCGGCATCGTCAAGGCCGCGAATATTCATCAGCATCGCGAGGAAGAACGGCACGCCATACGTCTGTGCAAACGCCGCCGCGCGTTCCTTATCGAGAGGACGCACCTCCCATTTTCGCAAGATCATTTTGCTTCACCCTTTAAATCAAAAGCCCGATTTTCCGCGCAACCCCAACTACTGCGCGGCAACCGTGTCCTATGTAAATTCGTTTCATTTCTAAAAGAATATTTTAGCATTTTTTTGCCGGTTATTCAACAGAATTTCACAATTATCTGCAAAACTGTTTGTAGAAAAAGAAAAACACATTCTCCATCTGTCGGCAAAGCGACGAACAAAGTCTTTGATTAAACTTTCTTCAAGAAAGTTTACGGATTCTCAAGGCAGTGCCTTGAGTCGTCGTCCGCAGACGACGAAATACTTTTGCGTTCGCGAAAACAAGGAACGATAGTAAGCAATGCTTCGCATTGCTACGAAACTTCCTGTGGACGTTCAAGTCGTAGGAAGCCCGGCTGTATGGGTTTTCTGAACAAGACACCAAAGTGTCTTGTTTTATACGCGCTCGGCGCAAAATTATTTCCCGAATTTTTGTTGATTTTTCCTGAAGAAAAAAGTCGATAAATTATAGAAAACAGGAAAGGCATGTGATAAAATGGAAATGAAAAATTCTGTATCTTTGCAGAGAAGAGGTGCCGTTATGGAAGAAAAAACACGGAAACCCGAAACCGCCAAGCAGACCGCTAAAGAACACCATGTGCCGGAGCACGAAGACGAGCACCAACACGGCAACCCGCAATTTGCGCTTAAGGTGCTGCTTATTCTCATCGCCATCATTTTGGTGATCGTTATTTTAAAGGCCACCGGCGTACCGTTCGCCGTAAAAGACTGGCTTTCGCACGTCACCGGCGACATGATCGCGCTACGCTGAATGTACTCTCCCCATAAAACACAAACCCGCCGAAACTTTTCAGCTCGGCGGGGTTTCATTTTGCTTATTTAGTTCGAAGCATTACTGGTGGAAGATTCGGTTTTCGGCAAAAGCGTCACATGCGCCGTGTAGCTGCCGGTCGCCCAGCAGGAATCCGCATTGTTAATCGTCACCGTCACCGGCGCTTCCATGCTGCCGCTCGGGTCTGTCACTGTGGAAAGATCCACCGTACAGAAAACGGAATCTCCCGTCAGCTTCGAGATCTGCGCCGCCGTGCCGATGATTTTCAGCGTGAGCGTCTTTGTAGAAAGCTCTGCTTCCATACCCTCCGGCACGTTGGTGACGCTGATGTTGCTCGTCAGCACAGACGTTTCCTTGTAACCGTTCAGGTTGAATGTAACGGTCGCGTTTTCCACTCGCGTCACATTTGTCACACCGCTCGGCACCGGGATAGCCACCGTGAACGTGTTGTTTTCCGGCGTAACGTCCAGAAAGTTGATCGGCGTGGAGAGTGTCAGGGTCGTGTACTTTGAGACCGTTTCACCGTCGCCGGCAATTTCAATTTCTGCCGGGTCGATTGTGATGCGGTTCGAGGCAAAGCTGTCCGGAATATTACGCACATCCGCTTCCAGCTTGACCGTCTGTCGGCTCGTCACCGGAATGGAGACCTCCACCGTGTCGTCGCTCAGCTTCAAATAGAGCTCCGTTGGGTCAAGTACATTGCCGTTCGCGTCGTACAACGTCACTTTGCAGGAAAGCGACTTCGACTGCGTGAGCTCTTCGCTGAACTTATATTCCAACACGGCACGCGCCACCTTGTTCACGCTGCTTTCCGGGCCGGAGACCGTGATAAGCTCCGTAGAAAGCGTGGGCGTAGAAGGCGCATAGTAATTTTCCGCCGTAGTGTACTGAAAATTTGTTTCCAAAGTGAGCTGCGTTTCTTTATATTTATCATACACCACTGTGATCTCGGACGGCGAAACGCTTTCCACCTCGTATTCGGCGAGGGTGTTGCCCTTTTTTGCTGCGCGCAGAGAAAGCGTCGTCTGTTGCAAGCTGCTGCCCGTCAGCATGCTGACGGAAGGATCCAGCGTCGCCGTAACGCCGATGTCCTCACTCGTCACCTTACTTGTGATGAGTGAGTTGCCCGTAATACTCACATCCGTCGCGCTGCTGCTCATACTGAACACGCGCACACCGGCTTCCTGCGCCGTATCGGAAATTTCAACGTTAATCGGCACATTGCGGATTACGGTCGCACGGCTTTCGGAGTTGCTCGCCATCATGGCAAACCAGACGGCCGCCGCGGCAAGGAATGAAAAGATAAGCAAAATTGTGTTGTTTTCAAACACGCGTAAGCGTTGTTTTACTTCGTTTCTGGGTTTCTTAGACATTTTTGCCATCACTTCTTCACCGTCCTTTTGCTTTTCAGCACGCCGAACTTACGGCGCACGGTGGAAGCTTCTTCCTGCGGAATGAGGTACCCCTCCAAAACATCACGCAACGTATCGCGCGTAAAGCGGCGCGCCAAAACGCCGTTTACAGCCACGGAGATCTGCCCCGTTTCTTCCGAAACCACCACGACCACGGCATCCGACTCCTCACTGACACCAAGCGCCGCGCGGTGACGCGTGCCGAGCTCTGCAGAGACCGAAGTGTTTTTCGTCAGCGGCAGAATACAGCCCGCCGCATGAATCATGCCGTCGCGAATGATCATGGCGCCGTCATGCAAAGGCGCCTTATTGAAGAAAATATTGCCCACAATCTGGCCGGAAGGCTCGCAGTTAATCTGCGTGCCGGTCTCAATGATGTCGCCAAGCTTCGTTTTGCGCTCGAATACGATAAGCGCGCCCATTTTGAGCTGCTGTAAAATGCCCACGCCGTCTACCACGGCGTTGATTGCCTTGCGGATCTGCGCGCGGTCATAGCTGCGGTCACGGCCTGTTACCACAGCCGCAATAGATTGTCCGACGTTGTTGCGGCCCACTTGCTCGAGCGCCTTGCGGATTTCCGGCTGAAACACAATGAGGATTGCGACGAAAGCGAACTGGAAGAAATACGCCAGCACGCGGCTGACCATCACCAGATTAAAATACGAAGAAATAATAAACAGAATGACAAGCAGAAAAAGTCCCTTTACAAGCTGCCCCGCGCGCGTTTCGCGCACAAGCTTGACCACACCGTAGATCAAAAATGCAACGATGATAATATCAACGGCATCTTTAAATTGAAAATTCATGGCAATGCTCACCATCCACTCCCACCAGGAAGCAATGGCTTCAAAAACCTTATTCAAAGCATTCACCTCTTTGCACAGGATTCGGCGGTATATACACACAGTGCACATCCGCTCCATACGATTTACTTTTTACAAAACCTAAATGCGTACTGTATATAGTTTAACACAAAGAGGTGGGGATGAAAAGGGGGAATTGTATGTTTTTTCCTGTTCTTTTCTGTATTTTTCGATTTTTATTTACACTTTGTTCATTTTTATTCGACTATTCGCGCCGCACTTTCAGCCCGAAGCGAATAGACCGTGCGAATCAGCTCCGTAATGTCCCTGTCGGTCGTAAACGCACCCGGCGAAACGCGCACCGCGCCGCCGGGCGTTTCACCGTCCGTTCCCATTTTGCGGTGTACGAGCGGCGCACAGTGGAACCCACAGCGCACGGCAATGTTCCGCTTTGCAAGTACCTCGCCCACTTCTTCACTCTGCATGCCGCGCACGTTAAAGCCGAGCACCGGCACAAAGTACATCGTGTCCGGCATTGCGGTGTATAAAACAACATGCGGCATGTTTTTGAATGCCTCGTATACGCGGCGAATGTGGCGCATTTCCCTCTCCCGCAGCATGTATTCACCGTTCGTGCGCACAAAATCCATGCCCGCGCCGAGTGCGAGGATGCCCGGCACATTCTGCGTGCCGCTTTCAAGGTACTCCGGCATTTCCCGCGGCTGGTCTAACTCCAACGCGCGCGTACCCGTGCCGCCCTGTATCAGGCTTTCCAGCTTTTCGCCGTTTTTCGTAATGAGCATACCCGTGCCCATCGGACCGTATAACCCCTTGTGTCCCGCGCAGCAAAGGTAATCGATGCCGTCGCGCTCCGCATGAATGGGAATCACCCCGCCGGACTGCGCCGCGTCCACGCAGATCTCCGCGTCGTATATGTGCGCAAGCGCCGCCAGCCGCTCCACAGGCACGCGGATGCCGAATACATTCGAGGCCTGCGTGCAGGCAAACAACCTTGTGTTCTCGCGCATCGCATGACGGAACGCGTCGAGCGTCGCGTCGTTGTCGCCGGGCGTCACGGGCACAACGGTAAACGAAACACCGTGCACCTCCATGGCTTTCAGCGGCCGCAAAACCGCATTGTGCTCCAAATCGGTCACAAGCACATGGTCGCTACGCTTTAACGAGTGGATAACGATATTCAGCGACTGCGTGCAGCTCGGCTGAAACGAGACGCACTCCGGGCCCGCCGCACCGAAAAAGCTCGCCGCCTTCTGCCGCACATCGTAGACCGCCTGCGCCGTCTGCAAGCTCATTTTAAACCCGCCGCGGCCGGGGTTCGCGCCGAACTGCTCCAGCGCCTGCGCCATTTTGCGGCGCACCGAAAGCGGCTTTGGGTACGTCGTCGCGCTGTTATCGAGATAGATCATTTCTTTTCGCCCCGTTCCGCACGGTAGAACACTTTCACGCCTGCATCCCGCAAAATGCGCTCCGCTTCGTCCGTGCGCTGCGGAACATATACACCATAGCCGCAGCCGCTTTCTCGGGGGAGCGGCAGCCGCTCCATGTAGGCTTTTATCCCTCTTTGAAAAAGCAGATCACGGCTTTTCAGCGCATAGGTCACGCTGCTGACAACAATAAGCCGCTTCCCGCCCGTGTCTCTTTTGTTTTCCATTGCAAGCACCTCCAAGCCTTCAAAACAGTCTCATCAAAACAGAATATGAGACAAGCCGGGAATTGGTGCAAAAAAGAGCCCCGCCGAAGCGAAGCTCTCAAAACAATGCAAATTTATTTCAGCAGGCACACCGCATGCGCTGCAATACCCTCGCCGCGGCCGGTAAAGCCGAGGCCCTCCTCCGTCGTCGCCTTGATGCTCACGCAATCGAGGTCGAGGTTGCAGGCGGATGCAATGTTGCGGCGCATTTCATCGATGTACGGGCGCAACTTCGGACGCTGTGCCAAAATCGTCGCATCGATATTTTCAATCCCAAAGCCCTTGCGGCGTACCGCCGCCACCGCCACCGCGAGCAGTTTTAAGCTGTCCGCACCGGCGTACTGCGGGTCATCGTCCGGGAAAAGCACGCCGATGTCCCCGAGCGTCGCCGCGCCGAGCAAAGCATCCGCTATGGCATGCGCGAGCACGTCCGCATCGGAATGCCCCAAAAGGCCCTTTTCATACGGGATATGCACGCCGCCCAAAATGAGCTTTCTGTTTTCTACAAGCTTGTGTACGTCATAACCATGACCGATCCGCATAGTAACACTCCTTTACTTTTCCGCCGCAAAAGCCTCTGCCACAAGCAGATCCTCCGGCGTTGTGATCTTGATGTTTTTGTAGTCGCCCGGGGTCAAATATACCTTGCCGCCCGCCGCTTCAATGAGCTGGCAATCGTCCGTATATTGCTTTCCGGCGTTTTTCGCAAGGCACAGCGCTTCTTTATACAAAGAAAGGCGGAATACCTGCGGCGTCTGAATGGCACGCAAAGTGCTTCTCTCCGGCGTAGCGCACACCGTGCCGTCCGCCGCAGCAACCTTGATGGTGTCTTTCACCGGCACCGCCAGCGTCGCCGCGCCGTATTTTTCCGCGTCCGCGCACACGGTTTCGATTTCCTCCGGCGTGATAAACGGTCGCGCCGCATCGTGCACGGCGATATACTCTGCGTCACCGCAAAGCGCCGCACCGTTTGAAACGGAATCCTGCCGCTCCTTGCCCCCCTCGGTAATCGTGAGCGGCTTTGTGACGAACGCCGACGCTTTTTGGATTGCATCGAAATCGCATGCACGCGCCACAATGACGATCTTTGAGATGCACGCGGCATTCTCAAATGCGCGCAGTGTACGGCTCAAAACCGGCTCGCCGCCGATCTCCATCATCGTTTTCGAAGCGCCGCCGCTTTTCATACGTGCAGAGCTGCCCGCCGCCACCAAAATTGCCGCCGTTTTCATCACGTTTCCCACCTTATTTTTTCAAGTATTCAAATGCGTTTGCCTAAAATATAAATACAGTATACCGCGATGCTCGCCGCGGGTCAAGGCAAGATAATTTTCTCTTTCGACGTTTTTTATCAAAAAAGCATTGAATTCCCGCCGTCACCTATGTTAGAATAAGCTTGTATGTAAAGATTAAGTAAGAAAAAAGAAAAAAATTTGAAAAGCGAGCGTTTTGCGCACACAAAGGAGCTGCAACCACAAATGGACATTTTCTCCGTTATTACACTCTTTGGCGGACTTGCGTTCTTCCTCTACGGCATGCATTTGCTTTCCTCCAGCCTTGAAAAAATGGTCGGCGGCAAGCTCGAACGTATTTTGCGTTCCATGACCTCAAACCGCTTCAAGGCCCTTTTGCTCGGCATGGGCATCACCATTGCGATCCAGTCCTCCTCTGCTATGACGGTCATGCTGGTCGGCCTCGTCAACTCCGGCATCATGGAGCTTGGGCAAACCATCGGCGTCATCATGGGCTCAAACATCGGTACCACCGTCACTGCGTGGATCTTAAGCCTTTCCGGCATCACGAGCGACAACGTTTTCGTACAGCTTTTAAAGCCGGAGAGCTTTTCGCCCATCGTGGCGCTCATCGGCATCATTCTCATCATGTTCACCAAGAGCAGCAAGAAAAAGGACATCGGCTCCGTATGTGTCGGCTTCGCCATTTTGATGACCGGCATGACCATGATGAGCGGCGCGGTAAAACCGCTTGCGGACTTGCCGCAGTTTAAAGAGGTCTTAACGATTCTCGATAACCCCATCATCGCCATTTTAGTCGGCGCAGGCATCACGGCACTCATCCAGAGCTCCGCTGCTTCGCTCGGCATTCTGCAGTCTCTCGCCATGACGGGCAGTATTTCGTTCAGCATGGCGCTGCCGGTCATTATGGGCCAGAACATCGGTACATGTATCACGGCGCTGCTTTCCTCCATCGGCACCACAAAAAGCGCAAAGCGCGTGACCGCCGTGCATATCTACTTTAACGTGCTCGGCACCGTCATCTGTCTTTCCGGCTTTTATATTGCAAACAGCATTTTCCATTTCACATTCACCGACCAGCCGATCTCCTCGTTTATGATCGCAGTCGTGCATTCCGCATTCAACCTCATCACCACGTTCATTCTGCTGCCCTTCTGCAATCAGCTTGAAAAGCTCGCCGTTATCACCGTGCGTGATAAGCGCCTGAAGCCCGGCAAGCAGGATCCGCACGCGGTTTTGCTCGATGAGCGTCTGCTGCTCTCTCCGTCCTTCGCGATTGCGGAGTGCCGCAATGCCACCACAAAAATGGCAGACCTTGTGCGCGACACCATTTTGGATGCCATCGGTCTGCTCTCGCATTTTGATTCCGCCACAGCAGAAAAAATCGAGAAAAACGAAGAAACCATCGACCAGTACGAAGATAAGCTCGGTTCTTACCTCGTCAAAATTTCCAGTAAAAACCTCTCCACGGCCGACAGCAACGATGTTTCGCAGCTGTTGCATACCATCGGCGATTTCGAGCGTATCGGCGACCACGCGGTGAATCTCCTGCGTGTTGCACGCGAGATCCACGATAAAGATCTGAAATTCTCCGAAAAGGCCCAGCAGGAGCTTGAGGTCTTCACAGGTGCTATCATCGAGATTTTGAACATCACGACAGACGCGTTCGTCGAGAACAACTTACAGCTTTCCTACGAAGTAGAGCCGCTCGAACAGGTCATCGATTCATTGAAAGTTGAACTGAAAAACCGCCACATCCGCCGCTTACAGGAAGGCAAGTGCACCATTGAGCTCGGCTTCGTGCTCTCAGACATCCTCAACAATTTCGAGCGCGTTTCCGATCACTGCTCTAACATTGCGGTATGCCTGATCCAGATCAAGGATTCCACCATGGACACACACGGTTACTTAAACGAGATCAAAACCTCCGGCGACCCGCGCTTCACCGGCTATTACAATCGCTTCACAAGCAAGTATACACTACCGGAAAGCCGCCACAAAAAGGCCCCGCAGGAAGTACCTGTAAAAAGCTAACCAAGCTATTTAAAGCCGCATAGAATTTTAGCCCTCCGTATTTGTTTGCGGAGGGCTTTTCTCATTTCTTCTGTGCCTCGTATTTGCGCTTTGTCGCCATACCGCCGCGGATATGTCGCTGGGCTTTATTCACCGCCAGTACGCTGCTCACCTCTTTGTAAAGCCCCATATCCACGCTGCGCAGCCGCTCGGCAACGTCCTTATGTACGGTGGATTTACTCACGCCGAACTGCTTTGCGGCACGGCGCACAGTAGCTTTGTTCTCTACGATATACTCCCCCAGCATGGCGGCTCTGTCCTCAACATTCTGCTTCATCGTAACACACCCTTGTCTGTGATACTTGTGCTGCATTATATGTTGAGCTTTTCTCTAATTATACCTCTTTTTGTTTTGAAAAAGAATTTAAACGCTCATCAACACATGGAATCAATTGTTACTGCTCTGCCATGCATCCCGATATTCATCAATCATGAGCCACTTTTTCCTTGAGATACCCTATGAAACCAGAACCACTTGCCCAGCAAGCAGGTCTCTTTATAAAAAGAAAGACAGCACCTAAAAGGCGCTGTCTTTCTTTCCTAGTTATCGGGACTCCTGCATATCAATTAGAATGGATTTCTTTTTGCGTGTGCCGTACCATTAAACAAAATATCATCAGAGAGTTCCACCACCATATGCAAGTCGCTGGGAGATTCGACTTGTTTGCCTAAAACCACTACATTGTCAAAATAGATATTTCGGGGGCGACTCATTTCCGTATGCATCTCAAAACCGCGAATAATAGAAACAGGGAAATTACCATTCAGAATTTCCACGTTACGGAAATATATATTTTCGACACTTCCGCGTTTTCGATCCAATGAGTACTTGGAATCCAATACCTTGATGTCGACAAACTTTTCCTGAGCATCTTCAACGCGGATATCTTCATACACAATGTCATGAATGTGAGCGCGATCTGCATTGTGGATGGTCAGCACGCCGCCAGACTGATTACCCTCATACTCGCAATGAACGATGTCCAGATCTCGGAATGTGATGTCGCTAATCTCATCGCAGCGCACTTCATATCCGATTTCCACGGCGTTACCGGGTTCTGCATTCCACAAAACGCAGTGTTCTACCAGAATATTCTTCACATCCCTATTGGCAGCAGGGTCAGGATAACTTGCAGCTTTGATGCACACGCAGTCATCCGAAGCGCGAATAAAGGAATTACGCATGGTTACGTCTTCGCAGCCTACAATATCGATGCCGTCACCCGTGCAAACTCGAGACATGATGTTTACATCCTCAATCTCCACATTCCGGCAAGCGCCAGGAACCAGGTGCCACGAACCACCGTCCACCATGGTGATGCCCTGAATCTTCACATCATCGCAAAACACCATCCGAATCATTGGTCTGCCGCCACCGTTTTCTTCTTTCGGATGCCATACACAACCATTCAGAATGCCGTTTCCTAAAATTCTCATGCCGTGGGCGAAAAGAGCATTCACACAACCACAGACAACACTGCCCTCTTCCAAGAAAACCGTTTCTTCCGCTTTGACCTCTAACGTGCCAACATTGTAGACTTTCCCACTCTCAAAAAGATGATCCACTTTTTCAGGCTTCGGGACACGCTTTGTGCACAAGATAAAGAGCGGTGTCTTCAAATTGCCATCTAACTCCAAGGTGACCTTACTGGGCTTTTCCAGCTGGAAGCTCAACTCTCGGCCGGAAATCTGCGCCTGAACATTGGTCTTGGCCGGACGGAAAACCGCCTTTTGGAAATCTTTGGATACTTTTACCTGAAAACTTAGCGGAGAATCGTCGTCCACAACCGGAATTACGTAATCAAAACTATCCGTGTGGTAAACCGTCAGCTCCTTTTCGCCGCAAAGCACAGTGTACAAAGGAGATTTTTCCAGTTCCTCAACTTTATACAACGGCTCCGTAATTCTTGCAGGATTGGGATTGTAACGCACAGCCACTTTTACTCCTCCTTAAAATAATGGTTTTTCCTTTATGGAAGTGATTATAGAATATCATGTCTGAAGAATATTGAAAACAAACAATTTTTTCTTTTATTCCCACAAAATTAAGCTTTTGATAAATTTTATTAGTGAAAACATAAAGAATCAGCTGTATTTATGCCGGAATTACATTATTCACGATGAGAAACTGTAAAAGCATCATGTGGCAGTCGGTATACAGGAGCTTCAGCATAAGTTTAGGCTACAATATCTTGCGCCGCAAACTCGGAGCCAACTGTACCGTTTTATCGATATAAAGAGCCGCTTACAATAAGGAGGTAATCGAGAAAATCCACTGCCTCCGTACCGCAGATATTTCATTCATATTATATCAATTTTTCAAACACTTGTCGAGTATAATTTATACTATTTTCCAATTTTACATCCCTGCCACACTCTATTAAAGCTTTTATAATATAGCAAACGGCCCATCTGCATCACTGGACACAGCTTTGTATTGTTTTCGGATATATTCTTTTTCGCGATTATCCCACAAGATCGGCACCGATGCGATGCCGGTGCTGCATTGTACGTTGGGCTTTTACACAATTATGCCGGTTTTTTAATATAGCAAGACCCCCGATCTGCATTGCTGCAAATCGGGGGTCTCTTTATTTCAGCGGTTTACGCCGCTTTTGTACGGTTCAGTACAGGCGGAAAATTCCTTGCGGAATTATTCCTCCTCAGAAGCCATGTGTGCGAACTTCTCGTACTTCTCTTCTGCGTACTTCTCAGCCTTCTCGAAGAGCTGCTCAGCTCTCTGCGGGAATGCACGGGTAAGGCTGTTGTAACGAACCTCGCCCATGATGAAGTCACGGTAAGAAGCAGACGGCTTCTTGCTATCGAGCTGGAACGGGTTCTCACCGTTGTCAGCACGGCGCGGGTCGAAGCGGAAGGTATGCCAGTAGCCTGCTGCAACTGCCTTCTTCTCTTCGTTCATGGAAACGCCCATGCCGCCCTTAATACCGTGGTTGATGCACGGTGCGTAAGCGATAACGATGGACGGGCCATGATAGCTCTCAGCCTCATGCATAGCCTTCAGGCACTGGTTCATGTCGGCGCCCATAGCGACCTGCGCAACATAAACATAGCCGTAGCTCATCATGATGGAAGCCAGATCCTTCTTCTTCACAGACTTACCTGCAGCCGCGAACTGTGCAACAGAACCGACCGGAGTAGACTTGGAAGCCTGTCCGCCTGTGTTGGAGTAAACCTCGGTATCGAAGACCAGAATGTTGATATCTTCACCGGAAGCCAGAGCGTGGTCAAGGCCGCCGAAGCCGATGTCGTATGCCCAGCCGTCGCCGCCGAAGATCCACATGGACTTCTTAGCGAGATAATCCTTATCCTTCAGAATCTCGGCTGCCTTCTCGGAGGAGGAAGCCTCAAGAGCCGTGATGTAAGCCTCAGCCGCCGGACCGTTTTCAGCGCGGTCAGCCATGGTCTCAACCCACTTCTCAGCTGCTGCCTTCAGCTCTTCGCTTGCGCCTTCTTCTGCAACGAGCTCATTCGTGAGCTGCTCCAGACGGCCGCGAATTGCGTTCTGTGCAAGCGTCATGCCAAGGCCGAACTCAGCGTTGTCTTCAAACAGGGAGTTCTGCCATGCCGGGCCGTGACCCTGCTTGTTGACGGTGTACGGCGTTGCCGGTGCGGAACCGCCCCAGATGGAGGAGC
>OGOP01000533.1_pt1 | contig 34257 bp, 34 predicted proteins | sample 1552591 | NCBI WGS metagenome assembly OGOP01 (sample SAMEA2580120, study PRJEB22360) | human gut metagenome | biome: human gut; feature: human-associated habitat; material: faeces | place: Denmark | collected 2008/2010 | reverse complement strand
ATAAAGGCTTTGGGCCACTTTTACCCTTTTTTAACTGTCAAAGATGGGATTATACACCTAAATTTTAACCTGGGTCGAATCCGTGCATATTTCCTATGGTTAGGAAAAATCTTATTTTTTGATTTTAGAAAAATAGCCTATAATATATAAGTTGTCTGGAAAGGAATCTTTATGCATACATTATTTTTTGATTTTGATGGTACTTTACGTGTACCGGAAACCAATGAAGTTTCAAAAGAAACAATACAGAATTTAAGAACTTTGCGAAAAGAAGGCAACTTGATCTTTATCAATACCGGACGTTGTTTTTCTTCTTTGGAAGGACAGGCAAGAGATTTACCGCTAGATGGTGTTATTTGCGGATGTGGCACGTATATTCGATATCGCGGGCAGATATTATATGAAGTACAAGCTACATCGATTCAAAAAGAGCGTGTGCTCAAGGCTTTACGCACATGTCGGCTCGATGCGTTTTTAGAAGGTCATGGTGGCCTGTTTGTCGATCAGACGTATTCAGATCAGCTGAACCAGGTGATTTCCTTTTTTAAACGAATGAATGTAAATATGTTGTCTACAGAGGATCCTTCTTTTGCGTTTTCTAAGATGAGTCTCTATTATACAGATCAAAAACAAAAAGATGAATTTGAAAATCTATTAAAGGAAGATTTTGACTTCATCAACTTCCCAAATCTTAAAGCGGAGGCTGTTTTAAAAGGGCACTCGAAAGCCAGTGGTATGCGCATGTTGTTGAAAGAATTATCACTTCCATGTTCTACAAGTATCGCCTTTGGTGATAGTGATAATGACATGGAGATGTTAAAGGAAGCAAGCTGCAGTGTTTTAATTGGAAAGCATGCCCCGCATTTACAAGAGTTAGCCGATCTAAAAGCTCCGTCTGCCAAAGAAGAAGGAATCAGCTGGGCGTTACGAAAATTGAATTTGATTTAAAAAGTGGCTACACACAAAAAATTCTCCGGATAATGAAAATAGACCAGGAGAATTTTTTATATATTAAAAGGATGAATGAAAATTCAATTGTTCAAGAATTTTAGGCTGTAATTCGTTTTGAACATGAAGAATAGAAAAAGCTTGGTGGATATCTGAAATTGTGCTACTTTCCAATAAAATGGAAATGTTGTCAATTAAATTATCCAACTTTCTTTTTCCGTGCCAGAAAAGCGCCCTGGACAAATGTGCACATTTCTCAAACATGAATCTTTTCTAGGATTAATAGAATTTGGTTGAATTCTCTGTCGGATAGAAACAGTAAAGATAATAACTCCATGATATCTTTTGAGATTCCATAGATCTCTGGATCAAATCGAAAGTCTTCGTTTTTCTTTCTTTTCTTCGGTTGTATATTCTAACCAGTAGCTATCTTTTTTCTTCGCATTGCGCAAGCAGATCCAAATCGATCGAACATCGAGCCCTCATCGTACAATATGTTCTGAAATCCTGGAGAATGGTTTTGTTGGCCGGCAATGAGTTGATAGGCATATTAAAGACCACGGCGGAAAAGACGATACGTATAGTATTCTTCATCTTGGGCTTCAATACGAATCAGAATGCATCGCTCATCTTGGAAGGGATGAGACTGGCTGAATCAGAGAAGCTGTTTCTTGCAGGGAAAGATGTTTACATTTGTCTAAACATTGTTGAAGAAGAACAGCTTGAAGCAATTTAAAAGAAAGAATGATTTTGGACTGGGCATCAAAATACTGCTTGTCCAGTTCCAAAATATGACCTAATTCGTTTAAATGTGAGATGATTAAACCACCTATTAATCAATACGCATAAAATAGACAAAATCATACATTTTATTCGATATTATTTATATATTTAAAAGAACGCATTTTTTCAAAGAGGTATCGAACTTCAAAACTTTTTATTTTATTCAATGGGTTTTTGATAGAAAGCACCGTAGAAGTGATGCGTCTTATAGACATTGATCAAAACATCGGGTTTGACATTACGTATGCAATCAATAGCATCACGTTGTTCATAGGTGCTGATAACGGTTTTGCAGACATAATAAGGCTTTTTACTATAAGCACCCTGCCCTTTTAAAATTGTCATGCCATGACGGAAATGATCGATAAAAACATCACTGACCGTTTCCGGATCATCGGTGGTGATTTCCAGAGTTACCTGGGCATAACGATCATAAAAACCAGAAATGGTCTTGGTTGAGATAAACTGAAAAACCAGGGAATAACCGGCTGCTTCCCAACCAAAGAGAGCACCGAAGATCAATATCAAAGTAGCATTGAATAAAAATACATAATCCCATAAACTCTTATGGATTTTATTTGATACATAGAGAGCAATAAAATCGGTACCTCCGGTTGAGGCATCGGCTTTTAAGGCAAGAACGATGGAAAGACCGTATAAAAAACCTCCAAACAGTATATTTAACATCTTGTCATAGAAAAAAGGTGTAAAATTAAAAACTTGAAGAAATAGAGAAACTAAACCAAACTGCAGGCAGCTTAAAAATGTAAAGCGATGGGATACGCTTTTATAGCACAAAAGAGCGGCTGGAATATTTAAAACTAAGATGCCCAAGGATACGGAAAAATCAATGCCAAGCAGTTGAGTGATGCGATTGATCAGAATGGAAAGACCAGTAAATCCGCTGGAAAGCAGGTCGCAAGGATTCATAAAAACCTGTATGATATAAACCTGCATCCATGCACTGCTTAGGATCAAAAGGACCGAAAATATAAAACGTGTGATTTTGTTTTTTTGAAGTTGATGAATCTGAGAAGCCATAATGAACCTTCCTTTAGTACAGAAGCCATTATAGAGAAAAATACAGAGATTCTATCACAGATTGTCTTCCTAACAGATAAGGAAAAACCGCAAAGATTTTATTTCCTAATATTAGGAAACAGGAAAAATGGACAAAATAAAGAGGATGCATACAATAAAGTAAGGGATTAGACTATGTTAAATAAACGACAGGAAAAAATCATCATGCTCTTGCAGGATTCGAAGAAATGGATCACGGGTAAGGAATTTGCCCGTTTGATGAATGTTTCAGATCGAACGATACGAAGTGATATCGATACGATCAATCGTACATACAATGCGCATTTGATTGAATCGAATTTACGCAGTGGTTATCGAATCAATGAAGAAATACTGACGACATTGCCAATCGAACTCAATGCGGTATCGATTCCGCAGACACCGGATGAGCGTTGTACATATATTTTGCAGGAGTTAATTTTAGAAAAGAAACAAATCAACTTGTTAGATCTTCAGGAACAAGTTTTTATTAGTGGATATTCTATCGATAATGATATCAAACGCATCAAAAAGATGTTGGAGCCGTACCAGGATCTTTCTTTGATTCGCTCTAAAAACTGTATTCGTTTGGATGGCAGTGAAGAAAGTAAACGGAAACTTTATAAGCAATTACTGTTTGAAGAAACATAGGGAAACTTTTTGAATTTAAACCGACTTTCCAGTATGTTTCATGATTTAGATTTGGAGTATGCCAAAGAAGTTTTGGACAAGATGTTTAAAAAGTACAATTTTCATGTTCGTGAAATGCAAAAACCTATGTTGATGATTCATGTAGGAATAGCATTAGAGAGAATGATCCACCACAATTATGTGGAAACTTCCAGAGATACACCGGAGCTTAGAAACACCAAGGAATACAGCATCACCAAAGAGTTCTTTGATACGATGGCACAATCGATCCATATCGATGTCAATGAAAATGAAGTCGTGTTACTGGCACTTTTGTTGCGAGGGAAGAAAGCAATTACGATGCATAACGACCTTGTACAAAGCGTAACCGATGGCATCAATGTCAATGATCTGGTGACAAAGATCGTCACGATGATCAAAGAAGATTTTGATATCGATTTTGTCAAAGATCTCGATCTAAGAACCGGTTTGGCTCTTCATATACAAGGCTTGATCGAACGAAAGAAAAAGGATATTGTCGTATCGAATCTATATTTACAGGAATTAAAGAGAAAATATCCGCTTGTCTTTGAATTGGCGATTCATGTCGGACAAATCTTAAATGAAACATTAGATATGCAGGTATCAGAAAATGAAGTTGGTTTTTTGGCACTCCATTTAGGAGCCGCTTATGAAAGATCGCATTCTTTTCAAAAGTATCGAGTTGTGATGATCTATCCGGTCGATCAGGCTTTTGGGGATATCTTGTTAAGAAAAGTCGATACGCTGTTTTCGGAGCGAATGACAGTAATTAACTGTTCCAGTTTCTTTGAAGAAAAGATGATCAAAGAGTTAAATCCGGATCTGATTTTGACAACACTGCAGCTGCAGCACAATTTAGATATTTCAACGATTCAGATTTCTTTGTTTATCAGTACCGAAGATGAAAGTAAGATCTTTCAGGCATTGAATGCTTTGGATAAAAAGCGCTATCAACAAAAATTTGAAGATGAGTTAATTGATCTGATTGAACCGGAGCTGTTTTATAAGAATCTGGAATTGCGCACACCTACGGAAGTGATTACTTATATGTGTGATAATTTGGAGAAGAAAGGCTATTGCGATTCTTCATTTAAAGAGGCGGTTTTGAAAAGAGAGGAAGTGGCTGCCACCAGTTTTGTCTATTCTTTTGCGGTACCGCATTCTTTGAATGTACCAAGCTTTCGGCCGGCCATTTCTGTTGGTTTCTTAAAGCGTCCAATCAAATGGGGCGAATTTGATGTCAAGATGGTTTTGCTGCTGGCGGTCAATGAAGAACATCAGGATCTTCTGATCATGTTCTTTGAGTGGTTAAGCGGTATGATCAACAATGCCAATCATTTTGCCGCTTTACTGGAAACAAAAGATTACGACGACTTTGTCGCCAAGATCGTTGAATAGGAGGACTATCATGAGTAAAAAACATAATATAAGGGCCGGGATACAGCTACAGAAGACGAGTGTGAATAACTTTTCTCGTGTAGGTGCCTATTTGATTGACTGGTATATCGCATCGATGTTTGCCGGTATTCCGATTACTTTGATTGCCACATCGATCAATCATAATACAACGATCACACAGGATTTAAGTACCTTACCATTAGGCTGGGCCGTTATAGCCGGTATTTTAGCTATCGTCTTTTATCTGGGCTATTATTTTGTTGTAGAGCTAAAAGTCTATAAGGGACAAAGCTTTGGAAAGCGTATCTTTAAGCTGAAGGTCGTAAAAGATGATGGAAGCGATGTGGATTTTAAAACGATCCTACTAAGAGAAGGCTTGGGAATCATGATTGTCGAAGGGTATTTAGCTAACAGTTCCAGCTATCTTCGTCAGATTCTGCAGCTGTTTACCGATTTTAATATCATGGATCTTGCGGTCTATTTATTTGGAATCATTTCCGCAGTTTCGATTTTGATTGGACTGGCCAGTCCTTCCCGAAAGATGATTCATGACTTTATTGCGCATACGCATATTATTAGTACAAAAGATGAGAATTGATTTCCTAGAGATAGGAAATCATTTATTTTGTATGAATTTTCACAAAATGTTAACGTTATTTCAAGAAAGAGAGGGTATATTATGGATAAACTCGAAAAACTGCTCATGCCAATGGCAGATATTCTTACGAAAAACCGAGTTTTGATTGCGATTCGAGATGGATTCTTGATAACGACACCATTGTTGATCGTTGGATCTATTTTCTTGTTGATCGCAAACTTCCCTATTCCAGGGTGGAATGAGGCAATCTCATCTGTATTAGGTCCAGATTGGACAGGATGGTTTACAGCAGTATCTAAGGCATCCTTTAACTGTACCGGTTTATTAACAGCTTTAGGTACAGGGTATGCGATGGCTCGTGAATTTGGCGGCGATAAGATTCAGGGCGCAGCTGTTGCGGTTGTTGCGTTCTTTATTTTAATGCCAACGACACACATTGCCAGCGATGCAGATGGTAATTTGGTAGAAGGTGCTACCGTTGCCGGTTTGTCTTTTGACTACATCGGACCAGATGGTATCTTCATGGCGTTGATTTGTGCGATTTTAGGTGTATGGTTGTTCTGTTTTGCCTATAAAAAAGGATGGACGATCAAAATGCCTAAGGGTGTTCCTCCGGCAGTTACCGATTCTTTTGCCGCTTTAGTACCAAGTGCAATGGTTATGGCAGCTGCCTTCCTGATTCGAATTCTGTTTTCCTTTACAGAATTTGGAACAATGCAGGACTTTGTTGTTGCAATCTTACAGACACCATTACAAGGTTTAGGTGATACATTAGGAGCTAATGCACTATATACATTCATGTGTTCTTTCCTTTGGTTCTTTGGTATCAACGGTCCGGCTGTATGTAACTCTGTTTACTTCATCGGAAATGTATTAACGGCACAGCAGTTATTGGCATTTGAAGCTGGAAAAGAATTACCATATATCTTTACCAACCCATTCAGTAACTTCTTTACCAACTTTGGAGGCGGAGGTTCCACATTAGGTCTTGTGATTTTGATGTGTACGGTTTGTAAGTCACAGCGAATCAAACAATTGGGACGTTTGTCTATCGTACCAGGTTTCTTTGGAATCAACGAACCAATCATCTTTGGTTTACCAGTTGTATTGAACCCAATTATTGCGATTCCATTCATTCTGGCTCCGATGTTGAACCTGACATTGTCTTATTTTGCCACACTTTGGGAAATCATTCCAAAGACAACCGGTGTAAACTTGCCTTGGACAACCCCAATCGGATTCTCCGGATGGCTTTCTACCGGTTCCTGGACAGCCAGTGTATGGCAGTTGTTCTTACTGGTACTGAACATGTTGATCTACTTCCCATTCTTAAAGACATTGGATAAAAAATATCTGCAGGATGAGGCTAATGCGGAAGCTGCCGGTGGCGAAGAAGAAGACATTTCTTTTGATGATTTAGATTTAGACGATCTATAAGATTGATACAAAAGCAGGCCATCTATCCTGATGCCTGTTTTTGTGCTTATATAGTATAATAACGATAAGGAGGCATACTGATGAAAGTAATGATGATTTTTGATCAGACCCAGGCAGGGTTAGGCGGTAAAGAAAGCCCGGATCTTGCGATGGGAGGAAAGGCAATGGCGATTGGCTCCTGTGGAATGTTTGAACGTTTTATGCAACAAAATGATGGTAAGATCATTGCCACATTGTATTGTGGAGATGGAACATTCAAAGAAGATCCGGAAACGAATGCCAGGAAGTTTGCGGCCATGGCTAAAAAGTTTAATCCGGATGTAGTGATCTGTGGGCCATGTTTTAACTATCCAGGCTATGGATGGATGGCAGCCAAGACAGCACTAACGATCAACGAGCATACGGATATTCCGGCTTTTGCGATCATGTCCAAAGAATGTGAACAAGCCATTGAAGAATTCAAAGATAAAGTTACGATCTTGAAAATGCCAAAAAAAGGTGGAACCGGATTAAACGAAGCATTAAGCGAAATGTGCGTATTTGCGCGTATGTTAGCGAATAAAGAAGATACGACAGCGTTTATTCAGGAACACGCCTATTAAAATTAAACTTTCCAAAGAGGTCACTCCACTATCCACAGACCTCTTTTTTTTGACTTCCTATAAGCTAGGAAACAACCTTAAAATATGAAGAAACGAAAAAAGCCTATAATAAAACTGACAGAGAAAGGTGGCTTAATTATGTATAATGAATGGATGAAAGAATTAACACAGATCATAGGTGTATCAGGTGATGAAAAAAGAGTTTCTCGTTACTTGGCAAAGGCTTATCAAGTACTATGCGATAAAATCGTTTATGATAATTTAGGATCGGTATTTGCGCTCAAGAAAAGTAAAAAAGAAAATGCGAAACGTGTGATGGTTTGTGCCCATATGGATGAAGTTGGTTTGATGATCACAGAAATTCAGGAGAATGGATTATTGTCTTTTATCAAGATCGGGCCAATTGAAGAAAAGGCTTTATATGGAAGCAGAGTGCGTATTCAGACACGCGAAAAAGAATTGATCGGTGTAATCGTAGCCGATGAAGATGCGATAAAAAATAACGATGTAAAAGGAATGCGCATCGATATCGGAGCAGACAGTAAAGAAGAAGTACAGACACAAGGCATCATGGCCGGGGATACGGCAGTTTTTACCGGTGAATATACAACCTTACATCAAAATCGTATCATGGCCAAGGCGGCCGATGCTCGCCACGGTTGTGTACTGGGTCTTGCATTATTACAGGCATTGAAGGATGTAGAACTGGATTTTGATTTATATGTGGGTGCCAGCGTCATGGAAGAGGTTGGACAACGTGGAGGAACCACAGCCACCGGTTTGATTCATCCGGATCTTGGCATTGTATTAGATGGTGGAGCAGCCAGTGACTATAAAGGAAAAGACAATGAAGTCGGACAGTTAGGAAAAGGCGTTCTGATTCGATATTACGATAAAGGAATGATGCCAAATCGTGGATTATTGTTAGAACTGGAAACAGTTTGTAAAGAAAACAAGATCGATTCGCAATACTACTACACGATGACACTGACGGATTCTGCCTGGGTACATAAGCTGTTTAGCGGCTGTCCTACTTTGACATTGGGTGTTTGTGCCAGAAACTCTCATACCGGAAATGTAGAAATTGATATGCATGATCTGGATTGTGCCAAAAAGGCATTGGTTGAAATTGTCAAAGGCTTAAACGAAGAGAAGATACAGAAGTTTAAGGAATATAATCGCTAGAAAGGATGTTTTCTATGACAAAAGAAGCAATAGGAGATATCAATTTAGAGATGCTGAAGGAATTCAGCGAAGCCCATGGTATTAGTGGCAACGAAAAAGAAGTCAGCCGCATCATGAAAAAATGGATGCAGCCTTATGCCGATGAAATTACCTACGACAACAATGGTTCTATTATCGGTGTGCAAAAAGGTACAGAAAATGTATCTTTGATGATTGCCGGTCACATGGATGAAGTGGGCTTTCTGGTTCGTGAAATTGATAAGAATGGATTTATTCGATTGTTGCCGGTTGGAGGCTGGTGGGGACATGTACTACCAAGCCAAACACTAGTCGTAACAACACGGGAAGGAAAACGATATCAGGGGGTCGTCGGCTCCAGTGCACCACATGGTCTTTCCAAGGAAGTGAAAGAAAAAGTCATTCACCCGTTAGACTTGTTTTTGGATATGGGTGTAGAAAATGCACAGGAAATCTATGATCTGGGGATTCAGATTGGTGACATGGTTACACCGGATACACAGTTTACTGTCATGAATAACCCTAATTATTTGATGGGAAAAGCATGGGATGATCGTTTATGTGCTGCTATGGTAGTCGATGTTATGCGCATGCTTCGAAAAGAAGCACACGCTTGTACGTTGTATGGTGTAGGTACAGTACAGGAAGAAGTTGGATTACGAGGAGCCAGAACTGCCAGCAATATGTTACATCCGGATGTGGCGATTGCTTTAGATGTAACCACAAGCATGGATACTCCGATGGATCAAGGAGCTAATGGCCTAGGAAAAGGTGTCATACTCAGTGTGATGGATGCCGGTATCATCGGTAACAAAAATTTCCTGTATGAAATGGAGCGAATCTGTAAAGATTTAAATCTGGATATCAACTATGATATGATGACAGTCGGTGGAACGGATGCTGACAATATCCATAAGGCGCATGATGGTGTTATAACCATGACACTTTCCATTCCCACACGTTATATGCATTCGCATCGTCTGATCATTCATAGAAAGGATTACTGGCAGACTGTCTTACTGATGGCTGAATTTGCTCGTCGTCTGGATACAAATCTGTTAAAACAACTAAAACAATTTTAGGCGAGATCAAAATCTCGTCTTTTTTAGAAAAGTGATTGACCTTCCATCAACTGTAAGGTGTTTTATAAGGGTGAGGTGAAGGATATGAAAATCAAAAAGGCAGCGGAAATGTGTCAAATGACACCACGAAATATTCGCTTTTATGAAGAAGTAGGTTTGATTCAGGCAACAAGAGTTGATAATGGATATCGGGATTATGGAAAGAAAGATATTGAAAGACTTCAACAAATTCGCACATTGCGAAATCTTGGCATCCGCATTGATTCGATCAAAGCGTATTTTAAAAAGGAGAAGACTTTTTATCAGATTATTCAAGAGCGTAAACAAGAGCTGAATCGTCAAAGAAAAGACATGGATGCAATCTATCAAATGTGTGAGCAGTTAGAAAATCAAAAGCTTCCATTAAGCAGCAGTGTAACCAATCTCATAGAAGATACGTTACAAGAAAAAAGATATAGGTCCAAAAAACCGGTTTATGGTCGCTTGTTGTCCAGTAATGTGAAAAATCGATTGAGTCGGCGAGCTGTATTGATAAATAGTATTGCCGGACTGCTAATATTTTTTTGTATTAGGTTATTTGTTTTTAGGCAATCTTTTGAATACATTATTGAAGAATTCCGGAAATTTTTCACAGCCTATGATCAATTCGTTGATCTTTATTCTTGTGCTTATCCTAACATTTTTGATGTCTGTTTATATGTGTAAGACTACCTACTTTGAACTTCGTGAAGGTGGTATCTATTATCTGGATAAACAATCGCCATGTTCTTCATGGGATTTGTTTATACATATTTTGAAAAACGATTATTTATCATGTATGGAATTTGTATCTTTTGATGATTTGGTGGCGGTCAAAGTGGATGCACAGACCAAAGGTATGATTACAGGAGGAAATCACTTTATTTCTTTCTTTCTTTATCATTTTATTTACGAAGGTTGAACGAGCCATTCGTTTGGATTCCAATCTGTTTTATGGGGAAGAACACTTTATGCTGGTGTTCCGTGTATTACATGATAAAGCGCCCAAATGGATCGATCCCAAACATTTAGATAAAATCCTGGAGATGTCGCATGAAAAGGCCTATAAGTTTTTAGATGACTACTTTTGGGAAAAACGCCCATGGCATAAAACATCTAGATATCAGAAATGGAAAAATAAACAGAAAGAAAGAGATAAAAAATGAGTTTAAAAGAACTTTCAAAACAGTATATTTTATTGGCATCTATTTATACAGGATCTTATTCCAGGACACCATTTGAAATGACATATCGAGTGTATCCCGGCTATGTGCATGTAGAGTATGATGAGCATGGATTCTTACTGAAATATAAACAGGAGCAGTATTCTTTTTCGTATGCAGATATTGAATCGTTGGAATTGTCGGTTTGTGGGCGAAGAGCAACTATTCGACAAAGCTATGTACTCACGATCCATATAAAAGTAAAAGAATGGGATTTGGAAATAGAAACGTATGATTTTGATGATGCGATGATATTTTGTCAAAGAGCACCGAAAGAAGTTTTTACGGATCGGCTTAACTTAATTTCTTTGTATCAGAAGCTCAAACAAAACCCGAAAATGTTTTATCAGTATTTGAATAAACATAATGAAGATATCTTTAAAGATTGTCCACAAGATCGAAGAAGAATAGATTTTGTACGGAAGCCATGAAAGAAGAATAGTAACTATTTTATCAACTGCGTATAAAGCTCTGTGAAAAAAACACATAGCTTTTCAAAAGTTCGTACATAAAAGTGTAGTGCAAGCACAAAAGTTCGTACATAAAAATGTAATTGGTAATAAAAAGTACCTGTAGCTATATTACTGCAGGTACTTTTGCATAAAATCATATGCATTTCTATAACAGATCTTTTCGATTTCTTCTGGCGTAAAAGAATAGTGCTTTAATGCATCGGCAATGTTTTGAATCTGCGTGATATCTTTCATACCAACGACATTGCTATCTTCCATACCTTCAATATAATCCATAAAATCAAAGCCTAGTGCCATATGTTCGATACCGATCTTCTCTTTTAAATAGATGAGGATATTTATAAAATCTTCCAGCGTTGCATTGTCTTCTTTCTTTTTGACAAACCAGCGTACCGGAATAGCTCCAACCAAGCCATTCTTTTCTTTGATGACCTGAAGCTGTGGATCGCTAAGATTACGATAATGATTATAAAGTGCTTTGACATTGCTGTGGGAAGCAATAATGGGTTTTATGCTCTCTTTGGCAATATCGTAAAAGTTCCATTCGCAGCAATGACTGGTATCTACGGCCATGCCAACGGTATTCATAGTATGAATGACACGTTTTCCTAAATCGGTTAAAGGCTTATTGCCCTTTTTTGCACCACAGGCTAAAGCGTTTTCATCATTCCAACAAAGAGAGGCCATACGTACATGATGCGCATACAACCATTCTATTTTTTCTTCAGGATCTTCTGTGATTCCACATAATCCTTCTACAGCGATAAAGACTTGAATTTCTTTATCTGGATCAAAGGAAAAGTAGCGGCTATTGAATATACATGTTTCTGTATAGCTGACTGTCTCTTGCATGGTTTTCCAATCTTGGTTTCCATCAAAACAACATACAATGGCCGAAAATTTCATATTTCCTTGTCGAAAACGAGGATAATGAAAGTGATCTAAACGATTAGGATCACTGTCTTTATGATCGAAAAGATCATTGCCTATATCGTCGTGAAGATTTGCGAATATCATGCCTTTTCTCCCTGGGATAATTCTAAAAATTCGTGCATTTGATCTACGATAGACTGTAAACTTTGTTTCCAGAAATCTGGTTCACTTAAATCAATATCGGCAATGGCGGCTACATCTTCTACGGTATTGGTTGTCGTAGCCTTTAAAAGTGCTTCATACTTTGGAATAAAGGCTTGTCCTTCCTTTTGGTATTTGGCATATAAACCTCTGGAGAATAAGGCGCCAAATGTATAAGGGAAGTTGTAATAAGCAATATCCGGTATATAGTAATGCACTTTTGTGATCCAACGGTATGTATGGATCCAATTTGGATCTAGTCCATCTCCAAAGGATTTTAAAAGTGCTTTTTTCATCAAATCACAAAGCTGATCGGCATTTAAGAATCCATGTTGTACATGTTCAAATACTGATTTTTCAAACTGGAATCGAGCATAAATATCTAATATATTTTGACATAGCGCAGATAATTGTGAATCAATGACCAGCAAACGATTTTTTTCATCCATATCTTTAGCTAAGGCATTATAGATCAGATTCTCATTAAAGGTGCTTGCGGTTTCGGCTAAAGGCATACAATAATCACGATTAAGAACAGGCTGGTCTTCTATCATCATGCCATGAAAGGCATGCCCTAATTCATGAGCTACCGTTACGATATCACTTAATGTATTGTTGTAGTTTGTGATAATACGACTTTGACGGATCCATCCTAAATTCTCACAGAAAGCACCTGGTTGTTTACCAGGACGTGTTGGATAGTCGATCCAATGTTCATCAATGGCTTGTTTCGTCATTCGATATAAGTTTTCACTGACATTTTTAAAGTGTTTAAGAAGATAATTTTCACAATCATCGATGGAGAAGTTGAAATCACAATCTCCTAATGTAGCATATATCTCATACCATGGAAGTCCATTTTCATATCCTAAAAGTTTAGCTTTAGTTTTTAAATAATCTCTAAAAAGTGGTAAGTATTCTTCGATACTTTCTGTCATTGCCTGTAACGTTTTTTCAGACATACGAGAATCGATCAACATCTTTTCCAATGGATCTTTATAGCCACGCAATCGGGATTCTTTGTATTGTTGTTGTTTGATGGCACTGATCGCAAAGGATAATGGCTGGGCAATGCTTTCGTAAGCTTTTTGTTCGGCTTCATAAGCTTCTTTACGTACTTTTGAACTCGTATCGTGGCACATATTTTTAACCTGTGTCAAAGGCAGCCACTGGCCATTATAAAAGGCTTTAGCATTACCGGTCAGAGCATAATACATATCCGAGAAAGCTTTTAAGCTGGTCGGATAGACCATGGATAAGATTTGTTCCTGTTCGTCACTTAACGCATGGGATCGCTTCGAAAGCTTTTCCTTAATGATAAAAGAGTAGGATTTTGCCAACTCATCGTCCTGTAGCTTTTCTTCTAAGTTTTCAATGTTTAAGATCATCGACCAAAGTTTAGACTGATACAGATTTAAAGAGGAACACAAAGATAAAATGTTGTTGGACCAGGCAATGTTATCGGTATTGTTGGCATCGACGCTTAACATCAGTTGTGTGTACATCTTTAATCGATAACAAAGATCCTGGATCTCCTCCAGTTTTTTAAGACCGTCATGTAAAATACATTCTTCTTTTTCTTTCTGCAAGTCTTCACAAAAAGAAAGTAAACTAGAAGATAATTCTTTTAAAGCCTGTACATCGTTTTGAAAGTGAGGATCCTGATAGCCGGTATATAGGGCATCCAGGCTCCAATGGGTTGATTTAGACATAAAGATTCTCCTTTTTCTTTATTTTTATTATAGGCATCTTTTAAAAGAGAAGAGGGTGAATCCATTTCCTATCATTAGGAAGTAAACCTTGGCTATAATCTTTCATAAAGGAAGAAGCCTGTTTTAATGAGTGATTGGCATTTATAACAGCATGAATTATCGCTTAAAGATGGTTCTGACTATAAAAGTTGCGATCGTGAGATCATTTAAAGCTTATTATTTTATGATGGATTCAATGTCACAAGTTTTGGATTGTAGTCATGCATAAGCAAACGACTTTAAATGCTTGATTTACCGCTATATTTCCTAGGTGCTAGGAAATACGGTTGGTAGAAAAGGGAAGGTAGTTATTGTAAAATGATGGTAAATAAACGGAGGAAAAGTATATGGAAGGATTAGAACTGATTTGCTTCCAAATCATTTCCAGTGTTGGGACAGCAAAATCTATGTTTATCGAAGCGGCAAAGCTGGCGCAAAACTATGAATTTGCCAAAGCACAAAATATGATCGATGAAGCCGATGAAGTGATGGTCAAAGGTCATGAAGTTCATGCTTCTTTGATTCAACAGGAAGCAGCCGGTCAGGGTGTATCACCGACGATGTTGTTGATGCATGCAGAAGATCAGCTGATGGCTGCTGAGAATTTTAAAGCATTTGCCCAACAACAGATTCTGATTTTTAAGAAGTTTCAGGCATTAGAAAACAAATTGGGATAGGAGGAAGAAACAATGAAACGAGTATATTTATTTTGTGATCAGGGAATGTCCACAAGTATGATGGCACAGAGAATGCAGGAAGTGGCAGACAAGCATAATTTGCCAATTGAATGTAAAGCTCATTCATACAAAAGAATCGATGCAGTATTGGAAGAAGTCGAACTGGATTGTATTTTGATCGGTCCACAGACAAAATTTTTGTATGACGAAATCAACAATAAATATGGGGACAAAATTCCGGTTATGGTTATTGATGCTGCCGATTATGGTATGATGGATGCCGAAAAGGTATTGAAAAAAGCCATCGTACAGATGAAAAAATTTAAAAACAAATAGTCGCTGTCAACAGCGATTTTTTAGAATACAGGAGGAAGCGTATGTACGGAATTATCGCAACATGGCGCATGGCTTTGGAAGGGATCACAAAAGCTGATGCGATGTTAAAAGAAGGAAGCAATGCCAAGGATGCCATTGAAACTGCTGTTCGAGATGTGGAAGATTTTGAATTCTATAAAAGTGTAGGCTATGGTGGACTTCCTAATGAAGAAATGGAAGTTGAACTGGATGCAGCCTTTATGGATGGCGATACATTGGATGTTGGATGTGTGGGAGCTATCAAGGATTTTGCCAATCCGGTCAGTATCGCAAGAGCTCTATCCAAAGAGCCGGTCAATAACTTTCTGGTCGGCGCCGGTGCAGAAAAATATGCTCATCGTCATGGATTTGAACGAAAAAATATGTTAACGGAACGAGCCAAGATTCATTATCATAACCGTGTTAAAGAAACAAGTGCCGACAGTGAATTGAAACCTTACTCCGGACACGATACGGTAGGTATGGTTTGTGTGGATGCCGATGCGCATATGACCAGTGCAACCAGTACCAGCGGTTTATTTATGAAACATGCCGGGCGTGTAGGTGACTCCCCGGTATCTGGTTCCGGTTTCTATGTGGATTCCAAGGTCGGTGGAGCCAGTGCGACCGGTTTAGGCGAAGATGTGATGAAAGGCTGTGTATCGTATGAGATCGTGCGATTGATGAAGGAAGGAAAGACACCGCAGGAAGCTTGTGAGATTGCGGTACAGTCTTTTGATCAAGAGTTGAAAGAAAGACGAGGAAAAGCCGGAGATATGTCTTTGATCGCCATGAATAATAAAGGGGAATGGGGCTGTGCTACCAATATTGAAGGGTTCTCTTTTGTTGTGGCTACAAGAGATTTAAAACCGACTGTTTACTTAGTAAAGTTTGATGAAAACGGAAAACAATATTTTGAAGAAGCCAGCCAGGAATGGATGGATAATTATATGAAGACACGAACCGCTCCCTTAGTTCGTAAGTAGGCTTATCATGGAAGAAAAACTATTAGAAAAAATTGATGAAATCAGTGATCAGATGATCGAAGGTATCAAACGAATCGTTCGTATCGATAGTGTGGAAGGCACACCATGCGAAGATATGCCTTTTGGAAAAGGTGTCAATGATGCCTTGGAAGAAACTTTAAAGCTGGCTCATGAATTAGGTTTTGAAACAGAAAATGTCGATCATATGGTCGGTATTGCCAAATATGGATCCGATGATGATTACATTGGTATCATGGGGCATTTAGATGTTGTACCGGTGGGCGATGGATGGAAGAAGCCACCATTCTCAGCCTATGAAGATGAAAACGGAAGAATCTATTCTCGTGGTATTTTAGATAATAAAGGGCCGATCTTAGCTAATCTCTATGCGTTATATGCCATTAAGGAACTGCAAATTCAGCTCAAACATCCGGTATGGGTCTTATTTGGGACCAATGAAGAAACAGGATTTCATGATTTGGAGCACTATTTAAAAGTAAAAAAGCCACCGATCATGGGCTGGACACCTGACTGTAAGTATCCGGTTGTCTATGCCGAGCGTGGACGAGGTGTCTATCAGATCAAAGCCGATATGAATCATCAAAAGGAATTCAATGCCTTTGTCAATGAATACCTGTTATCCAGTGATGATCATGCCAATAAGCTGGGGCTTGATATTCAAGATGACGAGTTTGGTATCATGCAGTTAAGAAACAAGAAGCTGGTCGATGATGAAGGAAAACTAGTATTTGAATTTTCTTTAAGCTATCCGGCTGTGATCACCAATGAAGAAATTTTAAAACAAATTCGCTCAAAGCTTTCTGATCATTTGGAGCTGACTTGCACCAGCAATTATGATCCCGTACGCTTTGAAAAAGACTGTTTCTTGTGTCAGACTTTAAAAGAAACTTATGAAAAAGTAACCGGAATGGACGGGACACCGGTTACGACAACCGGAGGGACATATGCCAAGATCATGCCCAATATCGTACCCTTTGGCCCAAGCTTTCCCGGACAGAAAGGAATCGGCCATAACCCCAATGAATGGATGGATCGAAGTGATTTGATCAAAAACGCAAAAATCTATGCGTTAAGCATTTTACGGGTAGCCGATGGTGAATAAGATGAATCAGGTAGAAATTTGTTGTGGAAGTTATCAGGATGGAATTGCCGCTTATAAAGGTGGTGCCAAACGTATCGAACTTAACAGCGCTTTAAGTGTGGGTGGATTAACACCGAGTGTAGTTGCACTAAAACGCTTGAAAAAAGAGACGGATCTAAAAGTGATGTGCATGGTGCGTCCTCGTGCCGGTGGTTTCTGTTACAACAAAACGGATACAGACATTATGATGGAAGAAGCCAGAATGTTATTGGAGCAAGGTGCTGATGGAATCGTATTTGGTTTCTTAAAAGAAGATAAAACGATCGATGAAGAAAAGACACAAGATATGGTCAAGCTGATCAAGTCGTATCAAAAAGAAGCGGTTTTTCATCGTGCTATTGATGTAACGATTGATATTGATGAAGCGATGCAATGCTTGATTCGCTGTGGTGTGGATCGTATTTTGACCAGCGGACAAAAGGCAAAAGCGATGGAAGGTATCGAATGTATTGCACATATCCAAAAAACATATGGAGACAAGATTCAAATTTTACCGGGTAGCGGAATGAATGTACAAAATGCCAAAGAAATGTTAGAGAAGGCACAAGTGCATCAGATTCATTCTTCCTGTAAAAGTTATGCACAAGATCCAACAACAGTATCACAATATGTGACTTACGCCTATATGGATGCACCTCATGAATCGGATTATGATCAAGTGGATGCCGCTTTGGTCAAACAACTGGTTGATGTTGTGATGCGATAAGGTAAAAGGGACTGTGACAAACTCTGATCAAAGATTAGAAGTTTGCTCAGCCCTTTTTTCATTCTTTTTTTTAAGATGTTGGTTCATACGCTGAATTTCTTTTCTTTGGATTTGATACAAAATAAGCCATATACAAAGATAAAGGATAAAGAATAAAACACTGTATGCTAAAACACCGAATGCGGTATGAGACATCCAGTGCATGAACCATGCGATGGGAAACATGGTGATACTCATACATAAAAAGTGTATAAAGCTTTGTTTCAAAAGGCTCCAAGACTCGATTTCCCATATTAGGCTGGCTGCGCTGAAAATAGCACCCATCAATGACGAAAATAGAGTTTGTACACAAATCGCTTGCAGTGAAGATTCAAATAATGCCAGAAAAGCCGGAGCACAGGGGATATAATCTTCACTTCCTGCTAAATAAGAGATTATGATTGACAACAAATAGGATATTGTGATTCCTAAAGGTATTCCCATCAAACTACGTTTTACTATTTCTTTTTTCATACAATCCTCACATTCCTAATATTTTTTTGATTTTTGGCACATATCGACGAGATACATAGCTTTTTGAACCATCGATACAGTTTACACAGATAGTTCCACTCAAGCTTAGATCAAAATTCACAATTTTTGATATAGAAATGATTTCTGAATGCGAAATACGAATAAATTGTTTTTCATCTAACAACTCTTCTATCTGGTAAAGCGTTTTTCGTATTTGAAAAAGACCTTTTTTGGTTTGTATCCAAACTTTTCCATGGTCAGCATAAATACGAAAGATTTCTTCCGACTTGATGAGAACATGTTTTTCATCCTGTATACCTGTTAATACAGATAACGGCTCTTTTTCTATACGAGATGCCAGTTCTTGAATGGATGCACTCAAAGCTTTTGTGATGATGATCACTTGTGTTTCCGTACAGTCTTTTTCAATTTGAATTTGTACTTTCATGAACTTTCCTTTCTGAAGTCATTATAATAAGGCAAGTCCATAGATACAATAAAACAAAGATAGATGGTAGGAATTTAAGAATAGGTGGTATTAAAAAAGGAAAAGTTGAAGAACTTTTCCGCTATAGGTTTCAAAGGAGTAAGGTTCTTGTTCTTGTACCTAATGAAATTTTAAGTTTCTTAAAAATAGAATTTATAATTGGAGAACTTTAATCTTTTTTTCTTCTTCATACACTTTGTAAATCAATCTATGGTGTATGTTGATTCTATGTGAATAGAATCCATCTAAATTACCAACCAATTTATTATATTGTGGTGGCTGTGCAAAAGGATCTTTTTGAATCAATTCCAAAAGGTCTCTAGCTTGATTTATAAGATTTAATTTTTCTAATTGTTTAAGACCTTCTAATGCTGTTTTTGAAAAATAAATTTCATAGACAAATTCTGTATCTGATTCATATCTTCTCATATCTTTAAAATCTTCATTTTCAGCATTTTTGATTAAATCTCTTGTCATACCAGGACTATCTAGAATACTAATTGATTCCATAATTTCAGCCGATTCTTTTTAGAAACCATCACAACATTATTGTCATTTGATTTGACAATACGTACTGTATTGAATCCAAAATTCACTTCATCCATAATTTGATAGAATTTTTTCCTGGCTTCTGATGCATTTAATGTATCATTCATAGCATCACCCCTTTCTAACGTAATATTTTAAGTACGCCTTATATGTTATCACGAACTTAATCGAGTACTTCAAATGCTGTTTGAATGATTTAAAAATATTATTCATTTTAAACTATTTACATAATAAATGAGGTTTCGGATTTGTTTTGTTATAAATACGGCTGTTATAAATACATCTAGTGTTTAAGATGCGTTTTTCAATTTTTATTGATAGGATATTAATCTAGCGTTTGATTTCCTTTATCAACGGAAATAGTGCGTCTATGATAAGTTAAGTTTAATTATTATACTTTATACAGATGAGGTGAATGATATTCATGCTAAATCAAAGAGAAATTAAAATTATTAAGTTTCTTGAAAACAAAAATGAGTACGTATCTGGGAAAGAATTGGCCACTTTCTTAGAAATCTCATCCAAGACATTACGTAATGATATTCATATTTTGAATCGTACCTTGATTACTTTTGGAGCAACTATATCTGGTATCAAAGGAAAAGGGTATCGGTTAATAATCAACGATCTTGAACAGTTTTCATCTTTTAAGGATGGTTTGATAGCAGATCAGATTAATTCTTCAATTATGATTCCGACTAGTCATGAAGGGAGAGTTAATTACATAATACTCAAATTATTGCATAAAGAACTTGATAATCATCAGATTGTTACTCAAGGTGTTCTTTGTGAGAGTTTGTACATTGGATTAACAACTTTGAAACAAGATATGGCAGATGTACGTAAAATACTTTCATCCTTTAATTTGAGTATCGTCAAAGATGGTATTAAAGGAATTCGAATACAGGGAAAAGAAGAAGATATTCGAAAGGCGTTGCATTATTATATATCGAGAGAAAAAGAAGGATTTTTGATTGATTTTAAATCTATTATTCCTTTTTTCGGAGAAGAGGAAACGACACTAGCCGATCAAATTTTAAGAAGTTGTTTGGAGAGGCATCAATTAACTATTACGGATATAGGTTATGTAAATTTATTAATGCATATTCTTATCTCAATTCAGAGAGTACGTTCAAAAAATTTGATATCTGTTGTTGAGCATGATGAATCTTTGTTCGAAACAAAAGAAAATCATGTTGCAAAAGATATTAAACGCGATATAGAAAATGCTTTGAAAATTGAATTGCCTGACGAAGAAGTTTATTACATCACAATTCATTTGTTAACTCGAAAGGTGTCAATAATGAATCTAGATGAAAAAATATCAATGAATCAAGATTATCAAGATATTGTGAAGAAAACTTTAGTTTATCTAAAAGAAAAATTGGATCTAGATTTTTGCCGAGATTCGATTTTAGTGAATTCATTAACGGTACATCTTCAAAGTGCCTTAAATCGAATTCGTTTTGGAATGAATGTGAGTAATGCTTTGCTGGTTGATATACAAAAAAATTATTCGTTTGCTTATAAGATAGCTAGCGTGGCTTCTCAATATATTGAGGAACAACTTACTGTCAAAGTGAATGATGATGAAATAGGATACATAGCTTTACATTTTGGAGCAGCATTGGAGCGAATGAAGACGCCTTATGAAAATGAAAAATTAAGGGCAATCATCGTTTGCGCATCTGGATTGGGAACGGCTGTATTGTTATCGGCAAAGATTAAAAGCCACTTTTCTCAATGGGTAGGAGTTACCCAAGTGATTTCATTAAATGAGCTCAAGAATGTTGATCGAGAAAGTTTTGATGTTGTGTTCTCAACAGTTGATATTGATTCAAAGGAATATGGCCTTTTAGGGAAACAAGTACTTAGGATTCCTGTAATTTTATCGACTAAAGATATTAAGTATGTGGAAGAACAGATTCTAAAAGATAGAAAAACTTATTTAGATTTCTTGAAGTATACAGATGAAAAGCTATTTTTTAACAACACGAATTTCAGTACACGTCAAGAAGCGTTAGGTTTTATTTTGGATAACATGGTTAAAAATGAATATCTGAATAGAGAGGATATTGAAAAGTTTTATAAACGAGAAAATATATCATCAACAGAGATTGGAAATTTAACAGCAATTCCACATGCGATAGAACTGGATCCTCCAATTAGTAAAGTAGCTATATTAATCAATGATAAGCCATTTTTATGGGAAAGAGAGAAGGTTCGTTTGGTTATTTTATTGAGTATTCGCAAAGAATTATTCAAAGATTTCGAAACTATTTTTGAGGGGATGTATGAAATCTTAAGCGATGAAAGTACAGTGTTCTCTATATTAAAAGTAAAAACGTATCAAGAATTTATTAGATTGTTGAGGTAGGTAAAATGGAAATAGGCAGAATGCTATGTATAGAAAATATATATCTTAAGGAAAAACTAAATACTAAAGATGAAGTGTTACATTTCATTGGTGAAGTTTTATGGGCTAACAAATACATAGATGATAAAGAAAAAGTTTATGAAGGGTATATAGCAAGAGAATCAGAAGGAACAACGGGCTTTGGTGATAGCTTTGCGATTCCACATTGCAAGTCAAGTGCAATACATGAAGCAGCTATTGTTGTTATCACGCTAAATCGAGGTATAGAATGGCAAGCTATGGATGGAAAACCCGTTGATTTTGTGATTGCTTTAGCTATACCAGAAGCTTTATCAGGTACGTTACATTTAGAACTACTTGGCAAATTAGCGTCTAATCTAATGGAAGAATCATTTACTGAAGGATTACGCAACGCCAAAAATAAAGAAGAATTGTTTAAAGTGTTAAAAGTAGCTATCGAGGAGGAAGAATTATGAAAATTGTAGCAATAACTTCATGTCCTACTGGTGTTGCTCATACAAATATGGCAGCTAAAGCTTTAATGAAGCATGGAACTGCAATGGGACATACAATTAAAGTTGAAAAGCAGGGCGCGTTAGGTATTCAAAATCGTTTGACTAAAGAAGAAATTGAACAGGCAGATGTTGTAATTTTTTCAGTAGATCAGAAAGTTCGTGAAGAAGAACGTTTTGCAGGTAAGGTTATTCATAAAACTAGTGTGTCGGCTCCAATTAAAAACGGACGAGCTGTCATTGAAGATGCATTGGAAAAAATATAATCGAAAATAAGGAGAATTTAAAATGAAAGAGTTTTTACAAGACATGAAAGGGCACATCTTAACTGGTGTTTCTTACATGATCCCATTCACTATCGCAGGTGCAGTTATTATGGGCATTGCCCGAGTTGGTGGTATGTTTTATGGTGTAACAGATATTTGGGATGCAGCTCATCAAGCAGATGCAGGACTTATTCCTTTCTTTAATACACTAGATGGTTTAGGTGGATTGGCTTTGAATATGATGTTGCCGATTTTCTCTGGTTTCATTGCTTTTTCAGTAGCTGATCGCCCAGCTTTAGTTGCTGGTATTGTTGGTGGCTTATTGGCTAGTAATTTAGGGACTGGTTTCTTAGGTGCGTTGATTTCAGGTCTATTTGCCGGCTATTTAATTAAATTCATGGCAGAGAAAATTCATTTGCCAGAAAGTGCCTCAAGTGTATTACCTGTATTTATCTTACCTGTGTTTGGTACATTGTTTACTGTATTGTTTATGCAATATGTTGTAGGGGCTCCATTTGCAGCTATTAACCAGGCTTTGGTTGATTGGGTTTCTATGATGTCAAATGGTGGTAACGCATTGATTTTAGCTATAGTTATTGGCGCAATGGTTGGCTGCGATTTGGGAGGTCCTGTTAACAAAGCAGCTGTAACAACTGCAATGGCTTTATTGACAGAAGGATTATTTTTGGCGAATACAGCAGCACAAGTTGCAATTATCATTCCTACATTAGGATACGGAGTTGCTACATTTATTGCTAAGAAAAAGTTTTCTAATGAGTTAAAAGAAGCAGGAAAAGCAAGCTTTATCATGGGATTGGTTGGTATTTCTGAAGGGGCAATTCCATTTACATTAGTAAATCCAACTCGTTTGATGATTGTTAATATGGTTGGATGTGCTGTGGGGTCCGCTATAGCGGTAATGGGAGGCGCCGTAAATGAAATCCCGATTTCTGGATGCTACGGATGGTTACTTGTAAGTAATTGGCCTATCTACATTTTGGGTATCATAGCTGGTACAGCTATAATTGCTGCAGGTGCTATTTTCTTAGGAAAAGGTTTTGACGAGGAAGATATCGATGGTGTTATGTAAAAAGAGGGAGAAACCTCTTTTTACTTTATCTCAGTTATTATGTTTTTTTAGCGGAATCTTTATTTTACAGATGGGAGTGGCTATACAAGTTCGCACTGAACTAGGATTGGGGTGCTGGGATTCGGTTAACTTAGGAATCTCTAAATTATTTAATTCTAGTATAAGTCTAGCTTCATTTACGGTTGGTGTAATCATGGTTATATTGGCTGGCGTGATTAGAAAAGGAAGATTTCGCTTTACGACATTAATTACTGCATTTTGTATGGGGTTTGGAACAGATATATGCCTCTTCATTACTTCATTTTTTACCATTCCAAGTGAAAGTTGGAGGGTATATCCTTTTTTAGCATTGGGTATACTTTTAGCGGGTATCGGTTTCGCTTTATACCTTCAAAGCGGATTACCTCCAAATGCCTTAGATGATTTTACCTTAGCTCTTACAGAACGATACCCTATTGATATCGGGAAAGCTAAATTAGTTGTTGATATCAGTGGATTGTTGATTGCATTCTTATTGAAAGGTCCAATTGGACTTGGAACAATTTTTATTACATTACTAGTAGGACCGTGTGCAGGTGTTTTCAATAAGGTTTGGAAATCAATCTTAAGAAAGTGAGATTAAAATGAAAAAAGTACATTTAATTAACCATACACATTGGGATAGAGAATGGTACTTCTCAACTATGGATTCTCTTGTCCTTAGTGATGAAGTATTTTTGGATGTTTTACAAGAGCTGAAAAATCATCCAGAAGCTAAATTTGTCTTAGACGGTCAGATTTCTATCGTTAAAGAGTTTTTAAGTATCCGTCCCGAATGGAAAGGCGATATTCAAGAATTAGTAAACAGAGGACAATTATTTTTAGGTCCTTGGTATACTCAAAGTGACGCTCAATTAGTTGGTGGAATTTCCATTTTAAGAAATTTAATGGTGGGTATATATGAGGCCCAAAAGATTAGCTCAGTTTTATATGTCGGATATTTACCGGATACATTTGGTTTTAATTCTCAAATGCCAACTATCTATAATCATTGTGGGATAGATTCTGCGATTTTTTGGAGAGGAATTGATTATACAAAAATTAAAAGCCCCTATTTCCAATGGAAAGGATTAGGAAGTTCAAAAGTTTATGCAGTGAATTTGATTGATGGGTATGGGAGTATTCCGCAGCTGTTCACAGACGACGACTTTTTAAAAAATAAGATATTTGCTCAAGAACAAAAACTGAGAGCAAAAACAGATTTGGAAGAAGTTTTAATCCCAATTGGTAATGATCAAAATACAATATCTCATGATTTCACAAAAAAACTTAAAGAGATTAATAAAAAATCAGAGAGTGAGTATATTAGTAGTACACTTGATGATTTTATAAATTATCTACGTGAACAAAAAGATTCTTTGGAAATTTATGAAGGAGAGTTTAGAACACCGACAACTGGTAGAGTTCATAAAACTATTGGCTCTGTAAGGATGGACCTAAAACTATTAAACGAAAAAACAGAAGAAAAAATAGTGCGGCGTATTGAGCCTCTGATGGTTCTTGCTCAACAAATTGGAGTTTCAATTTCTAAAGAATTACTAATAGCTGCTTGGGAGAAAGTCATGGAAGGACAAGCTCATGATGGTATGGCCGGTTGTGTAACTGACAGTGTTGCACAAGATATACGTCATCGTTATAAACAAGCCAATGAAATATGTGATGGCATTGAAAATCGAATAAAAAATCAAATAGCTAAACGATTAGGCTTGTCAGAAGACGAGGTTTTGTTGTTTAACGTTACAGGAAAAGAATTGAAACAATCACAAATAATTCGTATATTTTCAAAATATGATTCAATTTCTATTCCAGAGGTATCTCAAATTGAAGTTTTAGAGTGTATTAAACATCCGGCTCGCAATAATATTATGGTGGAAGGAAAAAATAGAAATTACTTTGTAGATGAGCCGGCTTATTATGAGTATGAAGTGGAAGTAAAAACAGAAATGCCAAAATTTGGCTATAGAGTAATTCATATCCAAGAAGGAGATTCAGTAAGAATCAAAAAGTCTGACATTCAAAAAATTCAAAATGATAAATATATTATTGAAGTTATTGATGGAAAATTGCATCTACAAGTCGGAAATAAAACTATAAAGGATTGGTTAATTTTTGAAGATTGCGGAAATGATGGAGATACTTATGATTTTTCTCCTCTAAGAAACGATTCTCCACTATATTTTTCTGATGTTGAAGTAGCTAAGGTATGTATTGGTTCTATGCGCCAGATCATGGATGTGGAAATGAAGATGACTTTACCGGAAAAATTAGAAAACCGTATAAAAGGTAGCAATCTGAATGTCATTAAAATTCAGATTAGAATAGTTTTACGTGAAGGTGATTCGGATCCAGAAATTCAGGTACAGTTAAATAATACTGTTGAAAGTCATAGACTTCGTTTAGGAATAAAAACAGATATTTGTACAGATCATTCCATTGCATCAACAGCGTTTGGATTTATAAAAAGACCGGTTCTAAAAGAGGTACCAAAAAACTGGGAGAGCAGATATTCAGAAATACCGGTAGACTTGGAAGTGATGGAAGAAAATGTGAGTTTAACTGATAATAGAAATATTTGTACCGTATATTCTAAAGGAGTAAAAGAATATCAGATTGTTGAGGACAGAATCTATTTGACACTTTTAGCAACTACTGGTGAGCTAGGGAAAGCTGATTTATTATATCGACCAGGCAGGGCAAGTGGTGATACTACAAAGAAAGGACATATTCCTTTATCAGTTCCTGAAGCACAATTGTTAGGGGTTTATGAATATGATTTTAAGGTAAGTTATAGCGAAAGTAATTTTGATGCTGAACAAATAATACATGCATCTGATACTTTTCATCAACAGGATATTTACTACCAACTCCAACATTTTAATGAATTTATTTGTAGACTTGACAGTAAACTGTTGGTGAATTATCCCAAAGATTTGAAAAATAAATGTGATTTATTAGATTTAGAAGGATTAGATGTATTCTCGATTGTTCCATCGCTGTATGATTCGGATTCATTCCTAATTCAGATTAAAAACTTGACTAAGCAAAAAAAAGACGTTAATTTATCTAGATTAAAATCAACTTATAAAGTTAGTGTTGTCGATGCAAACGAAAATGTAAAAGAACTGACAAACTCTATTGGACCTTACGAACTATTAACTATCAAACTAACAAATCGATAGAAAAATTACTTGTTTTTTTCCTGATTCAAGTATTTTTACTGAACAAAGAAAATAAAATCATAACAATTCTTGTAATTGGACTTTTAGTGCTTTCAAGTGTTATTTTGATGCTGGTCACGACCAATCTTTACAGTTTTCAAATCCTATGAATTTTCGTTCTTTTGCCTCAATTTCAGAAGGACTTCAGGTTTATCCACTTTGGATAGGATTTTTAAATTTATCAATTGTAGGAACTTTGTTGTATATACTTAATCAGTTACAATATCATCGAAATATTATTTCTTGATTCTTTTGAAGTATTAATCATATACAAATTAAAAGGGATGAAAATAATTGAAAGAAAATGAAAATAACGCTTGACATTCAATACCTAGTTATATAATATGTATTCATCCATAAGAAAAGACAAAGAAGAGAAGAGTAGTTTTGTTGGATGGCGTAGAGAGCTTCTGGTTGGTGAAAAGAAGTGCAGAAGGCAGGATGAACATGGTCTTGGAGTCGGATGATCGATGAGGTCATCACGGGATTGCCCGTTATCGCAACAGAGCATGATGGTGCTTGGTGAGGTCATTATCGTAAGGTGATGATAAAATTAGGTGGTAACACGAATCAATAGACTCGTCCTAAGGGATGGGTCTTTTTTTATACACTCACAAAAACCATCCAAAAAGAAAGAGAAGGTAAATAGACATGAGTACAGAAAGAAAATTACAGTTTGAAACATTGCAGCTGCACGTAGGGCAGGAACAACCAGATCCAGCTACAGGATCCAGAGCCGTGCCGATTTATCAGACAACTTCGTATGTGTTTGACAACTCACAACATGCGGCCGATCGTTTTGGGTTACGTGATGCAGGGAATATCTATGGTCGATTGACCAATTCGACACAAGGTGTATTTGAAGAGCGTATTGCGGCTTTAGAAGGTGGTGTTGCCGGACTGGCTGTTGCTTCTGGGGCAGCGGCTGTATCGTATGTGATTCAGGCATTGGCAGCACAGGGGGAACATATTGTGGCACAGAAAACGATTTATGGCGGTACTTCCAATTTATTAGAGCATACGTATAAGCGCTTTGGTATCGATGCGACATTGGTCAACATTCATGATTTACAGGAAGTCAAAGAAGCAATTCAGGAAAACACGAAAGCCATCTATTTGGAAACTTTCGGCAATCCGCATAGTGATATTCCGGATTTTGAATCCATTGCCAAATTGGCGCATGAACGAAACATTCCGGTCGTTGTGGATAATACCTTTGGAGCGGCTTTCTGGTTTCGACCATTAGAGCATGGAGCGGATATTGTTGTGCATTCGGCAACCAAATTCATTGGTGGGCATGGAACAAGCCTGGGTGGCGTAATCGTTGATGGAGGAAGCTTCGATTGGGCAAAAAGTCAGAAATTTCCGAACATATCCCAACCTAATCCAAGCTATCACGGTGTCCGTTTTACCGAGGCAGCCGGACCGGCCGCATTTGTAACCTATGTTCGTGCCATCTTGCTTCGTGATACCGGTGCTGCCATTTCTCCGTTTAATGCCTTCTTACTATTACAGGGGACGGAAACACTATCATTGCGATTGGAACGTCATTTTGAGAACACAAAAAAGGTTGTAGAATACTTACAAAAACATCCAAAGGTAGAACGTGTCAATCATCCTTTATTAAAAGAGCATCCGGATCATGAGGCCTATGTTCGCTACTTTAAGCGAGGTGGCGGCAGCATCTTTACTTTTAATATCAAAGGTGGACAAAAAGAGGCGTTTGCGTTTATTGACCATTTAAAGTTATTCTCTTTATTGGCCAATGTAGCCGATGTCAAAAGTCTGGTGATTCATCCGGCTACTACAACGCATTCACAATGTACAAAAGAAGAATTAGAGGAAAGAGAAATCTATGAAAATACGATTCGTTTATCAATCGGAATTGAAAATATTGAAGATATCTTATTCGATTTAGAAAATGCCTTTCATGCCGTATGATATCGGAAGTCCTGAGGGACTTCTTTTTTATATGTTAAAACGAAGTGATTTTTAGTATAATCTTAATATCACATATTTAAAGAGGGGAGTTACCTTCGATGAAAGTTTCAGAAATATTAACACAAGATAAAGTGACATTATCCTTTGAGGTGTTTCCGCCAAAAAAGATCGATGATTATTCCAAGGTAGAAGCGGCCGCAAAAAAGATTGCATCTTTGCATCCGGATTTTATGTCGATAACCTATGGAGCCGGTGGAGGTACCAGTCAATATACGGTTGATCTCGCAAGAGATTTATATCAGAAATATGGAACGCAGGTCATTGCACATTTAACTTGTGTCTCCAGTACCAGAGAACATGTGTTGAATATGATTCAAAAATGCAAGGATGCCGGTATAGAAAACATCATGGCTTTACGTGGGGACATTCCTAAAGATGGCCGGATCGCACACGATTATCAATATGCCAGTCAGTTGATCCAAGACATCAAAGCGCAAGGTGATTTTTGTATTGGAGGAGCCTGTTATCCGGAAGGTCATATTGAATGTGAGCATAAAAAAGAAGATATTCTTCATTTAAAGGAAAAGGTAGATGCCGGTTGTGATTTCTTGACCACACAGATGTTTTTTGACAATAATATCTTTTACAATTTTCTTTATCGAATTCGTGAAGCCGGCATTCAAGTACCCGTGTTGGCAGGAATTATGCCGATTACAAATAAAAAGCAGTTGGCTCGAAGTGTGCAGATGTCAGGTACACAGGTGCCGGAGCGCTTTAAGGCAATTATCGATCATTTTGGAGATGATCCTAAAGCCATGGAACAGGCGGGTATCGTTTATGCCAGTGAACAGATCATTGATCTGATTGCCAATGGAATTCGACATATCCATGTGTACTCGATGAATAAGCCGGATGTGGCAGCACGCATTCAGGCTAATCTGTCGGAAATGATCAAATGATACAGGTCAACGAAAAGGAAGTGTACCGCTATTTGGGCTATCGCAACCAGACTCCGGATGCATCGATATTAGAACAGATTCAAAGCTGTATGGAACAGATGCAGCAGTGTACACCTAAATTTGTGATGAAAGAATTTGATTTGAAACAATGCGGTGAAGATCTTTATTTTTCATCGGTCCATATTCATTCAAAGGATTTATCCAAAAATTTAAAAGGTTGTGAAAAAATCGTATGTCTGGCAACGACATTAGGTATTGTGCCGGATCGATTGATCGCCAGAGCGAATATACAAAATAAAGCGCAAAGTGTGATCTTACAGGCTTTAGGCTGTGCCATGATTGAAGCTTATACGGATCAAATCAATGAGCAGATCAAAATAGATGCCCGACAAAGAGGCTATTGCTGCCGTCCCCGGTATTCATGTGGTTATGGGGATTGTGCCTTGGCACACCAAAGAGATTTTATTCGAATCTTGGATATGCCAAAGACGGTCGGTGTGACCTTGACGCAGGGTGATTTGATGGTGCCGTATAAATCCGTTACGGCCATGATCGGACTGACCAGAGAAGCTAATCAAGATTTGGCTGGTTCTTGTCAACAATGTGAAAAGACAGATTGTATGTATCGAAAGGGGTGAAGGTATGATCACAGATCGTTTAGGAAAAGAGTGGATCTATTTTGATGGTGGTTTAGGAACCATGTTGCAGGAAAGAGGATTGCCGGGCGGCGAATATCCCGAAACCTGGAATCTTACCCATCCCGAAGAATTGATTGCGATACACAAGGCTTACCTGGAAGCCGGTTGTCATGTGATCAACGCCAATACGTTTGGGGCCAATGGTCTCAAGTTTGATAATGTGGAAGAAATTATTACAGCCGGGATTCAACTGGCAAAAGAAGCTAAAAAACAAGCAGGGTGTATGGATGCCTATGTTGCTCTGGATATCGGCCCGACCGGGAAGTTATTGGAGCCTATGGGGGATCTTCCTTTTGAAAAGGCTGTATCGTATTTTTCCCAAATGGTCAAAGCCGGTGTAAAGGCCGGTGCAGATCTTATCTTGATTGAAACGATGTCGGATACGTATGAGGCCAAAGCGGCGGTTTTGGCCGCGAAAGAAAACAGCAATCTTCCGGTGATCGTAACGATGATCTTTGATGAAAACCAGCGATTATTGACCGGTGGCAGTGTAGAATCCGCTGTCGCAATGTTGGAGGGATTACGTGTTGATGCCTTGGGAATCAACTGTGGCTTAGGTCCCGAACAGATGCTTCCGGTTGTCAAAAGGATTCGGGAAGTTTCTTCTCTTCCCATCATCGTCAATCCCAATGCCGGACTCCCTGTCCAGGTGAATGGAAAGACTGTCTATGATTTAAAAGCCGATGATTTTGCCCAGGCGATGGTCAAGATTGCACAGATCGGTGTACAGGGATTAGGGGGTTGTTGTGGAACTACTCCGGAATACATACAAAAAATAATAGAAGCTGTAAAGGATATTCCCTGCCAACCGAATACGATGAAAGAACAAACGTGGGTAACTTCTTATGCATCGGCGGTGCAGATCGGAAAAAAAGCGGTTGTGATTGGGGAAAGAATCAATCCTACGGGAAAAAAACGCTTTCAACAAGCTTTACGAAACAAAGAGTTTGATTATATTCTTTCGCAGGCGTTGGAGCAGGAAGAAGCAGGTGCCCAGATCTTAGATGTGAATGTGGGATTACCGGATGTTGATGAAGCCGAGATGATGAAAGAAATGGTTGTGCGCCTTCAAAATGTCTGTGCCCTGCCGTTACAGATTGATACCGGAAATTTAGAAGCTTTAGAAAACGCCTTACGTCTTTATAATGGAAAACCGATGGTTAACTCGGTGAATGGGAAACTGGATTCTATGGAATCTGTATTTCCTTTGATTCAAAAATATGGATCGGTGGTCGTTGGGCTATGTTTAGATGAAAGTGGCATTCCTTCTACATCTAAAAAGCGTCTGGCCATTGCCCAAAAGATCGTGCAAAAGGCACAGGAATATGGTATTCAAAAAAAGGATATCGTGATCGATGGCCTTGCGATGACAATTTCTTCGCAGCCGGATGGTGCTTTGGTTACGTTAGATACACTACAAAAGGTTAAAGAAGGACTTAATGTTTCTACGACACTGGGTGTTTCCAACATTTCGTTTGGATTACCGCAACGAGAGATCATCAATTCTTATTTTTTAAGCATGGCCTTACAAAGCGGACTATCGTGTGCCATGATCAACCCGAATAATGAAATGATGAAAAAAGCATTTGATGCGTCAATGGCCTTGATGAATCAAGATGCACAATGCATGCATTATATTTCCAACTACAGTAAGCAGGTGGAAGAAAAGAAAAGTGAAAATCCGGAAGTTTCTTTATCGTTTGCGATCCAGAAAGGTATGCAGGATCGTGTAAAGGAAATTACGACTTCGCTTTTAGAAACAAAAGTGCCTTTAGAGATCATTGATGAAGAATTGATTCCAGCTTTGGACCTTGTGGGAAAAGGCTTTGAACAAAGCACGGTATTTTTACCGCAGCTTTTGATGAGTGCAGAATCAGCCAAGGCCAGCTTCGAAGTCTTAAAAGAAAAAATGGCACAAAATCAGTCTTTATCCAAAGGCAAAATTATCCTTGCCACCGTACAGGGAGATATTCATGATATTGGGAAAAATATTGTGAAGGTTTTATTGGAAAACTATGGGTATGAGGTATTGGATCTGGGCAAAGATGTAGCCCCGGAAGTGATTGTTCAAACGGCTATTTCAGAAGAAGTAAAGCTGGTTGGATTAAGTGCCTTGATGACCACAACCGTCAAAAGTATGGAGGAAACCATTGAACTGCTTCATAAAGAAAAACCGGATACCTTTGTGGTGGTCGGGGGTGCAGTCTTAAATCAGGAATTTGCCGATCAGATTCATGCCGATCATTACGCCAAAGATGCGATGGCAACGGTTCGTTATGCCGAGCAAATACTCAAACAGTAGGAGGATGTTATGTCTTTTTTACCAACAACACGACAGGAGATGTTAGAACAAGGATTTGAACAGGTGGATTTTGTCTATGTCTGCGGCGATGCCTATGTCGATCATCCTTCTTTTGGCTGTGCCATCATCACAAGAACCTTGCAGGTCTTTGGGTACAGCTGTGCCATCTTGGCTCAGCCGGATTGGCATAACGATGAAGAATTCTTACAATTTGGAACACCGCGGCTGGGATTTTTAGTTTCTGCCGGAAATATTGATTCTATGGTCAATCATTATTCAGTCAATAAAAGAAGAAGAGATAAGGATTCTTATACGGATCAGGGAATTATGGGAAAATGCCCGGATCGAGCCACGATTGTTTATACTCAGATTTTAAAACGCTTATTTCCAAAAGTTCCCGTTTTAATTGGCGGAATTGAGGCCAGTCTTCGCCGTTTGGCTCATTATGATTATTGGGATGATAAAGTCAGACGTTCGATCTTAATGGATTCACAGGCTGATCTTTTAATGTTTGGCATGGGTGAAAATACGATCATCGAAGTAGCGGATGCCTTAAACAGTGGATTACAGGTACAGGATCTGTGTTATATACGTGGAACGGCCTGGAAGACAAAATCCATTGATACGATCGTGGATGATTATATTCTTTTACCGGATTTTACTACGGTCAAGAAGGATAAAAAGGCATATGCGAAAAGCTTTTTGATCCAATATCAGAACCAGGATGCGATTCAGTCTAAGATGTTGATTGAACCTTATGATGGTTGGTATGTCGTGTGTAATCAGCCACCGCTTCCCTTAACACAGGAACAAATGGATTTTACGTATTCTTTGCCGTATGAGAGAATCTTTCATCCTAAATATACCTATGTGCCGGCAATAGAAGAAGTGCAGTTTTCCATCACCAGCAACCGAGGCTGTTTTGGATCGTGTGCTTTTTGTGCCATTACCTCGCATCAGGGTCGGGTGATTTCTACAAGAAGTACTGAAAGTGTTGTAGAAGAAGCCAAAAAAATCATCGATATGCCTAACTTTAAAGGGTATATTCATGATATTGGTGGCCCCAGTGCCAATTTCTCCCGCCCGGCTTGTGATAAACA